>Ga0081539_10002511_pt1 | contig 25649 bp, 26 predicted proteins | sample TabmetS4T2R2_FD_71023 | JGI IMG/M metagenome (GOLD analysis project Ga0081539, IMG submission 71023) | Tabebuia heterophylla rhizosphere microbial communities from the University of Puerto Rico - S4T2R2 | ecosystem: Host-associated > Plants > Roots > Rhizosphere ...
AGGTCCTTGGCCATCAGGCCGGTGGTGAAGCCCGCCGCAAAGTTGCGCGGCACGACGAACTGGCGGCCCTTCACCTCGGTGGCGTTGCTCTTGCCGGTCGAGCTGTTGAACACGTCGACCATGGTGCCGGGATCGAGCCCGAAAGCCTCGCCCACGACCAGCGCCTCGCACATGGCGACCAGGCCTGCCGCCGACAGGTAGTTGTTGAGCGCCTTCAGCGCATGGCCGGCGCCGGCCGGGCCGCACAACGTGATGGTCTTGCCCATGGCGGCGAAGGCCGGCCGCGCGCGCTCGAGGTCGGCTGCGTTGCCGCCGACCATGATCGAGAGCGAACCGTCGATGGCGCGTTTGACGCCGCCCGACACCGGCGCATCGAGCAGGGCCACGCCCACTGCGGCGAGATCGCGCGCGAGTCTCTGGGTGTCGACCGGGTTGGATGAGCTCATGTCGATGGCGAGCGCGCCCGCCGCCATGCCCTCGCGCGCTGCGTCGCGGCCCTCGATCAGCGCCTGCCGCACGACCTTGCCGTCGGGCAGCATGGTGATCACCGCGTCGGCGCCCTGCGCCGCGGCCTTGGGCGAGGCGGTCGCAAGCGCCGAGGGATGGGCGCCGACGAAGTCCGACACCGCCTTTTGCGAGAGATCGTACAGGCGAAGCTTGAAGCCCGCTTCGGCAAGCCGAGCGGCCATCGGCCGGCCCATCATGCCGAGCCCGATGAAGGCGATGGTGGCAGGAGGGTTTAGCGTGGTCATGAAACGGTCCCCGACTGAAGGTCGTACTCATAGAACGGCAGGGTGCGGCCGGGAATGGCATCGGACGGCGCGTGCCGCAGATAGCGCGCGCCCATACGTTCGTAGAAAGCCGCGGCGTTGGGATCGGCGAGGATGGCCATGCGCCGCGCGCCCTGCTCGCGCGCCAGGGCGACGGCAGCGTCGAACAATGCGCGGCCGGCGCCGCTGCCGATCGCCGGCGGATCGATGAACAAGGAGTCGAGGTCGGCCATGTCACCGTCGAGCACGACGCAGGCCATGCCCACCACGCGGCCGGCGTCATCGATCGCGACGAGCACGCGGCCAACGGCGATGTCATCCTCGCTCACCTTCAGCGTCGCCGCGCTCAATGCCATGAACGTCGCGTCGTAGCCCCAATGCGCCTTCGATCGTACGCAGAGGGCCGTGAGCGACGACGCCTCTCCCGGCTTGGCGTTGCGAACCTGCACTCCATTACCCCTGGGGTAGTTGATCATCCAACAATGCTGCCGCAACACCGGCCCGATGCAACAAGGAGGACCAATGGAGGTTCCAGTCTACTTCGAAGACCTCGTCGTTGGCGCCTCTTACCTGAGCGACGAGATCGCGATCGATCATGACGAGATGCTGGCCTACAACCGTCGCAACGATCCCTGGCCGTTTCACGTCGACGAGGCGTCGGCGACGCAAAACCCGTATGGCAGCCTGATCGCCAGCGGCGGTTACACGATCACGTTGATGTACCGGCTGGGCCACCAGATCTACAACATACCGGGACGACGCTGGGCGGTGCTCGGCGCTTCGGAATGGCATCTGAAGTTTTCCGTCCCCGTGCGGTCGGGCGACCGCGTGCGGCTGCGGATCACGATCAAGGACAAGCGTGAATCGCGCCGGCCGCAGCGCGGCCATCTCGACCTGCTGTATGAGTTGCTGAACCAGGCCGACAAGGTCGCGTTGTCGGTGCTCGTTGCCGGTTTGATCGAGCGCGGACCTGCATCCTCCCCCGAATGACGGGGGAGGACATGAGCGTGAGTCAGACCCCACGTTCCTTGAACACGCCGCTTGCGATCTTGAAGGCGTCGAGGCTGGCGGGAATGCCGCAGTAGATCGCGACCTGCAGGAAGATCTCCTTGATCTCTTCCTTGGTGAGGCCGTTGTTGAGCGCGCCATTGACGTGCAGCTTGAGCTCGGGACCGCGGTTCAGCGCCGCCAGCATGGCGAGGTTAAGCATCGAACGCGTCTTCTTCGTGAGGCCCGGCCGCGTCCAGACGTAGCCCCAGGCATATTCCGTGGTGATGTCCTGGAACGACATCATGAAGTCGTCCGTGGCGGCGTTCGCCATCGAGCTGTCGACGTAGCCGGCGCCAAGCACGGCTTTGCGCACCTTCATTCCGTCGTCGTAGAGCTTCTTGTTGCGCGGATTGGGCTTGGCTTTCGTCGCCGCCTTGGCCTTGGCCATCTGTCACTCCTCCGTTTCAATGAACGGCGGAGTTATCAATTCAGGCGATCAAAAGATCAAACGGCAATGCGTTCGGTCGGCGGCGGCTGGCCGGTCGCCGGCTGGTCGAGCCCCTTGGCGCGCGCCCGCTGGCAGAGTTCTTCGATGGTGATGTTGTCGAGCTGGGCCATCATGTCGTCGCGCAGCTTCTCCCACATCGGCCACACCACCTCATGAGCAAGCGGCGAGCCGGTCGAGGGATCGTTGGGCTCGGTCTCGGCCTCGAGCTTGCGCACCACGCGCACCACTTCGCCCAGGGTGATATTTCGCTGCTCGCGTCCCAGGCGATAGCCACCGCGCGGACCGCGCTTGCCGGCCAGGATGCCGGCCCGCACCAGGTGCTGCAGCACCTGCTCGAGATAGCGTTTGGGAATGCGCTGGCGCTCGGTGATGTCGCCGCTGCGCACCGGATGCTCGCCGACATGGAAGGCCACGTCGAGCACGGCTTCGATCGCGAACATGGTTTTCTTGCTGAGCCGAGGCATCCCCAGTGCTTCTCCTCAGGCGCTTTTAGGCGCTTTTGGCTGCCGTCACTCCTGTCGAGCCGAAACCGCCGGCCCCACGCGCCGTCCGGTCGAGGTCGCTCACTTCACGCCACGCGGCCCGGGCATGCCGGGCCACGACCAACTGTGCAATTCGCATGCCGCGACTGATGCGGAATGGCTCATTGGAGAGGTTGATCAAGATGACGCCGATCTCCCCCCGATAATCAGCATCTACCGTTCCCGGCGCGTTGACCACTGTCACGCCGTTCTTGGCTGCCAGGCCCGAGCGCGGCCGCACCTGGGCCTCGAAGCCTACCGGTAGCGCAATCGAGATGCCTGTCGGCACGATCTTGCGTTCCAGCGGCCCGAGCTCGATGTCCTGGTCGATGGCGGCCAGAAGGTCGGCACCGGCGGCGGCGGCCGTGGCGTAGTCCGGCAAGGCGAGATCGTGGGCATGCGCCAGACGCACGACTTCGATTTCGACGGTCTCGACACCCTTCATTCCGCTGCCTCGGCTTTCGGCGGCCGGCCGAAATGCAGGGCGATGCGGCCGGCCAGCCGCATGGCGACCTCGCCCTTGGCCAGGGTCGGCCAGTCTTCCACGCCGGAGGCGCTGATCAGGTGCACGGTGTTGCGCTCGCCGCCGAACGTTCCGACGGCCGGCGACACGTCATTGGCCACGATCCAGTCGCAGCCCTTGCGCTGGCGCTTGTCGATGGCGTTCGCCACGAGGTTCTCGGTCTCGGCGGCGAAGCCAACGACAAGCGCCGGGCGCTGCTGGCCGGGCTTGGACAAGGTAGCGAGGATGTCGGGATTGGGCGTGAGTTCCAGGCTGGGCGGCGCCATCCCTGCTTTCTTCTTGATCTTGGAACCGGCCGGTCGGGCCGCCTTCCAATCGGCGACAGCGGCGGCACAGACGGCGATGTCGATCCGGCCCGCGGCCAGGCAGGCCGCCAGCATCTGGTCGGCCGAGTCGACATGAACGGTCGTCAAGCCGGGAGGATCGGCGATGGAAACCGGCCCGCTGACCAGGGTGACGTCGGCGCCGAGCGCGGCCAGCGCCGAGGCGATGGCATGACCCTGCTTGCCCGAAGAATGGTTGGAGATGTAGCGCACAGGATCGATCGCCTCGCGCGTCGGACCCGATGTCACGACGGCGCGCTTGCCGGCGAGCGGCCGTTCGGCGGGCGCCAGCAGGCCTTCGATGGCATCGGCGATCTCCTCCGGCTCCGACATGCGGCCGGGGCCGAATTCGTTGCAGGCCATGGCGCCGTCGTTGGGCCCGATGAAGTGGATGCCGCGCTGTCTCAGCGTCTCGACGTTGGCCACGGTGGCCGCGTGGGTCCACATGCGCACGTTCATCGCCGGCGCCGCCAGCACCGGCTTGTCGGTGGCGAGCAGCACGGTTGCCGCGAGATCGTCGGCCAGGCCACCGGCCATGCGCGCCAGGATGTTGGCAGTCGCGGGCGCCACCACGAGCAGGTCGGCGTCGCGCGAAAGCTGGATGTGGCCCATCTCGCTTTCGTCGGTCAGCGAGAACATGTCGCTGTAGACGCGATCCTCGCTGAGCGCCTGCAGCGACAGCGGCGTGACGAACTTGGCGCCGGCGTCGGTCAGCACGCAGCGCACCGAAGCGCCGCGTTCGCGCAGGCGGCGGATGAGCTCGAGCGCCTTGAAGGCCGCGATGCCCCCCGCGACGATCAGCAGAATCCGCTTGCCCTTGAGCATGGTCCCCAGCCTATCACAACACCCGGCTGGCGAAAGTATACAGGCCGGTGAGCAACAGGGCCCAGAACACGGCCAAGCGGAACTGCTCAACCGACAGGCGTCGGCGGATCTGCTGGCCGACCCACATGCCGGCCAGAGCGGGAACCACTGCGGCCGCCGAGACGATGGCGCGCGGGCCGTCCAAAAGACCGAAATTCAGCAGCGATAACGCGAGCGTGACCGAGGTGGCGCAGAGCACCACGCCCAGGGTCTGCACAAGCTCGGACGGCTTTATGTCGAGGCCCTGCAGGTAGGGCATGAGAGGAATGATGGGCACGCCGACCACGCCGGCGACGAAGCCCGAGACCGCGCCGATCACAGGCGCCAGCGGCTTCTCCAGGTCGGCGTGGATGTGCAGGCGGATGCGCAGCAGGCCAAGGCCGCTGTAGACGACCAGGATCGTCGCCAGGACGATGAAGGCCCAGTTCGGGCCCCTCTGGCCGACCAGCCACATGGTGACATAGAGCCCGATGGCAAGCGGCAGCATCAGCGGCCATTGCCGGCGCAGGATCCGCCAGAAGTTGCCGCCGACCGCGGCCTGCCAGACGTTTGAGAAGATGGTCGGCAACGCGATCATGGCGATCGCCTCGGTCAGCGGCAGAACGAGTGTCGTCAGCGCAATGACGATGGTCGGCAGGCCAAGCCCGACCAGCCCCTTCACCGTTCCCGCGAGCAGGAAGACGGCGAGGCCGAAGACGATCTGGTCGGTAGTCACTCGCTTTTCATTTCCTCCCCCGTCATACGGGGGAGGATACAGGTGGGGGAAAGCCGCAAAGGTGAGCTCTCCGCAGAAGAGATCATGATCTTAAACTGGCATGCGCCGGTCATGTTGCCTGCCCCCTCCCTACCCTCCCCCGTATGACGGGGGAGGATAAGAGTCAGTGCCACCACGCGACGATGGCGGCGATCAGCGCGAGGACGGCGATGATCTCGGAGAAGCCCGGGCGCCAGCCGCGGCCGGGGATGGGCGGCGGCGTGGCGGCGTCGCGCTCGGCCTTGGCTCGTTCGTGCTCGGCCACGAGATGCAGGCTGTCGATCAGGCGCGGCAGGCGGCGCAGGCCCTGCAAGACATCCTCGGCGGCGCGGCCGATGGTGGCGCGCGGGCCGAAATGGGTCTGCATCCATTCTTCGATCAAGGGCCGTGCCAGCTCCCAGATATTGACGTTGGGATTGAGCCGCGTGCCCATGCCTTCGGCCATCAGCATGGTCTTCTGCAACAGCAGGAGCTGTGGCTGCACCGTCATCTCGAACTGCTCGGTGACGCGCAGCAGGTGCGCCAGCAGGCGGGCGATCGAGATCTGGTGGCTGGGCTTGCCGAAGATCGGCTCGCCGATCGAGCGGCAGGCCTGGGCGAACATCTCGCGCGACTGGTCGGGCGGCACATAGCCCGCGCGGAACTGCACCTCGGCCACGGCCCGATAGTCGCGGCGCAGGAAGGCGACCAGAAGCTCGGCAAGATAGCCGCGCGTGTCCTCGTCGATGCGGCCCATGATGCCGAAGTCGACCGGCACGATGTGGCCGGCGCGATCGACGAAGGCGTTGCCGCCGTGCATGTCGGCGTGGAAGAAGCCGTCGCGGAACACCTGGTAGAAGAAGGCCTCCGCCGCCTTCCTCATGACCTCGTTGGGATCGTGGCCGGCGGCGACGATGGCGTCGCGGTCGCCGATCGGGATGCCGTCGATGCGTTCGAGCGTTAGAACGCGCTGGGCCGTGCGGTCCCAGTCGATGGCGGGCGCGCGGTAGCCGGGGTCGTCGGCGAAGTTCTCGCCGAGTTCTTCGGCGGCGGCGGCCTCCATGCGCAGGTCCATCTCGACGCGCACGACGTCGGCGAAGGCGCTCACCGAATCGACCGGCTTGAGGCGGCGGTAGCGCGGCTGGGTGCGCTCGACCAGCTCGGCCGTCCAGTAGAAGAGATCGAGGTCGCGTTCGAAGGCGAGCTCGATGCCCGGCCGCAGCACTTTCACCGCGACCTCGCGGCCGTCGGTGGTGACGGCGAAATGCACCTGGGCGATCGACGCGGCGGCGACCGGCGTGTCGTCGAAGCTGGTGAACAGCGCCTCGATCGGCTGACCGAGCTCGGTTTCGACGATGCGGCGAGCCTCGGCGCCGGAGAAAGGCGGCAGGTGGTCCTGCAGCTGCGCCAGGTCGGCCGCGACCTGTTCGCTCAAGAGGTCGGCGCGGGTCGACAGAGCCTGGCCGAGCTTGATGAAGGACGGGCCCATCTCCTGCAGCGCCGCCGTGAGCCGCTCGCCCGGCCGGCGGGCATCGCGCCGCCGCGCGAACAGGCGTGCCCAGGCGACCAGCGCCGGCGTGATGCCCAGGATCTCCAGCGGAAACAACGCATCGTGCCGCGCCAGGCTCAGCGCCATGCGCAGCAGGCGCCAGGAATTGCGGATGGCGCGCAGCATCTTACTGGACCGCGGGCCTCCAGGCCCGCTCATGGTCTTTCGGATCGCGCGCGTCTCGCGCGCTCATGAGCGGGCCTGGAGGCCCGCGGTCCGGCAAGAACCTCATATCCGCCAGCCCGAGTGCAGGGCGACGACGCCGAGCGTCATGTCGCGCCAGGCGACGTTGGCGAAGCCCGCCTCGCGCATGCGTCGCGCCAGCTCGCGCTGTGGCGGGAAGCGGCGGATGCTTTCATGCAAATAGCGGTAGGACTCGGCGTCCTTGGCGACGAGGCGGCCGAAGAACGGCAGGGCACGACTGGAATAGGCGTCGTAGGCGCGGCCGACCGGCGCCGACGTCACCTTGCTGAATTCCAGGCAGTAGAGCCGGCCACCCGGCTTCAGCACGCGATGCGCCTCGCTCAGCGCCTTGTCGATGTCGGTGACGTTGCGCAGGCCGAAGGCGATCGTGTAGCCGTCGAACGAGCGGTCGGGGAACGGCAGGTTCTCGGCATCGCCCGTCGTCCAGGCGAGACCCTTCAGCAATCCGCGATCGGCGGCGCGGTCGCGCCCGACCGCCAGCATCGCGGGGTTGATGTCGCACACGGTGATGTCGGGCTGCTCGCCCTGCCGGCGATAGATGCGGAAGGCGACGTCCCCGGTACCGCCCGCCACGTCCAGAAACTTCTCGCCCGGCCGCGGGTTCAGCACGTCGACCAGGGTGTTCTTCCAGAGCCGGTGCACGCCAACCGACATCAGGTCGTTCATCAGGTCGTAGCGCGGCGCCACGCTTTCGAAGACCTGGCGGACCATGCCTGCCTTTTCGGCCGCCGGGACGTCGCGATAGCCGAAGGATGCCTGTTCCGGGCCGGCAGGCGGGTTAGGATCGGGCGGGTTCGCCATGGTGGGCAAACTAGAGGAATCGCTATGATGCTGAAAGGCCGGGTGCTGCTGATCACCAACGTCGAGAAATTCGCAGGTCATGGCACGACACGGGTCGCCCTGGCCGAAGGCGCCACGGTTTTGGCGCACGATCCGACGTTCGAAGCGCCCAGTGCGCGGCGCAAATACGAGGCTGAATTCCCCGGCGCGCACGCCCTGTCGGCGGTCGAGCCCGCGACCCTGGTCGAGCTTGCGTTGAAACGTCACGGCCACATCGACGCGCTGGTCAACAACGACGCCTACCCTGCGCTGCGGGCGCCGCTCGGCGAGGCACGACTGGAGGACTACCGCGCGGCACTCGAGGCGATGGCGGTGATGCCGTTCCGTCTCGTGCAGCTCGTGGCGCCATCGATGCGCAAGCGCAAGTCGGGACGCATCGTGTTCGTGTCATCGGCCGCGCCGTTGCGCGGCATCGCCAACTACGCGCCCTACGTCTCCGCGCGCGCAGCGGGCAACGGTCTCGTCTCGTCGCTCGCCAAGGAGCTGGGACGCGATGGCATCACGGTGAACGCCGTCGGCTCGAACTACGTCGAGAACCCCGACTACTTCCCGCCCGCGCTGCTCGCCAACCAGGAAGCGATGGCCAAGATGACGGCGCAAATTCCGCTGGGCAGGCTGGGCAAGTCCGACGAGCTCGGCGCGACGGTGTGCTTCCTCTGCTCGGATGCCGCCGGCTTCATCACCGGTCACGTTCTTCCTCACGCCGGCGGTTGGGCGTGACGACAGACCGAGTGCATGTCACTATGTCCTGAATAAACGTTCGTGCACGGATGACCGAAGCCGCGAACTTCTAGGGAGGTACGACCAGGCTCGCCGGCTTCAAGCGCCGGCGTGTGTCTCGTTGGCCCAAAAAGTCGGTCCGAGGATGGTGCATGGGAAGACAGATCGTCCATCGCCTGCTGGTCTCGTTCCCCGCGCTGCTCGGCGTTCTGTTCCTTTGCTTCTGTCTCCTGCAGGTGGTGCCGGCCGATCCGGCGATGATCATCGCCGGCCCTGAGGCCAAGGCCGAGACCATCGCCGCCATCCGCAACGAGCTCGGGCTCGACCGGCCGATTCCCATCCAGTTCGCCGAATATATCGGCCGCGTGCTGCGCGGCGATCTCGGCCGCTCGATCATCTCCAACAAGATGGTGAGCGAGGAGCTGGCGCTCACCATCGGCCCGACCGTCGAATTGATGCTGGGCGCGATGCTGATCGCCGTGCCCTGCGGCCTGGCGCTCGGCACCTTCGCCGCGGTGCGGCGTGGCCGGCTCAGCGACCGCATCATCATGGCCATCTCGGTGGCGGGCGTTTCCATGCCGGTGTTCTTCATCGGCCTGATCCTGATCCAGTATGTCGGCTTCAAGTGGGGGCTGCTGCCCTTCACCGGCCGCACCGGACCGATCTGGGACGGCGGCCTGCCGAGCCTGGTCCTGCCGGCGCTGACCCTGGGCCTGGTGCTGATCGGCCCGATCGCGCGGCTGACGCGCACCGCGGTGCTGGAAGTGCTGGGCGCTGACTTCGTGCGCACTGCCCGCGCCAAAGGCCTGCGCGAGACGGTGGTGATCATCCATCACGCGCTGCGCAATGCGCTGATCCCCGTCGTCACCTTGATCGGCCTCCAGGCCGCCTTCCTGCTGGGCGGCGCGGTGGTGACCGAGACGATGTTCTCCTGGCCGGGCGTCGGGCGGCTCGCCGTCGGCGCCATCGTGTCGAGCGACTTCCCGACGGCGCAGGGCGCCATCATGATCCTGGCCATCGCCTTCCTGACCATCAACCTCCTGGTCGACGTGCTCTACGTCTACCTCGATCCACGCGTGCAGCGGTCATGAGCGTCGAAGCCCTCAACGCACCCGCCGCGGAAACGAGCGGTCCGCTCTCGCGCTCAGGGGTGCTGCATCGGTTGGCGCGCGACAAGGTGGCGGCGGTCGCCGCCCTCGTCCTCACCCTGATCGCGCTCTCTGCCGTGTTCGCCCCGGTCGTGGCGCCCTATGACCCCTACCTCACCGACCTCACCAAGGTGATGCAGCCACCCAGCGCCGAGCACTGGTTCGGCACCGACAATACCGGCCGCGACATCCTGAGCCGTGTTATCTACGGCACGCGCAACACCCTGATGCTGGGTCTGATCGGCGTCGTCATCGGCGGCCTTCTGGGCGGACTTTTGGGGATCCTCGCCGCCTACTATCCGCGTGCCGACGGCTGGATCATGCGCCTGGTCGACGTGATGCTGGCCTTTCCCGCGATTCTGATCGGGCTGGCCGTCGCCGCCGTCGCCGGTGCCGGCCTCGGCGCCGTGGTGATCGCGCTGGTGGTGGCGACCGTGCCCGACGTCGCCCGCGTGGCGCGCGGCGCCGCCGTCGGCGTCATGGGTCAGGAGTTCATGGAAGCGGGGCGCGCCGTCGGCGTGTCGGACCGCACCTTGATCTGGCGCTACCTGACCTTGAACTGTATCTCGACCATTTTCGTGTTCCTGACCTTGCGCTTCGGCCAGATCATCCTGATCGGCTCGGCGCTCGGCTTCCTGGGCATGGGCGCGCAGCCGCCGACGGCCGAGCTCGGCATGATGGCCGCCCAGGGCCGCGATTTCCTCTTCATGGCGCCGCACATCGCGACCATCCCGAGCTGCGCGATCTTCGTCATCGTGCTGGCCGCCAACCTTTTGGGCGACGCATTGCGCGACGTCCTCGATCCGAGGCTGCAGACATGATCAGAGCTCTGGTGAGTGCAGCGTTCGCGTTGGCGTTTGCCGAAGCCGCATCGGCGCAGACTCTGAACATGATGAAGTCGATCGACGCGCCGCACTACGACGCGCAGCGCACGACCTGGGGTCCGACCTCCGACATCGTCAACATGTTCCAGGATACGCTGGTGGCGCTCGACTGGGACGGCAAGACGCCGATCCCCTATCTCGCCAAGTCGTGGACCGTCAGCCCCGATGGCAAGACCTACACCTTCAAGCTGCGCGACGACGTCACCTTCTGCAGCGGCAAGAAGTTCTCCGCCGACGACGTGGTCTATTCCTTCACGCGCCTGAAGAGCCCCGAGATCAAGGGACCCTACGCCTGGCGCGCCGGCGACATCAAGGAACTGCGCGCACCCGATCCCTACACCGTCGAGTACGAGCTCAAGGAGCCCTATTCGGAGCTGCTGCTGCAGCTCACCATGTTCACCAACGTCATCCACAACAAGGAAAGCGTCGAGGCGCTGGGCAAGGACTACGGCGTCAAGGGCGCCGACGGCACCGGCCCGTGGTGCTTCGATACCTGGCAGCCGCGCACCCAGATCGTGCTGAAGCGCCACGACGCCTACACGTGGGGCCCCTCGATGTACAACAACAAGGGGCCGGTGAAGTTCGAGAAGCTGGTCATCAAGATCGTGCCCGAGGATTCGAGCCGCGTCGCCGCCATGATGTCGGGCACGTTCGACACCACGCACCAGTTCCCGCAGCAGTTCATGGCCCAGGCCAAGGCCGCGCCGATGCTCACCGTCACCCAGGCCAACCCCAACTTCCAGCTGCTCTATTTCGGCTTCAAGACGACGCGACCGATGGTGGCCGACAAGCGCGTGCGCGAGGCCATGAGCATCGCCATCAACCGCGCCGAGATCGCCAAGGGCATCCTTTTGGGCAACGCCGATCCCGCTTTCACCTTCGTCGATCCGACCGCGCTCGACTTCGCGCCATCGACCAAGACCATGGTCAAGGAGGACGTCGAACGCGCCAAGAAGCTTCTGGACGAGGCCGGCTGGAAGCTCGGTTCCGATGGCGTGCGCGAGAAGGACGGCGTCAAGCTGCAGCCCAAGGTCTACTACACCGCGGCCGGCAACACGCCGCGCGTTGCCGAGGCGATCCAGGGCTACCTGCGCAAGATCGGTATCCAGTGGCAACTGCAACCCTGGGACTCGACCATTGCCGCCGCCAAGATGGCCGAGCAGGACTACGAGATCTGGTCGGTCACCGTGCCCTACCTGTCGGCCGGCGACCTGATGAACATCTATTTCGACTCCAAGAACATCCCGACGCCCAACCGCATGAACTGGAAGGATGCCGAGACCGACGAATGGCTGAAGCTGGGACGAGCAGCCCTCACCGAGGCCGAGCGCGCCAGGAACTACGAGCTGGTGCAACGGAAGGTGATGGCCGAGGCGCTGTGGATGCCCGTGCTCAACATCAACATGTACGAAGTCACCAACAAGAAGCTGAAGGGCATGCGCCCGCACATGATCTACCAGAACACGTTCTACAAGGGATTGGACGCGAGCTTTTGACAAACCGTCATCCCGACCGAAGCCGAGCGAAGCGAGGCGCGGCGGAGGGACCTTTTTTGAGGGCGCTAGCTGAAGACAAGGTCACTCGACTACGCCGCCCTGCGGGCGGCTCCGCTCGGGATGACGGAATAGGAGGAAACGACCATGCGTAAACTGTTTGTCGGCGTAACAGCGTTCCTGGGATTGACCGCCGTCGCTTCGATGGCCGAGGCGCAGACCTTGCGCATGATGAAGTCGCTCGATGCGCCGCACTACGACGGCCAGCGCACGACCTGGTCGCCGACCTCCGACATCGTCAACATGTTCCAGGACACGCTGGTGGCGATGGACTGGGACGGCAAGACGCCGATCCCCTATCTCGCCAAGTCATGGACGGTGAGCCCCGACGGCAAGCTCTACACCTTCAAGCTGCGCGATGACGTCACGTTCTGCAGCGGCAAGAAATTCACCGCCGACGACGTGGTCTACTCCTTCAAGCGGCTGACCAGCCCCGAGCTCAAGGCGCCGCTCGCCTGGCGCGCCGGCAGCCTGAAGGACATACGCGCCACCGATCCGTACACCGTCGAGTACGAGCTCGCCGAGCCGTTCTCCGACCTGCTGCTCAACCTCACCATGTTCACCACGGCGATCCACAACAAGGAGAGCGTGGAGCAGCTGGGCAAGGACTACGGCACCAAGGCGGTCGACGGCACCGGGCCGTGGTGCTTCGAATCGTGGCAGCCGCGCACGGAAATTGTGCTCAAGCGCCACGACGCCTACAAGTGGGGCCCTTCGATGTACCAGAACAAGGGCCCGGTGAAGTTCGAGAAGCTCTCGATCAAGATCGTGCCGGAGGATGCGAGCCGTGTCGCCGCCATGATGGGCGGGCAGTTCGACGTCACCCACCAGATCCCGCTGCAGTTCATCCAGCAGGTCAAGGCCGCGCCGACCCTGACGGTGCAGGAGGCCCAGCCCAACTTCCAGCTGCTGTACTACGGCTACAAGTCCGACCGGCCGATGGTGGCCGACAAGCGCGTGCGCGAGGCGATGAACATCGCCATCAACCGCGCCGAGATCGTCAAGGGCATCGCGCTCGGCAACGCCGAGCCCGCCTACACCTTCATCGACGCCAAGGCGCTCGACTACTCCGATGCCACCAAGGGCCTCATCAAGGAGGATATCGAGCGCGCCAAGAAGCTTCTGGACGAGGCGGGCTGGAAGGTCGGCGCCGACGGCATCCGCGAGAAGGACGGCATGAAGCTCGCGCCCAAGGTCTACTTCACCCAGGTCGGCCTGTTCCCGCGCATCTCCGAGGCGATCCAGGGCTACATGCGCAAGATCGGCGTCGACTGGAAGGTCCAGGGCTTCGACTCGACCATCGCCTTCGCCAAGATGAGCGAGCAGGACTACGAGATCTGGACCGTCACCTTCCCCTACATGTCGGCCGGCGACCTGCTGAACTTCTACTTCGATTCCAAGAATGTCCCGGCGCCCAACCGCATGAACTGGAAGGATGCCAAGACTGACGAGTACCTGCGCGCGGGCAAGTCGGCGTTGAACGATAGCGACCGCGCCAAGGCCTACGCGCTGGCGCAACAGCGGGTCACCGAGGAGCATCTCTGGATGCCGGTGATGAATGTCGGCATGTACCTGGTGACCAACAAGAAGGTCAAAGGGGCGCGACCTCACATGCTCTATCAGAATACCTTCTACAAAGGCCTGGACTACTCGTTCTGATGGACAAGCTTCTGGAGGTCCGCGGTCTTCGGACATATTTCCACACCGACCGCGGTCTGTTCCGCGCGGTCGACGGCATCGACTTCTCGGTGGGCCGCGGCAAGACGGTCGGCCTGGTGGGCGAATCGGGCTGCGGCAAGAGCGTGACCTCGCTCTCGATCATGGGCCTGGTGGCGAGCCCGCCGGGCCGGGTCGAGGCCGACGCCATCAGGTTCGACGGCCGCGACGTGCTCGGCCTCTCGGCCGACGAGCGCCGCCGGCTGCGCGGCGGCCGGATGTCGATGATCTTCCAGGAGCCGATGACCTCCCTGAACCCGGTCCACACGATCGGCCAGCAGATCGTCGAGGCGATCCTTGCGCACACCCAGCTGTCGCCGCAGGCCGCCAAGAAGCGCGCCATCGAGATGCTGGAGCTGGTGCGCATCCCCTCGGCCGCCGAGCGCATCGACGACTATCCGCATCGCCTGTCGGGCGGCATGCGCCAGCGCGTCATGATCGCCATGGCGCTCTCATGCGAGCCCTCGCTGCTGATCGCCGACGAGCCGACCACCGCGCTCGACGTCACCATCCAGGCGCAGATCCTTGACCTCCTGGCCGACCTGCAGACGCGTCTGGGCATGGCGATCCTGATCATCACCCACGATCTCGGCGTGATCGCCGAGGTGGCCGACGAGGTGATCGTGATGTACGCCGGCAAGATCGTCGAGAGCGCGCCGGTCGCGGCGCTGTTCGCCGATCCGCAGCACCCCTACACGATCGGCCTTTTGGGCTCGATCCCGCGTCTCGACGTCGACCGCGAGCGGCTGTCGACCATCGAGGGCACGGTGCCGAGCCCCAACAACCAGCCCAAGGGCTGCCGCTTCTCGCCGCGCTGCCCGTTCGCCGACCGGCAATGCCGCGAGGAGCCGCCGCCGTTGCGCGAGATCGGCGCGGAACATGCCGTGGCCTGCTGGAAGGCGCCGGTGGAACTGGCGAAGGTCGCGGCATGAGCGACGCGCCGGTCCTTCAAGTCGAGGGCCTCGTCAAACATTTTCCCGTCACGCGCGGCCTGATCCGCCGCAAGGTGATCGGCATGGTGCGCGCCGTCGAGGGCGTCAACTTCGACATCGCCCGCGGCGAGACCCTGGCGCTGGTCGGCGAATCGGGCTGCGGCAAGTCGACGACCGGCCGGCTGGTGCTGCGCCTGATGGATCCGACGGCGGGCTCGGTGCGCTTCAAGGGCAGCGAGATCGCCGGCCTCGACAAGCAGTCGCTGCGCCAGCTGCGCCGCCACATGCAGATCATCTTCCAGGACCCCTACGCCTCGCTCAATCCCCGCATGACCGTGGGAGAGATCCTGATCGAGCCGATGGCCGTCCACGGCCTGCACACCGAGGCCGAGCGCGAGAGCCGAGCCCGCGAGCTTCTGGCCGTCGTCGGCCTGCTGCCCGAGCATGCGCGGCGTTATCCCCACCAGTTCTCGGGCGGCCAGCGCCAGAGGATCGGCATCGCCCGCGCGCTGGCGGTCAATCCCGACCTGATCGTGTGCGACGAGCCGGTCTCGGCGCTCGACGTCTCGATCCAGGCGCAGATCGTCAACCTCCTGCAGAACCTGCAGCGCCAGTTCGGCCTTTCGTACCTGTTCATCGCCCACGACCTCGCCGTGGTGAAGCACATCAGTGACCGCGTGGCGGTGATGTATCTCGGCAAGCTGGTCGAGATCGCCTCGAAGCGCGACCTCTACGATCGGCCCTTGCATCCCTATACTCAGGCACTGCTGTCAGCGATCCCGCGCCCCGACCCGCGGGTCCGCAAGAAGCGCATGCTGCTGGCCGGCGACGTGCCCAGCCCCTTCGCCCCACCGCCCGGCTGCCGCTTCAACACCCGCTGCCCCTTCGCCCAGGACCGCTGCCGCAAGGAGGAGCCGCTGCTGCGCGACGCCGCCAACGGCCATCGCGTCGCCTGCCACTTTTACGAAACGCTCCCGGCACCGACGATCGCCGCCGCCGACGGCCCGGCCGTGGGCAAATTCGCGGAGCGCCTGGCCGCGTTCGAGGCGGCGAAGCAGGTTCGCGCGCCGACCTAACCCATTCCGGACCGCATGTTCTAGTGAGTCGGATGCGGTATTCTCCACAATTCATGGTAAGAATAGGCTCCTGACAGGATGGGGCATGGCCATTCAGGCTGATATCGCCGAAAGGCGCGACGCACTTGCTGCAATCTGCCGTCTCCATGGTGTGGCTCGGCTGGAGATCTTCGGCTCTGCCGCGCGCGGCTTCGATTTTGATCCGATGCGCAGTGACGCCGACTTCCTCGTGACGTTCGAGCCGGCGGTGCGCAACGATCTCGGAGCTTTGATCGATCTCAAGGGTGCACTGGAAGAACTTCTTCGACGCCCGGTCGATCTCGTGGAGCGTGAAGCTGTGGAGGCGAGCCGAAACTTCATTCGACGCCAAGCTATTCTGAGAGACGCAAAGACAGTTTATGGCTGAATTGTCTGAGCGAGACGCGGCTCTTCTACTCGACATGCTATTGGCGGCGAGAGATGCCCGGACCTTCGTTGAAGGACTTGACGAGGCTGGCTTCCTTGCCAGCCGTCTGCACCAAAATGCCGTGATTCGCTCGCTTGAAGTGGTCGGCGAGGCCGCCAACAAGATTTCGACCGACGTGAAAGTCCGCCATTCCGATATACCTTGGCGCGACATCATAGGCATGCGCCACCGCCTCATCCACGGCTACGTCGATGTTCGGCTCGACCTCGTTTGGAGCGTGGTTCGCGAGCATCTTGATCCGCTGATTGCTAGCTTGGCGGACATCGTTCCTGGCAATGGCGGCAATCGATGATGAAGAAACAGATAACGACGTTTTCAACGCGACATAGCGCGGCGACGAATCGCTCAGCTTAGCGTCAGCACTTACCAAGGTCGCCATCGACGCAGTGGGCCTGTCCAGTTATTGCGTCGCGGGCACTTGAGGCCAAGCATAGAACGGCGCTCGCTGACCGTAGCTACCGAAAATCGATGGCCGGTTTGTTGTTCAATGAGAACCGCCATTTCCGCATTCGAACGGCAGTCGGCATTGCCAAGCATGAGCTCAGTGCAGCGCTTGTTCCATCGTAGTCTAACTTGACTGTGTGGCACCATGTCTTAGCTCCGTCGAAGGAAATTCCCGGCGATTCGCACCAGCGGCCCCACCAGACGACAAAAGGCGACTCATTCGTTGAGCGTGGTTAGTCTACAATCAGCTTATGACAACCCGAGTCAGCGGCACCGAAGGCTACGGCGAGACCGCCGACGAGCGTGCGAAGCAGTATGAGAGCCTCGCCTTTGCCGACGTCCATCGGCACATGGCGCAGCTCTTTCCCACGACTCCCAGCCGCGTCATCGACATCGGTGCTGGCACCGGCCGTGACGCCGCGGGCTTCGCCGACCTCGGCCATAGGGTGACGGCCGTCGAGCCCACGCCCGAGCTGCTTGCCCGGGCGCGTCAGTTGCACCCACATCCCGCGATCACCTGGATCGGCGATTCACTGCCCGAGCTTGAGCACGTACATGCGCAAGGCGAGCGCTACGACGTCGTCATGCTGACGGCGGTGTGGATGCATCTCGATGCCGGCCAGCGCGAGCGGGGGATGGCCCGCGTCGCGCCGCTGGTGCGGCCCGGTGGCCTGATGGCGCTGTCGTTGCGCCATGGCCCGGTTCCAGCGGGTCGGCGTATGTTCGATGTCTCGGCGCGGGAGACATGCGACCTTGCTCATCGCCACGGCCTCGCAACCATCCACGAAAGCAAAGGCCCTGCCCTGCTCGGCGGTCCCGCCGTGTGGTGGGACCGCCTTGCCTTCCGGGCTCAGAGGTAACTGGTCACCTTAGGCGGGTTGAACCAGTTGTCATGCCGGCCGTCCATGTACTGGATCGGCAGCCTGGCCAGCTCCTCGGGTGTGATGTCGTCGAGACAGGCGACGTTGACCGACACGAAGGCACCGCCGATCTCCTTCACGTCTCCGTCGCCGAAGGCCGCGATGCCGCAAGCATGGCAAAAGCGATGATGGCCCTGCTTGCTGCCGAACTGGTAGTCGCTGATGCCGTCCTTGCCCGAAAGCAGGCGGAAGTCCTGCGGCTTGATGGTCGCGTTCCAGGCGCGCATCTTGCTGCAGTACGAGCAGTTGCACCGGCCGGTGCCGGCCTCGAGGTCGAGATCCGCCTCGAAGCGCACGCGACCGCAGTGACAGCTTCCGTGATAGGTCTTCTTCATCGTACTGCCCTCCTCTCGTCCGCCGACGTCAACGACGCAGCGATCCGTTCGGCCACCATGATCGTCGTCAGGTTGGTCGGTGTCGATGGGATCTCGGGGAAGATCGACGCATCGACCACGCGCAGGCCCTGGACGCCTCGCACGCGGCCGACGGGGTCGACGACCGCGCCGGCGTCGCCGCTGCCGCCCATCGGCACCGTCGCCGATCCGTGATGGAAGGTATCGAGGCCGGCCGTGATCGCGGCCAGCAACGCCTCGTCTTCGACCACGCCGACGCCGGGAGCCAGCTCGTGGTCGATCAGGCGGGCAAGCGGCCGGATCGCGGCAATGCGCCTGGCAAGCCGGACCGCCTCGACCATGCGTCGTTGGTCGCGCTCCTCCGCCAGAAGATTGTAGTCGATCACCGGAGACGTCAGCGGGTCGCGATCTTTCAGCCGCACGCTGCCAACCGATGCCGGCGTCATCACGGCCGTCGCCAACGACAGACTGCGGCCGGTCGGGCTGTCGTCGTCCTCGACCGACTCCGACACGGTGATCTGGATGTCGAGCTCATCGTCGCGCGCCATGGTGGAGCGCGTCCAAAGCGTCACGCCGTGCGCGGGGAAGCTCCGGTTCTCACCGCCGTCGCCGAGTGGCCGTAGGGCGTAGGTGTTGTAGTAGAAGGGGTGGTCGAACAGCCGCTCGCCTACGGCCAAGTCGGCGACGACGTCGATGCCGTGCTGTCTGAGATGAGCGCACGGACCGATGCCGGATCGCATCAGGATGGCCGGGCTGCCATAGACTCCGGCCGACAGGATGATCTCATCGGCCGTGAGCACATTGCCGTTTACCAGGTGGACGGCGCTGGCCCGATTGCCATCGAACCCGATCCGGTCGACCTGGCAATCGCCGCCGATCGTCAGGTTCAAGCGCGCGCGCACCGTTGCAGGCAGGTAGGCCATGCCGGTGTTCTGCCGCATGCCAGAGACGACATTGAAGGGATCGACGCCGACACCCTCCTGAACAGGACCGTTGAAATCGTCGACCTGACGAAACCCCATGGCCATCGCCGCTTCGATGAAAGCGCGCAGGCCCGCTGTCACGTCCGCCGGCATGGGCTGCCGGATGGGAAACGGCCCGCGACGGCCGTGCCACGTGCTGTCGCCGTTGGTGGCATTCTCGAGGTCCTTGTAGGCGTTCAGCACATCCGGGAAATCCCAACCCTCGATGCCGCGACGCTGCCAGCGGGCGAAGTCATCTGCGCGCGCCCGCTTGGCGACGGCGGCATTGATCGCCGAGCCGCCGCCCAGTACCTTGCCGCTCAGAGCGGCGATGTCGTGGCTCGGCTGACGATGCCTGCTCCTGAACCCCCACTCGTGCGCTTCGTCGCCGCCGAGATGGCCAGGATCGGTCAAGATCTCGGGATAGGCATCGGGCGTATAGGCATGGCCCGCTTCGAGCAGCAGCACCCGGCGCGTACTCGCGCTCAGGCGGTTGGCGAGAACGCATCCCGCCGAGCCGCCGCCGACAATGATGACGTCGTAGTGCAGCATTCTGTCCTCGCCGCTCGAGACGCAACCAGAAGCCCTTGGTTGCTAATGCCCTTGCTGCAAAGCGGTTGCCGCGAAACCAGTTGACTCGAATCGGCATATGGGACCGGATTCTCCACTGAATAATCGGAGCGCGCATTGTGGCGACCACGACGCAACACAATCCGAACGCCAACCTCAATGCACGTCTCAATCAAGCCGGCGCCAGCAAGACGATCTATGCCCTGGTGACTCCGGAAACCGAAGCGGCCAAAGCCGCCCTGCTGGGCAATGCCCTCCAGGGCGGCGTCGATTCGGCGCGCGCGGCCTACCTCGAGCAGTTTCGCGATGCCTGGACAGGCAAGCAGGATGCCCTGCACGAGGCTTTCTTCGATACCTGGCACGCATGGTCCGCGCCCCTGGTCGATCTCGATCGCGGTATTTACCCTTTCGCCTACCCGACCGCCGGCGCCAGCGAGCCGCTGCGTCATCTCATCTACGGCTGCGGCAACCTGGCGCGGCGGGACGGGTTCGTTCCGCGCGTGCACGTCTTCAAGGGCGAGTACGAAGGCTACAGGGCCTACGCCGAAGCAGCCCTCATCGCCGTCGTCGAGCACGACCGTCGCGACTGGCGCCAGGTGGCCGAGACCCTGCCCGACACCGAATGGTTTTTCCTGAGCCAACCGTCGGCGATCGACGGCAATGTCTGGCCGGACGCCAACCGGTTCCTGGAATTGCTGTCGGCGAAATCCGGCCCGCCGCGCGTCATCATGGATCTGACGTACATCGGCGCGATCGCCGAGGCGCCGCCTGAGCGGGTGGCCGCGAGCCTGCCGTGCGTCCGCGATGTCGTCTTCAGCCTGTCCAAGCCGTTCGGCGTCTATTACGACCGCATCGGCGGCGTGTTCTGCCGCCGCCAGGATTTCGGCCTGTTCGGCAACAAGTGGTTCAAGAGCCTGACGGCGCTGCAGCTGGGCGTAGCCCTGATGCAGAGGCACGACGTCTTTGCCCTGCCGCGCCGCTATGCCGAGGTGCAGCGCCGGCAGGCGGCGATGACGGGACAGAGCCTCGGCCTCGACCTCGTTCCCTCCGACGTCTACCTGCTGGCGACCGCGGCCGCCGAGCAACACACCAACCCAGACCTTGCCGACTACCTGCGCCGCATACCGTCGGATCGTTCGACGCGGTTGCGGCTTTGCCTGACGCCCGGCATGGCGGCACAGATCGGCACGGCCGGCGCCGTTGCGAGCAAGAGGACCGCATGAAAATCGTTCATACCCTGATCGAGCGATCCGATGTCTACGACTTCGTGGGCGGCCTCTGGAAGACCGACGCCTTCCGCGATGCCCAGCGCAAGGGCGGCTTCGTGCAGGACATCGTCCAGCAATTCGCCAACCTGCCCCGCGTGTTCTGCGAGAGCACCAACGACCGCCTCGAGCGCGCGCACCAGTCGACCTGGTGGGGCTCGATGATGCTGCGCGGCGACTACGCCAACCCCGTGATCGCCGACCTCTACCTCCTGCACGAGCTCTATCACGCCGGCACCATGCCCTACATTCCCGGCCTGGGACGCGCCGCCTTCGACGAGAAGATGGTGCGCAACGAGCTGGAAGCGAGCGTGCTGTCGGAAATCCAGGTCTACTTCGAGATGCCCGACCTGCGCGCGTCCTCGTTCGCCCATCCGATCTATGCCGACCGCTACCTGAACGATCCCTACATCCGCCAGCTGTGGCGGGAGAACAAGCTGGTGGCGCTGGAGACCCTGCGCGCCATCCGCCGCAACGTCATGGTCGGCATGCCCGAGCACGAGATGGACGTGACCGAGCTCTGGATCCGCAAGTTCGCGCAGCTTAACGCCGCCTATTCGATCGTCTGGTCGGACGACTACGACCAGATCGAGCGGCACATGCGCGGCTTCCAGATGGACGCCAATTCGAACGGCCGCCGCGACGCCATCCTGCGCCATCGCGACTGGCTGGAGGCCGAGGCCGCCACGGATTCAGCCGACAACGTACCCTTCCGCCGCCAGGCCGAGCTGTCGACGGCATTCTACTGGCACAACCGGGAGAAGCACGAACAGGCGATGCGGGCGGAGGCGGCGAAGGAGCGTACTGTCAAGGCGCCGGCCGCCGTTCAGCGGGCCTAGCTGGACATCCGTTCCCCAGTTCCCCGCGTCGACGCGGTCATCCGATGGACGCTCGACAGCGTATATCCGTCGGAGGTGGGCGATGGCTGGGACGAGAGGACACGCGATTGTCCTCGGCGGGAGCATGGCAGGGCTTGGGGCGGCACGGGCGCTCGCGAACCACTTTGGTCTTGTCACTCTTGTCGAGCGGGATGAACTGACCACGGCCGGTAAGGACCGCAAGGGCGTCCCACAGGCGCAGCATGCCCACGGCCTGCTGCCCTCGGGCTACCGGATACTGTCGGACTACTTCCCGGGAATGATGGACGAGCTCGTTGCCGACGGCGCCATCCGCGGCGATCTCACGGGCGACTTCCTCTGGTACCAGTATGGCGGCTGGAAGCTCCGCGCCGACAGCGGCCTCGAGGCGATCGTGGTCAGCCGACCGCTGCTGGAGCGCAAGGTCCGCGAACGCGTGCTGGCGATGCCCCAGGTGACGCTGATGCAGGGCCACGATGCGGCAAGCCCGACGTTCGACGCGTCGAGCCGGCGCGTGACCGGACTCACGGTGAGAGACCTCACGACGGGAGCGACCGCCCAGCTCGATGCCGATCTTGTCGTCGACGAGCGCGGCCGCGGCTCGTCCTCGCAAACGTGGCTTGCGTCGCTGGGCTACGGGCAGGTGAGGGAAACGACCGTTCCGATCGAGGTCGGCTACGCGACCGCCGTCTTCGAGCGCCGGCCCGGGGACCTCCATGGCAGCATAGGCGCTGTCATTGCCGGCACGGCGCCGCAATCGACCCGCTTCGCCGCGATCCTCGGCGCCGAGGGCGATCGCTGGATCATCACCCTTGGCGGATGTCTTCGCGACTATCCGCCAACGGACCTCGACGGATGGAAAGACTTTACGCGCTCGCTGCCGGCACAGGATGCGTTCGATCTGGTCAAGGATCGCCTGCCGGTCGGACCAATCGTCAGCTATCGGTTTGCGGCAAACCGGCGCTGCCACTACGAAGCGCTCGCGAATTTTCCGGGCGGCTATCTCGTCTCTGGTGACGCCGTGTGCAGCTTCAACCCGGTCTACGGCCAGGGCATGTCCGTCGCGCTTGCCGAAGCCCACGCGCTCGATCGCTGTCTCGCCGGCGGCGACACGGATCTGGCCAAACGCTTCTTTCGTGACGTCGCGCAGATCGTCGAAAGCCCGTGGGCGATCGCAACCGGCGAAGATTACCGCTACCCGCAGGTGGAGGGCCGCCGCCCACCGGGATTTGCCATCATCAGCCGCTACATGGCGCGGGCGCACCGCATCGCCACCAGGGACCCCGTCGTTCTCAAACGTTTCTTCCAAGTCGCGAGTCTGCTGGCGCCGCCGCCGGCCATGATGGCGCCGCAGATCGCGTGGCGTGTGCTTCTGGGCGACGGCGGGGCGCGCGCGACGAGTCCGGCGCGCAAAGTTGCCCAGGCGTGACGCGGCAGCACATGCTCGCTATGCCTTGGTATGATAAAGTCATACCAAGGGTGCATGCCGATGGCGAAAGTTTCCAAACGTACGTTCAGCCTCGCTGCCGAGCAGGCCGCGTTCATTGATGCCAAGGTCAACTCGGGCGCTTACGCGTCCGGATCGGAGGTGATCAGAGCTGGCCTTCGCGCCTTGCAGGAACACGATGCGGCATTCGAGCGATGGCTCCATGAGGAAGCCGTTCCAGCCTACGAGGCGACCAAAGCGGCCCCCTCAAGTCGCATTCCGGCAAAGAAGGTCTTTGCTGAGGCGCGTGCGCGTTACGCCGGACGCCATAAGGCGCGTCGTTGAAGCGGCGAACAGTCACTTTCACACCGCAAGCGCGCAGTGACCTTCTCAGAATCGGCGACTGGATCGCCGAACGTGCAGGTGTTGACGACGACGAAGTAACGATCGTGCGCCTCTATTACGGCGGCCAGAACTGGCAGCGCTAGCCGAACGCCTCTTCCCAGGTCCCGCGCGTCGACGCCTTGGAATACTCCGTCGCGCGGTTCTCGAAGAAGTTGGTGTGCTCGATGGCGTTCAGCATCTGGTCCATCCACGGCAACGGGTTCTTGGCGTCGCTGCGGTAGATCGGCTGCAGGCTGAGCTGGGTCAGGCGGCGGTCGGCGATGTAGCGGATGTAGCGCTTCACGTCGACGGCGGTCATGCCCTCGATGCCGCCGAGCTCGAAGGCGAGGTCGATGAAGGCATCCTCGTGATCGACGATGGTCGAGCAGGCGACGTAGATCTCGCGCTGCAGCTCCTCGGTCCAGATCTCGGGGTTCTCGTGCACGAAGGCGCGGAACAGTTTTATGATCGAGTTGCAGTGCAGCGTCTCGTCGCGCACCGACCACGACACGATCTGGCCCATGCCCTTCATCTTGTTGAAGCGCGGGAAGTTCATCAGCATGGCGAACGAGGCGAAGAGCTGCAGGCCCTCGGTGAAGGCGCCGAACACCGCCAGCGTCTTGGCGATCGCGGGCTTCGACTCGACGTTGAACTCCTGCATGTAGTCGTACTTGTCCTTCATCTCCTTGACGTGGAGGAAGGCCGAGTACTCGGTCTCCGGCATGCCGATCGTGTCGAGCAGATGGCTGTAGGCCGCGACATGCACCGTCTCCATCGCCGAGAACGCCGCCAGCATCATCTGCACTTCGGTCGGCTTGAAGACGCGGCTGTAGTGCCGCATGTAGCAGTTGTTCACCTCGACGTCGGCCTGGGTGAAGAAGCGGAAGATCTGCGTCAGCAGGTGGCGTTCCGAATCGGTGAGCTTGTTGCGCCAGTCCTTGACGTCGTCGGCGAGCGGCACCTCCTCGGGCAGCCAGTGGATGCGCTGCTGCATCAGCCAGGCGTCGTATGCCCAGGGATAGTGGAACGGCTTGTAGATCGGCTTGGCGTCGAGCAGCGACATGGGAAACCCGCGATCAAATATGAATTGGACGAAAGAAACCCCGTCGCGCCGCAGTGTGGACCCGCGGCGCGTCGAGGACGGCTGCGGCTACTGACAGCTAAGACACTCTTCGTAGTCGGTCGATTGTTGCGGTGCCGCTGGCGGGGCCAGCGGCACCGTTGAGGGAGCGTCGACCAGGCTTCCATTAACTCGGGGGGCTGAAAGGGCTTGATCGCCGAGCGGCAGGGCAAGCGCCTCGCCGGCGACGGTCTCTGCGCGCTGGATCGAGAGCGAGCGGCAGTAGTAGAGGCTCTTCACGCCGCGCTTCCAGGCCATCATGTGGATCTGGTGCAGGTCGCGCTTGTGCACGTCGGCCGGCAGGAAGAGGTTGAGCGACTGGCTCTGGCAGATGAAGGGGGCGCGGTCGGCGCCGTGCTCGACCAGCCAGCGCTGGTCGATCTCGAACGCCGTCTTGAACACCGCCTTCTCATGGTCGTCGAGGCAGTCGAGATGCTGCACCGAGCCCTGGTTGACGGTGATCGAGGTCCAAGTGTCCTCGTCGTTCTTGCCCTTCTGCTCGAGCATCTTCTCGAGGTACGGGTTGCGCACCACGAACGAGCCCGACAGGGTCTTGTGGTTGTAGACGTTGGCCGCCGACGGCTCGATGCCGGGCGAGGCGCCGCCGCAGATGATCGAGATCGAGGCGGTGGGGGCGATCGCGAGCTTGTTGGAGAAGCGCTCCTCGACGCCGAAGTCGGCCGCATCCGGGCAGGCGCCGCGCTCCTTGGCGAGCGACTTGGAGGCCTCGTCGCACTGGCCGCGGATGTGCTTGAACATCTTCTTGTTCCACACCTTGGCCATCACCGATTCGAGCGGAACGTTGTTGGCCTGCAGGAAGGAGTGGAAGCCCATGACGCCGAGACCGACCGAGCGCTCGCGCATGGCGGCGTAGGTGGCGCGCGCGAAGTCGGAGCCGGCGTTGTCGATGAAGCCCTGCAGCACGTTGTCGAGAAAGCGCATCACGTCCTCGATGAAGGTCGGATGCTCGTGCCATTCGAGATAGGTCTCGAGGTTGAGCGACGAGAGGCAGCACACGGCGGTGCGCT
>Ga0081539_10002512_pt1 | contig 25633 bp, 26 predicted proteins | sample TabmetS4T2R2_FD_71023 | JGI IMG/M metagenome (GOLD analysis project Ga0081539, IMG submission 71023) | Tabebuia heterophylla rhizosphere microbial communities from the University of Puerto Rico - S4T2R2 | ecosystem: Host-associated > Plants > Roots > Rhizosphere ...
CAGCGCCGGTCGATCTCGTCGAAAAATTCAAGAAATCCCTAGATACTTAACAAGTAAAGTATTTTAATCACCGCGCAATGCTTGGATGGGGTCTTTACGAGCGGCTTTGAGTGCAGGAGCAATGCTAAAAATTACTCCAACCACTACCGCTACCAAAACAGCTGAAATCATAATTGCCGGCGTGATTGCCGGGTTTAGATCAGTATACAAACGCAGTATCACGAATATTAATAACGAGATTATTACTCCTACAAGTCCTCCGCTAAGAGTAAGCACCAGCCCTTCTACCAAAAACTGGTTGAGAATTTGGCGGTTGCTGGCGCCAATGGCTTTGCGGATACCAATTTCTCGAGTACGTTCGCTGACGCTCGCCAGCATAATCGACATGATGCCAATGCCACCAACCAACAAACTTATAGCGGCGATCGCCGAGACAAACCCGGTGAGCCGATTAACGACACTATTGACTACATCGAGTAGTTCTTCTTGTTTGAGAACGCTAAAATCTTCACGGTCTTTGTGGTTGGCGAGTAATACCCTGCGAGCGTCGCGGATTGTGGCTCCGGTGTCGCCGGCTTTGCTTTTGAGCAGTATTTGGACTATGTTCACGCTGCCACCTGTTAAATTAGCGGCGTGTTCGAAGGGTATAAAAACCGCCGAGTTAAAGTCGGTCTGGCCTACCGACAGCAGGCCGCCCGGGCTTTCTTTTAGCACTCCGCTGATGATGTAACTCTGACCCGAAATGTTGATCGTGTGAGCTACAGGGTTGAGGGCGCCGTAAAGTTTGTGGGCGATATTGGGGCCGATGACCGCGAATTTTTGGTTACTTCCAGCGGTGAAGAAACTGCCGTAAGCAATCTGCTGGTGCAGCAGGTCAGGTAGGGTCGGACTGGTGCCTAAAACATAGGCGTTATTGAGCTCGCCCGAGCTGCTGGAAACGGTGCTGGTGACAAAAGCCATTGGTGTGACGGATTCGGCGGAGCGTACAGCTCTGAGAGCCGCTACGTCTTTGGCTGTCAGAGTGCTCGAATCGAACAGAGACAGAATATTCACGCTTTGAACTTGGCCTTTTTTGTCACGCGAGACCAGCTTTCCCGAGCGCACCGTAAGTACGTCGCTGCCAAGTTGATTGATTTGCCCAGTCACTTGGCGTTTGAGGCCCTCGCCCAAGCTGACGATCGTTACCACCAAAGTGATGCCGATAATAATGCCCATCATAGTAAGCAGCGAGCGCCACTTAGAAGCGCGCAAACTACTGACGGCCGCTTTAAAATTGCCGCTAAACATCAAGCGCCTCCTTTGGGGGCCGCAGGAATTAGTAAATAGGAACTAGGAATTAGGAACGGCTCTTTGTTTTCAACGCGTTGCACTTTTTGATCTCCTGGTTTTACGCTTCGCCCGCCGGCGCCTTTTTGGCGCGCTGGTTACTTCTTTACCGGGGACTTCGTGCATCAGAGCTGAGACGCCGGCGGTTATATCTTCCGGGGTGCGTTTATGGCGGTTGAAGTAGATGCGCCGGGCGCCGCGCGCCAGCGAGCCGATGGCGGTTTTTTCATCACCGACGATCGAGCCGTCATACATATAGATGACGCGGTTGGCATAGCGGGTGAGTTCAGGATTATGGGTAACCAGTAGAATGGTATTGCCTTGGCGGTGGATATCGGCGAACAGCTCCATCACCACTTTGCTGTCAAAGCTGTCGAGGTTGCCCGTGGGTTCGTCGGCAATGATGATGCTTGGCTTATTGATGAGCGCGCGGGCAACTGCCACCCGCTGTGCCTGACCGCTGGATAAATGGCGGGGCAGGAAATATTCGCGGTCGCGCAGCCCGACCCGCTCGAGCATATCGCTGGCTGCGCGCCAACGCCGCACCGGCGTCATTCCCCGGTAGGCGAGTGGCAGTGCGACATTTTCCAAGACGTTCAAGCGCTGAATCAGGTTATAAGATTGGAAGACAAAGCCGATCCTGTCGCGCCGTAGTTTAGAGCGCTGGCGCACCCGTAGCTGCGATACCGGCTTTTTGCCCAATATGTAGCTGCCATGTGTCGGGCGGTCAAGTAGCCCAATAACATTGAGCAGCGTGGTCTTGCCGCTGCCGCTTGGGCCCATAACGGCAATAAACTCGCCTTTGGTGATTGTCAGATCAACTTCGTCCAAAGCCAATGTACTGGCCTCGCCAAAGCCGTAAACCTTTGATACATCCCGCAGTTCTATAAGTGCCACTACCAACCCTTTAAATTTTATTTTTTATATATAGAAATAAGCCCACACTCCTCGCAAAATGTGACAACCCCTCCGATTTGTCTCTGTTTTTAGTTTACTCGCTGGATTCAGCTTAAGCCAAAAATAAAAAGTTGCGAGTTTAACTACATATAGTTAAACGAGTCCCTTACCTTTTCGGGTGGAGCAGTTGGTAATCGGATTGCGGCACGCCCAGAAAAGGTGTGCAGACGAAACCATCTACATTCTCTGGCGGGACAGACGGGTCTGGAACTTTCGTACTTAATTAAGATTGAGCTAGCAACACCACAAGTAATGTCGATCCAAGTGCCAACGTACTTGAAATTAAGCGAGTCTTTCTAATATTAGGCGGAAGGGGGTTCTTTCTTAAAGCTGTTGATAAAAGGCTGCCTAAAATAACTAGCATCAGTGGAAAAGAGAAAAGGTAGGCTAACCCAGCCACCGATTGACTGCCTTCTTGCAAATACCCTATGTACACAAATACATTAACAAGTATGACTATTGCACTGGCGATAACTATGAAGTATGTAAAGGGTTGATAACTGGTTATAGACCCTCTCTTAATAGATGGTTGGTTGTTTTTGCTAGAAATTGATTGCCTACGTGCGGCGAACCATATAGCAGTTATGCCGGCTACAAAAACAGGCCCATCTATTAGAGCGCTTATAGCACCGTAACGAGCAAGTGACTGATTTATAACTTTAAGCAGAATGAACAAAGCAATTGTGCCGAAGATAACAACAAAGGCGGGACTTTTTGATTTAAGGGGAGACATCTCTTAACCAATTGTAGCATAACCAATATCGACCATAAATTTGGCGATTGGAAATAGAAGTCAAATCTAGTCATATAGTTCCAAAGAGCAGGGCTTTAAGGAGTATTCAGGCAGTTCCTGCCCCAGGTGGAGTTGAAACTTAGTAGAGCCCTTGAGACAAAAACAAAGCCCCTAATGGGGCCTTGCTTCCTCTTCTATGCCTTTTGGACTCCTAGAAAAGTTCCACTTTCTATCTGGCGGAGAGGGAGAGATTCGAACTCTCGGTGCGCTGACGCGCACAACGGTTTTCGAGACCGTCCAGTTAAACCGCTCCTGCACCTCTCCTCAGATATATTTTACGCAAATCAACAATTTGTTGATAATCCTGTACGATAAAGGTAATGCATATTGTGAGGAAGGTGTTTCTGGGCCTTGTCTCGAGTTTAGCGGTATTCTTTCTACTCTTGACCGCTATAGACGCGGGTGTTTTGCGCGTAGTTGGGAGCCCCGAGCCGATTAAACAAGTTCTAGCAGACAGCGGAATTTATAAATCGATAATACCCAGCAGTTTGGAGCAGGCGGGGAGTGACTCGACTAATGATGTGGTTCCGTTCGATAATCCCTTGGTAATATCGGCGGCTGAGTCAACTTTTGGTGGAGAATACTTAGAAAAGACAACCGGCGGTGTCATTGATAGCATTTACCGCTGGCTAGAGGGCCAAACGCCTGTGCCTGATTTTAAGATTGACCTGACAAAGAAGAAAACCGAGTTCGCTACTAAGGTAGGAAACGCGGTAAGCAAACGCGTGGCAGATTTGCCGCGATGCACAACGAGTACGGTCAGTGGTTTTGATGCTTTTGAAGCCAAGTGCCATCCGGCGGGAGTAGCCGCCCCGCAAGCTGGAGCGGCTGTCAAAAACCAACTTCTAAAGAGCGATGACTTTTTGGAGGACACGGTTATTACCGCGTCGGATATAAAATCGGCCGATTCTGACAAGCCGTTTTTTGGTAACCAACTCAAAAACGCTCCAGAGGCGTATCAAAAATTTAAGGCCTCGCCAGTGGTGCTTGCGATCTTTGCTGTACTGGCGTTGGCAGGAACCCTCTTGCTTAGTAGAAATAAGCTAAGTGGACTCAAACACGTTGGATTTATCTTGGCCGGGGTAGGTATCTTTCTACTGATTTTTGCCGGCGGTATCAATGAAGCCGTAGACAATAAAGTCATCTCGCAGATCAGCTTAGAAAACCAAGCTCTGCAAGACAATGTCAGGCAATTAGTTGGCGATATCGCCGACAGAGTCAGCAATAGTTTCCTGGTTTTTGGTGCGATTTATTCAGGGCTCGGAGCATTAGGCATAGGCAGTTATTTCTACTTGCGTCGTCGGGCTAAGAGCTAGATCCGCTATGCCGAGCGGCGACTGATTGTCACTAGATAAGCCAGGCCGGCGGCGACTAAGCCATAAATCAGCATCGCTACCAGAGTGTAAACTTCAAAGCGGGAAACTCCGTACTGGATATTGTCGTAGCTGAATAGATTAAAGAAGGGTGCTACAAACGGATGCGAAGTGTCATAGACGAAATTGGCAATACCATTACTGGTGTTAGCCCCAAGCAGCGAGAATATGAATCTCAGTGCTAGTAGTGCCAGCAGTACTCCTCCGGCAAACCATACGATACGAGCTAAGATGGTATCGGCCGGTGCTGTACTGTCAGGATAATCGTCGGCGTCTCTGTCTACATACTCGGTTGTTCGTCGTGTTTCTTGGACTGTCCTTGCCATAATTGGCCTCCTCGTTATGTTTAACACCTATAGATTAACAATTACTAACAACCAGGGCTGTGACTAAATCTACAAGTATTTAGTGATAATACATGCAGCTTATCTGGAGCTATTTCCACAGAATTAAACTGTCAGAGTAGTAACCTAAGGAGCGAAACCCACCGAAATTTCAAGAAATTTTGGCGGGCAAAGGAGGATGAAATGGCAAGAAAATATGGATCAAAAGCGCAGGACTCGGTAGAGGAGGCAATGCACGAATATAAGCGCGGCGAGCTGAAGAGCGGGCGCAGCGTACAGAAAGTCACCAACCGCAAACAAGCGGTGGCAATTGGCCTATCTAAGGCGCGCGAAAAAGGGGCCAAAGTACCTAGGAAGTAAGTCGGTCGAGGGCTAACATAAAGGCCGCTTCTTTCAGTGATACATCCTCAGATAACGAGGTTTTATAAACCTTATCTACCGCTTGCTTCATATATTTTTCTAGCTCGGAGTTGACTTTTTCTTCCGGCCAGCGCTGGGCGTTTTTGTTTTGCAGCCACTCCAAATAGCTGACTATCACGCCGCCGGAGTTGGCGATAATATCGGGCATAATGGTAATTCCTTGACTAGTCAAGTAATTATACGCCGCTTCATTGACGGGGCCGTTTGCCAGCTCAACAACATATTTAGCTTTGACTTGCTTCATATTTTTTTCGGTGATGGTATCTTCCAGGGCAGCCAGAACTAGGATATCTACATCTTGGCCAATGACCTCATCCGGTTTTAAGATGTCAGCAGGTTGATAATCGGCAAAACGCCGGCGCTTTTCTTTGAAGTCGGCCATCTCTACTGCGTCGAGGCCTTGCTTGTTAACAACAGTGGCACTAGTGTCACTAGCGGCAATAAACTGCCAGTTTGACTGTGTTTGCTGGGCGACTTTTGCGAAGAAGGCGCCAACGTTACCGTAGCCCTGGACAGCGACGGTTAATTTTTCGGCTTTCTTACCAAGGTGGGTAAGTAGTTCGGCCAGGGCAATAACGCCCCCTCTGCCGGTGGCGGCATCGCGGCCTAAACTGCCGCCGCGGCCAATACTTTTTCCGGTAAATGCGGCCCTACTAATATCTCCCGAAAGCTTCTCGTATTCATCGACCATCCAGTCAATAATCGTCGAATTGGTGTTGACGTCCGGGGCAGGGACGTCTTTGTCGGGCCCGATGTGCGGTTGGAGGTATCGAACATACTTACGGCTGAGCTCCTCGAGCTCTTTTTGGCTAAGCTCTTTTGGATTGACCGCCACGCCGCCTTTACCGCCGCCAAGCGGCAGGCCAACAACCGCGGTCTTCAAACTCATTAACGTGGCTAGCGCACGGACCTCGTCCAGATCAACCTGAGGGTGAAAACGGATGCCGCCTTTGTATGGTCCCAGCTTGTTTTTGTGTTGAATCCTGTAGGCAGGGAATTTTTTGCCGCTATCTAGCTCAATTTCGAATTGGTGCTCGGCATCAATACTAATAAGCTCGTCAATCTGCGCGTCTTTTAGCCCGATTTTTTTCCCAACCCGCCGGATTAAACTGTGCGCTGTCTCTAGCATGCTCGTTTATCATACCAAAGCACGCCTATTGCATTTACCCAAAAAAAGAGTAAATTTATATCTTGGTTGAATAAAACTCATAGAGAAAGATAATGACAGAGACAGTTTTAGCCCCAAGAGATCCTCTTGAATTTGATGGGAGTAAGGAGGCTGTCGGACAACTTGAGACCCCTATTAAGCAACTGGCTCTTGAAGGCCTAAAAGAGGTAGCGAAAAGGGGTTATTTTTCAGAAGAAGATGCGATGAGGCACTATCGTTCTTTTTTTCCTGAAACTTCGGAATTACCCGAATAGTTTTCTGGGCCAGAGCTTTTTAGAATGGACCGCACCGGCGAAGGCCGCTAGCAGAAGAACCTGCGCCTGCAGGTAAATCCAAAATAGCAGACCCAAGACGATCGCAAAGGTACCGTACAAGCTGCTCATACTTTTAAGCTGGTGTGTTACTAGATAAAGACCAGCGAGCTGTAATATCTGCACGCCTATCGCTGCGGCTATCGCGCTTACTAGTAAATCCCTTCGAGTGGGCTCTCTAGAATTAATGCTCAGTCCAAACACTAGATAGAAAACACCTATTAACACCAGCAAACTGATTCCAAAAGGAATTACTCGATAGATAAAAATATCCGTCAGACCAGCGGCGTAGCTTGACAAGACCGAAGCCGCTACTAAACCCCCGCCGCCAATCAATACAAGCAGAAAAGTATGAAGAGTTGCTATTGGAAATCCCAGCTGGTCTTTTTTAGGGACATTCCAAATTTTATTGAAAGTATAGCGTATAGTGCCTGCACCGCCTCTCGCACCATATAAAGTTATTAACGTCCCGGCTACTAACGCGATGCCACTGCGATGAATGCCCTGTATGCTGCTTTGCAAATCATCACCGATCGCTGGGAAGTAGTCATTGATACCATTTATTACGCGCTCTTGAACTTCTGGAAAATCGCCAAGAAACAGGTGTATGAGCGATGTTGCGACCAGCAGCAGAGGAAACAAAGATAGAAAAACGTAATATGTAATTAGTGCTGCCAGGTAGCCGCCGTCATCATCACTGTATTTTTTTATTACGGCGGCGGCAAAAGCCGTAGGGCGGTATTTTTGCTGCAAACTATCAAGTTTCTTAAGAGGTAGCTTAAGTGTTTCCATTGCCTGAATTTTACCCCAAAAGGTCCGAATTGGTTTAATATTTATGTCTAGGAGGAGAGATGTTTAAGGAATTTCGAAAGTTTATCTTGCGCGGCAATGTGGTGGATCTGGCGATTGGTATTGTAATCGGCGCGGCGTTTACGAGCGTGGTTAACTCGCTTGTGAAAGGAGTCATAGATCCCCTAATCGCCCTTTTTTACGGCGGTACTCAGCTCGCGAAGCTGGAATACGTAATTGACGGCAAAAAGTTTCTCTACGGCGATGTAATTAACAACACCTTAAGCTTTCTGATAGTGGCGGCGGTAGTGTTCTTCCTGGTAGTTCAGCCCATTAACCATCTTACGGAGCGATTCGCTCGCAGCAAAGAGACAGGTGAGGCAACAACTCGTAAATGTCCGGAGTGCTTGAGCGAAATTCCCAAGGAAGCCAGTCGCTGCAAGTTCTGCACCGCCAAGGTCGCTAAAGCTTAAGCTGGCTTTTCATCTGTAGAATTGTTAAAATACCCCTGTTTTGGGTCCCCATAGTTTAATGGATAGAACACTGGCTTGCGGAGCCGGCGATAGAGGTTCGAGTCCTCTTGGGGGCACCAGAGTGCTATCATAGGCCCATGATGGGGCAGCAGCGGTTGGTGTTATGGGTGGCCATCTTGGCTTCCTTTGTGGCCTTTTTGGATATCGCGGTTGTTAATGTTGCGCTACCGGCGATCCAAGATGACTTGGGCGGAGGCCTTAGCGTTCAACAGTGGGTGGTCGACGCCTATCTTATTACTCTAGGTTCACTAATCTTGATTGCCGGATCACTGTCTGACCTGTTTGGCCGCAAAAAAGTTCTGTATTATGGGCTACTTGGCTTTGCTATAACCTCAATTTTTTGCGCGATTGCACCATCACCACCTCTGTTAATTATAGCTCGGGCGCTGCAAGGAGCCACCGGCGCGCTGTTGGTTCCCAGCTCATTGGCAATCATTATGTCAACTTTCTCCGGCGCGGCGCAGAGTAAGGCCATCGGTACCTGGACAGCTTGGACCGGCATTTCTTTTATCATCGGCCCGCTATTGGGCGGACTGTTGATTGACTATGGCTCCTGGCGGCTTATTTTTGCCATCAACGTGGTGCCGATTGCCGCAACCGTTTGGCTGCTTAGTAAAATTGGTGCTCAGCATAAGCCAGCCAGCAATACGCGCGTAGACATTGTTGGATCGGTTCTGTGTGCGGTCGGGTTGGGTGCCGCGGTTTATGCGCTTATTGAGCAGCCAAAGTTCGGCTGGGGTCACCCACAGATATATTTGACACTGTTAAGCGGCTTAATTATTTTTGGCGGGTTTTTATGGTACGAGCGGCGGGCCGAACACCCGATGCTGCCGCTCTCGCTCTTTAAGCGACGTAATTTTAGCATAGGAAACATTGCAACTTTGCTGGTTTATGCCGGGTTATCGGCATCCACTTTTTTGCTGACGGTATATCTGCAGCAAGTAGGCGGTTACTCGGCGCTGGCCGCCGGTATGTCATTAGTACCAGTCACATTACTTTTGTTTTTGTTTTCGTCAAGATTTGGGGCGCTGGCTGGCAAATACGGCCCACGTTTATTTATGGGCTTGGGCCCTATCACAGCTGGTCTGGGACTGTTGCTTTTGCTACGCGTTGACAGCGGGGCCGATTATTGGCAGCAAGTGCTGCCGGGTATCCTGATTTTTGGCGCAGGCATAACTATCACCGTGGCGCCATTGACCTCAGCCATACTGGGCGATGTCGAGCAAAGACATGCTGGCATTGCCTCGGCGATTAACAATGCTATTGCCCGTGTGGCTGGACTAGTTGCAATTGCGGCGGTTGGGGCGATTGTGGCGGCTCAGTTTGCCAGCGTTTTGGACGAGCGGGTATTATCACGGCAGCCGAGTGCAGTAGTCCGCACGGCGGCCAATGAAGCAAAAAACACTCCATTAAATATAGAAGCTCCGCCGGAGTTGGCTGCAAATCAGGACTATAAATCAGGATTGAGTCAGGCCTCGGTATCGGCCTTTCACCGTGGCATATTGGTGTCGGCCGGGCTGATGGTCGTGGGCGGATTAATTTCTGCGCTGTGGATTCGTAATCCTTCAAAGCTTCCCGAGCCGACGGTTAAAGCCGCAGCCGGCGGCTAAGACGGTCAATACTGCTCGGAGCAGTTTCTTCATAAGGCAGATGCTGGCCTAGTATGTCGGTAATTTTCTCTTCGTCGGCGGCTCCATAGTAAGCCGATAGCGGTGGCATGAGTTTTTTGAGAGGTGTCAGCAGCACGCTATTGACCGCGCCGTCATGCACCAAGGAGAATGACTTAAATAGATCGTATGTATAAAGCTTTTCACCAACGCGCAGTCCAGTGCTGGTTAGTTCATACGTAATCTGCTTTGGTCTCTGGCGAGCATAAATTGCGACTATTACGCCCACGACCACGATGATACCAGCGGTGAAATATTCTTTGGTCAAAAAATAAATGCCGGCGGCTAGCGCTGCGGTGCCGAGAGCCAGCATCAAATACCAGCTGCCGCCTCTTTCGTGCTCGATATATTCAGACGCAGTCCACGAAAAATTGTTGTCACTAGGCGGCGTCGGCGGGGCGCTGGCAGCCGCTTGTTGAGGTATTGGGGTATCGGCTACTGCAGTACCGCCTGGCTTATAGAAATCTTCACCGTCGGGATTCATCCCGTTAAACCTCCGGTTTGCCGCCGGGCAAATCGGCAGATTTTATCAAAGATAAAATACTTAGGTCTAACGGGATTCATGCTAATGGCTATTGTAGTTGATTTTAAGAATTGGCGCATGCGGCTTTTCCACAGAAGAAAAGCTTATGCATAATCTAAATTTGCGTTTGTTACAAATGCGGTATATATTCAAAATAGAATTTAATTCGCGGTCTGGCTGTCACCTCGTGAAAGCCGCGATGAGGAGGACGAATGTATATAGACGAATTTTAGCCAACCGGATAGTCGGTTGGTTTTTTGTTTCCATAAATTTAAGTAAAGGATTTAAAAATGAGTTCAGTAACAAATACCGTAAAAGTTTTGCCATGGGGCGAAGAGGTCTACATGGAAATTTCTATCAACCAAAAATCAGCCAATAAATTTTATGCCCGGCATGGTAAGACAAGTGAGGGCAGGGACTTCATTGAGTTTTCCAAATTCGGTCCAAAGCCCAATACCGAGAATGAAATGTATTCACAGAAACTGCGCATATTTAGCCCGATGCAGTGGGCCACAATTAAGCATCACGTTGAGGGTGAACTATCTCAGTCGGCTGGTTGGGATCTAAAATCTGCCCAGAAGGAATTTGAAGATTCATTAACAAAAGCCAAACATGACAAAGTAAACGCCTAAACTTTAACCGACAAGCCCGGCAGAAATCGGCCGGGCTTGCGCTGCTGGGGATGCAACCATATAATGCTTATGTATGAGACCCGTTAAAAGGGGATACTTGTTGCTGGCAGCTATTGTAATTCTTGCAGTTTCCACTCTGGCAGTTAGTGCAGTGAAAAATAATGACGCTCAAGCCCAGGTAACGTGGACTTTTTGTGCTGATGAGGGAAATAGATGTAATTTTTCTGGAACCAAACAGGTGCGCTATGGCAAAAATAGCACTTGGACTGCGCCGCAAAACTTCACTAATGAAGTGTTTTGCGATAATTCTGTTTTTGGCGATCCGCTTATTAATGTAAGAAAGGAGTGCCAGACGATGGATATCCTGGTGTCGCCTCCACCACCTCCGCCACCTCCACCCCCGCCTCTAACAGGCGCCAAGCCCTACTTTAGAGCAACTAACGGCAGCGTATTTGCCGGCGGCGGCTTTGATGACGCACAGGCCAACCCCGCAGACCCCTCAGAGAGTTGTAGGGCTGCCTACGAAGCTCCTGATTATTCAACTCCCGGAACAACCCAATACAATGCCGCTATTATGACCTGGGCAAATAGTGACCGCAATCAAAGTTCGGGCTCAAATTTAGATGCTTTTGCTTTAGGACTGATTGAAGGTGACACGGGTCCTGACTATGGTTTTTATACTGGCAACTTGGGAACGAGCGCGCTGAGCTTTAATAATGTTAAAGATTTTGGAGTTAGCGCTTTTTGGGGCGGCATGTTTGAAGGCGGCAATCTTCAAGCCCATTGCATACCGGACTACTATACTACTAAGAGAAACGGCAGCCCGACTAGTATTAACAACTGGAACGGTGTTAACTACGCCTCTGACTTTAATCAATTTCAGTTCAGCGGCGCTAGCGGGCCAAACCTTACTGGGGGCTCTGATCGTGTGATACCTATAGGTAAGAAACTGGCAATATTTGCAGGCACAGATGTATACATAGATAGCAACATCACTTACGAGCCGGGGTACAAGGTAACCAATATCCCCAAATTTGTTTTAGTAATAAAGGGGCACGCACTTACTATTAACCCCAACGTTACACGCCTTGACGGCTGGTACATACTAATTCCTCAGGCCACTGGTAATGCGGGCCAGCTCTTCACTTGTAATGATGCAACGCAACCAATATCGGATAAATATATTCGAGCAAATTGCGGCAAGAACCTGGCAATTAATGGCGCGGTGATTGCTCAGCAACTTAAGCTTGACCGCATTAACGGCGATCTAGGCGGGCCATCGGCTGAGGACATTACTTACACTCCAGAAAATGTACTTGGTGGCTCGTTCTTTGATGATGACTCAGGGAGTAATTCAGGCGGGGATATCCAAAGCTTGATCAGCTTACCCCCCGTATTTTAGTGCTCTAAATCCTAATTAACTAAGTTGACTAAATAAGTACTAAATTCCTAATAACCCAAGTTGACAATAGGATTTGGAACTTAGGATTTATTTAGGACTTAGAACAATTAGGTCAATTTATGGCTGTTTTCTCAGATTGTGCTTGTGCTATAATCGGAACTAATTGGACAGAAGTAAGAATATAAAATGAATATACCGCTTGGTGGGCAGACGGATTTTTTCGGACTAGACATCGGTACTACGGCTCTAAGAGCCGTCCAACTTAGAGGAGCGAGTTCGGCTAAAGTTCTCGAGAGCTACGGTATGTTGCCGATTGAGGGAACCATAACCATGAGCGACGCTCCGGCAGACCGGACAAAAACCGCGGAGAAAATCCGCGAACTGATTAGCCAAGTTGGTCTTTCTACCAAAAACGTGGCAGTCAACTTACCTTCGCAAAAGGTCTTTACGGCCATTATCGATATGGACAAAATGAACGACGAAGACCTGGCTAAGAGCATTCGCTACCAGGCCGACTCGTTTATCCCAACGCCATTGGCAGATTCCAAGATTGACTGGGCGATACTTGGCGACTCACCCAAGGACCCCAAAAAAGTTGAGGTCTTACTCTCAAGTGTGCCGGTTAGCTTCGTTGAAGCGCGTTTACAGATGCTAGAGGCCGCCGGCCTATCTGTAGTAGCGATTGAGCCGGACGGCATGGCGCTTTCACGCTCGATTGTTCCCGCCGATGCTAATACTCCTCAAATGGTTCTAGATATAGGCAATCTTAACACCGATTTAGTAATTGTTATGAATGGCGCTCCGAGATTGGTGAGATCAATACCTACCGGCTCAGCAACAATAGTCCGCGCCGCTATGCAACATTTATCGATTGACCAGAGTCAAGCCGAGCAGTTTGTCTTTAAGTTTGGGCTAGGGAAGGACAAGTTAGAGGGTCGAGTTTACGCGGCAATTATCGATAGTATCGAGAGTTTAATGACCGAGATTGATAAATCCATAAAATTCTTTAACGAACGCTATGCGACTTTGAGAATCGAGCGGATTATCGTCACAGGCGGAGCCAGCGCGATGCCCGAGCTGCCGCTTTATATCGCTAATAAATTCGGCATTAGTGTTGAGATTGGTAACGCCTGGACAAATGTAAGCTTTCCAGCCGATAAACAGAACGAACTTATGGCTCTTTCCAATCATTTTGGCGTTGCTACTGGTTTGGCAGAAAGGAGCGGCTAAGCGATGAATAGGGTAGAGTTCAATTTATTGCCCGATGTCAAAATGGACGTGGTCAAGGCGAGCCGCACTCGCAATACCGTTGTCAGCTTATCTCTTCTGGCCGCTGGTGCCTCTTTGGCTATACTTTTGCTCCTCGCCTTCACGGTGTACGGTGTCCAGAAAAAACAACTTAGCGACGCCAACAAAGATATAAATGACGCCAACAGCCAATTAAAATCGATAGACGGCTTACAACGTATCCTTACGGTTCAGAATCAACTGTATAAGCTGACGACTTTGCACGCCAGTAAGCATGCGACCGCGCGCATATTTACGTATTTACCGCAGGTGACTCCCACTAATGTCAGTATAGGCGGTCTAACGGTTGATTTGGCGGCAAATACAATGCAAATTAGCGGTACCGCCAGCTCACAACACGCAGTCAATGTGTTTATCGACACTCTCAAATTTACCAAGTATACATCTGCGGCGGGGTCATCTCAGGCCAGTGTTCTTCCAAATGCCTTTCCGAAAGTTAAAGAGTCAAGCTTCGCGATCAGCGGCAACAAAGTTACTTATCTTCTAGACATACAATTTGACCCGGTACTATTTAGTAATAATCAAACCGCACCAGTGCTCCAAGTTCCAACTTTAACCACCACTCGATCTGTTTTAACAGATCCCAGCAACTTACTATTCAATGGCCAATCCGGAACTAAGAAGTCAGGCAACTAAAATGAAGACACAAGAATTAATTAACAAAAAATTAAAAACAAGTAAAACAAGCTCGAACTTGGTTGCGGTGGTGGCTGTCGCTACTGTTGTTACCGTGTTTTCGCTGGTTAGCGCCAAAACCCTGTTTAGCCAAGCGGCCTACCAAAAGAGGGTATTAGATGCTCGCCATCAGGCCCTAAGGCAACTTGAGGCCAACATAGGGGCCGCCAATACGCTGAAACAACAATTTGACGTTTTCCAAAATGGCAACCAAACCAACATAATTGGCGGCAAAAATTCGACCGATACTAATTTGCAGCCACCCGATGGCGACAACGCGCGACTGGTTTTGAACGCGCTACCTGCGAACTATGACTTTCCAGCGCTTTTGAGCTCGATCGCTAAAATTCTAGGGAACAATGGAGTTAAAAACCCGACAATTACTGGGACTGATGAGTCTGATACCCTCGATAGCACCCCTACAGCTAAGCCAGAAGCTAAAACCATTACACTGGAGATCAACGGGACTACTAACTACAAAGCCGTTCGTTCACTTATAAAAGATCTAGAGCGCTCAACCCGGCCATTTGATGTAACGAAAGTTGATATAAAGGGTTCGGAGAGTAACATGACCATAGTTCTGAACGTTAATACTTACTTCCAGCCGGCCCTAACACTCGACCTCACGACTAAGGAGGTGAAATAATGAAGTCAAAAGATCTAGTAGCGATCGGAGTAGTCGCTTTTGTGGCGGCGATCATTTCATATATATTGGCGGGAGCCGTATTCAAGCCGGTTGAGGGCTCCACTCAAGTGCCGGAGGTTTCGGCTATCAAACCCTCATTACCAGATGTAAAAAACGATTCCGCGTATAACGTAATATTTAATAACAAAGCTTTAGATCCAACCCAGCCAGTACAGATCGGCAACCAGAATAACAACGTACCTTTTAGATAGTCGTGACAATGTCACTCCCGTTTACCGTTCACCTTTTACCGTACACCTTGCGTGAGCCGTTTTCTGTTATCCGTTTTAGACGGTTAATGGCTAATGGTAAATATATGGCAAATGGTCAATGGCTAATGGTAAATGGCGCCGGAGGTGCTCTGTGAATCTGATATCACCCGTCACACAATCGAAGGTGGAAGATGTGCTGGTTTCAGACGGGGTTATCTCCCATCTCGAACTCGAGAAATTTCGCCGAGATGCCAAACAAGCCAAGCAGCCGATAGTTAGTTTATTGGTTAACAGCGGCAGAGTTTCCGATGAACAGCTTACCAAAGCACTGGCAGAGGTTAATAATTTGCCTTATGTCAATTTGAGCAATGTGCACGTTGAGCCAAAAATTTTGGCTTTTTTGCCGCAAGATGTGGCCGAACATTACATGGCTGTACCAGTTGGCGAAATACAGAATCGCCTAGTACTGGCTATGCTAGACGCTGGAAATGTCCAAGCGGTCGACTTTTTAAGCAACAAAATTGGTCGTGATATCAAAGTTTATGCGGCCAGCGAATCTGGCATCAGACACATCCTAGGTCAATATAGCGGCATTAGTTTGCAGCACGGTGTGAGTAATATACTTGGCGCTGATGATGAAGCCCAAGAAGAGGCGATAGCCGATGACAAGAAACCAGAGAGGGACGCCAAAGCCAAGGAAAACGAAAAAAATATCCAAACCATCGTTCAAGATTCGCCGATTAGCCGGGCGCTATCAGCCATCATGAATTACGCCGGTCGTAACAATGCTTCCGATATTCATATAGAGCCAACCGAGCACGAACTAAAAATACGCTGCCGGATCGACGGAGTACTAAGAGAAGTTATGCGCCTACCAAAAAGCGCCGAGCCACCATTAGTGAGCCGTATAAAAATTCTATCCAACCTGAAAATCGACGAGCACCGTGTACCGCAAGACGGACAATTTACCATCCAGGTTGATAAACGGTCAATCGACCTTCGGGTGGCTATAAGCCCGGTCGTGTGGGGCGAGCAGGTGATTCTGCGACTACTAGATAAAGGCGAGGCAAGCTTAAAAGTTGAAGGTCTTGGATATACTGGCCGAAGCCTGCGCCTCATCAAAGATGCCCTTAAGTTACCGCACGGGATGATTCTGACGTCCGGACCAACGGGCTCTGGTAAGACAACCAGCATGTATGCCATGCTCTCGGAAGTTAAGGACGAAGCTATTAATATTGTTACGCTTGAAGATCCAGTGGAATACAAAATTGAGGGCGTTAATCAAATACAAGTTAATCCCGATGTCGGTCTGACTTTTGCAACGGGCTTGCGTTCGATATTGCGCCAGGACCCGGATGTGGTAATGGTTGGTGAGATTCGCGACAAAGAAACCGCCAATTTGGCCATTCAAGCAGCGTTGACCGGGCACTTAGTTTTCTCAACCCTTCATACTAATTCAGCAGCCGGAATCTTACCACGGCTTTTGGACATGGGAATCGAGCCGTTTCTGATTGCCAGTACAGTCCATACGGTTATCGGGCAGCGTTTAGTGCGTAAGGTTGTGCCAGACGGTGAATCATATCAAAGCAATCGTGCTGAAACCGCAGCCATTCAATCGACGATAGGTAAATTACTCCCAAAAACTAAGGACGAGGCCGAGAAGGTGGCTAAGGATCTGGGTTATTCCAGCTTGCCACTGGCGACCCAAAACGCTTATACTTTGGTTAAGGGTAAGCAATCACCTGATAATCCAACTGGTTTTAAAGGTCGCATGGGCTTATACGAGGTATTTGAAGTGACGGAAGCCATTCAGGATCTAATTCTCAAACATGCCACCAGCTCTGCTATCCAACAAGCGGCAGCAGCTCAAGGTATGATCAGTATGCGCCAAGACGGTTATCTTAAGGCACTAGCTGGTCTAACTACCATTGATGAAGTCAACCGAGTAGCAAGCGCGGACGCTTAAGAAAAAATGAGGGTGGGACCTATCATATGCAACAACAACTGAAAATCGAATCACTTCTCGAAGAAGTGGTCAAACGAACGGCATCGGACTTGCATTTGCAAGTTGGTTTACCGCCGACGCTTCGCATAGACGGGCGATTAACACCTGTTCAGGGTTCTGTGCAATTGACAGAAGAGCTGGTGGAAAACCTAGTTTTCTCGCTGCTCGATGAGGAGCAAAAGCAAATCTTACTGCGAGATAAAGAGTTCGATTTTAGCTTCGCCTTTGGTAACTTAGGCCGATTCCGGGTTAATGCTTTTCATGAACGAGGCAATTTAGCCGCTGCTATGCGTTTGATCCCCAACGAGATCCGAACAATCGAACAGTTGGGCCTTCCCAAAATCCTCAATACTTTTACTAAATATCCTCGAGGACTAGTACTGGTTACCGGACCCACGGGCTCTGGTAAATCAACCACTTTAGCCGCCCTTATAGACATCGTCAACAGCAATGAAGCAAAGCATATTATTACAGTTGAGGACCCGATAGAATACACGCATGCGTCTAAAAGGTCACTAATCGCTCAGCGTGAGGTGCATTACGATACCTACAGCTTCTCAGCGGCGCTTCGCTCAGCTCTGCGCGAAGATCCAGACGTTGTGCTTATTGGCGAGATGCGCGATCTGGAAACCATCGCTGCGGCTATAACCATCGCAGAAACCGGCCACTTGGTGTTTGCTACTTTGCACACCAATTCGGCCAGCCAAACCATCGACCGCATGGTCGATGTTTTTAGCCCGCACCAGCAACCGCAGGTTAGGGCCCAGTTGGGTAACATCTTGATGGCTATCTGTTCGCAGCGCTTGATTCCGGCATTAGGTGGCGGGCGAGTAGCTGCGGCTGAAATCCTAATGGCCACTCCGGCGGTAAGAAATATCATCCGTGAAGGTAAGTCGTATCAGCTGGAAGCCGTTATTCAAACTGGAGCAGAGTATGGCATGCAGAGCATGGACCGCGAGCTGGTAAATTTGATCCATGCCGGTACCATCAGCTACGACGAAGCGCGCAACTACGCGGTCGATCTAGAAGAACTCGATCGCTTAATGAGAGGCTAAATGGGCAAATTACTTAACAAGTCAAGCAATTTACAAGTCCTAATTCCTAATTACTATAATTATTCTAAAAAAGCTCTAAGTTCTAAATCCAAAACCTTGATTATTGAGTCATTTGATACTTATTTAGGTCAATTAGACATTAGGTTAATTAGATCAATTACAATGCCGGAGGCTGGCTGATGCTGACGTATGTTTACACCGCTCGTGAAAGTGCCAGCGGCAAGAGAATCCAAGCCGAAATCGAGGCCGAAGACGAGCGCGCCGCGGCCAAGATATTGATGGAGCGGGGTTTAGCGCCACTAGATATTACTCTTAAAGGCGAAAAAAAGGGTCCAGGAGGTTTTCTTGGTCGGGTAACAACCAAACAGAGAGTAATTTTCTCGCGACAGCTATCAACTTTGATCAATGCCGGGCTGCCGTTGGTACAAAGCTTGGAGCATGTTCGGGGACAGACGCAAAATAAGAATTTCCAAGCAATCATTAGTAAAGTTATCAATGACGTCGAAGCCGGCTCGGCGCTCTCGGATGCTATGGCGCGTCATCCAAAGGTCTTTGATACGGTCTATGTAAGCTTGATAGCCGCCGGTGAAACTTCTGGCACGCTAGATAAGTCACTAGAGCGCTTGGCCAATCAGCAGGAAAAAGACGCCGAAATTATATCTAAAGTCCGCGGGGCAATGGTTTACCCGTTGATTGTTATTTTTGTGATGATTGCGGTCGTGACATTTATGTTGGTAACAGTACTACCTCAGGTAGAAAACTTGTACAGCAGCCTTCCGGGTGCGCAGCTGCCGGTCTTTACCAGAATTTTGCTCGCGGTATCAAGCTTTATTAGGCATTTCTGGTGGTTAATTTTAATCCTGCTTGGAGTGGCGGTTTTCTTAACGACTCGCTGGGCCCGTACCGGACCGGGTAAAGAAGTGGTAGATAAACTCAAGATGAAAACTTGGCCGATTGGGCCGCTATTTATGAAACTGTATATGGCGCGCTTCGCGCGCACGGCTTCTACGCTAGTAAGCAGTGGAGTGCCGATGCTGACAATGATGAGTACGACGTCCAACGCGATCAATAACGTTCATGTGGCTCGCTCGATCAATGAGGCCGCCGAGAAGGTAAAGGGTGGCAAGGCATTATCTGACGCTTTGGCAGGAGATCCCAACTTTCTTGATCTAGTGCCAAACATGATTAAAATTGGCGAACAATCGGGCAGCTTGCAGGATATGCTCGGAAAGGTCGCGGATTATTACGAGAAAGAAGTGGATAACCAAATTAAATCGATCTCGACGCTTATTGAGCCGATACTGATGATTGCGATTGGTATTGTGGCGCTAATTATCGTAGCTGCTGTCCTGTTACCAATATATGGTTTGGCAGGCAAAAACCTAATCAAGTAAAATCCTATTGCTTTTTTTTATGTCTGTACTAATATGAAAGCATAAGTGTAATAATTTAGACCCTAGGGGGGCATAAAAATCATGCGAACTCAGACCAAAAAATTAACCAAGGGCTTCACCATAATCGAAGTCCTGATCGTGCTGGCGATTGCCGGATTGATCTTGGCGATCATCTTCTTGGCTGTTCCAGCCCTACAGCGCAACTCACGCAACACAGCTATTAGGAGCGACGCCGCAGCCGTTCTAGCTGCTGTAAATGACTACGTGGCAAATAATCAGGGTGCTTTGCCAACTCTCCCAACAACCGCTCAGACTGGACCAACAATTTGCTTTGGTACAACAACCACAGGCACCTGCGGTGCAGGCGAAACTGAGGCCAAGGTCCGCGGCGGAACAAGTGTCCAATTGTTTGCAGGTGGCACAACCATGCCTACGACCACAGGAACTATATATGTTCGAACTAATATAAAGTGCGCTGGCAATAACTTTGACACTACTGCTGGGGGTGCTCCAAGGGCTGTGGCTGCAGGATTCCTAGTCGAGAGTAACAGCGGACAAACTTCTAACCAGTGCATTGAGAGCTAAAAAGTAAGCTAGAAGCTGAACTCAACCAATGATCGAAAGAGAGAGCGGGGCAACCCGCTCTACTAAATTCAAGGTAGATGGCTTCACTATAATTGAGGTCATAATTGTCTTAGCGATTGTCAGCTTGATTATTTTAATCGTTTTTATTGCAGTACCCACCTTGCGTAAAAACTCAAGTAACCACGCCAGGCGTAACGATGCGGCTCGTTTAGCATCTTTGGTCAACGATTTTATGATTGCCAATGGAGGCAGTCAGCCGTTATCATTTGGCACAGGGCCCGGACAACTGGATATAACTGATGAGAGATGGGCTATCGTTGATCTGCCGCAAAATTATTCAATTAACACTTCAATAAGTCCGAACTATGGACCGACGATCAACGTTCTAATTATTAATTTTGGTTTCAGGTGCGAAAACGGATTGCTCACACAAGTTGGTGGATCAGAATTCGCCATCGGCTTTAAAATTGATAAATTGAGCGGCGAACAAGACACTTGCTTGCAGGGCTAAAGATCTACCGCCCTCTAACCCTTTAACCCTCTCAACCTAGAATTCTTTGTGTTAGCATAGTGCTTATGATTTGGGTCATCCTGACTGTTTTAGGCCTATGCGCCGGCAGTTTTGTGAATGCTCTTGTCTGGCGCCTACGCCAGCAAGAGTTGCTGGCGCAGAATAAGGGAGTAAGAAGTAAGAATTATGGCAAAAAATCCTTAATTCATAATTCATCATTCTCTATTCTCTCTGGACGGTCTCAGTGCCCCCATTGTCACCGTGAACTGGCCGCCAAAGACCTTGTACCAGTACTCAGCTGGCTTTTTTTAAGAGGTAAATGCCGTTACTGCAACCGGCCGATCTCAATACAATATCCGGTAGTCGAGCTAACAACGGCCGCGATCTTCAATATTTCATACGCTTATTGGCCCGGAGGAGTTTATGGAGTAGGCGACTGGGTGATATTAATAACTTGGCTAGTTACATCCGTGGGCCTGTTGGCGCTACTAATTTATGACCTCAAGTGGATGTTGTTGCCTAATAAAATAATCTATCCAACACTTGCCATTGCTGTGACCGGGCGCTTGATTTACCTAGTGAGCTTCGAATCAGATTTAGAGCCGGCAATCGCCGAGTGGGCGCTGAGCGTTTTGATTGCTAGTGGCATCTTTTGGCTAATATTTACGATGTCTTCAGGGAAATGGATTGGTTACGGTGATGTGCGGCTGGGCTTAATAACTGGAACTATATTGGCCGACCCGCTCTTAAGTTTAATGATGATATTCGTGGCTTCGGTTTTAGGAACGCTTGTTGCGCTGCCAGCTCTAGCCGCTGGGCGTAAAAGGATTGGCAGTCATATACCTTTTGGACCGTTCTTGATAACGGCCACGGCGATTGTATTGATTGTTGGCCAAGCACCCATTGACTGGTACAAACGGCTACTAGAATAATCCCTAACAATTCCTAATTTCTAATAAACCTAATTGACCTAAATAAGTACATAATCCCTAATGACCCAAATTATTTTTTTAGGATTTAGAGCTTAGGATTTGTTTAGAAATTAGAGCAATTAGAATAATTAGGTCAATTTGTTTTCGGTCGATTTACAGAGTGTTAACTCTGTTACGCTTATGCTATACTTTGCTTATGCGGCGCACCTGGGGTGGCTATACCATTATTGAAGTAATAATTGTGTTGGCCGTCAGCGTAGTTATTTTCTTTGCCGCGGTAACAGTTTTTTCGGGTAAACAAGGAAAAACGGAATTTGCTCAAGCCATGCGCGATGTTGCCTCTCAGATTGAATCGGTTGTTAATGACGTTAGCGTCAGCACATTTCCGTACGCAGACAACTACACATGTAGAGTTGTAGACGATGGAACAGGCAACGGCCTGAGGCCAAAGTTAAGCTCAGCTGCCGGTGGCTTAGGTACCAATACCGACTGCATTTTTTTGGGCAAAGCCATCTTTCTAGATAGCGGCAGCGATCCGGATAAGATGGTTATTCATAGCGTGCTTGGACGTCGCTCGGCTAGCGGCACACCTGTAACCTCATTTAGTGACACCCAGCCCGAGGCAGCGGATGAAATCCAAGAAACTTATAGGGTGCCTTGGGGGGCAGAAATAAAGTCCGCGAAATCGCTGCAGGGCAATCCACAGGCAGAAAAGCCTGTCTACTTAATGGGTTATTATCAAAGTTTATATGGCGCTGGCGCTACTCAGGGTAGTCAATCGATTAGGACCCTCGGATATGCCGACATCAACACATCTTCGCCCGGTCAAATCAAGAATGCCATCAGAAACAAACCCGGTTCCATAATTGAAGAGTCTCGCTCATGGACATTATGCTTTCAGAGCGGTACCAGTAACGAAACCGCGCAGGTTATAGTCAGTAATTCGTTTTCCGGCGTAACTACGCAAATAAAATACACGAGCTGCTCATGAAGAAGCTATTTGCCGTTTACAATTCACCGTTTACCATGCGTTTGCCGTTTACAATTCACCGTTTACCATCGAAAAGGGATCAAAGAAAACACACTGAAAACGGATCATGGAAAGGGGAGAACGGGTCTCGAGGAGATACGATTGTTGAAGTTATGGCCAGTATTGCCGTGCTTGGCTTGGCGCTTGGAGCGGCTTTTGGTCTTTCAAACAGGGCGTTTAACACGGCAGTTCACACCCATGATCGGATAGAGGCCCTGGCCTTAGCGGAAGGACAGGTCGAGTTTCTGAAAGATAAGGGGCTTAGTGGTAATATCAGTATTTTTATAATTGGGATTACCAACTCATCGGATACCTTTTGTTTCAATGATGAAGATGGGATCAAGATAACAAACTTTGGGTCTACGGGACCAAGTTGCACCGATTATAAAGGCAGTATTTATACACTGACAATATCGTATTGTGCTATCGGTGAAACTGGTTGCGGCGAGCAAAACGTATTTACGATAAAAGCCAGCTGGATCGCCGGCGGCAGCGGCCAGAACAAGCAACTAACAGTTTTTTATAAACCACAGAGCTAAGATGAATAGAATAAAGAACAACCAAGGGCTTGCCCGCAAAAACTCTTTCAGGAGTTTCGGTGGGTTTACCCTGTGGAATGCTCGCAATAAGCGAGCTGGCAAAGCCAATTCCAAGGGGTTTACGATCATGGAGCTAATGATAGCTACGACTGTGTTTTCTATCATTCTACTCCTCGCTCTGGCCGGCTTTTTACAAATCGGCCAGCTGTTTTATAAGGGTGTTAACATTACCCGCACCAGCGACGTAGGCCAGCAGGCAATATCAAGCATAAAAGCCGATCTATCTTTTGATAATGGCTCAAGCACTGCAGCGATTAATTATTCTCCCTTAACAACACCATCTTATAACCGGGGCTATTTCTGCGCTGGCGCCAATCGCTATGCCTTTGTGCTCGGCCGAATGGTAGATAGCGACGAGGCGACGGCCGAGATAAACGGCGGTTCAGCTTCTAACCAAGGTGCTGGCTGGTATAAGTTTGGGTTAATCAAAGAAAGGTTTAACGGACCAGGTTGCCAAAATCCATTCGACGAAGGCGCTGGAGTTCCTATTATTAAAAATAATGCCACGATATTGCTTGGGGATAAAATGCGTTTGTCTAATCTAAGTATTGTTCAAATAGGGTCTACTTCGTTATATACTCTAGATGTGCGTATTGCTTATGGTATTGACGAGGTGTTAACCAGCCCGCCCAATGCGGTTGACGCTAAGTGTCAATCTGGAGCAAACTATTCACGGTATTGTTTCGTAACCGAGGTACGAACAACGGTTAGGAAGGGTCTATCTAAATGATCAGCCGCGGTTATATTAAAATCACCAGTCAGCGGGGCATTGCTTCGATTATCGTCGTCTTTATTATTACCATCTTGATTAGCTTAGTCAGCTTGGGCTTTGCGCGCTTGATGGACCGCGCACTGCGGGATGTATCTAGCAAACAATTAGGCGTGGCAGCTGACTACGCTGCCCAGTCCGGGTTAAATGACACGATTGGTTTTGTTAAAAAGAACCCTGGGGCGTCGGTTACTGACTGCGCGGATGTATCAAACTCGAGTACCGCACTCGGTAGTTACATATCGTCTACAGCCGGTGGGCCAAAAATTACGACTGACGGGAATACCGAATATACCTGCGTATTAATCGACCCAGAGCCCGGAGATATATTATTTCAGGATCTACCGCCTTATAACTCGCAGGTGATCAAGCTCCTGCCCAATAGCGGCACCTTAGAAAAACTCTTGTTCTCATGGCAGGCACCAGCCAGTGCAGGGGGGAACACCAAAAACCCAATAAGTTCGGGAGGTAATGGCTTAGATACCGAATTCGCTTGGGGCCAGCAAAATAATTATCCTCCGCTTTTAAGAATCACTCTTTATCCCATTACAACGGATGACGAGGTACCTAAACCAGCCAATATCCGAACCTTTTTCTTGTATCCAAATCAAGGCAGCGGCACGGTAGGTGCGGGTGGTTATGGCTCTGCCTCCACGTCCGGCGCTTTTATGAGCGGCAACTGTAACGCCGCGGGCGATACATCTCCAATTAACACCGCAGGTTTTGCCGGATCGGCTGATTTTCAATGCAACACTGTTATTGACAATCTGCCCCAGACTATCAACGGCTTATCTGTAGGCTATTTTTATGTTCGACTCACGCCGCTATATCTAGCTTCGGACGTGTCCATAAAGGGTAATGCTACTGGCGGCGGCTCGGCTGAGTTTAGAGGCGCCCAAAGCGTAGTTGATGTAACGGGTAAATCCGGTGAGGCGGTTAGGCGCATCCAGGCGAGGGTGTCAACGGCCGGAGAAGGCGGCATTATTGCTGGCAATCATTCAATACCAGAAGACGCTGCGGTGTCTGCCGGTACTATCTGCAAACGGCTAATCGTGCCATCAGACCCAGCGTTATCTGACTATGTAATTGTGGATCCGACCAGCGTCGCTAATTCTCCTGCCTGCGGCGCCTATATTCAGGTTACAACACCGCCGCCAACGGTTACTCTGGCGGCTAGCCCAAAATCCGTGGGCATAGGCGGTAGCAGTAATTTAACATGGACCGTTAATTCTATAGGACCTACAACCTGTACTGCGAGTAACGATGGCGGACTTTCCTCTTGGGATGGCAGTAAATCAGCCAGCGGCGGCACAGACCCCACTGGGCCGCTTAACTCCGTGCGAGATTACACGTTCCAATTAGTATGCACAAACGCGGGCGGATCTTCTGCTCCAGCGTCTGCTACTGTCACAGTGACCAGCACTCCACCTCCACCGCCTCCTGTCGAGATATGCGGCAATGGCATAGATGATGACGGCGACGGCCTGATAGATGAAGGTTGCGGTGGTGGAGGCGGTGGCGGAGACGGTTGTAGTAGCGGTGGTGGAGGCGGTAGCGATCCCCCGAATCCCTGCGCTAGAGGAATAATCTTCGGTGCGTGGGTTGGCGATAACACCGCTCAATTCCAGGTATGGG
>Ga0081539_10002513_pt1 | contig 25633 bp, 16 predicted proteins | sample TabmetS4T2R2_FD_71023 | JGI IMG/M metagenome (GOLD analysis project Ga0081539, IMG submission 71023) | Tabebuia heterophylla rhizosphere microbial communities from the University of Puerto Rico - S4T2R2 | ecosystem: Host-associated > Plants > Roots > Rhizosphere ...
GCGTCGTCACAGAGTTGCTGTCTTCTCGCCCCGCTGGTTCAACCGCGCCGACGAGCGACAACTATCCTGACCCTGGGGGCCGGAATGAAGTGTTACCTATCTCTCCGGAATGGACCCTGAGAACATGGCTGGGAGGCAGGGATTCGAACCCCGATAACGTGGTCCAGAGCCACGTGTCCTACCGTTGAACGACCTCCCAGTGCTCGGACGCGCCAGCGTGAAGGGCGGGAAACCTTGATTTTACCGGTCCCCACCCGTACAAAACAAGGAGCGGCCCGGCGCACGCGCACCGGCCGCTCCTACCAACTACGAGGACGCGAGCGATTAGCGAATCTGCTCGTTCTGATCGCCGCCCGGATATCCAGTGCCGCTCGATTCGTCCGGCGCCGATCCCGTCTCGCCGCCCTGACCGTCGGTCATCTCCTTGCGACGACGATGACTGGCCATTCCGCCTTTGCGACCCGCTTCGCGCGCTTCCTCGCTCGTCCACTCGTGGGCGGTCCCCTTCGCGTGGGCCGCCTTGCCGCCCTTGCTCGCGATCTCGCGCTGCTTGGCGCGGTCCATCGAGGCGAATCCGCGATCCTCTTTTGCCACGCTAACCTCCTGATCCACTCCACTGCCGTCCGTCGCATGCACGGACGGTCCGCGCCAGCGGCCGTATCCCGGCCTGCAGGCCACATCGCCCTCGGTCCCGCTCCGCGCGCGAGGGCTGCCGTTCCGTCGGGTTCGGCTGCAACGCGGGTGCCACGGCTCAGGAGGGAAGCCGCGTAAGTCTCAGCAATATATGTACTTAGCTACACACCTCCGACAGAGCCGCGTCGCCCAGCGATCAATGGTCGAGGCCGTGGAGCGCCGACACACTCGCGCCGGCACCTCGCTAATCAGCAATTTGCCTAGAAAAATCGCGCGGTTCGCGCGCCAAGACGTCCTGCAGGCGCTCGAGCCGCGCGATTGTCTCGTCGCGTCCAAGCAGCGTCAGCACCTCGAACAGGCCCGGGCTCGCGGCGCGTCCGGTCACCGCGACTCGCGTCGCATGGATCAGTACGCCCGCCTTCACGCCACGTTCAGCTGCCGTTCCACGCACCGCCGCTTCCACTTGTGTTTCGTCGAACGGTGTCACGCCGCGCAACGCATCGATCAGCGCTGCCACATGTGACGACAGATCGGGTGTAGAAAGATGCTTCTTGATGGCGTCCGGTTCGTACTCGAGCGGGCGCGTGAGAAGCGGACGTGCCTGATCGACGAAGTCGGTCAGATGCTTCACACGTGGACGCAACAGCTCGAGCACACGCGCGAACCCGGCCGTATCGCGCACGATTGAACTCTCCGTGAGACCGGCCTGCTCGAACAACGGCCGCACCGCCACCGCCAAGGACGCAATCGGCAGGCGTGCGATGTATTGACTGTTCATCCAGTCGAGCTTGTCGACGTTGAACACGGCGTTACCACCGCTGATTCCTTCGAGTCGAAAGGCGGCGACGAGCTCGTCCACAGTCATCAACTCGCGATCGTCACCGGGCGCCCATCCGAGCAGCGCAAGGAAGTTGACCATCGCCGCTGGGAGGTAGCCCTGCCGCTGATACTCCGTCACCGAAGTCGCACCATGCCGTTTACTCAACCGCTTCTTATCGGCGCCGAGGATCAGCGGCACGTGCGCGAATCGCGGGATGGGCGCAGCCAGCGCCGTAAACAGCAGCACATGCTTCGGTGTATTCGAGATGTGATCGTCACCGCGGATCACATCCGTGATCCCCATCTCCGCATCGTCAACGACCACTGACAGGTGATAGGTCGGATGATTGTCGGATCGCAGCAGGACGAAGTCCTCGATATTCGCCCGGTCGAACTCGATTGGTCCGTGCACCGCATCGTCAAATCGCGTGCGACCTGCGCCGACCTTGAAGCGAATCGCGCGCGGTGTGCCGGCGCGCTCATGCTCCGCGATCTGCTCGGGCGACAGACGCAGGCATGTGCGATCGTATTGCCACGCGTCGCCGCGCGCTTCGGCGGCCTCGCGCTCGGCGCGCAGCCGCTCCGGCGAGCAATAACAGAAATAAGCCTTGCCCTCCTCGACCAGCCGCTGCGCCGCGACTCTATACCGTGCGAGACGCTGCGATTGAAAGTACGGACCACACGACCCGCCAACATCCGGTCCCTCATCCCACGTCAGCCCGAGCCAGCGCAGACCATCGAGAATGCCGGTGACCATGTCCGCCGACGAACGCTCGACGTCGGTGTCCTCGATGCGCAGGATGAACGTGCCGCCGTGATGACGCGCGTACAACCAGTTGAAGAGCGCCGTGCGAGCGCCGCCGACATGCAGGTAACCGGTCGGAGAAGGGGCAAATCGAACGCGGGGAGCCACGGCACTATGTTATCCACCTTCGCCAAGGCTCCGGCGGACAGGTCCACCTTCGCCAAGGCTGCGGGAAGCGTGGGGCGCTGAGCCTTACGACAGGAGCAGTTCCAGGTCCTCGCGCTTCAGATCGCGAATGAGGCTTTCGTCGGCGCGAACGATCGCGTCAGCGAGGTGGCGCTTCGTGGTCTGCAGCTCCAGCACTTTCTCCTCGACGGTGCCGCGCGCGATGAGACGAAAAGCAAATACCGGCCGCGTCTGACCGATGCGATGCGCGCGATCGATCGCCTGCGCCTCCACCGCGGGGTTCCACCACGGATCGAGCAGGAAAACGTATTCGGCGGCGGTCAGATTGAGACCGAGACCGCCTGCTTTCAGGCTGATGAGAAACAACGGACACCCGTTGTTCTGAAACCGATCGACGCGCGCTTGACGATCCTTCGTCTTGCCGTCCAGATACTCGTATTTCAGCTGCGCCTCGTCCAGTCGCGTCCGCAGCAACGCCAGCAGCATCGTGAACTGCGAGAAGATGAGCACCTTCCGCCCATCCTCGACCAGTTCCTGCAACCGAGGTAAGAGGACGTCGAGCTTCGCCGCCGGCTCCTCGATGCGCGCCGGGTCGATCAGCGCCGGATGACAGGCGGCCTGACGAAGACGTAGCAAGGCCTCGAGCACCTGCAGTTTCGCGCGTCCCAGACCGACGCGTGCCACGGTGCCGAGCAGCGACGCGCGATAGTGATCGCGGAGCTCGTCGTACAACGCGCGCTGCGCCGGTTCCAGATCGCAATACAACGTCTGCTCGGTCCGCGCCGGCAGCTCCGCGGCCACCTGCTCTTTGGTCCGGCGCAGGATGAACGGACGGACGCCTCTGGCCAGGACGGCGAGGTGATCGTCATCAGTCGGCCGCGCGCTGCCGCTGCCGCTCGAGAAGATCGACGCCGCGCCGAGCATCCCGGGGTTCAGAAAATCGAGCAGGCTCCACAGCTCTCCCAGATGATTCTCGACCGGCGTTCCACTCAGCGCGAGGCGGTGGTCCGCTGACAGCAGTCGCGCTGCCTTCGCCGTGCTCGTCCGCGCATTCTTGATCGCCTGCGCCTCGTCAAGGATCGCGTACTGGAACGCGATGTCTTTCAGGTGCCCGATGTCCCGGCGCAGCGTTCCGTAGGTGATGACGACGACGTCATGATCCTTCACACGCTCGAGCAGGTCCCGTCTGCCGCCGCCCGTAAGATCGAGCACGCGCAATGCCGGGGCAAAGCGAGCTGCTTCCTGCAGCCAGTTGAAAACGAGCGAGCGAGGCACGACGACCAGCGACGGGCGAGAGGTCCCGCCGCCTCGCTCGCGCTCGAGCCGCAGCGACTCCAGCACCGCGAGCACCATGACGGTCTTGCCCAGCCCCATCTCGTCGGCGAGACATCCGCCGAAGCCGAAGCGGCGGAGGAACTGGAACCACGCGAGCGCGTCGCGTTGATAGCCACGCAGAGTCCCGTTGAACGTTGCCGGCACCTCGACGTCGGCGATCCCGTCGAACCGCGCCAGCTCCGCCCGCGCGCGCGCGAACGCCTCGTCAACCGACACCTCGGGCTGCTCGGCAAGCCACGCGTCCAGCAGCGCCGTTTGCGACGGTACAAATCGAAGGTGGTCGCCCTCCGGTGCACCGAGTGCGGCAATCCGGCCGCTGCGCGCGACCCATTCCTCCGGAAGTAGTCCGAACGTGCCGTCGCCGAGCGGCACGAAGCCATCGCCGTGCCGCGATGCCTTGAGCAGCGTCGGCAGGTCGGCGCGAACGCCTTCGAAGTCGACGCCGCCGTGCAGCTCGAACCAGTCGATGCCGGATCGCACTTCGAGCGTCACCGCACCCGGTCGTCGATACAGGCGTCCGTCCGCCTCGACATCCCATCCTTCCGACAGCAGCACCCGTACGAGCGTCGGCAGGATGGACTCGGCGAGATCGAGCTTCATCGCGCCGGTCTGCCAGTCGGCAAGTCGGCGGACCCCGAGTGACTGCAGTCGTGCCACGGCGGCAGCTTCGGCCTCGGCATCGCGGCGCCATGCGAGTCGCCGTTCGCGATCGACGATCACCGGATGTGGGAACGAGGCATCGACGTCGCGGTCGCCGTAGCGGAAAGAAACCGCGGCATCGAGACGCGCACCCGGGCCGTAGGCGCGCGGGTGATAGGAATTCTGACCGCGCGTCACTCGAATCCGCCGTCGCGGCGGCTCGATGCGCGGCTCGAGGCGCAGCTCGTCGGGACAGTCGACACGCGTGGCATCCAGTGTGGCGAGCGTCTCGACGAGCGGGTCGCTGTCCGACGCAGGCACGGTCACCGGGCCGATGGAGAGCAGTTGGTTCATCCATCGCTCCGCGCCGCCGGCATCGAATGCCGCGAATCGCGGCCGTCCGCCCGGGTCCTGCGGCTGCCACAGAATGAGCGCACTGGTGACGAAGAGCGCGTCTGCGAAGCTGCGCTCATCGTCGCCGCTGCGAATCACGCCGCCGATGGTGTAGGCACCCGTCGCGTCCGTGCCGATGCGCAAGCGAAACAGCGCCGGCAGCGGCTCCCAATCGATGTCAACCCACGCGGGGTCGACCGCTCCCGCGGCTGTAGTCGGCGGCAGCCGCAACAGCAGCCGCCTCGTCGCGCACAGGCGCGGCACGAGCGTCGATTGCAGCGTCGGGCTCAGGATGAAGGTCGACGGGACAGGCAGCGCAGGAGTGTAGCCGCCCCACACGCCCGCGTAGGCGGGGTCGGCGCCGCACACGGCCTGCAGAATGGAGCGGTCCTGCTCGTCGCGGAGCCGTGTCAGGTCCGCGCGGCTCAGCGACACGGTCTTCGGCTTCGACCAGCCACCGGCTTTCTTGCGTGTCCGTGTCAGGAGTTCGATCAGCAGGCCGCCCGCCGATGCCGACCGCCTGGGATCGAAGACGTAGATCAGCTCCCCGACCAGCGGCGATGCGAGAGGTCCGTCGACGGGAGGCGGCGTCAGTCCGGCGAGAAACGTCTGCCACGGCGCGGGCGGTGGAGGCTCGCGACGAGCGGGCGCGCGGCCCGATTGCCGGCCCTCGCTCCAATACTGCTTCATTCGATCCCTGACTGTCTGCCTCGCGTTACCGGACCGAAGCGGCCCTCGAGGGCGCCAGAGGTCGCCTTCGTCCTCGAACACGTCGAGGTTGCCGTCGTCGAGGGCGGCTTCCCACGAGTCTTCGTCGACGTCCAGCGAGGAGATAGCGGCTGTCAGTTCGAACGTCTGACTCTCGTCCGCCGCGAGAATCGCCGCCCAGATGTGTTTGCATGCGGCGAGTGAGTCCATGAAGTGCGGACAGGTGCAGCGCACGACGAGGCGATCCGCGTCGAGCGTCAGCTCGACGTCATACCGCTCGTTGCCGCGGACCGTCGCGGCATAACTCGTAGAATCGGAATGAACTTTGGTAACGCGGCCGCTGAGGAAGTACGACTCGCCGCGGCTGCGCGCGCTCGAGGTGACGAATCGTTTCACGGCAGCGGCGAGAGTACGGTCCATGGCGCGCGGCGATTATACGAACTGCCGCAAGCGCACTCGACGGAAAGCGGGCCGCGAAGCAGCGGCTACGGCTTGACGTATTTCGTCAACCCGCCGCCGGCGGCCTGGCGTGACAGGGGCCCCTCCGCCGCGTACACGTTGCCATCGCGATCGACGGCCACACCCTCTCCCGCCGCTCCATGCGAGCCGTTCGCAATCTCGTGCGGAGGAATGAACTGAAGGACCTTGTCTTCCTTGACCGATCCGATACGCACCCCCGTCCTCCAGTTCGGGTGCCGCTCCGGAGCGGACTCGGAATCGATCGCGTACAGCATGTCGTTCGCAGTGATGAACAACCCGCTCACGCGACTGAACTGCTTCCACTCCGCGAGGAATGTTCCGTCCTGATCGAAGATTTGAATGCGGTGATTGCCGCGATCCGCGACGAAGAGGCGGCCGCGCGAGTCGAGCGCCAGCGCATGCGGTGTCCGGAATTCACCCGGGCCGGAGCCAAGCTTGCCCCACTCCTTGACGTACTTGCCGTCCCTGCTGAACTTCACGATGCGTGCGTTGGTGTCGGGCGGAGCGTTGGGGTTCTGACCGCTGTGACCGTCCGCGACAAAGATGTCGCCGTTCGGCGTCGTGATGACGTCGTTTGGTTCGAGGAACGTATCCGACCCTCGGGCTCCGACTCCGGGTTTGCCGAGTTGCATGAGCACCTTGCCATCGGGACTGAACTTCGTCACGGTGTGCCCCTTGCCCCTGGCGTCGGGAAACTTCGCGAGCTCCGCGTCTGTTGCTGCGCGGCCATCAGTCACCCAGACGTTGCCGTCACGATCGACATGAATGCCGTGAGGGAAGATGAATTGCCCTCGCCCGAAGCTTGTCAACACGTTCCCCGTCTGGGGATCGAGCTTGAGGATCGGATCGACGGTGGAGCCCACGCAGGCGTTGGCGCCACAGCGATCGTAGGCCCACAGCTGGCCATCGGGCCCGACGTCGATGCCCGCCGTGGAGCCCCAGGTTCTGCCGTCCGGCAGCACGCCGAAATTCCTGACGACCTTGGGATTTGGATTCGGCAGCGGCCTGCTCGCGGGATCGACGACGTCTCCTTGCGTCATCGCGGTTACGGCCGAGAGCACCACGCCGGCGATGGTCGTCAGCAGCAGCCGATTCACGCGTGAGTTCGTGCGAGGTGTCATCGCTCTGCCTCCATGAAAGGAACGCCGAATGACCGCGGCGGATCACTCCCGCCGCGCTGTGCCCGAGAGCCGCCTATCGCGAGTAACACTCCGTCCACCCGAGAAACAGACCGAGCTCCTCGAGAAACAGCGGCCAGGCCGGTTCGGTTTCCAGAATCAGATGATTGGCGCTCGGCAGTGACACGTAGCGGGCGCCACGAATACTCGCAGCGAGCAGCCGTCCGTCCTCCGGCGGCACGGCGTGATCGCGGTCGCAGTGCATGACCAGCGTCGGCGTCTTGACCTCGGCGAGCAACGGACGCACGTCGATCAGATCGTCGACCTCCATGAGATGCGCGGCGTTTTCCGGCGACGTGGAGACGCGCTGCAATTCGTCGAACCATAGTTCGTGGTCCGGTGTCGCCTCGGGGATGAATCGACAGGTGAACATCTTGCGGAAGGCAGGATTGTTCAATCCCCATCCAAGGCGCATCAGGCTGACGAGCGCGTGTCTCGCCTCGAGTTCAGCGGGCGTGCCGACGTGTTTCAACCCCACGGCGAATGCACCGTAGAGCACGAGGTGACTGACGCGCTCGGGGTGCTTCACCGTGTAGGCCAGCGCGATCGCACCGCCGCGCGAGATTCCGAGAAGGGGAAAGCGATCGAGACCGGCGGCATCGACGACCGTCTCGAGGTCACGCACCCATGTATCGAAGCTGACATCGGGCACGTCGCGCTGTGACATGCCGTTGCCGCGTTCGTCGTAGCGGATGACGCGATGGTGTGCAGAGAGCGCGGCCCACCAGTGGCGCCAGATCGGGCTGTTCCATTCGAGATCGAGGTGCGTGAGCCAGTTCGACGCCTTCACCAGCGGCGGGCCATTACCAATCGTCGCGTAAGCGAGACGCACGCCGTCACTGGTCGTGCAGTACCGGATTTCCTGCCGTGGCTTTGCTGCAGGCTGGGCCGCCGACCCCGTTGGTGAAGCGGCGCGCTCCACCAGAGCGGCGAACCGATAGCCGACACGTGGCACCGTTTCGATGTAGTGCTGACCGGTCGCCTTTTCGCCCAGCGCCTTTCGCAGCACCGCCACGTTGTGATTCAGGTTGTTTTCCTCGATCGCCGTGCCGGGCCATACCGCGTCGAGAAGCTCCTGTTTTGTGAGCAGCCGACCGGCGTGCTCGACGAGCACCGACAACGTGTCGAACACCTTCCCGCGCAGCGGGATGACGTCGCCGTTGCGCAGGAGACGTCGCTCGCGGATGTCGAGCTGAAACGGACCGAACCGGTATGCGGCTACTGTCGCAGTTCCAGGCATGGCCGACCGTTCAGAAAAATTCCACGAATACTCCGGGGTTCCCAAAGGACGCCGGCGAGCGTCAAATTCTAGCCTCCATTCGCGCGACCGGAAAGCCGCGCAGGAGAGATGACGACGTGCCGCAACTGCTTCCCGATGTGACCTTCTATCCATCGCCGACGATGGCGATGCAGGCTCCGCCCGAAACGTTGGCGTATGTGGCGCTGCTCAATCCCGATCCGACTGGCAGCGACGCGCTCGCCGTTTTCCACGTCGATCCGGCGTCGCAGCAGTTCGGCACGCAAACGGCGCGTGTCGACATGCCCACCGCCGGCGACGAGCTGCATCACTTCGGATGGAACGCGTGCAGCTCATGCTTGTGCCCGTTCTCCCCGCACCCCCACATGCAGCGGCGGTATCTCGTCGTTCCCGGCATGCGGTCGTCGCGGATCCACATTCTCGATACCCGTCCCGATCCGACGCAGCCTCGGATCGTGAAGGTCATCGAGCCCGACGAGCTCATCCGCAAGACCGGCTACAGCCGACCGCACACGGCGCACTGTGGACCCGACGGCATCTACGTCAACGCGCTCGGCGACAGCGAGGGCAACGGCCCCGGGGGAATCTTCGTGCTGGATGCCGAGACCTTCGAGATCAAGGGCCCATGGGAACGCGAGCGGGGGCCGCAGCACCTCTCGTACGACTTCTGGTGGCACCTCGGACACGACACGATGATTACCAGCGAATGGGGCACGCCCAATATGGTCGAAGCGGGTGTGAATCCCGAGCTGCTGCTGGGCGGCAAGTACGGCAACGCGCTGCACGTGTGGGATCTCTCGAAGCGCCGCCACCTGCAGAAGCTGGAGCTCGGTCCCGAGTATCAGATGGTCCTCGAGCTGCGACCCGCGCACAATCCGACCGAAGCCTATGGCTTTGTCGGCGTCGTCACCAGCCTGAAGGATCTCTCCTCGTCGATCTGGGTGTGGCACCGCGAAGGGAGCAACGGCAATGCGGCCTGGCGGATCCGCAAAGTAATCGAAATTCCCGCGGAACCGGCAAATGCTGACGATCTGCCGCCGCTGCTCAAGGGATTCGGCGCCGTGCCTCCGCTTGTCACCGACATCAACCTCTCGCTCGACGATCGATTCCTCTACGTCTCGTGCTGGGGCACCGGAGAGCTGAAACAGTTCGACGTCTCCGATCCGTTCAATCCGGTCGAGACCGGTTCAGTGCGAATCGGAGGCATCGTCCGGCGCGAGGCGCATCCGACGCGTCCGGGACAGTCGCTGAACGGCGGGCCGCAGATGGTGGAGATCAGCCGGGACGGCAAGCGGATCTACGTGACGAACTCGTTGTATCGCACCTGGGACGAGCAGTTCTATCCCGAAGGTATCCGTGGATGGCTCGTCAAGCTGGATGCCCACCCCAATGGCGGGATCCGTCTCTCTGACAACGGACTCATCGAGTTCAACGGGATGCGACCGCACCAGGTTCACCTGGAAGGGGGCGACGCCAGCTCCGATTCGTACTGCTTCGCGTGAGGTGTGTGATGACGAGCGAGATGCCGGCGTCATGGTCCGTGTTGCTGGCGCTCGGCGCGTTTCACGGCATCAATCCGGGGATGGGGTGGTTGTTCGCGGTGGCGCTCGGCATGCAGGAGCGCCGCCGCGGCGCGGTGCTGAGGGCGCTCCTGCCGCTTGGTGCCGGCCACGCCTTGGCGGTGATGGCGGCAGTCGGCGTGGCGCTGCTCATCGGCGTTGTTGTGCCGATGGCGTGGCTGCGCTGGCCGATTGCCGGCGTCCTCGTCTCGCTCGGTACCCTGCGCGTATTTCGCCATCGACATCCGCGATGGGCGGGCATGCGCGTCGGCATGGGCGGACTCACGCTGTGGTCGTTCCTGATGGCCACAGCTCACGGCGCGGGCCTCATGGTGGTACCCGTGTTCGTGGGGATGACAATGGCCGGGGGTGGTGCGCACATGCATCACATGCCCCCGGCCTCTGTGTCGTCGGAAACGGCTCTTGTTGCGACCGGCCTGCACGCCGTGGGTTATCTGGCGGTCACGGCGCTTGTTGCGATCGTGGTTTTCGAAAGAGTCGGCGTCGGGATATTGCGACGCGCGTGGTTCAACGTCGATCTGATCTGGGCGGCAACGCTCGTGGCAACGGGTGTTCTGACCGTGACGTTGTAACCGATTCCTTCGGTTCCTCGGCGGCCGCGCCTTGCGCCGCGGCAATCGACTACCATCCACGCCCGATGGGTTTCTTCACGCACCTCGAGTGCTCGCGACCTTGTGGCGCGCCGGTTCTCAATCCTCGTGAGCGTCATCATCTGTGCCGGTGCGGTGCCCCCCTCCTGGCCCGCTACGACCTTGGCGGCGCACGCCGCTGGTCGCGCGATTCGCTGAAAGATCGCGCGCCGAACATGTGGCGCTACCGCGAACTGATGCCCATCTTCGACGACGAAGTGCCGGTCTCCCTCGGGGAAGGGATGACGCCGTTGTTCCATGCGACGAGACTCGGCGCCCGCCTTGGACTCGAGCAGCTGTATATCAAAGATGAATCGCTCAATCCCACGAACTCGTTCAAAGCGCGCGGCCAGTCGGCCGCGATCACCCGTGCGCGCGCCCTGGGTGTGACGACGGTCTCCGTGCCCTCAGCTGGCAATGCCGGCAACGCGCTAGCCGCTTATGCGGCGCAGGCGGGACTCACCGCGAAAGTGTTCCTCCCGCGCGACGTCAAAAAACCATTCGTTCGTGAGTGTCAGTTGTATGGCGCCGACGTCACGCTCGTCGACGGCGTCATCACCGACGCTGCGCGCGCAGCAACCGAGGCCGGAGCGGCGTTGGGTTGGTATGACGTCTCGACACTCAAGGAGCCCTATCGCATCGAAGGCAAGAAGACGATGGCCTACGAGCTGGCGGAGCAGATGGACTGGGAGTGGCCGGAGTGGATCGTGTATCCAACCGGCGGCGGTACCGGCATGGTTGGTATGTGGAAGGCGTTCGACGAAATCGAGCAGCTTGGCTGGATCGCTCCCGGCCGTCGTCCACGCATGGTCGCGGTGCAAGCGGTTGGATGTGCACCGATCGTCCGCGCCTTCGATTGCGGCGAGGACACCGCTGCAACATGGGAGAATCCGGCCACAGTCGCTGACGGGCTGCGGGTGCCTCGCGCGATCGGCGATTTCCTGATCCTCCGCGCCGTGCGTGAGAGCGGCGGAACGGCCGTTGCCGTTCCCGATGCGGCGATGATCGACGGCATGCTGGCGATCGGCGCGCGCGAAGGAATCAGCGCGGCGCCCGAGGGGGGAGCGGCGCTCGCCGCCATTCGAACGCTCGTCGCAAACGGAACGATCCGCGCACGCGAGCGCGTCGTGCTCTTCAACACCGGCGGCGCGCTGAAATATCTGGACGCATTGCCTCCACTGGGTAGCTGAGTGGCTCGGTAGGTGAGTGGCTCGGTAGCTGGGTAGCTAGGTTGCTGGGTAGCTAGGGGCGGGCTGCTTGAAGCCCCGCAACGCGATGCCGACGGCAATCACCCCGGCGACGATGCCAAGCTGCGTGACGCTGCGCGTGCTGAGCAGCCAGAGCGTGAAGCCTACACCCGCGACCGAAAGCACCGGGCCGGCTCGCAGTTGGAAACCTGGCGATGGCTCGCTCGTTCGTCTGAGCGCGATGAGCGCTGCACATGTCACCGCAAACACCACCAGCCGCGCGATCGCGGCCAGGGTGGCCGCCTCCGCGAACGAGCTGTAGATTGACATGACAAGCGCAACGACTGCGTTGAGGACGACGGCCACGTGCGGCGTGCGAAACCGCGGATGCACACGACCGAACACGACGGGCAGCTCACCATGTCGCGCCATCGAGTACAGGATTCGCGGCATCATCAGCGTAAAGCCCGTCAACCATCCATAGACGGAGAGAACCACGGCGGCGCTACCCAGCGTGGCACCGCTGGGACCCAGCAGCTCGCGCAGAGCCGAGGCCACCGGCGTCGTCACGTGACCCGCCTCCGGTAATACGCCGACGATGACTGTCTGCAGCAGGCAGTAAAGAAGGGTCACGATCGTGCCGGCGGCAATCAGCGCGTATGCCGTGTCGCGCCGTGGGTTGCGCGTCTCGCTGGCGGCGATCAACATCGACTCGAATCCACCGTAGGCGAACACCATCAGCAGGACTGCCTCGCGCCAATCAGGATCCTCGACGGTTTGCGACGCGAGGATCGCGCCGTGAATCTGCGGCAGCCCGATCGCAACGAGCACGAGCAGCGGCAGCAGCTTCGCAACGGTAAACACATTGGTCGTCCAGGTGGCCATTCGCACGCCTGTGACATTGATCGCCGTGACGATCGCCATCGCGATCGTCATGGTGATGGCGCGCCCTATTCCTGTCGCCACTCCGGGCACGAGGACGCCGAGGTAGACGACGAGAATATTGAGTGCCGCGGCACAAGCCAGGAGGCGGGAGAAGAGCAGCAGCCATCCCACCTGAAAACCGACGACAGGACCGAAGGCATGCCGGGCATAGAGGTAGGGACCGCCTGCCTCGTCGAAGCGGCTGCCAACCTCCGCAAAGCACAAGAGGACGACGAAGACGCAGGCGCCGGAAATCAGCACGGCGAGCGGGCTCCACGGTCCGACGATCGCCGCCATTGCCGATGGCAGCCCGAACACGCCGCTGCCGATCACGCCGTTGACGATGGCCGCTGTCAGACTGACGGGGCCGATGACGCGAACCAGGGATGGTTGTGTGGAGTGTAGCGTCAAGTCGATCCGCACTCGGCGCGGTCTCAGTCGGTGACGATCGGGGGAATCGGCGCCTGACGTCTATCGTGTCGGCAGGCCGTCGGTCCAGTTCAGGACGATGGTGATCGCGGTGGCGCTCGTGTCCTCCATCAATGCGTTCACCACGAACCGCTGACCGTCGGGGGACACATCGTACGGGTAAGCATCGAGCCTCACCCGCGGTCGCGGGTGGATTGCGAACAACCGACGGGGCTCACCGATCGCAATACGATCGGCGCTCGCCTTGACTGGAACGGCCATCAACTGGTTTTCGGCAGAGATGTAAAAGAGCTCGCTTTCGTCGCGAGCCCAGCGCGGGTAGCTGCCGCCCATGGTCGACACGAGACGCCTGGCCCCGAGATCGGGAAACCGATCGACGTACACCTCGAGCCGCCCCGTCTCGTTCGACGCATACGCGATCCACCGGCTGCGAGGCGCGAATCGGCCCTGCGTCTGGATAGAGGTCGACTGCGCAAAGGGGCGTGCGTCCCGTGAGCTCGCCACAGGAGCTACCCACAGCTCGCTCCTGGAGATCGCCCGCCCCCCGCCGATGTACATGATGAAGCGTCCATCGGAAGACCAGTCGGCCGCGAACCTTCCCAGCCCGAGGTTGTCGACGTCGAGCGGCGACGCCGCCCTCACCGTGTTGACGTCCTTGACGTGCAGATTGACCTGACCCTTCGAGAACGAACTGAAAAGCAGCCGCGTTCCGTCGGGTGACCACACCGGCGCGAACTCGTCGGCAGGATCGAGAGTAACTCGTTGGCGCCGACCGCCGGCTAGGTCGTAGACCCAGAGGTCGTACGTCGAACGCGCTGGATCGACCGCGCTCACCGCGAGACGAGTGCCATCCGGCGAGAGCGCCACTTCTGCGTAGTCGGCCCGGTCACCAAGGACGGTGAGTTGCCTACCCGTGCGATCGAACATCACCGGCTGCGACACCGGCCGCATGGCCGCCTGATAGGCGAGAACCCCGTTGTTGGAGACGCTGAATGCCGCCGTTGCGCCTGTGGCGCCGGTGGTCGAGAGCTTGACGTCTTCCACCAGCGGCAACGGAGCGCCGCGAAGTTGACCGCTCGCGATCTCGAACGCCTGCGCCATCAACTTTCCGTTCTGCACGAACAACACGTGTTCGCTCGCGTATTGCGCTTGCGTGGCGCCAGGGAGCAGCAGTTTCGGTGATTCGCCTGACTGCAGTGAACCGAGATAGATCCCGCGCGGGTCGAGCGCGCCGCCGGTGAGCGTCCCGATGCCGAAGTACAGGAAGTGGCGGCTGTCCGGCAGGAAGGCGGGGTACCCGTGCTGCACCTCGCCGCTCGCCTTGTCGATCGACGTGACCGGTGTCGCTTCGCCGCCGGCCGCCGGCACGACATAGAGCGGGGACGAGCGCGCCGGCGTGAACAGAATGAGATTGCCGGGACCCCATGCTCCCATGCGGAAGCCCATGTCGTTGACAGTCATCGCGGTCCGGCTGGACAGCCGGATGGCTTTGAGCTTGCCCGCGGCGACAAATCCGATCGACTCGGAATCCGGAGACCAGAACGGGAACGATGCGTCTTCCGTCTGCGGCACCGGCTGGAATGCAGCCGAGCCAAGATCACGCAGCCAGAGCTGTGGACGTCCCGACTCGGCGGCAGCAATCAGGACCAGCTTGCGGCCATCAGGAGACACAGCAAACCGCGATTCAGAGGCTTGCGCCTCGAGATCTGTTCCACCGCCCGACAAACGCATCGTCGGAGGGAGCACGAGCGAGGTGATCGCCCTCCGATTCTGATCGCCGCGCCGAGAGGATTCGTTGCGGAACTGCAGCACGACGGTCGTCGCCGCTGCCGCGAGGGCGACACCGGCGAGCAGCCAGCGAACGCGCATGCCGAGACCGGCACGGGCCTGTCGCGCCGAAGCCTTGGCGGAGGCGGAGCTGGAATCGAGATCGCCAATCTCGAGGGCAGTTCGTTGATCCGTCGGTCGATTCAGCGCTTCGTCAATCGCCAGCCGTGCGTCCGCGATGTCGCGCAGGCGCCGCTTCGGATCCTTCTCGAGACAATGGCGCAGCAGCGATCGCACGCCTGCCGGCGTTCCGGCGGGCAGAATCGTCAGGTCCGGTTCTCGCTCGAGAACGGCGGCAAGACTGTCGGATCCGGTATTCCCGGCAAATGCCCGCTGTCCGGTGAGCAGCTCGTACACTAGACAGCCGAATGCCCAGATGTCGGTGCGCTTGTCAACCGTCAATCCGCGCGCCTGTTCCGGACTCATGTAGGCCGGCGTGCCGATCACCACGCCCGCGGCGGTGGCGGCTGATGTCCCAGCCCCGTCCGTCGTGCGGCTGTCGAGACTCTTCGCCACGCCGAAATCCAGGATTTTGACCTGTCCATCCTGGGTCAGCGCAACGTTGCTTGGTTTCAAGTCGCGGTGAACGATGCCCTTCTCGTGTGCGGCATCGAGTCCGTCGGCGATCTGCCGCGCCATCGTGAGCGCCTGCGTCGGCGTGAGCGGCGGGTTCGGATAACGTGCGATCACGTCCGCGAGCGTTGGTCCGGGCACGAGCTCCATGACGAGCGCCGGTGCGCCGCCCGATTCGTCAAGGCCGTACACTTGCGCGATGTTCGGATGATTCAGTGACGCGAGTACCAGCGCCTCACGTTCGAACCGCGCGAGCCGCTCGCGATCCTTGACGACGGGCGCCGGCAGCACTTTGATCGCCACCTCACGGCGCAGCCGCACATCGCGCGCCCGGTAGACCTCGCCCATGCCGCCAACGCCGAGGACGCCGATGACTTGGTAGCCACCGATGCGATCCGGATGTTGAGCGCCCGGCACACTGGCCTGGACGAGATGATCAAGTGACTCGCCCCGGTCCTCTGCCGCCAGCAGCGCTTCGAGTTGCTTGGGCAGCGCGGGATCGATTGACGCGAGTGCCTCGATATGACGGGCCCGTTCCGCGGGGTCCGCGTCGACGGCGGCCCAGAAGGCTTGCTTCAGTTCCTCCCAGCCCTTCACGTGCCGCTCCCGCTGCCGCTGAAGGACGGAGGGCGGACCTTGCCAGGTCCGCCGGTCTCGATCGTGCCCAATTCGGCGGCCAGCCACGCGTGGGCGAAGCGCAGCTCGCGTTTCACGGTCGCCAGCGACACGCCCACAGCTTCGGCGGTCTCTTCGAGCGTGAGCCCGCCGAAGTATCGCTGTTCCACGATCTGCCCCTGGCGCGGATCGAGCATCTCGAGCCGTTGCAGCGCCTCGTCCAACGCGGTCAGCGCATCGGCCTGCGGTTCCGACACGACGAGCGCTTCGTCCAGTTCGGCGACCTCCGCTCCGCCTCCGCGCTTGGCGGCGCGGCGCGCGCGTGCCTGATCGACCAGCAGCCGCCGCATGACGCGCGACGCCATCCCCAGGAAATGCGCGCGGTCCCGGAAATTCGCATGCCGCACATCGACGAGCTTCAGATACGCGTCGTGGACCAGCCCGGTCGTGTTCAGAGAGTCGTTGGCGTGTTCGCGTCGGAGACGTTGATGCGCGAGCTGACGGAGCTCCGCATACATCAACGGGACGAGCTGGTTGAGGGCGTCTTGATCGCCCTGACTCCATTCCCGAAGCAATCGAGTGACGTCTTGCGGAGAGGAAGGCCGCATGGGGTGTGTGAGCCGTTTCGGCGCCAGTTTACGCCGAAAGGGTATGAGCCGCTTTTGTTCGGCCATCCGTACGGAGGTCACACCATGAAGGGTTTGTTTGCCGTTGCTGTCGTGACGGCGGCGCTGCTCGGTGGCGCCTGCAGTCAGCCACTTTCGCCTGTCAGTCCCTCGTCTGCCCGCTCAGGAAATTTGTCGCTCGACTCGGTATCCCTCGGCGCTTCCGAGCAATCGGCGCCGTTCAAGGGAACCTTCGAAGGCTCGCAAACACTGACCGTGACACAGCCTCCGTACGCCTCCGTGAATGGCTCGGCGACTGGCACCGCCACCCAGCTGGGTCAATTCACGGTGGCGTTTCCGCACACGGTGAACCTCGCGACTCGGACCGGAGTGGGAACATACACGTTCACCGCCGCCAATGGCGACACGCTCACCGCCGACTTCACCGGCCAGGCGACACAGGAAGGCACAACCGTCTCGATCGTCGAACAGGCCACGATCACCGGCGGGACCGGTCGGTTCGCGGGAGCGTCGGGCGCGTTTACCGCGTATCGAACCTTCTACCAGACGACTGGGGTCACTGAAGGATCGTTCGACGGAACGATTTCGTGGTAGCTCGATGAGGTCGTGAGCCGACGTGGCGCCTCGGTTCAGTGAGGCGCCACGCCGTTACTTGCCGACCATGTGCGGCAGATCCTTGTTGTTCTCCTCGCAGATGCTTTCGATCAACTCGGCGTCGGGCAGCAGATCCCATCCGAGCTTGACGGTCCACGGTCGCGTGTAGGCTTTTGGATCGTCAATCGTCACGTCGATGTCGATGTGGCCGATCTTCGTGCGCGTGAATCGTTCGGTGACGTGCAGCGCTTCGGTGGCGGGAAGGCCGCGCATGTCGAGCCAGGTGCGGCCGTTCTGCCCGATGGTGTCGACCACCAGCGTGCCGTTGTCCCAGCGGCCGACCGAGTACCCCATCCACGTTGGCTGTGCATCACGCGGGAGTGGACGGCCGTCGGTGAAGATCTGGCGATAGATGGTCCTCGATTCATGCAGGAAGACAATCAGGTCAGGAGTCTGCACGACCTTGAGTCCGTCGGGAATGTTGTTCTTTTCAGGAATCCCCGATGGCCAGCAGCGCACCCCCGGGTGATCCTTGCCATTGTTGTCGATTCGTTCCTCGTATACCTTGCGCGCCCACGGCTGCAGCGGGATGTCCTCCGGCTTCATGTCCGCGGCAAGGTTGAGCAGATACTTCACGTTGGCCGTCGGCATCCAGAATCCGCTCAGATCGGTGGCGCCCTCGGGCAGCCGTCGCGGTGGCGCGTTGAGATCGACCTTGCCATCCGGCGTACGCGGCACGTTCTTCCACGGGTACGGATCCCATTGCGCGTAGACGCCCGGCGCCAGCGCAGTGACGATCACGAAGGCGGCGCCGAGAATGCCGCGTGTGCGCAGACGATTCATCGAAGTGACCTACTGGTTTGGATCCGCGCTGCCGACGAGCTCGAGATTGAGCCCGTTCGGATCCTTGACGAACACGTTGCGGATCGTGTCGCTCCACTCGACCAGCTCGCCGTTGCGCGAGAGCACGCGTCCGCCGTGTGCCTTGATGTTCGCGAGCAGTTGGCCGATGTGTCCAACACGAATCGCCATGCCGGAGGCGTTGGCATCGGTGACCCGAAGATCGAACGGCTTGCGCGGCACACCTTTGATCTCGATCATCTCGATCCGGGCGGTGCTGCCGGAGATGAGGCCAGCCGCCATTCGGTAGGACGCGCCTTTCGGCAATCCCATGAGATCGAGCATCGCCGCGTCGCTTGAAAAGCCCCTGTCTGCCTGCAGGTCGAGACCAAGCACGCCGTTCCAGTACTTCAGCGTCTCGTCCAGGTCGCGGACCGTCAGCCCCATGATCGCCCCGATGACCTGACCCTCCGCCGCGTTTGACTTCGCCTTGCCTTGAATGGCTTCGACGAAATACCCGTCAGGGTCGCGCATGATGATCGCCTTCGTCTCGCCGACTGACGTCGCCACTACCACCGGCGCGGCGCCCCTGGTGATCATCGGCGCGCTGACCTTCTTCGCGTTGGTGACGATCGCGTCGATGTCGCGCACGACGATCTTCATCATCGGCGCGCCGGGATCGGCGATCTCCGGCTGCTTGTGCAGCTGGCGTTCGAGGTTGCCGAACTCGGTCAGCTCGAAGTTGAACGCACCTTTGAGCTGCGTCATCGCCACGCGCAGGCTTGCGCCCGGCGAGTTGGTCAGGATCTGCGGTTTGTCGCTCGGGAATGGACGCACCTGCCCGGTCAGACCGAACACCGCCTGATAGAAGGCGAGCGTCTTGTCGACGTCGTTGGTCGAGTGGATGGCGTGCATCAGACCGATGACGCCGGTCTTGTTGGTGGGATTGGGAACGGGTGCCTGGGCGCCGACGAGAACGCCGCCCACCAGGCAGGCACCGACAGTGACGAAGATGCGCATAAGACCTCGCGTTATTTCGTGTGAGGATATGCGGAGTCGACCGTCGCAGATCTTTTGGCTCATCTCAGGGCCCGTTTGGACGGAGCTGGGTGATGGCCTTGTTGATGCCGCGATCGAAGTCGACGTGCGTGCTCCTCCCCCACACTCGGTCGCGTCGGAGTATAGTCCACGCCGGACGTCCACCGGGAAACGTCTGACTCGAAAAGAGAGTTATGTCCCTTGACGCCGGTACACGGCTGGGCGTCTACGAGATCGTCGCGCTGATCGGCGCCGGCGGAATGGGCGAGGTGTACCGGGCCCACGACACGTCGCTCGGGCGCGATGTTGCGATCAAAATCCTTCCTGATGCGTTCGCGAACGATCCAGAGCGTCTGGCTCGCTTCACCCGTGAAGCCAAGACGCTCGCCGCACTGAACCACGTCAACATCGCGCATGTCTACGGCTTTGAACCGCTCGCACCAGTGCATGCGCTGGTGATGGAGCTGGTCGAAGGACCGACCTTGGCCGATCGGATCGCACAAGGACCCGTGCCTGTCGATGAGTCGATCCGGATTGCGCGCCAGATCGCCGAGGCGCTCGAAACTGCGCACGAACACGGCATCATTCATCGCGACCTGAAGCCCGCCAACGTCAAGATCCGCGATGACGGCGCCGTCAAGGTGTTGGACTTCGGCCTCGCGAAGGCAGCGGATGCGGCGCAGGCGTCGGCGGGCATCTCGCAATCGCCGACGATCACGACACCGGCAATGAGTCAGGCCGGCGTCATACTCGGCACGGCGGCCTACATGAGCCCTGAGCAGGCCAAGGGCCGGCCCGCCGACAAACGCGGCGACGTCTGGGCGTTCGGCTGCCTGCTCTACGAGATGTTGACTGGGAGGCGCGCGTTCGAGGGCGAAGACGTCAGCGATACGTTGGCGGCGATCCTGCGCGGCGAGCCGGATTGGACAGCCTTCCCGCCCGACATTCCGGCGCATCTGCGGACGATCGTCCGCCGCTGCCTCGAGAAGAATCGCAAAGCCCGGATCCCCGACATGGCGGTCGTGCGATTCATGCTCGACGAGTCCACTGCCGAAGCAGCTCGCGTCGGCGAGCGTGAGATACGCGATCGGTGGCGGGAGCGAAGAGGCTGGATCGCCGCCGCCGTTCTCGCAGTGGCTTTTCTCACGGCGTCTGGGCTGGCTGGGTTCATGTACTTCACCAAAACGCCGGGCGACGCGCGAACGATTCGGTTCACGCTTGAACTGCCGGATGGTTGGAGCCTTGCGGTATTGGGGACGGCCACGACTTCGCCGGGCAACCCCCCGATGTCGGTATCTCCTGACGGTCGGCAGGTTGCATTCGTTGCCTTCAGCAAGGGTATCCAACGCCTTTGGGTACGACCGCTCGACTCGCTCGAGGCGCGACAGCTGCCAGGGACCGACGGAGCCGTCGGACCGTTCTGGTCGCCTGACAGCCGCTTTGTGGCGTTCTTTGCCGATGACAAGCTGAAGAAGATCGACGTCGCAAGCGGACGGCCGGTGACGCTGTGCGACGCGCCTCGACAACTCGGCGGGGCGTGGAGTCCGGAAGGATTCATCCTCTTTGGATCGAGCGATAGAGCGATCCAAAGAGTCGCCGCAGCGGGCGGCGTGCCGCAAGTCGTGACGACGCTGGCGCAAGGCGAAAGGGGCCACCCAGCCTTTCTTCCAGATGGCAGACATTTTTTCTATCGTGTGCTCCTCACCAGCTACCCGCCTGGAGGGCCGGTTTATGTCGGTTCGGTCGGGTCGACCGAACGAGCGATGGTCCTTGAGCGGCCCGACGCATCAAACGTGATGTACGCCGCTGGCAACCTCGTGTTCCTGCGCGAGACAACCCTGATGGCGCAGCCGTTCGATCTCGAGCGGATGGCTCTGACCGGAGAGCCAACGCCGATGGCCGAAGAGATACGCACCATGGGAATCCCTGCGCTGGCTGTCTTTTCGGTGTCACCGACTGGGGTGCTGGCGTATGCCACCGGCCTGGGAGGGCTCGACCGCCAACTCACATGGTTCGATCGCGACGGGAAGGTTCTCGGGACGCTCGGCGATCCGGCGCCATATGGAGATGTCGAGCTGTCGCCTGACGGCACGCGAGTGGCCGTCAGCATTTTCGACCGAGCCAAACAAACGAGGGATATCTGGACTATCGACGTCGCGCGAGCGCTGCGTACGCGATTCACGTCCGAGCCGTCGAATGAAACGACCGCGATCTGGTCGCCCGACGGCACTCGCATCGTCTTCAACTCGCAGCGGAAAGCTGCGCTCGATCTTTATGAGAAGGCCTCAGACCTTAGCGGCCCGGAGAAACTGCTGTTGTCCGACGATCGCAACAAACGCCCCCTGCGTTGGCCGCGCGACGGCCGTTTTCTTCCGTACGTCAGCTTCCGCGAACGACTACAGGAGAGCGACGTGTGGCTCCTGCCTTTGTCCGGAGATCGGAAGCCCGTGCCTTTCCTCAAAACGCCATTCACCGAATCGGACGGGCAGCTTTCTCCGGATGGCCGCTGGATGGCGTACACCTCGAACGATTCGTCGTCGGACGAGATCTATGTGGTTCCGTTTCCCGGGCCTGGAGGCAAGGCGCGGGTGTCGACAGGCGGCGGCAGCTGGCCGCGGTGGCGCGACGACGGACGCGAGATCTTCTATGTCGATCCCGACAGTCAGCTGATGGCCGCTAGCGTTACCGCGTCCGGCGGTACGTTTCACGTCGTCGAGGTGCGGCCGCTGTTCCAGCTCCGCACTGTTTTGCGCGAGAGGTACCCGTACGACGTCTCCAAAGACGGACAGCGATTCCTCGTCAACACCACGGACCGGACCGGGATCACCTCGGTCACGGTCGTCGTCAACGGGCCGGCGGCGGTGAGGCACTGAGTAACTGTTTCATCGTTCGATTTCCTCTCTCACCCTGGTCATGAAGTAGATGTCTCGCAGCCCAAAACCGCCGGGGCGCGTTGAGAACAAATACAGCGTGGTTCCGTCGCGTGAAAGCCACGGAGAGCCATCGTCAGCCGCGGTGTTGACGGGAAAGGCGAGGTCGACCGGGATACGAAGCAAGCAGGCACAGCAGTATCAAAGATCGCCTCATGGTTCCTCCTCTTGTGCTCGGCGTGGGTGCGTTCTCATCTTTGTGCTGCGAGTGATCCGTCCGGCGAACCATGCGAAGGTCGCGAGCCCACCTTTACGCGCCGACGGCAACGAAGCCAATGATGCGCGGGTGAAAAGCAGGTGAAAAAGGGGTAACCTGCCCCGCGTGCTCGTGTCTTTCGCCGAGTACCGGCTGGATTTGGAATCGGGCGAGCTGTGGAACGGGTCCGACCGCGTGTTCGTGCCCGACCAGCCGCTTCGAATCCTCAGCATCCTGATCGCGCATCGCGGACGCCTCGTCACGCGCGACGAGCTGCGGCGGGGCGTATGGGCCGATCACACGTTCGTCGATTTCGAGCACGGCCTCAACGCGGCGGTCAAGCGTCTCCGCGAGATCCTCGGCGACACGGCATCAGCTCCGCGTTTCATCGAAACGATTCCGAGGCGCGGCTATCGGTTCATTGCCGAGGTCCGCGACGAAGCCGCCGCCGCCGTCGTTCCGACGAGCAGCCAACAGGAGACCGCCGCGACAGTGGTAACGCGGCCCGCGGCTGCGCGGTCACACATGCGTCCGCTGTGGACGACCGCCTTTATGTGCGTCGTGATTGCGGGAGCGGTCGGTGTCGCGTGGCGATCTTTTCGATCGTCCGATCCGGATCCATTTTCCGGCGCCCGCCTCGTCAGGGTCACCACTTCGTCAGGCTTGAACATCGATCCCGCGCTCTCGCCCGACGGCGCGCTCGTCGCCTATGCCTCGGACAGGGCTGGAGCGAACAACTTCGATATCTGGGTGCAGCCGCTGGCCGGCGGCAACGCGACCAGGATCACTACCGATTCAGGCGACGAGATCGAGCCGTCGTTCTCGCCCGACGGCACATCGATTGTGTTTGCGAAGGCCGAGACCGACGGCATCTACATCGTCGACACGCTGGGTGGAGAACCGCGGCAACTTGTGTCAGCGAAGCGCGCGCACATGCCCCGCTTCTCGCCGGATGCGCGATCGGTCGTCTACTGGACCGGCCAGACTGTGTGGACGTTCGGACCCGGCACCCGGGTCATCAAAGCGGCAGTGAGCGTGGTTCCATCCAGCGGCGGTTCCCCCCGATCGGTGACACCGGGATTTTTGTCGGCCCGCTATGCCACCTGGTCTCCGGACGGTCGCCGGATCCTGTTCCTCGGCGAACGAGACAACGGCGGTTCGTCAACGCAGGACTGGTATGTCATCGACGCGGACGGAGGCCAACCGGTCCAGACCGGGGCCATCGACGCCATCAAACGGGCAGGAGTGCTCGGCATTCCAATACCCGGTGAGTGGGCCAGAGATGGCGATGTCGTGTTCACGACCGCGGGGGACGATCACGCCAACGTGTGGCGCGTGTTCGTCTCGCCCGCAACGGGCCGAGTCGGCGGAGCACCCGCGCGCATGACGTTCGGGACTGCCGTCGAACGGACTCCGGCGCTGAGCGGCAGTCGGCTGGCGTTCGCGAGCATCGCTGAGAACGTCGACATCTGGCGCGTGTCGCTCGATCCCGTGAGCGGGCTCGCGGCCGGTGCGCTCGAGCGCGTCACCGATGACACGGCGGCGGATCTGTTGAGGAACGTGAGCGCCGACGGGCGCCTCGTCGTATTCACCTCGTCACGCACGAACCCGGAGCAGGTATGGGTGAAGGACATACCGAGCGGCCGCGAGCGCCAGCTCACGCGGCTCGACACGTCAGCGACCGGCGCGCAGATCACTCCCGACGGATCTCGCGTGGCCGTTTCCATGAACGTGATGGGCCGCAGTCGGGTGGACGTATATCCGTCCAGCGGCGGGTCGCCGTCGACGCTCTGCGACGACTGCGCCCTCGGTGGTTGGTCGCCCGATGGATCGCAAATGTTGATCGCTCGCGCAAGTGAACGACGCGTGATCGATGCCGCAACACATCGCGAGCGGGGCCTCGCACGCCACCCGAACTGGTATCTGAACGTCCCGCGGTTTTCACCCGACCGACGATGGGCGTCGTTCCATACCACCAACACGCCTGATCTCAGGCAGATCTTCGTGGTTCCGACATCGCTGGGCGGGTCAGTGCCGCCGGAGCAGTGGATCCCGGTGGTAACCGACTTCGGTATCCAGCCCAGCTGGGCACCCGATGGCGCTGGTGTCTATCACTTCTCGATTCGCGACGGGTATTTCTGCCCGTGGCTTCAGCGCGTCGATCCAACAACGAAACGTCCGGTCGGCGAGCCTCGCGCAGTGATTCATCTGCACCAACCCCGGCTGCGCGCCGCCGCGAGGGCGATGCCTGCGAACGATGTGCAGGGCGGATACCAATACATGACGCTGACGGAAGCAACCGGCAACATCTGGATGCTCGATGCCTCGTCTCAATCGGGTTCTCGCCACGACCGGTGACTCAGACCGGTTGGCGGAATCGAGCAGTCACTTCGTCTGGAGTTTGCTGCTTTGATAGCGTCACGGGGAGGTCATGTCGGCGGCAATGTTGGCGCGCCGCAGCGGTTCAGGTCGCTGTGTTAATCGTCGCGCTTGGGTGTGAGTCTCCTACGGCGCCACGGGAAACGCGCAGGCCGCCTGGCGCGATTGGCGGGACGGTGACGATCAATGGCGAGGCTCGCCCGATCGTGTGGGTGGAGTTGCGGCATGCGAGAGACGGCTTCCGATGGCCTTTTCAAACGACCATTCCCAGCGGGAGTTGGGAGTGGGGACAAGTGCCTGCCGGGGACTATGTCGTGGCCATCAAGACGCCGCCGGGATTGACCTGCGACGCCACGAGTAAGTCCGCGACCGTGGAAGTAATCGGGTGTCAACGTGACGGCCAAATCGTTGCCTGCTCTGGTCCTGTGTGTGTCGCTGGGGGCGTCGTGTGAGTCAGCTCGGCAGCCCACATCACCCTCGCCGACACCTGGACCGGCGCCAACAGCCGCGCCCAGTTTGCCCGTGGGCGCCGATAACGTGATCGCCCTTCCGGCACCCGCAATCCCGCCCACTTCCGCTGCGGATCCGCTTGTTGGACGCTACACGCTTGAAATCGTCGTCGCTCCTTCAGGTCTGCGCTGCGAGATGGTGCCGCAACATGTGGTTAGAGTCCCAGCTCGTGGTGGAAATTCAATAAGGGCGGCGGCGTAGACAGCGCGAGCCGCCATCGCGCATCTTTCCGTGAGTTCTCTGGCAAGGGAAACGAAAACACGGAGGTGTTGACGCGATGGCGAAGCCCAGAATGGATCTGTCTGCGTTCGTTGGCAAGCTCCTCGAGGAGCAGGATGGCGATGTGCTCCGCGAGGGCATCCGGGTGCTCTCGCAGGCGCTG
>Ga0081539_10002514_pt1 | contig 25633 bp, 22 predicted proteins | sample TabmetS4T2R2_FD_71023 | JGI IMG/M metagenome (GOLD analysis project Ga0081539, IMG submission 71023) | Tabebuia heterophylla rhizosphere microbial communities from the University of Puerto Rico - S4T2R2 | ecosystem: Host-associated > Plants > Roots > Rhizosphere ...
GACGCGGCTACGGAAGAAACTTATGCGACGCTGACGCAGGTGCACGTCCTGCGCGGGCAGGGCGGTTTCGACGGCGATCCACACCCGCTGCCGACGCCGCAACCGATGCCACAAGACGAACCGCGCTGGCGTATCGATATCCCGACCACGCCGGACCAGGCGCTCTTCTACCGGCTCAACGGCGACCTGTTCGCCCTGCATTCCGATCCCCGGATGGCCAGGACGGCCGGTTTCCCGAGGCCGATCCTGCACGGTATGTGCGTGGCCGGCATCGTCACCCAGGCGCTGATGCGCGTGCTGGCGGAGGACGATCCGGCGCGGCTGCGCTCGATCGAGACGCGTTTCTCTGCGCCGGTATTTCCCGGCGACACCATCCAGGTCCAGGCTTGGGAAGACGGCTCATTCCAGGCGCGCTGCCTTGAACGGGACGAGATCGTGTTGAGCAATGGCCTGCTGAGGGTGACATAATGGCCTGCTGAGGGTGACATGAAGACGCGCCTGTCCCTATCTCACCGGGATAAAAGCAAGGGGCCGCATCGGCAGCGCCATGACGAGTCCATATCAATCGCTTCCGAGATGGAAGGAATTCCGCCGGGGTCATGGCCGCGAGCTTGATCACCGCGAAGCTGCCAAGAAAGGATCGACCTATGGTCTGGCAAGGAAACTACGACAAATTTTTCATTGGAGGCACATGGGTTGCTCCTAGATCGTCCGAACGGATCGAAGTGATTTCCCCGTTTACCGAAAAGCCCATCGCGACCGTGCCCCGCGCGTCCAAGGAAGACATCGACGTTGCCGTTGCGGCCGCGCGCCGTGCGTTCGATGCCGGTCCCTGGCCGAAGATGACGCCTGAAGAGCGAATTGAGGCGGTCCTGCGGTTAAAGGCGGCGCTGGAGCGCCGTCGCGAGGAGTTGTCACAGATCATCACGGATGAGATGGGCAGTCCGATCTCGGCCTCGCGCGCGCAACAGGCTCGTATTCCTGTCCTGATGCTCGAGGCACACACGGACATTGCCCGGACCTATCCCTGGACCGAATTGCGTCAATCCGCTGTCGGCAATGCGCTCGTAGTACGCCAGCCCAAGGGCGTTGTTGCCATGATCGTGCCGTGGAACGTTCCGATGATGGTCGTTACGACCAAGCTCGGCCCGGCGCTGCTCAGTGGATGCACGGTGGTGTTGAAGCCTGCGCCCGAGTCGCCGCTGAGCGCCTACATGCTTGCCGAGATGATCTCCGAGGCAGGTTTGCCGGATGGAGTGGTAAACATCGTGCCGGCGGATCGCGAGGAAAGCGAGTACCTCGCCCTCCATCCGGGAGTGGACAAGGTGTCCTTCACTGGCTCGACGATTGCCGGCCGGATCCTTGCCCAGAAATGCGGCGAGCTTCTGCGTCCCATCACCCTGGAACTCGGGGGCAAGTCGGCGGCCGTGTTCCTGGATGATGCCGACATAGCCTCTTCGGTCGAGGCGTTGCGTGTGGGCTCGTTCCGCAATTCCGGCCAGGTCTGCAGCCTGAAGACGAGAATTCTGGTCCCGAAGGAGCGAGAGCCTGAGGTCGTGGATGCGCTTGCGAACCTGATCGATTCCATGCCTGTCGGCGATCCGAACGACGAGGTGACGCAAATAGGGCCGATGGTAAGCGAGCGTCAGCGCAACCGCGTCGAGGGCTATGTCGAGCTTGGCATCAAGGAAGGCGGGCGGCCGGTACGCGGTGGGGTCGGCCGGCCCGCAGGTTTGAACCATGGATGGTTTGTGCGTCCGACGCTCCTGACCGACGTGGATCCCAACTCGCGCATCGCGCAGGAGGAGATCTTCGGTCCCGTGTTAGCTGTCTCGACTTATGAGGTCGAGGAAGACGCGATCGCGATCGCAAACAACTCGGCGTATGGCCTGAGTGGCGCCGTGTTTTCGGCGGATATCGAGAGGGCGATCGAGGTCGCACGGCGAATCCGCACCGGTGTGGTCGAGGTCAATGGCGGAGGCATCGGGTTCCACGCGCCATTCGGTGGAGTAAAGCAGTCCGGCCTCGGCCGCGAGGGTGGGCGAGAAGGCTTCGAACCTTATGTTGAAATCAAATCGGTCGGTCTGCCCAAGGCTTACGCTGACAGTATCGCCTGATGCCCCGGAGGCAGGCCAAGAGGCCGGCTTCTGGTAGATGCGCGCTTTGGGTGACCCGTCACCGCTTTGAGGACAGGCTCCGGGCGCGAAGCAGGGTAGGGACAACGGTTGAGTATGGCTGGAGTGATGACCGGTGCAGGCAGTGACATTCAGCGAGTTCGGTGGACCCGAAGTCCTTCAGATCGTCGAGAATGCCGTTCGCCGGCCGGAACCTGGCGAGGTGACCATAGATGTTGCTGCCGCGAGCATCAACCCGACGGACATCATGATGCGGAGCGGTGCCCAGGCGAAAACGATGACAGACCTGCTGCCACCCTACATCGCCGGAATGGAATTCTCCGGGCGCGTTGCCGGAATCGGACAAGGAGTTGGTCTGAGGGTTGGCCAACCCGTAATCGGCGTCGTTAACTCTCGGCGACCCGACGGGGGAGCGCAGGCGCAGCAGATCTGCGTCCCGGCCGCTTGGGTCGCTGCGATCAATGACGAGATCCACCTCATGGCCGCAGCGGCTGTGCCGATGAATTCGCTTACTGCGGTACTGGCCCTAGAGATGCTGGACCTTTCTCCTGGACAGACGCTGCTGGTCACCGGCGGGACGGGAATCATGGGCGGCTTTGCCATCCAGCTTGCGCGTCATGCCGGGTTGACCGTTGTTGCGAATGGTTGGGAGACCGACCGCTCATTGCTGACGGCACTGGGTGCCGACACCATATTGCCGCGCGATGCCGCGGACCTGGACCAGGCGCTGCGGACCGTGTACCCAGCGGGTGTGGACGGGATGATCGACGGCGCTTTGATCGGTGCAAGACTATCCCGTTCGGTTCGCGATGGAGGTGGAGCAGTGGCGCTGCGAGCATCCCATCCGATCGAGGATGCGCGCCTTCGGACCTTCGTCGTCTCGGTAGGGAAGGCCATTTCGGAGGCCGCACAGGACAAACGAATCACCAAGATGGTCGAGCAGGTCGCGCGCTATCTTGAGGAGGGTATCTTGACCCCGCGTATTGCCCAGGACGGCGTGTTCGATTTCAGGAACGCAGTTCGAGCATACACGATGGCTGAACGGGGCGGCTTGCGTGGCCGTGTGATGTTGACGTTCAACTAGCTTGGATGGAGGCCGAGGCTCGCCGGTTGCTTTGCCGGTAGCGACGTGTCAACGTCCCATGAAAGACGAGTGCGGCGACGGCTTTCTGCAATTCTCATCCGGATCGGTTAGGCCAACAGTTCGCCATTCCGCCGGCGGGATTTTTCCAAGACCGCTCGCATTGACGGTGCGTGGGGCCGTTTCTAATAGCGCTCGAGGGATACCCCTTGACTGCCGCTTCGAAATAAAGAGTCTCATAATATGCAATATGTGTCAGCACGATCGATCAATGAGGCTGTTTCACTTCTGTCGGGAACGGCCGGTGCGGCGCATGTTTTGGCTGGTGGAACGGATCTCATTGTTCAGATGACGTCGGGTCTTAGGCGGCCTGATATCGTTGTTGACATCAAGAACATCCCGGACCTGCAGCGGATTACAGAGGACGCTGCTGGCTTTCATATCGGATCAGCCGTTTGCGGCGCCGAAATCAACGAACATGCAGTCCTCAAGGCGGCTTGGCCAGGCGTTGTCGAAGCGATCGACGTGATCGGTTCCATGCAGGTGCAGAGCAAGGCGACGCCTGCAGGCAATCTTTGCAACGCCTCGCCCGCCGCCGACAGCGTGCCTGCGATGATCGCTGCCGGCGCAACCGCGACGATCGTCGGACCTGACGGAAGGAGGGACCTGCCGGTCGAGCAGATTCCGGTCGGGCCGGGCAGGACGTGCCTCAAGAAGGGCGACGTCGTCGTGGCCATCAATCTGCCGCTTGGCAAACCCCGTTCGGGCGATGCCTACCTCCGCTTCATTCCGCGCACCGAGATGGACATCGCTGTTGTTGGCGTGGGCGTGAACCTGACGCTCGACGAGAGTGGAACGTGCACCGCGGCGCGCGTCGCCATCGGCGCCGTCGCGCCGACTGCGCTGCTGGTGCCGGAGGCCAGCGCGGCGCTGATCGGCAGCAAGGTGGATGAGACTGCGCTCGACAACGCGGCCGCGGCCGTACGCTCGGCCTGCCGGCCCATTGACGACAAGCGCGGCACGGCCGAGTATCGCATCCGCATCTCGGGCGTCATTTTCAAACGCGCGGCGGCCGAGGCGCTGGCGCGTGCCAGAGCCTGAGAGGGTTGTTGCCGCCATGCCCAAGATTCACGTGACAGCGAACATCAACGGATCAGACGTCGAGTTTCTCGCGCGACCAGAACAGACGCTGCTCTCGGCGATGCGCGACGAGCTGCATCTCATGGGATCCAAGGAGGGTTGCGGTTCGGGCGACTGCGGCGCCTGTTCCATCGAAGTGAACGGACGCGTGACGTGTGCCTGCCTGATGCTTGCCGGCGAGGCCGAGGGCAAGATCATTACCACGATCGAGGGCGTTGCCACGCACGGCGAGCTGCACCCCGTGCAGAGGCACTTCCTGCAGGAGGCAGCGCTTCAATGCGGCTTCTGTACGCCCGGGCTGATCATCGCGGCCAAGAATCTGCTGGAGCGCAATGCGGACCCGACCGAAACCGAGATTCGCTTCTGGCTTGCGGGCAACCTGTGCCGGTGCACCGGATACGACAAGATCGTACGTGCGGTGCAGGCTGCCGCCGCGGAATTGCGTGAGACGAAACAGGTCGGGTCTGCTGATGTTGCGCACGTGGCGCCCGGCGCTGGATCGTGAGACCTGACGTCGGGCTGACTGCCCGAACCCTTATGATCGGCGACCTGCCCGCGCTTGGCCGGTAGCCTTAAGTTGGCGAATCTAAATGCAAACTGTCCGGTCTCCTTTCTGTCTGCCCGGACAGGGACGTGATTTTTCTTCGCCACGCGATGCACGTTGCCGCAGTGCAAAGAAAGTCCTATTAACTGGGATTATCTTGCAATAGAAGGCAATCAGGCCCGGTAGAGAAACGGGCGGTTAGGCGCGATTGTGGCTGTAAACAAAATCGGCAGCCTACAGCGGAGGGACGGATGGATTTCACATTCACCGAAGAGCAGAAGCTTTTCGCCGAGAGTGTGCAGCGCTTTGCGGTCGACAAGCTGAAGGACGGTGCGCTGAAGCGCGCGCACTCGAATGATTATCCCTGGGAAGTGGCGCAGATGATCGCCGAACAGGGCTTGCTCGGCATCACGATCAAAGAGGAAGACGGCGGCATGGGCGGCACGCTCATGGACGCGGTCATCGCCATCGAGCAGATGGCGTTGGTATGCCCCAAGAGCGCCGACATCGTGCAGGCCGGCAATTTCGGCGCGATCCGCACCTTCGCCGAATACGCCACGCTCGAGCAGAAAGAGAAATGGCTGCCCAACCTCCTTGCGGGCAAGATGGTGATCTCGCTCGGCATGAGCGAGCCGGACGCCGGCTCGGCGGCTACCGACCTCAAGACCTCGGCCAAGGAGGACGGTGACTATTACGTCCTGAACGGTCAGAAGGTCTTCGGCACCCATAGCCGCGACGCCTCCATCTATCTGGTCTACTGTCGCTTCGGGCCTGGTCTCGATGGCATCGGATCGGTGATCGTCGAGCGCGACACACCGGGCTTTACCGTGGGCGAGCCCTCACAATTCATGAGCGGCGAGGAATGGTGCCCGCTCTATTTCGAGAACGCGCGGGTACCCAAGCAAAATCTGCTGCTTGGGCCGGGCGGCTTCAAGCGCCAGATCGCCGCCTTCAACGCCGAGCGTATCGGCAATACCGCCCGGTCGCTAGCGATCGGCCGACATGCCTACAATCTTGCACGCGAATACGCGATCGAGCGGAAGCAGTTTGGCCGCCCACTCTGCGAGTTCCAGGGCCTGCAGTGGAAGTTCGCCGACATGGCGTTGAAGCTGGAATCGGCGCAGTTGCTGCTCTACCGGGCGGCGGTCGGCGCCGACACGGGCCTGCCCTCGGCTTACGACACGACCATCGCCAAGCTGGCGTGCAACCAAGCCGGATTCGAAGTGGCGTGCGAGGCGGTTCAGATCATGGGCGGCATGGGCTACAGCCAGGAAACTCTGGCTGAATACTGTATGCGGCGCACCAAGGGCTGGATGATCGCCGGCGGATCGATTGAGATGATGAAGAACCGCATGGCCGAGTTCATTTTCGACCGGCGCTTTAGCCAGCGTCCTCCCAAGGCTTCGGGCTAGAACGGAGTCAGCGCATGTCGGACGAAGCCGGCAACACGGCCGTCCGCCTCCATCGGCGGGGCGAGACGGCGATCATCGAGATCGACAACCCGCCGATCAACGCGGGCTCAGGCGCGGTGCGTACGGGACTGCTCGCCGCGATCCGCGAACTGGATGATGACGACAGCCTGACCGGGGCGGTCCTGATGGGCGCGGGCAAGATGTTCATGGCCGGGTCCGATATCCGTGAGTTCCACGCCCCGCTGGTGGAGCCACAGCTTCCCACCGTTATTCGCGCGATCGAGGACAGTCCGAAACCGGTCGTAGCCGCCATAGCTGGCGCGGCGCTCGGCGGCGGATACGAACTGGCGCTCGGATGCGACGCCCGCATCGCCAACCCCGACGCCGTGGTCGGTCTGCCGGAGGTCACGCTCGGCATGATCCCCGGCGCGGGCGGAACGCAACGCCTGCCGCGCCTTGTCGGCATGGAGAAGGCGATCGAGCTGATTTGCGCAGGCACGCGCATCAAGGCGCCGAAGGCCGCCGAGCTCGGCATGATCGAAGCCGTGGCACTAGGCGACCTGCTGCAGGACGCGATGCAGGTTCTGCGGAGCTTGAACGGGGCCAAGCGGCGGGTGATCGAACGGCCCGTCCCGATGGCCGGCGCGGACACGCTGGAGAAGGCCAAGGCCGCGGCGCTCAAGGCGGGGCGCAACCGTCCAAACATCCGCCTCGCCATCGAGGCCGTGGAGAACAGCGCCAGGCTTCCGGCCCAGGAGGCGCTCGCCGCAGAGCGGGCCGTCTTCCAGGAGCTGCGGACGAGCCGCGAAGCGGCGGCATTGCGCCATCTCTTCTTTGCCGAACGCGAGGCCGCCAAGATTCCCGATCTGGCCGGAGTGAGACCTGATCCGGTGGACAACGTCGTCGTCATCGGCGGCGGCACGATGGGCGCGGGTATCGCCGCGACCTTCCTAAGCGCCGGAAAGTCCGTGATCATCGTCGAAACCTCGCCCGAAGCAGCCGAGGCCGCGCAAAAGCGCGTGCGGGCAAGCTTTCAGCGTCTGCTCGGCCGGGGCCGTATCGACGCCGACGCCTTCAACGAAACGCTCCGGCGCTTCGAGGCCACGACAGATAAGACCCGGATTGCGGAAGCAGGCGCCGTCATTGAAGCCGTCTTCGAAGAAATCGGTGTGAAGCGTCAGGTCTTCGCGGAGCTGGGCAGGATTGCCAAGCCCGGTGCCCTTCTGCTGACCAACACCTCATACCTATCGGTCACTGAAATCGCGCAAGCATCGGGACGTCCCCAGCAGGTGGCGGGCATGCATTTCTTCAGCCCGGCCGAGGTCATGCGGTTGGTCGAAATCGTGCGCCACCCCGCAGCCGATCCGCAGGTGCTGGCGACGGCGATGAATCTCGCCAAGTTCGCCGGCAAGCTGCCCATCCTCACGCGTGATTCCTTCGGCTTCATCGGCAATCGTATCTACGCGGCCTATCGCCGCCAGTGCGAGTTCATGTTGGAGGAAGGAGCGCTGCCGCAGGAGATCGACAAGGCGCTGGAAGATTTCGGCTTCGCCATGGGGCCGTTTGCGGTGGCTGACCTGTCCGGCCTTGATGTCGCCTGGCGCATGCGCCAGGCGACCGCGGCGAGCCGCGATCCGGCGGCGCGCTATGTGCGAGTTCCCGACATGCTTTGCGAATTGGGCCGTTTCGGCCGCAAAACCGGCGCCGGCTACTACCGCTATGCCGAAGGCGGCAAGCGCGAGGTCGATCGCGAGGTGACGGCGCTCGTCGAGCAAGCGTCTCGCGAGGCAGGCCGCGCCCGTCGCGCCATCGGTCCTGACGAGATCCTCGAGCGCGCTTTGGCGGCGATGGCGAGCGAGGCCGCGTTCGTGATCTCGGAGAAGGTGGCCAACGCGCCCGCGGACATCGATCTCGTCCTCACCAACGGCTACGGTTTCCCGAAGCACGAGGGCGGCGTAGTGTTCTGGGCCCAGCATCAGCCCCTCGCCGATCTTGAAGGCGCGTTCCGCCGTTTGGCGGAAACGGGAGGGGAGGGGTTTCGGCTCGGGCCGATCGAGGTGTTACGGCAGATGAACGATGCCGCCGAGTAACCGGCCGGCCGGTTTCGACCCGGCTTTCCCAGGAGGATGAGATGAGCACGACAGTAGGAATTATCGGCCTGGGCGCGATGGGCGGCAACGCGGCCCAGCGTCTGGAGGAAAAAGGGTTTAAGCTCGTTGTCTACGACACGCGGGCCGAGGCGATGGACCGCTTCCCCAATGCAATCAAGGCTACGAGCGTAGCCGACCTCGCCAGCAAGAGCGACATCTCGCTGGCCTTCCTGCCCTACTCGAAGCAGGTCGAGGACGCCGCACTCGGCAAGGACGGCGTGATCGACGGCGCCGAGCCGGGCCACATATTCGTCAACATGAGTACGATCTCGCCCGCTGCCATCCGACGGATCGCGGAGGGCCTCGCACCGAAGAAGATCGACGTGATCGGCGCTCCGATGAACGGCGGCCCGCATGTCGCCCGCGCCGGCCAGCTGGCGCTGGTCGTCGGCGGCAAGGAGGAGGTCGTCGAGAAGAGCCGCCCGGTGCTCGAAGCCCTTGGCAAGATCGGCTATGTCGGCGACGTCGGCGCGGGCGAAATGGCCAAGATCGTCAACAACTACATCCTCGCCATTTGCATACAGGCCAATACCGAAGCGCTGGTCCTCGGCGTTAAATTCGGCGTCGACCCGGAGAAGCTGGTGGATGCCGTCATCGATGGCGTTGGTTTCAACCACGGCATGCGCAAACACTTCAAGCACCACGTGCTGACCGGCGACTTCAGCGAGAACGACCTGTTCTCGGTTGACTACATGCGCAAGGACCTGGCGCTCGCCTTCGAGCTCGGCGACGAGCTGAAGGTGCCGCTGATCTTCGGCCGCATGGCCGACCAGATGTATCAGGGCGCGCGCGCGGCCGGCCGCGCCGCAAAATACCACCCCGTCGTGGCGACCGTGCTGGAAGACCTCTGCGGCGTGAAAATCCGGGGCAAGAATGCCAAGGGCGACCTCTGATCGGGAAATCTAAGATGGATCTCGGCCTCAAGGGAAAACGTGCCCTAGTCACCGGCGCGTCCAAGGGTATCGGCGCCGCTACCGCGAAGATGTTGGCCGCGGAGGGCTGCAATCTCATTCTAGTGGCTCGCAGCGCCGACCGGCTTGCGGAACTCAAACTAGAGATCACCGAAGCTCACCCCGCCATCGACGTGCGCATCATCGAAATGGACATGCGGCCCGAAGGAGCTCCGCAGCGACTCGCACGCGAGGCCGTCCCAGTCGACATCCTCATCAACAATGCCGGCGACATACCGGCCGGCAGCGTGCTCGACATCGACGAAGCGCGTTGGCGCGAGGCGTGGGACCTCAAAGTTTTCGGCTACATCAATCTCTGCCGCGAAGTCTACCGGGACATGGTGGCCCGCCGCAGCGGCGTGATCGTCAACGTCGTCGGCACGGCGGGCGAGCGTCCTACCGGCGGCCACATTGCCGTGGCGAGCGGCAATGCGGCGCTGCTGGCGTTTTCGCGCGGACTCGGCATGGACAGCGTATCGCAAGGCGTCCGCATCGTCGCAGTCAACCCTGGCGCCACGGAGACCGACCGCCAGCTCGATCGGTGGAAGGCCAAGGCAGCGAAAGAGTTCGGCGATGAATCGCGATGGTCCGAATATGTCGCGAGCTACCCGTTCGGACGCCTGGCGCGGCCGGAGGAGATTGCTTCGGTCGTGACGTTCGTTGCCTCCGACGCGGCATCCTATCTGTCGGGCACCACGGTCACCGTCGATGGTGGCGGAAAACGCTGAAGCTCGCCCCTCGCGAGACACTCGTGACAGGCTGAATGACGGCAATGCCCCAACGGAAATGGGACGACGAGACGGACATCCTGGTTGTCGGCTCCGGGGCAGGCGGGCTGAGCGCCGCAGTGTTCGCCTCGCTGGGAGGTGCACGGACGATCCTGTGCGAGAAAACCGCGCAGGTCGGCGGCACGACCGCCACTTCCGGTGGCATTGTATGGGCACCCGGGAACTTCTTTGCCAAGGACGCTGGCATCGTCGATCCGCCAGGCATGGTGCGCGCCTACCTGCGCGCCGAGTTCGGCAACTACATGGATGAGGAACTGACCGAAGCCTTCATTGAAGCTGTGCCTGAGGCGATCGCCACTTTGCACCGCGAGACGGACGTGAAGTTCATTCCGGCTAACTTCCCCGATTATCATCCCAACCTGCCCGGCGCGGCCGACAAAGGACGCGCACTGGAGGCGATGCGTTTCGACGGCCGGCGGCTCGGTCGCGATTTCCGGCTCGTGCGTCCGCCGCTGCCGCCGCTGATGCTGCTCGGCGGCATGCAGGTGGACAAGCGCAAGGTCGACGACTTCCTGAATCCGTTCCGCTCGCCCGCGACGTTCCTGCGCATCGTCAGGGCGATCGTGCGCTACGGCACAGACCGGCTGCGCTATCCGCGCGGTACCGAGCTTTGCGCGGGAAATGCGCTCGTCGCTGCGCTGCTGTTCAGCCTTTTGAAGAAGGGCGGCAAGGTGTGGGTGAACAGCCCTATCCTGCGCCTCGTGGAGGAGGACGGCGCCGTTGTCGGCGCGGTCATGGAGAGCGAGGGCGGGAGTAGGGCGGTGCGCGTGCGGGCGGGCGTCGTGCTCGCCACAGGTGGCTTTCCCGCCAGTTCTAGGATGCGTGAGGAGCTTTCGTCGAAGTTCCCGCATGACATCACCTTCGGCTTCGAGGGCAATGTGGGCGAGGGGATCAACGTCGCCCGCGAGATCGGTGCCGTGCTCGACGAGGATCTGCACAGCACCGGCTATTGGCAACCGAGTTCAAAGCTGCGGTTCCCCGACGGCACGGAGAAGGGCATCCCCTACGGCTATCTGGACCGCGGCCGGCCTGGCGTCATCGCCATCGACAGGACGGGGCGCCGCTTCGTCAACGAGGCGGACTCGTACCATGACGTCGGGCTTTCCCTCATCAAAACCGGAATAGGCGAGGGCAACTTCTTCCACTTCGTCTGCGACAGGGATTTCGTCTGGCATCATGGGCTCGGCATGATCCGGCCCTTCAAATGGAACCTGCGCAAATACGAGCGTATGGGCTACATCACCCTCGCCGAGACCATCCCCGATCTTGCCCGCAAGGTCGGGGTCGATCCCGGTGGGCTGGAGCAGACGGTCGCTGCTCACAATGGCTACGCTGTGACCGGCGTGGACATGGAGTTCGGCAAGGGTTCCACCGCCTACAACCGGCTGTTCGGTCATCCCCGCGCGAAAGGTCCGAATAAGAATCTTGCGTCGATCGAGAAGCCGCCCTTCGTCGCGTTGAGGATCTATCCCGGCACGCTCGGCACGGCCGTGGGCCTGAAGGCGACAGCGAACGCGCAGGTGGTGCGCGGCTCTGGACCGATCCCCGGGCTCTATGCCTGCGGCAACGACATGGCCTCGGTGATGCGCGGTTGCTACCCCGGCGGCGGCATCACGCTCGGTCCCGCGATTGCCTTCGCTTATCGCGCCGTCAACCACGCCCTTTCCGCGGCGGCGGCGTCCAGACACTGACAAGGAGGATTACCAATGTCATCCGATGCAAGCCTGCCGACCCGCTTTCTCGGGGAGCGCGTTCAACTGGCCTTCGTGGTCAAGGACCTCGATGCGGCGATGAAGTACTGGACGGAGACGCTCCGGGTGGGACCATTCGTCGTCATCGAGAGGTCCAGGGGCGATCGCAAGGTGTTCTATCGCGGCAAGGAGACGCCTGTGGATTGGGCGCTTGCGTTCGCCTACATGGGCGACGTCCAGATAGAGTTGATTCAGCAGTTGGACGATCATCCGTCGTCCTACAAGGAGTTCCTCGAGAGCGGCCGGGAAGGTATACATCACCTTGCCTACTGGCCGAAGGATTTCGCGGCGGCCTGCGCCCATCTCGAGGCGAACGGCTTCAGCGAGGTTTCATCGATCCGCAACGATGATGGCTCTCGCAACGTCGTCTACTACGAGACGCCGGCGCAACTCGGCGCGGTGATTGAGATCGTTCCGCTCACGGCTGACCGGGCCGCCTATTTCGGCCGAATTCATTACCTCAGCCAGACATGGGACGGCGTGACCCGGCCAGTGCGCCGCTTTGCCGATCGGGCGGCATTTCTTGCCTCAGGCGAAGGCGCTGAATGATTTGCCTCGACAGCGCCGTCAGCAACTCGTAGGCCTAAAGCGCGTCGCGATCTTTCAGATTCGCTTCCGCGCTTTAGTTCTTTGTTTTCACGCATGTCTTTATCCCGAAACCGGGGCCACTTTCGGGAGACATGCTGTAGGCTGACATAGCCGGTCATCTGAGGGGCGTGCCTGTCCGCATGGACCCCTACCTGGGCGCCGTGCCCCTGCTACCCAATTCCTCGGCGTGCTCTGCACCGCCGCGGATCAGGGGCAGAAGGTGGAGATTCAGCTGGCGAAGACAGAATTGGCGGTCGGCAGGTCGGCCGTCGACTTCAAGTCGGATATTGACTGGGTACGCTCGAAGAGCAGGCGGGCGTCGCTTTCATTATGCGTCTTCATCGTGCATTCGCGGAACTTCTGCCACAGCTCGTCCGTCGTCAGCGGGTCGAAGGCGTGGCCGCGCACCGTCTTGATCTCGCCGGTGTCGAGCGTGCCGCCGTTCTTCAGTCGGATAACGACACGCTCGCTCGGCGAATGCGCGGGGTCGCGCTCATCATATTCGTCCACGGCGACCAGCTTCACCTTCGGGAAGAAAGCCTGGATATCCGGACGCTGGACAACGTGATCGCGCAGTTCCTCAATGCCCATCTTGCCAAGAATGACGGCCGCCGCCATCGCGAACTGTTCGCTAAATCGGGCCTCGTTGCCCGTCTGCGGTCGCTCGTTCACCAGCACGGCCGCCTGGCCGCGATTCATCGTGACGGTGATTTCCTCGACGTCTCCGGGCGCCACTTTCGTGCCCTCCAGCATCTTCGCGGTCGCATCGAATGAGCGGTGCATGAAGTAGCAGGTGGGGTAGCGCTTCACGCACAGGCGATGGCTGAGCAGCTGCCATTCCTTGCCAACCTTGGTCGGGCTGTCCCAATCCGCCTGATCGGTCGGGGCGAAGGCCGTGATGAACCCGCGGCGGTGCTCGAACGCAACGGTGGAGCTGGTCGCCCCGCGGCTTGCTAGGTGCGACGAGAACAAGCCGTTTCGCGCTGCCATGCCGGCATGATAGGGCTTGGTCATTGTGCCGAAATTTACTGCAAGCCCGCTGGCATGACTGGCCGAGATGGCAAGGGCGGCCGAGGCGCACTCCGCCGGCAAACGCTGGAGGACAGCGACTGCGGCCGCCGCGCTTACGGAGCCGAAAACCGATGTCGGATGCCAGCCCTTCGCGTGGTAGTTCCTGCTGCGCCCGACGAGATCCGCCCATACCTCGTATCCGGCGAGATAGGCGGTGACCATGTCCTCGCCGCTTGATCCAAGCCTTTCGGCTTCGGCCAGGATCGCGGGAACCAGGATGGCGCTCGGATGGCCCGTGAGGGCCTGATCATCGAAGTCATGGGCGTGAGCTGCAGTGCCGTTGATCAGTGCAGCGTCGGCCGCCGAAACCCACAAGCTCGAAAGGCAGGCGCGCGCCTGCTTGGGCGCGGGACCGGCCGAGATCTCCTCGTGCACGATTCTGACGACAGGCTCGGGAACTCCCGCCATGATGACCCCGACAGTGTCGGTGAAGGCGTCGCGCGCAAGGGTAATCGCCTCGTCGGGCAAGTCGTCAAACCGCACGGTTTCCAGGAACTTACCAAGGTCGACGGTCAAAGCCATGTTTTTTAAACCGATTTATTTATGCCATTGGGGCGACTAAATTAAATATCCCGTATTGTGGGAAATAGTCAACTGAGGGCGCATTGTCTTAACAGAAACATATTTCATTCTGGCGTCGGAGCGGTGTGCTACGCGTTTGTGATGATGGAACCCCGGAGTTCAACAGGGTGGGTTCCGGCCCCATCTGACATGATGGACTCGCACTATATGGAATTTCTGCTAAGCAATTCGCGGCTGCGGTGTTGCAAGGCGCGACTGCGGCTGCCTGACGCCGACTACAAAAGTGGAGGCATGAGATGACGACCGAAAGAGTCGGGTTCATCGGCCTGGGAATGATGGGCGCCGCGATCGCCGAGCGTTTCATTGCGGCCGGGGTGAATCTGACCGTTTGTGACGTTAACCCTGACAGCGTTGCGCCTTTTCGAGCAGCAGGCGCCGCCGTGGCCGAGACGCCGCGCGAAGTCGCGGACCGGGCCGAGATCGTCTTTTCATGCTTGCCGACGACCGACATTGCCATCGCCGTCGCGCTGGGTCAGGACGGAGTTAAGCATGGCGAGGCCGTGCAGACCTACATCGATACCGGAACGATCGGCCTGGATGTTGCCAAGCAAATCGCGGGCGGACTGCCCGCTCGCATCGGGTTTCTTGACGCGCCAGTTAGCGGCGGCCCGCCGGGCGCACGCGCCGGAACCTTAACAACCATGGTTTCGGGCCCAAAAGTCGTGTTCGAACGGGCCGAGGCCGCGTTGCGCGTGATGGCGAAGCACGTCTTCCATGTCGGCGAAACCGCCGGCCAGGCACAGATGGCCAAGCTCATCAACAATCACTTGTCGACGGCGCATCGGCTGGCCACCTTCGAAGGCCTGGTGCTGGCACTGAAGGCTGGGCTCGATCTGAAGGTTTTGACCGATATGATCAATGTCAGCTCAGGCCGAAGCTATACCACGACCGACAAGGTGCCGCAGGCGATCTTGTCCGGTTCATTCACATTCAACACCCATCTGGGAATAAGCATCAAGGACCAGACGCTGCTTCAGCAGGAGGCCGACAAGCTAGGCGTGCCGCTCTGGGTGGCGCCTTGCCTGCTATCGACCCTCAAGCGCGCTGCCGAGGCCGGATATCTCGAACGCGACAGCATGTATATGATCCAATACATGGGCGAGCAGGCGGGCATCGATGTGCGGTCGATGGTCGCGGCCAACAAGCAAGACGACCGTTCATGACGCTGCCCCGCGATCTGGTGCACGATTTCGCCGATTTCGCTGCCGGGACTCAGTACGACGATCTGCCTACGGACGCGATAGAAGCTGCCAAGAAGAGCCTCCTCGACACCCTTGGCGTCACTCTGGCTGCCAGCGGCCTGGAACCGGCGGCGCGCGGCGTCATAGACATCGTGAAGGAGGTGGGCGGCGCGCCGCAGTGCACGCTGCTGGCGTTTGGCGGCAGGGTCCCGGCGTTGATGGCGGCGCTCGGCAACGGCGCGCTGGCGCACTGCCTGGACTATGATGACCAGACGCCTTGGGGACAGCATGCGTCCAGTTCCATCGTGGCGGCAGTCTTCGCCATGGCCGAACGTCAGGGCGGCGTTTCCGGCAAGGATATGATCTCCGCCGTCGCTGCCGGCCAGGACATCTTCGCCCGGCTTCGCTGCAACGTCGGCTGGAAGAAGGACTGGAACCTTTCCACCGTCATGGGTGTGTTCGCGGCCTCGGCCGCCGCAGGGCGCGTGATTGGGCTTCCGGCCGAGCGCGTGGCCGCAGCGCTGGGCATCGCCACCATGCAGTCAAGCGGCATTATGGAAATGGTGGCAGGACGAGGCAGCGACCTGCGCGGTCTCTATGCTGGTTTCTCGGCCAAAGGCGCCACGCTTGCTGCAATGATGGCCGAAAAGGGCATTTCGGGCATCGACCGGACGTTCGAAGGTCAATACGGCTTTTTCAACAGTTATTTCGGCGGTGCCTACGACCGCGCGGCCATCCTGGAGGGCCTCGGCCGAGACTATCTTGGCGGCGGCACCCTCTACAAGCGCTGGCCCTGCGTCGGCACTTCGCACAGCCACATGAAAGCGGCCATCGATATCGTGACCGAACACGACCTGACGGTGGACGGCATTGCTGAGATCCGACTTCATGTCGGCGACTATCACAATCTGATGTGCCAGCCGCTGCAAGAGCGCCGTGCCCCGGCGACCCTGGCCGATGCGAAGTTCAGCCTGCCGTTCCTGGTCTCGGTTGCCATTGTCCGACGCGGCATGAGCGTGACTGATTTCACGGAAGCGGGTCTTCGAGATCCGCAGGTGCTGGAGTGCGGACGCAAGATCAGCCTCGTCCCGGATGCCAGCCTCGACTGGAAGCTGGCGCTTCCGCGAGGTCGCGTCGAGATCGTCGCGGCCGATGGCCGTACGTGGGTCTTGGAGGGATCACGGGTACCAGGTAACGCGGACAATCCGATGAGTTGGGACGACATCCGCGCCAAGTTCCGCGAATGTGCATCCGTCGCGATCAACCCGCTCACTGGAGACCGGCTCTCTCGGGCCGAAGCTCTCGCCCAAACGCTGGAAGACGTCGCCGACGCAACGGAACTGATCCGCTGCCTCGCATGAGGGTCTTGCGGCCGAGGGAGGCTCACCTTCCAATCAGATGCCTGCGGTCTGACCGCCGTCCACGACCATGGCATGGCCCGTCACGAAGGCGCCTGCGGCGGAACACAGGAACAACACCGTGCCGGCAATTTCCTCGGGTCTGCCCATGCGGCCGATCGGTTCCTGTGCAATGACTCGGGCACGGCCTTCTTCCGTGTCGCCGGTATAGCGGGCGATCATGGGCGTATCGATGATGCCGGGACAGATTGCATTTACGCGGATGTTCCTCTCCGCATATTCCAGAGCCGCGACTTTGCTGATAGCGACGACGCCGAACTTCGATGCGCAGTAGCTGGATTGGTTACGGATTGCCAACACGCCGGCACCCGAGGCGGTGTTCACGATCGCTCCGCCGCCGTGTTTGAGCATGATGTCGATCTCGTACTTCATGCACAAAAAAACGCTCTTCAGGTTAATGGTCATGATCCGGTCCCAAACATCCTCGCTGAGGTCCGCAAGCGCTTGGCCCTGCTGCTCGATGCCCGCATTGTTGAAGGCGGCGTCCAGCCTGCCGAAAGTCGCGACCGTTCTGTCGAGCGAAGCTTTGACCTGGTCGGATTTGGTGACGTCGCAGACTACGGGAAGCACCCTGCCGCCAGCCCCTTCGATCGTCGTCACGGTTTCCGAAAGGCCTTTTTGAGCGATATCCACGGCAGTAACCGCCGCGCCGGCTCGCGCAAAAGCGATCGCGGTCGCGCGTCCAATTCCGCTGCCGGCGCCCGAGACAAAGGCTACCTTGCCTTGATAATCGAAAGTCTGGACCGTACTCACTATCTCCTCCGAGTTCCTTCGCGTGTGGTTACCTTGCACGGCCACGGCATCACAAATCCTCATGTGCCTCGCTCCGTCGGCCGGAGAAAGGCGGACGAAAGCGATGGCAGTGCCTTCGGACCATTGCCGCACGCGCGCACATATGCAAGAAGAATCCCATTTATGGACATTTGGATGCGGGCGAACTCCCTCAAGTAGAGCCGCGCCGCAAGCCGTCAGGGAGCTACATGACAGAGCCGCTATCCCAGGAAGCACCGACGCCAGACGGTCTTTTGGCCTCCGCTCGCGATTTCAGCGTTGAGGGCCGCATTGTCCTGATTACCGGCGCGGGGCAGGGCATTGGCCGCGAGTTCGCTCGACAATTCGCGGCTGCCGGTGCGATTTCAGCGGTTGCCGATATCAATCTTGACAATGCCCATACGGTCGTCGCTGAGATCGAGGCAGCCGGCGGCAAGGCCATGGCCGTGGCTGTGGATGTTGGCGAGAAGGCTTCGGTCGAGGCGATGACGGCCCAGGTGAAAGGAAGATTCGGCCGCCTCGATGTCCTGCTCAACAATGCCTCGCTCTTCACGACTCTGAAGAAGCAACCCTTTGACGAAATCCCGGTGGACGTCTGGGAAAGGGTCATGAAGGTGAACGTCACGGGGATATTCCTGTGCTGCTGCGCCGTTGCTCCTATGATGCGCGAACAGGGCTGGGGTCGGATCATCAACATATCTTCCGCCTCTGTTCCGCGTGGAACGGTCAATTATCTGCACTATGTAACATCCAAATCGGCGATTATCGGCATGACGAATTCGCTGGCACGTGAACTCGGGCCGCACGGCATCACGGTCAACGGCATACGCCCTGGCACCGTCGCGACGGAAGTCAAGGAGCGGGTCGCTGCGCTAACCCCTGAGGTGCGTCAGCGCGCGATGTCTTTGCAGTGCATTCCTCGCGGGATGGAGGCGTCAGATCTCGTGGGGCTGGCCCTGTTCCTGTCGACGCCGGCTGCGGGCTTCATCACGGGCCAGACAATCGCCTGTGATGGGGGCTACACGCACAGCGCCTGAACCGCGCCCGCTCAAGGAAAGCGACATGAAGCACTACAACAAGATCTTCGTCGACGGGGTATGGGTCGAGCCGTCGAAACCCGGCCAGCGAGAGCTCGTCGACCCCTTCACCGAAGAAGCTTTCGCCATCGTATGTACCGGGGGCGATGCCGCGGACGTGGACAAGGCAGTCGCAGCGGCGCGCCGAGCTTTCGAAAGCTTCTCCAGAACTACGCCGGACGAGCGGGTCGCTCTGATCGACCGCATCATCGGGGCCTATGAGAAGCGTGTCGACGACTTCGCCGAGGTGATGGCGCGCGAAGTCGGTGTTCCCGTCAGCGCGCGCGCCCAGGCCACGGGTCCGGTAGGGCACATGAAAGTGGCGCGCGACCTGTTGAAGACCTACCATTTCGAGTCGCGCATTGCTGATACAATTATCCGCCGCGAGCCGATCGGCGTCAGCGGGCTGATTTCGCCGTGGAACTGGCCGACGCAGACCCCGTCCAATAAAGCGATCTTCGCCCTGGCTGCCGGGTGCACGGTGGTGCTCAAGCCCTCCGACGCCTCGCCGCTCAGCGCAATCCTGCTGGCCGAGGTAATGGAGGAAGCCGGCGTTCCGAACGGCGTCTTCAACCTGGTGCTCGGAAGGGGCCGGGTCGTGGGTGAGGCGATGGCCAGTCACCCCGATATTGACATGATCTCGTTCACTGGCTCGACCGCCGCTGGCATCAAGGTCGGCGAGGCGGCGGCCCGGACCGTCAAGAAGGTGGCGCTCGAACTCGGGGGCAAATCCGCCAACATCGTCCTGCCCGACGCCGACCTCGAAAAGGCAGCGCGCTGGAACATCCAGCGTTGCTTCTTCAATGCCGGGCAGTCGTGCCATGCGCCGAGCCGCATGCTGGTGCACGAAAGCCAGATGGAAAAGGTCGGTCCCTATCTGGCGGACGAGTGCAGCAAGTATGTCCTCGGCGATCCGCGTGACCCCGCGACGACCATGGGCCCGCTGGTGAACGCGGCGCAGTTCGAAAGCGTCCAGCGCTATATCCGGATCGGGTTGGAAGAAGGCGGCCGGTTGATCTGCGGCGGACCGGGCCGGCCGGCGGACAAGAACAAGGGCTATTTCACGCAGCCCACCGTCTTTGGGGACGTTACGCCCGGCATGACTGTCGCCAAGGAAGAGATATTCGGTCCCGTCCTGGTGGTGATGCCCTATTCGTCCGAGGAGGAGGCGCTGGCGATCGCTAATGACACGCCCTACGGCCTCGGGGGATACGTCTTCAGCGGCGACCGCAAGAAGGGCTATGAGTTCGCCAGCGGCTTGCGCGCCGGGCGGATTTGCTACAATGGCGCGAACACAAATTCGCTCACCCCCATGGGCGGCTACAAGCAGTCCGGCATCGGGCGTGAGATGGGGGTCTTCGGGCTGGAGGAGTATCTCGAGATCAAGTCGGTCTATGGTTTCGAGGAGGAAGCTCGGGACCTCCCGGAATTGCCGCATTGAGCGACTGCACGTCGCCTACCGGGCCAGTTCGCCGGACGGTTGTGAGACGAACCTGCGGCGATTTGTGATAGTCGGTACGGGTGGTGGAGAGTTCGAAGACATCCTCTGTCCTGAGACGTCCTCTCATCCACCCTTGAGTTGCTGAATGAGGTAGACCTCACTGCCGGGCTTGATCGGGGCATGACGACCCGAAACCATCTCCCGGTCGACCGCCACCGATACGCCCTTCTCGATGAAAGGGCGCAGTCCGGGATGCGCCGCCACCAGCGCATCCAGCATTTCTCCCACGGTCGTGGCCTCGACCGTCACCACCAGCTCGCCGCCGGTGAAACGTTTGAGACTGGACCAGAGGTTCACCTCAACCATCCGCTCGGGCCTTGATGGCAGCGAGGACCTTCGGCGGCGTCATCGGCAGGTGGCGCAGACGAACGCCGGTGGCAGCCGCGATAGCGTTGGCAATGGCGGGCAGCGGCGGAGTGATGCCGGTCTCGCCGACGCCGCGGACGCCGTAGGGGTGGCCCGGATTTGGCACCTCTACGATAATCGTGTCGATCGGCGGGAGATCGGACGCTACTGGCACGCGATAATCCAGGAATACGGAGTTCTGCAGCCGCCCATCGCTGCCATAGACATATTCCTCGTTCAGCGCCCAGCCGATGCCCTGCGCGGCTCCGCCCTGAAACTGCCCCTCTACGTAGGAGGGGTGGATCGCCCGTCCCGCATCCTGCGCGACCAGATAGCGCAACACCGTCGTCCGGCCGGTCTCGGGGTCGACCTCGACATCGACGACATGGGTGCCGAAGCTGTTGCCGACGCCGTCGGGCACCGATTCGTGGTGACCGGAAATCGGTCCGCCGGTAGAGCCCATCTTGCGGGCTATTTCGACGATCGTCATTGGGGGAAACTTCCCGGCATTGGAGCCGGCAGGCCGCGCCGCGCCGTCGTACCATTCCACCGCTTCCGGATCGATACCCCATTCGCCGGCCGCGCGCTTGCACATCTCGCCGATCGCCTGCTGCGCAGCGATCACCGCCGCCTTGCCGCTGGCGAAGGTCGCCCGGCTGCCATGGGTCGGCTCGTTGACCCCCAGCGCACCGGTTTCGACCACGTTCACACGCACGTTCTCGTAGGGAATGCCCAGCGTCTCCGCGACCATGAGTCCGATCGACGAGCGGGTGCCGCCGATATCCGGCGTGCCGATGGATACTTGCGCCGTGCCATCCTCGGAAATGGCCAGCGAGACAGAGGTTTCGCCACCGTGGTTGAACCAGTAGCCAGTGGCCACGCCCCGTCCCTGATTCGGACCCAGCGGCGCGCTGTAGTTGGGATGCTTGCGCACTGCCTCTAGCGTCTCGACGAGACCGATCTTGCCGAAGGTCGGCCCGTAGCTGGACTTGTCGCCCTCGCGCACGGCGTTCTTGAGCCGGGCCTCGATCGGATCCAGCCCCAGCTCGCGGCACATGTCGTCGATCAGGCTTTCCACCGCGAAGGCGCCCATTGGCGCGCCCGGCGCCCTGTAGGCGGCACATTTGGGGCGGTTGGCAAGCACGTCGTAGCCGACATGTTCGACCGCCGGAATCTTGTAGGCGGCGAAGGCGCAGTAGAGCGCGAGATCCACCGGAGCGCCGGGGAAGGCGCCGCCCTGCATGCGGAACTCCGCTCGCGCCGCGGTCATGGCGCCATCCTTCTTCATCCCGATCTTGACGTCCATAGAGGCAGACGCAGTCGGGCCGGTGGCACGCAGCACCTCCGAGCGGCTCATCACGATCTTGACCGGGCGCCCGCCCGCCTTGCGGCTGAGCGCCAGTGCGAGCGGCTCCATGAAAATGGTCGTCTTGCCGCCGAAGCCGCCGCCGATTTCCGAGGGCGTCACGCGCAGCTGCGCGGCATCGGTGCCCAGAACGGCGGCGCACATGCGGCGAATAAACCACTGCCCTTGTGTGCAGACCCACATCTCGCCCTTGCCGTCCTCACCCATCTGGCCGACGCACGCATGCGGTTCGATGTAACCCTGATGGGTGGCCTCGGTCTTGTAGGTGCGCTCCATCACCAGGTCTGCTTGGGCGAAGCCCTCTTCGACGTCACCATGGCCGAACTCGATGTTTCGCACGACATTGTGACGGACCATGTCCGGATGGACGCCTTCCTGCGGTGGCACGGAGTGATCGCCCGACCCCGGCCGGATTGCCGGGGCGCCCGGCTTGATCGCGTCGTCCACGTCAATGACGTGCGGCAGCACCTCGTATTCCACCTTGATGCGCCGCGCCGCGTCCTGCGCGAGTAGAGCCGAGGCGGCCGCGACCGCCGCCACTGCGTGGCCGTCGTAGAGCGCCACGTCCCCGGCCATCGTGTTTTCCTGCAGGTTCCAGTCCTCGCCGGTCAGCCCCGTCGGAAAGTCGGCCCGGGTGACGACCGCCTTGACGCCGTCGAGCGCAAGCGCTTCGGACGCGTCGATCTTCAAAATCCGCGCATGCGCATGCGGCGAGCGGACCACGGCGCCCCAAAGCATGCCGGGAAGCGAAAAGTCCGCGCCGTAGCGCGCGCGCCCGGTTACCTTGTCCAATCCGTCCGGACGGTTCGGCCGGGTTCCGACGAGCCTGAACTTGGTGTCGATCACGCGCATATTCATCACGCAGCTCCCCTCATTTCCGCCGCCGCGTCCATCACGGCGTCCACGATCTTGGTATAGCCGGTGCAACGGCAAAGGTTGCCTGCCAGCCAGTACCGCACCTCCTCTTCGGCGGGGTCAGGATTCCTTTCCAGGAGAGCCTTAGCCGCGACAAGGATGCCCGGCGTGCAGAAGCCGCATTGGAGCGCAGCATGTTCGATGAACTTGCGCTGCAGCGGATGCAGTTCGGAACCGTTGGCCATCCCTTCGATGGTCTCGATGCGATGTCCCTCGACCTCGACGCCCAACACGAGGCAAGAACACACGAGCACGCCGTCCAGCGTCACCGAGCAGGCGCCACAGTCGCCGGTGCCACATCCTTCCTTCGAGCCGGTCCGGCCGAGATGGTCTCGCAGGCAGTCCAAGAGTGTCTCGCGCGGATCGGCCAGGAATTCGGCCATATCGCCGTTAATGATAGTCGTTACATGGATCTTGCTCACTTTGAAACTCCAATTGCGCGGTCATACGCGATGCGTGCGGTCCGCCGGGCAAGAACCCCCGCCAGGTCGGTGCGGAACTCGACTGTGCCGCGCTTGTCGGAAATCGGTCTGCAAGCAGCCGCGGCCGCCTTCGCCAGCGCCGCCAGAGCGTCATCGTCAAGAGTGGTGCCGACGATCGCGTCCGCCGCCTCACGCACCAACAGAACGGTGGGCGCCACCGCCCCCAGCGCCACCCGCGCCTCCGTGATCGTGCGCCCATCCACCCTGAGGCTGACGGCGCAGCCGACGACCGCAATATCCATTTCGGTGCGGGGTATGAACCGCAGATATGCGTCGCCCCCGTTGTCGCCCCGCGGCGGGAGTGTGATTGCGGAGATGATCTCACCGGTTTTCAGCGAGGTCTTGCCCGGACCGACCGGAATTTCCTCGACTGGCATTTCGCGAGCGCCGTTCGGTCCGGTGATCTCAACCGTTGCGCCAGCGGCAACCAATCCCGGCACCGAGTCTGCAGCCGGCGATCCGTTGCAAAGATTGCCTGTCAACGTCGCGCGGCCCTGCACCTGCGTGGAGCCAATAAGTTGCATCCCCTCGACGACCCCAGGCCAGTCGCGGCGAAATCCAGCATGACTGCCGAGTTCCGCTCCGGAAATGGTAACCCCGATCCTCCAACCGCCTTCGGCGGTGGTCGTAATCTCGCGCAACCCGGCGATTCCTTTGAGATCGATCAGATCGTCCGGAATGATCATGCCGGAGCGCATTTGGACAAGAACATCCGTCCCTCCGGCGAGGAAGCGGGTCAGTCCGCTGGCGGTTGCGGCAATCGATACCGCGTCTTCTAACGTCGTTGGTCTGTGATAACGCATGTTATCTCTTTTATGGTCGGCAGGAGGTATGGTCATCGGTCGAGCGAATGGGCTATGGGTGAACCTAGTACCAGACCATGAGGTCCCGTGATACGCATTCTTTAAGATCCGGTTCGGTGCGCATTTCTATTTTGACGACGCCTGCCACGAGCTCACCCCAGACGTAGATACGCCGCATGGGAAGACCAAATGGTGGAGCCATGGATCGCTTCGGGTATCCTGGCGGTACCGGCGACGCTGTGCGTCAAGCTTGTCATTGCGCTAATCAAAATGTCAAGATACAGGAATTCGTACGACCGCAAGGTATTCCGGCAATATCTGGTCCTCTGAAGGAGAGGCCATTTGGTCGTCGAAGGCAATCCGAGAACCGTAGGTCGACCTTTGGTTGGAAACGCAGCCTCCGTCATGATGTCAGTAGGTCATAGAGGCTAGAGGCAGGCCGCTCGATGCTGCTGGAGGGGTCCCTATCCATAGATGTTCCTTGCGCTGTGCGGCTGGCAACTGACTCTACGAGGGATCTGGAGCTGAAAGTCGATGCCGAGGGTTCGCCCATCGCCCTGAGGCGCTTGAAGGCTCTTCTTTGTGCTGGATGCAACGGCGCCTGTCCTCTCGGAATGGTTATGAAGTTTGTGTCAACCGCAGCGAGCAACTTTGCTCACGAGGCGCGCATGGGCCAGGACCAAATAATTCAGCCTCGGCGATGCTGAAGACGGCGCCAATGCATCACCCGTCATATCGTCGCGCGGTCTTGGTGGCGTCTTAAGGACTGCGGTAGTTAGGGAACGGAACTCACAAAGGAATCGCAAATGGCAAAAGTTACTTACGACTTCAGCGGCAACGTGGCGCTTGTGACGGGCGCGGCTTCCGGCATGGGCCTCGCGACGGCCCAGGCCTTTGCCGCGGCCGGCGCCAAGACGGTGTTGTCGGATGTCAACGAAGCGGCATTGAAAAAGGCCGTCGACGAAATTCGTGCCAAGGGCCAGGAGGCCACCGGAATCGTCTGCGACGTCTCCGAGGACGGCCAGGTGAAGAGCCTCGTGGAAGGGGCCGTTGAGACCTACGGCAGGCTGGATGCCGCCTTCAACAATGCCGGGATTGTTACGCACATGGTCGACTTGGACAAGATGTCCGAGGAAGAATATGACCGTGTCCTTGCAATCAATCTCAAGGGCGTTTGGAGTGCGATGCGGTACGAACTGCGGCAGATGCGCAAGCAAGGCTCCGGGGCAATCGTCAACTGCTCGTCGCTTGCCGGCTTGGTCGGTGCGGCCAGACGATCACAGTACTCCGCCGCCAAGCACGGCATGCTGGGTATGACCAAGTCTGTTGCCATGGAAGTTGCCGCCGAAGGGATCAGAGTAAACGCCGTCTGCCCGGGAACCATCGAAACGCCACTGGTGGACAGGATGGGTCGTGAGAACGACCTGGACATTCCCCTCGTCATAGACAGCGTTCCGATCAAGCGGCTTGGGCGCATGGACGAGATTTCGGATGCGGTCCTGTGGCTGTGCAGCAGCGGCTCGACCTACGTCATCGGCCAGCCGATCGCGGTCGACGGCGGCCACACCATCCAATAACCCGCA
>Ga0081539_10002515_pt1 | contig 25631 bp, 30 predicted proteins | sample TabmetS4T2R2_FD_71023 | JGI IMG/M metagenome (GOLD analysis project Ga0081539, IMG submission 71023) | Tabebuia heterophylla rhizosphere microbial communities from the University of Puerto Rico - S4T2R2 | ecosystem: Host-associated > Plants > Roots > Rhizosphere ...
CCCTGATCGCGCGCAATCCGCCGAGCAACGCCGCGCCTACCGCGGTCGCGGACAGGATCACCGCCATGGGTACGGTCCCGTGCGTGCCGCCCAGGCCGACGAGCGGCGCTGCGATGGCGCCACCGCCGAACTGGCACACGCCGACGAGGCCCACGGCCGTCCCGGCGACGTGCGGGTAGTCCGCGAGCGCAAGTGCCTGCGCGTTGGGGCCGACGAGCCCACGGCTGGAGATCAGCAGGAACAGCGAGGGGAGAACGACCTTCAGGCTCGTGCCGGCGAGCGTGGCGGCGAGGAAGACGAGCGAGATGATCGCGCCGATCGACAGCCCGACCGCCATGAGCCGAACCGGGCCGACCGAGCGGACGAAGCGTGCGCTGACCTGCGAGCCGGCGATGAGCCCGGCGCCGTTGAAGGCCGTGACGAGGCCGAACTGCGTCGGCGTCAGCCCGTGGACGTCCTGCAGGAGGAACGAGGAGCCCGCGAGGTACGTCGCGACGGTCGCGAACGAGAGACCGACGAGCAGCGCATGGCGGACGAACGCACCGTCGCGGATCAGCACGGCCATGACCGCGATGCTGGCCCGCAGGCCGCCGCGACGCCGCGCCTCGGGTGGCAGCGTCTCCCGCAGCCCGATGGCGGCCGCGGCGAACAGCGCGGCGCCGATCGCGCCGAGCACCGCGAACACGCCCCGCCAGTCGGTCACCTGCAGGATCAGCCCCCCGGCGAGCGGCGCGAGGAGCGGCACGAGCCCGGTGATGAGGAACAGGCGCGCGAACATCCGCGCCGTCTCGACCGCAGAGCCCGACAGGTCGCGCACGATGGCGCGCGCGATCGACAGGCCCGTCGCCCCCGCGATGCCCTGCGCGAGGCGCAGCGCCAGGAGGACCCAGATCGAGGGCGCCAGCGCGCAGAGCAGGGAGGCGACGGCGAAGATCGCCACACCCCACAGCAGCGGCGTGCGGCGCCCCCGGGCGTCGCTGATCGGCCCCGCGAGGATCTGCCCGGCGGCGAGGCCCACGAAGGACATCGTGATCGTGAGCTGAGCGGCCGATGCGGACGCGGGCAGATCGCGCGCCATCTCCGGCAGCGCGGGCAGGTAGAGGTCCATCGACAGCGGGCCGAACGCCGTCAGCGAGCCCAGCAGGACGTACGTGCCGCGGGTAGCGGGCGTTGACCGCGGTGGGGAAGCGAGCGTCGCTACGGCCGGCTGTCCCCGAGCCGCCGGACACTGCGCAACGCGCCCGCAACCACGAGCGTCATCGCGCCCGTCGCTGCTGCGGCGACGAGGACGAGCTCGGCGAGCTCCGCGAGCCCGGCGGCCTCGTCGGTCGTGCCCAACACCCACCAGAGCGAGCCGCGGAAGGACGCCGCGAGCGGCACGCTCACTGCGGCCGCGACGAGCGCGAGCACGACGGGGCGGGGCGCGCTGGGCTCGCGCCCGACGATTCGCAGGTAGGTGCCGGCGACGACGAGGAAGGCGAACATGCTGCAGGCGCTGATCGTGACGAAGAGGGCCGCGAGCGCTGGCTCGTACCCCTCGAGCAGGATCTGCGGCGTGTCGAGCGCGGCGGCGAGGGCCACGGATCCCAAGCCCGCGGCGGCCACGGGGTGGAGGCGGACGCGGCGGACGACCGCGCGGTCCAGGAAGCGCAGCGCTCGCAGCCCGGCGGGGCGCCACGGGCCGAGCACGTGCGACTCGCGCTCGGCGAGGGCGAGCGCGTCCGCGAGCCAGTCGGGCTGGGGCGGAGAAGACGGCGGGAGCCGTGTCCGGCCGGCGCGGCGCAGCGCGACGGCGCCCGCGACGGCGAGCACCGAGACGAGGGCGAGCCCCGCGATGAGCGCCATCGTCCACGCGTCCCAGTCGCTGGCATGCGCGCGCGTGGCGACGCTGACCCAGTTCACGACGAGCGTCACCAGGACGACGGCGATCACCGCACGGCTCACGCGCAGGAGATCGAGCACGCGCCGCACGGGCAGTGGGCGGGACTTCCGGCAGAGCGGAATCCGCAGCGCGCAGAGCGCGATCAGCAGCGGCACGCACCAGAGCGCGAGCGACACCACGGCGTCGTACGGGTCGTCCTGCCACGGCTCGTGCACGTAGAGCGCGGGGAGCTCCTTGGTGACCCAGGCGAACGCGAAGAACACCATCGCGACGAGCAAGGTGCCGACGATCGCATGCCCTACGGGCACCCGCGAGGGATCGCCGACGGCGATGTCCGACTCCGATGTCACCTGACTTACTTCAGCAGCATCTCCGACGTGTCGAGCTTCCCCTTGAGCAGGCCGTACTTCGTGGCGATGTCCGCCAGGCCCTGGAGGCGCGCCGGATCGATCGTCGTGACGAAGACCGGGAGGCGCATCGTCTCGGCGGTGGCCTCCGGCACCTCCGTGAACTTGGGCACGGACGCGCGCACGGCGTCCGGGTTCTCGATCGCGTAGCGGTTGGCCTTCTCCATCGCCCGCGCGAAGCGGTCCACCACGTCGCGGTTGCCCTCCACGTAGCGGTCCGAGGCGAAGTACGCGCCGATCTGCCCGTTCGGCGTCCCGGCGGAGAACGGCCGGAAGACCACCCGGGCATCGTTCTTCGCGAGGGAGGTGAACGGCTCTCCGAAGAAGGCGGCGGGCACCCTGCCCGCCTTGACGGCGGGGAGCGCCTCGGGGAATCCGACCTCGATGTACTTGATGGTCTTCGGGTCCACGCCGGCCTTGTCGAGCCCGGCGGAGATCGACAGCTCGGAGATGTTCTGCAGCGTGTTGACGCCGATCGTGGCGCCGCGCAGGTCCTGGATCTCGCGGATGCGGCTGTCCTTGCGCACCATGACCGCGGTCTCGTCCTTCTCCTCGTCGGCCGGAGCGATCTGCCCGGCCGCGACCAGCGGCAGGTTCAGGTTCTTCTGCCGCGCGATGAACAAGGAGATCGTGTTGCCGAAGCCGAACTGCACGTCGCCGCTCACGACGGCGGGGATGATCGCCGCGCCGCCCTCCGCGAACTGCGCCATCGCGAGCGCCGCGCCGATCGTCACCGGCCACCGCTTCGCCATCACAGCACCTCCAGCTCGCGCAGGAGCGCGAAGAACGCCCGGGCATACGGCGACTCCGACGTGCGCTCCATGAGCGACGACCAATCGATCTTCTCGCGCAGCGCCCGGGCGATCTCGACCACCGGCGCGTAGTCGAGCCGCTGCTCGCTGAGCGCGAGCAGCTTGCTCGACAGCACGTCCTCGATCGACATCACCGGCATGCGCACGGAGAGCACCGACATCACCTCGGCCGCGTCGATGCGCTGGCGCGTGATCGGCGCCAGGCCCGTCGGCTCGAAGATGACGTCGATCATCACGTCCCCGTCGTAGGCCTTGAAGAGCCACTCCTCGGGTGGGCGCTCGGTGCGCATGCCGGCCCGCTCGAGAACGTCGAGCGCCGCCTCCGCCTCGTCGGGCGGCACCACGAGGTCGACGTCGTTCTGCGACCGCGGCCCGCCGCGCGCCCAGCACGCGACGCTCCCGCCCAGCATGAACGGGACGCCGCCCTCCCGCAGCGCCGCTGTCGCCCTGCGCAGCGTCCGGCCGATCTCCTCGTGGGTCTGCGCCTGCTCCACCGCTCAGTGCACCAGCGGCGCGGCGCGGTCGACGCCCGCCAGCTCGAAGATCCAGAAGGCGCGGCCCATCACCGGCACGGACACGTTGTGGACGGGGATGCTGCCGAGCGATCCCGCGAAGCGGCCGGCGTGGGCGTGACCGTGCAGCACGAGCTGCGGCTGGTGCTCGACCAGCGGCGCGGCCAGCCGGTCGGTGCCCAGCATGGTCCAGATCTCGGGCGGCTCGCCCTGGAGCGTCTCGGCGATCGGCGCGTAGTGCAGCAGGACCACGCGGACCGGGCAGTGTGCGATCGCCCGCAGCCCGGCGTCGAGCGCGTCGACGTCGCGAGCGGTCTCGTCGTAGAGCGACCGGAGGCTCGGCTCGCCGAAGTCCGGCAGGCGGTGCCCGTCGAAGCCGCCGACGAACCCCTTCAGGCCCACGATGCCGATCTCGGTGCCCGCCAAGCGGCACGTCGCGTGCCGGCGTTCGAGCACGTTCACGCCGGCATCCTGCAGCTCGGCGACGACCTCGTCGCTGCGGTTCGCATGCCAGTCGTGGTTGCCGAGCACCGCGAAGATCGGGAACGGCCGGCCGCGGCAGGCGTCGGCCAGCACGCGCGCCTGCTCGGGCTCGCCGTGCGTCGTCAGGTCGCCCGCGAGCAGCAGCACGTCCGCGTGCCCCTCGAGCCCGGCGACCGCCTCCGCGATCCAGTCGCGGTTCTCCGGATGGCAGTGGACGTCGCCGGCCGCGGCGACGCGCACGCATGCCGGCTCGGGGTCGGAGGCGGCCCGCGCGGAGGTCGCGACGTCGATGCTGCGATCGATCTCGCCGCCGGACGCGGGGGAGCTCATACGGGCGCAGCTACCCGCGTCCGCTCGGCCGGCAACCCGCCGCTAGCCCGCGAACCTGGGAACGCGCTGGCGACCTACTTGAGCGACACCTCCTGAGGACCCGCCGAAATGGTGGGGTAGCCGTCCTGGTAAAGCTGGGCAGTCGCGGAGGCCTTGCCCTTCTTGAAGGCGATTGCGCCGTAGTTGTACGCAGACACCTGGGCGGTGTGCGTCGTGCCGTCGCACACGATCACCTCTGGGTTGCTGACGTTGTTCACGTTGCCGTCAGCGCGCGCCAGCCTGTTGCCAGTCGCTTGCACTACCTGCACGTTTATCGAGGCGTATCCGGTCGTGTCACACGAGTACTGAACGGCGACGATGACGCTTCCGCCCTCCGGCCCGATTCGCGCGCCGGTGATGCTCAGGCTCGAGGCGGCGAAGGCGGTCGTCGGCGCGACCACCATGCACACGAGGACCGATCCGAGGTAGGCGAGACGTCGGAAGTACATCGAAACTCCTCTCCCGATTCAACTCGGGCATTGTTGCCTACAATTTCCGGCCAGCTTTCATGCACAGCTTCAGCGCACGCTGCGGGCTTCTCGCTCCCCCGTTATCGAAGTGACACCTCCCGCGTCACGGAGATGTTCGGGTAGTACTGCTGCTGGAGGGTCGCGCCAACCGTAGCCTTGCCCTTCTTGAAGGGGACGGTGCCGCTGTTCACCGCCACGATCTGGGCGGTGTGCGTCGCGCCATCGCACACCAGTCCTCCGTCGTAGGTGCTGACGTAGCCGCCCGCCCGTACCAGCTTATTACCGTTGGCTTGCGTCACCTCGACTCCGAGGTAGCTGCTGAACGGCTCATCGCAGGAGTACTGGGCCGTAACGGTGACACTTGCGCCCTCCGGACCGAGACGCGCGCCCGTGATGGCCAGACTGGAGGCAGCTGACGCGCTTGTTGGCGTCATCAGGAGGAAGGCCAGAAGGGAACCGAGGCCTGCTAGACGTCGAACCGACATGCGGACTCCTTCCCGAGGGGGTATAGGGAGGTGGGCACCCTTCCGACCGGTCGGCTTACACTACGGTTCCCGGGCAATCGAGCGCAAGGCTGCCGTGCCGCTACGTGAAAGTGTACGGACTTTCCGAGAATCACGCGGCATATTGCACTGGCGAACGTGATTTCCCGGTGTTCACCGTTCGCCGGACGTCCATTCACGCCGCCGAGAAGCGGGCGTCGTCGTCTTGCTGCCAAGGCGGGGTCGCAGAACGACCGACGAAGCGGCGGGTGCACCGGTGCACAACGACCGCTCCCACCGAGCTCTCACGAAGCTGTGGCACCTCCCGATGAGTTGCCGGCCGTAGCTCGTCCCCAGTCGCATGGGAAGGCTCACCATCACCACGTTCCTGACCCTCGACGGGGTCCTTCAGGGTCCGGGAGGCCGGCAGGAGGACCGCGAGCTCGGCTTCGAGCACGGCGGCTGGCAGGCGCCGTTCGTCGACGCTCGGCAGAGGGAGCGCATGCTGGCCGAGTTCGAGCGCTGGGATGCATGCCTGCTCGGGCGCCGGACCTACGACATCTTCGCCTCGTACTGGCCGAACGCGGACGACGGCCCGTTCACGCGCCTGATGAACAGGCTGCCCCGGTACGTTGCGACGCGCACGCTGACGGACTCCGACTGGCCGGGTACGACGCTGCTGCACGGCGATGTCGCCGAGGAGGTCGCGGCCCTGAAGGAGCGCCACGAGCGCATCGGCGTCTGGGGCAGCGGGAACCTCGCCCAGACGCTTCTGCGCGAGGAGCTCGTCGACCGCCTCGACCTCTGGATGTACCCGGTCGTCCTGGGCACCGGCAAGCGGCTGTTCGCCGACGGCGCCGTGCCGACCGCCTTCCGCCTCGCCGACTCGGCGACCTTCGATCGCGGCGCCGTCCTGCTGTCCTACGAGCCCACCGGCAAGCCGACGTACGGCGACATTGGCGCCGGCGCCTGACCTGTACCCTCGGCGGGTGTTCGACCACCTCGGCATCGCCGTCACGGATCTGGCCGCCTCCGAGCGCTTCTACCGCACCGTGCTCTCCGAGCTTGGCGTCGAGCCCAGCCACGCGGATGCCGAGCTCGTGGAGTGGGAGGACTGGGACATCGGTCCCGCGGACGGCGAGCACCCTGTGACCCGCGGCCTGCACGTCGGCTTCCGGGCGCCGACCCGCGCGGCCGTCGACGCCTTCTGGCGGGCAGGGATCGACGCCGGCTTCCGCGACGACGGCGCGCCCGGTCCGCGCGCGATCTACGGGCCCGACTACTACGGCGGCTTCCTCTTCGACCCGGACGGCAACAGCGTCGAGGCCGTGCACGAGGAGCGGCCGAATCCGGTCCCCGCCGGCTGTGTCGACCACCTGTGGATGCGCGTCGCCGACCTCGAGGCGTCCAAGCGCTTCTACGCGACGATCGCGCCGCAGGCGGGCATCCGCCTGGGCGACGACGAGCCCGGACGCGTGCAGTTCGTCGGCGGCGACTTCAGCTTCTCCCTGATCGACGACGAGCGGCCGCGCACGGAGCACGTCCACGTCGCCTTCCCCGCCAGCGACGACGCCACGGTGCGGGCCTTCCACGCGGCCGCGCTCGCCGCGGGATACGAGGACAACGGCGGGCCGGGCGAGCGCGCCGTGTACCACCCGGGCTACTACGGCGCGTTCGTCCTCGACCCCGACGGGCACAACGTCGAGGTCGTCAACCACAACCGCTGAGCCGTCGGCCTACGCCCGCTCGATGATCTCGATCCAGGTGTGCATCCCGCCCTACGGGATGTTGTGGTTGCCGAGGTCGAGCGGCGGTCCGGCCGCCTTGCACTGGGCGTCCGTCACCCAGCGGTAGGACTCGATGTTGTTCCACCAGTTCCGCGGCAGCGCGCCGAACTCGCCCCGCCGGATGCAATCGCTCGCGCCTTGCCAGTTCGGCCGGGAGTAGATGATGACGTCGTCCTTAGGACCGCGCACCCCGTTGTTGGCCGCGTTGCGCGCGGTATTGCCGACCGTGATGTCGGTGTTGGCGACGTCGTAGCGGTCGTTGCTGAGGTTCCGGTCCGAGCCGGCGAAGTGGTAGATGCCTCCGTTCGCGTCGGCGTTGACGTACAGGCAGAACTCGGTCGCCGCACACTGGACGATTCGGGCCGAGGCTGGCGAGGCCGAGAGCGAGAGCAGCGCTGCGACGCAGATGAGCGCCGCGACGGCGGCGAGGCGCCAGGGGCGTCTGATGATGTGGATCATCGTCATCCTCCGATCGGTGTTTGCCATCACCGACAAGGACCGGCCCGCGGCCGGAATATTCCATCGCGAGCGTGGTCAGTGCATGGACACCACACGAGGAGCACCCGGCAAGTAGAAGGTCGCGCCCCCGCCCTCGGTCGAGCGACGGGAGCGCGACGACTGCCTATTCGGCGCTCGCGGCGATGCCGACCTTGTGGCCCTGAGCGTCCGCGAAGACGCCGAAGGACACGCCCGGCACCTCTTGCGCAGGCTGGACGATCGCGCCGCCCAGCTCCTCGACGCGGCGCAGCGTCGCGGCGACGTCCTGCACTCCGACGAAGAACAGCACCTCGTCCTCGTCGCCCTGCCGCGGGCCGATAGCCGTCGCCGGGCTGCCGTCGGCGCCCGTGTCGATGAACGTGTAGCCCGGGAAGGCCCCCTCGGCGGCCACCTTCCAGCCGAACAGGTCGGCGAAGAACCTGCGCGTGGCGTCGGGGTCCGCGGAGCGGATCTCGGCGTGGATCACGGGATGTGGCATAGACGCCCCTTCCGGTCGATGTCGGCCGGCCTGGCTCCGGCCGTTCGCTTCGCTGACGAACGGGACATCCCGATTTCGACAACTCCGGCCCGCGCGGCGGAAGATCCGGCCCGCGCGGCATGAGGCGACGGTGACGTCACCGCGCGACACCTCGAGCAGCGGTCGAGACCGCCCTAGGACGACGCCGCGGACTTCCCCGGCGCACGGCGCTAGGTCAGTTGGCTAGCCGCGCTCGATGATCTCGATCCGGTAGCCGTCGGGGTCGCGCACGAAGCAGATCCGCGAGCCGCCCTCGCGCACCTGGTACGGCGGCTTCTCGGGCGTGATGCCCTGCTCGCCGAGCGCGGCGAGCTTGGAGTCGAGGTCGTCGACCGTGATCGCGATGTGGTTGTAGCCCGTGCCGTGCGTGTAGGAGTCCACGCCGTGGTTGTAGGTCAGCTCGAGGCGGTCGCCGTCGCCCGGCAGCCCCATGAACACGTTGATCGCCTCGTCGCGGATCGGCATGCGCCTGCGCTCCTCGAAGCCGAGCGCCTTGTAGAACGCGACCGAGCGGTCGATGTCACCAATCCGATAACAGGTGTGAATGAGCTCCATGGTGCCCCAAAGCTACCCTGACGACGTGGCAGCGGACGACAAGATCCCGACGTCGAGGCTTGCACGCTCGACGCGCGTCGGGCGTCTCGCCGCCAGCCAGGCTGCTCGGCAGGCCGGGACGCGCGCGGCGAATGCCTTCCGCGGCGAGGACGCTCGCCGGGAGGCGCTGGCCAGGCGCCAGCTCGAGACCGCCGAGCAGGTCGTCGCCGCGCTGGGGACCATGAAGGGCGCGGCCATGAAGCTCGGCCAGGTCCTCTCGTTCCTGGACATCGGCCTGGTCCCGCAGGAGTACCGCGAGCAGTTCCAGGCCAAGCTCGCGGCGCTGCGCGACGCCGCCCCCAAGGTCTCCTTCAAGGACATGCGCAGGGTCCTCGAGCAGGAGTACGGCGAGCGTCTGGGAGACGTGTTCGCGGACTTCGAGGAGGACCCGATCGCTTCGGCGTCCATCGGCCAGGTGTACCGGGCGCGCCTCGACGACGGCCGCGACGTCGCGGTGAAGGTGCAGTACCCGGGCGTCGCCAACGCCGTCCGCGCGGACATGCAGAACATGGGGATGATCCTGCGGCTGCTGCGGTCGATCGCGCCGGGCCTGGACCCGAAGGCGATGGGCGAGGAGATCCGCGCCCGCATCGAGGAGGAGCTCGACTACGAGCTCGAGGCGCAGAACCAGCGGACGCTCGCGCGGATCTTCCGCGACCACCCGTTCATCGTCGTGCCGGACGTCATGACGTCGCTGTCGCACGAGCGGGTCATCGTCACGGAGTTCGTCGACGGTCGCGGCTTCGAGGAGCTCAAGCAGCTCCCGCAGGCCCAGCGCGACCGCATCGGCGAGATGATCTTCCGCTTCTACTTCGGCTGCATGTACCGCCACCTGCAGTTCTCGGGCGACCCGCATCCCGGCAACTCCCTGCTGCTGCCGGACGGGCGCATGGCGTTCCTCGACTTCGGGCTGTTCAAGCGGATCCGCCCGGACATCGCCGAGTTCGAGCTGCAGACGCAGCGCCTGGGCATCGAGCGGCGCGGGGAGGAGCTCATCACGCATCTGCACCGCGGCGGGCTCATCCGCGACCCCTCCAAGTACACGCCGGAGGGCGCGCTGCAGCAGTTCGACGACTTCACGTGGTGGTACACGCGCGACGAGGAGGTCGAGCTCACGCCCGAGATCGCCACGCAGGTGACGATCGAGATGTCGGACCCCCGCTCGTCGTACTTCGGCCAGATGCGCCACGAGACGCTGCCGCCCGACCATCTGCTCGGACGCCGCCTGGAGACGCTCGTCCTGGCCGTGCTCGGCCAGCTGCACAGCACCGGCAACTGGCATCGGATCGCGCGCGAGTGGATCTACGACGACCCTCCGGTCACCGATCTCGGGCGCGAGGAGGCCGCCTTCTACGATCGCCCGGCGGCCGCGTAGTGCGCTTCTTCGTCGAGCCCAGCCCGAGTGGCGCGTGGTTCGTCAAGCTCGACGGCCACGACGCGCCGATCTCGCGCCACGACAGCGAGGAGGAGGCGATCGAGCGGCGCGACGCGTACGCGCGCGGCGCGGCCCGCATCGACGGCGAGCTGACGGAGCTGCGCGACGGCACCCGCGTCCGCGTCCGCCCCATCCGCGCGGAGGACAAGCCGCGCCTGCTGGAGGCGTTCGATCGGCTCGGGGCGGGATCGCGCTACCGGCGCTTCCTGGGCCACAAGAAGGAGCTGAGCGTCGACGAGCTCGCGTCCCTGACCGAGGTCGACCACCACGACCACGAGGCGCTCGCGGCAGTGCGCCCGGAGACGGGCGAAGGGCTCGGCGTCGCGCGCTTCGTGCGCCTGCCCGAGCGGCGCCACGTCGCCGAGGCGGCGGTGACGGTGATCGACGACTGGCAGGGCCGCGGCGTCGGCGGCCTTCTCCTTCGCCGCCTTGCCGAGCGCGCGCGGGAGGAGGGCATCCGCGAGTTCGACGCCTCGCTGCTCACCGACAATCGCGCCATGCTCGCGCTGTTTCGCCGGCTGGGGGCCCTTCGCGTGGTGCGCTCGGGTCCCGTGCAGGAGATCCAGGTGTCGCTGCCGCTCGGCGAGCCGTGCATGGACGAGGCGCTCCGCGCGGCGGCGCGCGGCGACCTCACCACGGCCTGAGGGCGAGAGCCCCTCGCGTACGGGGTATCAGGAGCCTTCACGCTCCATCCGCCGGATGTGGACGCCGGGTCTGCCCGGGATCGTGTCGTCCATGACCCCATCCCTCCCGCTCCCCTCCGAACGCGGCTACGCCGTCGCGGCCGCCGCTCCCGGACCTGGACCCCAGAACTGGGCGGGCGCCCCGGGCGCGGCGCTCGACGAGGACGGCACCGTCGTCGTCGGCTACCGCGTCCGCTACGCCGATCCTTTGAACGACGAGGTCGTCATCGGACGGCTGGACGGCGAGCGCCTGGAACCCGTCACGGTCCTGCGGCGCGACCTGTTCGGCGCGGCGATGCTCGAGCGGCCGGCGCTCGCCAGGACCGAGAGCGGCGCCTGGCGCGTCTACGTGGGTTGTGCAACGCCCAACAGCAAGCACTGGCGGATCGACGTGGTCGAGGCGCCGACGCTCGAGGGCCTGCCCGCCGGGACGCCGCGGACCGCGTTCGCCGGGGACGCGGCGACCGGCGTCAAGGATCCGGTGGTCCGCCGCGAGTCCGACGGCTGGCATGCGTGGATCTGCTGCCACCTCCTGGACGTCCCGGGCGAGGAGGACCGGATGGAGACGGCGTACGCCACGAGCGAGGATGGCCTGGAGTGGCGCTGGCACGGCGCGGTGCTCCGCGGCCGGCAGGGCGCGTGGGACGCCCGCGGCGCGCGCGTGACCGCCGTGCTTCCCGACGGCTGGTTCGCCTACGACGGGCGGCGCACAGCCGAGGAGAACTGGTGGGAGCGCACGGGGCTCGCGCAGGCGGCGGGCGACGGGCGCCTGGAGGCGCTGGACGCCGACCCGGTCGCCGCGGTGCGCTACCTGGGCGTCCTCGCGCTCCCCGGCGGGGGCCACCGCATCTTCTACGAGGCCCCGCTGGAGGACGAGAGCCACGAGCTGCGCACCGAGCTGATCGCCTAGAGCTGCTGGACCTGGAACAGCGACGTCGTGCCCGGCCGCCCGCTCGGCAGTCCTGCGGTGACCCCGACGCGCTGGCCCGGATGGCACCAGCCGAGCTCCAGCACGCGGCGTGCCGCCTCGGCGATGAGCTCCTCGGTGATCTCCATGCGGCGCATGCTCGCCGCCCGCACGCCCCACATGAGGCCGCAGCGGCGAACGGTCTCGCGCCCCGGCGACAGGGCGAAGATCGGCACGTTCGGGCGATGGGCGGAGACGAGGCGCGCGGAGCGCCCGGAGAGCGTGGGGACCACGAGGGCATCCAGGCCCAGCTCCGACGCCGCAACGCAGGCGGAGTGGGCCACGGTGTAGGCGGGATCGCGCTCGTCGCGGTGCACGCGATGCTCGATCCACGTCTTGTACGGCGCCTCGCGCTCGGTCCGCGTCGCGACGGCGGCCATCATCTCGATCGCGCCGACGGGATGGGCTCCGATGGCCGTCTCCTGGGAGAGCATGACGGCGTCCGTCCCGTCCAGGATCGCGTTGGCGACATCGGCGACCTCGGCGCGCGTCGGGCGCGAGGCGGTCACCATCGAGTCGAGCATCTGCGTCGCCGTGATCGACGGGCGCGCCATCGTCCCCGCGAGCGCGATGAGCTTCTTCTGCACGATCGGGACGTCCTGGATCGGCAGCTCGATGCCGAGGTCGCCGCGCGCGACCATGACGCAGTCGGACGCTTTTAGGATCGCCTGCGCGCGCTCCACCGCCTGCGGCTTCTCGATCTTGGCGATGAGCGGTAGGCGGGTGTGCCGGCGCACCGTGGTCACGTCCTCGGCGCGGCGCACGAAGGAGAGCGCGACGAGGTCGACGCCGATGTCCTCCCCGGCGCGCAGCATCTCGAGGTCGCCCGGGGGGACGGACGGGAGGATCTCCGTCTCGCCCGGGATGTTCAGCCCCTGGCGCGACGCGACCGCGCCGCCGAACTCGACCTCGCAGTCGAACTCCTCGTGCTCGCTGCGCACGTCCGTGACGCGGAGCCGGACGGAGCCGTCGGCGAGGTAGACGATCTCGCCGGGGTCGATCGCGTGGGCGAGCTCGGGGACGAGCACCGAGATCTTGTGGGCGTCGCCGAGGCCGTCCTCGTGGCAGACGAACGTCACCGTGCTGCCGGTCTCCAGCTCGACGCGGTCGTCGATGAGCTGCCCGATGCGCAGCTTGGGGCCCGGCAGGTCCTGGAGGATCGCGACCGGTCGCCCGGCGGCGTTGGCGGCGTCGCGCACCATTCGCGCCGTCTCGGCGTGCTCCTCGACGGTGCCGTGCGAGAAGTTCAGCCTCGCGACGTCCATGCCGGCGTGGACCATCCGGCGCAGCGTCTCGGGGTCGCGCGAGGCGGGTCCGATGGTGGCGACGATCTTCGTGCGGCGCATCTCGGCCGCAACGTACACCTCCGGCGCTCTCGGCCCTCTCAGGTTCCCGACGGGACGGGCCAGGCGCCGCCGCGGGGGCCCGCCGACCAGGCGTCGAAGGAGGGTCGGCGCACCGTCGACGGCCATGCCTCGAGCAGGCCGGCGTCGAAGACGGGATCGGCATGGATGGTGTACTGCGCGAGCATCGCGACGCCTGCTCCGGCGCCGTCATCCGCGGCGTGGCGCTGGAGCCCGAGCGCCAGGCTCGCCGCCTGTGCCGCACGCGGATCCTCGAGCGGGTACAGCGCCAGCATCCTGCTGAGGCGCACGCCGCCCTCCGTGATGAGCACGACCGGGCCGGCCGGACTCGACAGGCCGGTCCACCGTCCTGCGAGGAGGGATCGCAACGCTTGCGTCTTCGTCGAGGCGACGCGGCCCTCGAGGTCGGTGTAGTTGTGGTGCGCCCAGGCCTCGTTGCCGCCGACGACCGCCCCGGTGGCCTGGAGCTCGTCGAGCAGGGCGACGGTCAGCTCGTCGTAGTGCGTGACGGTCCGCCCGCCCTGGTCGGAGTCCGCGAAGGACGGCGCGAGGAGCAGCGCCGGGTGCCCAGCGGCGGCCGAGACCGCGCGGGCGGAGGCCATCATCTCGGCGACCGTGCGCTGGACGGTGACCGGTCCCAGCGCGAATTCGTCGCCGGTCGTCGACGGTGCGCGCTGGGGCCAGAGCTGGAAGTTCGGCTCGTTGACGAGCTCGAAGGCGTCGACCCGAGGGCCGCCGGCCCGGTCGGGCCGGTAGCGCTCGTGCAGGAACGCGAACATCGCGGCCCACGCCGTGCCTGGGCCGCACCCCTCCGCGGGCACCGCGAGGTGCAGGCTGCGGCGCGACGGCGAGTACACGGCGGGATCGCGGCCGGCTGCGACGTAGCGCGCCCACGCGGCGGGCGCGATCCGGTCGGCGTAGGCGTGGGAGATCTCAGCGTCGGTCCCGAGCGCGGCCGCGAGCGCCTCGGTGCCGTTGGCCCAGTAGGGGAAGCGGTACAGGAGCAGCACGACGCGCAGCCCGTCCGCGTTGGCGGCCGCGATCTGCGCGTCGAGCGCCGCGAGGTACGGCGCGCCGGGTCCGTCCGGGTCGCCGGGTGCGACGGACGGGGTCGGCTGGAGGCTCGGCCAATCCGCCCAGAGGCGGATCGCGGCGGTCCCGGACGCGGCCAGCAGCGCCCGGTTGTCCCCCACGAGCAGGTCGTTCGGCGAGCCGGGCCGCATGGTCGCGGCGGCCCCGAGATCGACGATGCGCAGCAGCCCGCTGGAGGCGCGCGCCGGGCGGGCGCCGAGCATGCCGGCCGCGACCACCGCCGCCGTCGTGCCGAGCAGCGAACGGCGCGTGAGCCTCAAGGGGCTAGGCCGCGAGGGCGGCGAGGGCGTCGTCGACGCGATCGGTCACGTGCAGCTCGCGAGCGAGCCGCGTGAGCGCGAGGGCTCGGCGCACGGACGGCTGCGTGCTGACGATCCGCAACGGGCGCCCCGCGCGGTCGAGCCGCCGCAGGGCGTTCAGGAGGACGGCGAGGCCCGTCGAGTCGACCATGCGGACGTCGAGGTCGATGATCACCGCTCCGCGCCGGCTCCAGATGACCTCGTTCAGCCGGGCGGCGAGGCGCGGTGATCCCGCGAGGTCGAGCTCGCCGGTCGCGCGCACCACGGTGACGTCCCCGTCGTGCAGGACGGTGACCTCCAGGCGGCGGCGGAGGGGGAGGGCGGAATGGGCGGTCTGCATGTCAGGTGAGGGGAACCTGGCTTCATCTTCATCGGCATCGCGGGCGCCGGACTTGAGCGAATTGTCACACCGTCTCGACGTCGAGGCGCAACGTGGCGGCTACGGACTCGTCGTCGAGGAACCGGGGGCAGTACTGGGGGTGCGTCCAGCCGTACTTCTTCTTGATGGCCTTCGTCACCTGCGCCAGCGTCGCGGGGTCGTCGACGTGCTCGGCGTGGACGGCGAAGCGGCGCTTGCGGTCGTCGTCGAGGAGGACGAGCTCCCCTTCGCCCGTGCGGGTGACCTCGCGGTACCAGCGCGCGTCGGGCCCGTTCATGGACCGCAGGTAGGGCTCGCCGTCGACGACGACGATCCACAGCTTCGTGTTGTGCCGCGTGCCCTTCGGCGAGGTCGTGCCGAGCATGACCTCCTGTGCGGCCTTCATGTGCTTGGCGGGATGGTCTCCCATGCTCAGCCTCGTTCCCGGGATCGGGTTCGTTCCACCATGACCGAGGTGGCCTTCACCGCCGCCGTGGCGGCGACGCCCGGCACCAGCCCCAGATCCTCGACCGCATCGCGGGTCACGGCGGCGGTGATCCTGTGCGGGCCGGCCTCGATCTCCACGAGTGCCATCACCCCATCCATCTCGACGGAGCGCACGATGCCGGGGAAGCGGTTGCGGGCCGAGAGGCCGTCGCGGGGCGCGGCGCGCTGAGGCGAGCGACGCAGGCGGTCCACCTCGCTGGCGGGCACCCGTCGGCGGTTGCGATCGTCGCGGACGGTCCGCAGCTTGCCCGCCCGGTCCCAACGGCGCAGCGTGTCGACGCTCACGCCGAGCGCGCGCGCCGCCTCGCCAAGCGTCAGGTCGGTCATGTCCCTTACAGGGTACGCGTCAGCCCTTGGGTGTCAGGCGGATCGCGTAGGGGAAGTCGCCGAACTCGACGTCGAGATAGAGCCGCCCGTCGGCCCGCACGGTGACCCTTCCCGTCCGGGCGGCCTGCTCGAAGAGCTCCACGGATCCGGGCGCATCGTCGCTCTCGGCGTGCGGGTCCAACCGGGCGACGAACGGAGTCTGGCTCGCGAAGTCCAGGCTGGGATCCTCGGGCGCGTACTGCTCGAACCGCGCGACGTATGTGCCGTGGAGGTCGAAGGGCCCATGGGACTGGGGAGAGCTCTCCCCCTGCACGACGACCTCACCCGGTTGCTTCGGCGCGCGCACCAGCTGCGCCTGCGCCTTGGGTACCGTCTGCGCCGGCGCGTCGTCCTTGCCGCCGCAGCTCGCGACGGTCAGCGCCAAGAGCACGGACGGGACGACGAGCAGGCGTCTCATGGCGCGGACGGTAGCGGGCGTCCCGCGGAGTCCTTGCATATGCTCTGCATAGGTATCTGATTTGAGGGGGGTTAGGTGGAGCAGCTCAACAGGGCGCAGTTCCTGCGCCTGGGAGTGGTCGGCGCTGTCGGCGCCGGGGGCGCGGCGCTCATGGCCGCGGCTCCCGCGTCCGCGGCGCTGCCGGCGCCGGCGCCGAACGGCGACGACCTCGGATTCGTGAGCTTCGGCGCAGTCGCAGAGCTCACGAGCCAGCGCTTCTACCAGGAGGCGCTCGGGGTTCGCGGCTGGCCCGCGGGCGTGCGGCGCAGGATGAGCGCGGCGGTGAAGGCGAAGGGCGCGCACGTGCGCCGCCTGAACGACGTCCTGGGCGACGGCGCCGTGCAGCCCAGCGACTTCGGCGCCGACTTCCCGGCCGGCAGCTTCGGGACCCAGGCGCTGGCGCTTGCGCTCGGCCTGCGGCTCGAGAGCCTGCTGGTCTCGACGCACCTCTACGGGGCGACCTACGCCGTCGACAGCTCCACGCGCCTTCTCCTCGGCCGGTACCTGGCCTTCGACGCCGAGCTGCTGTCCTGGCTCCGCGCGCTGGCAGGCGAGCCGGAGGCGCCCGGCCTGCCGGACCCCGTCGACCTCGAGACGGCCGGCGCCCAGCTCGACCGCTACCTCACGACCCCGAGCATTGGGTGAGACACACCATGACCCACCGCACACTCCTTCGCAGCCTCCTTCTCGCGGGGCTGCTCATCGCCGTCGCGCCCGTCGCGGCGGCCCAAGCCCTCACGGTGTACGCGGCCGCGTCGCTGCGCGACGCGTTCCCGCGGATCGACGGCTCGCCGACGTACAACTTCGCCGGCTCCAACCAGCTGCAGGCGCAGATCGAGCGCGGCGCTCCGGCTGATGTCTTCGTCTCCGCGAGCCCGACCGAGGCGCAGGCGCTCTTCCGGGAGAACCGCTGCACGCGGCCGGTCACGATGGCCACCAACATCCTGGTGATCATCACGCCCAAGGGGAACCCGAGCGGCGTCCGGTCGGTCTACAGCCTGCGGACCGGCTCGCGGCGCCTCTCCGTCGGCACAGCAGGGGTACCGATCGGCGTCTACACGCGCCAGATGCTGCGGCGGCTTAGGCTCACGTCGATCCTCTCCACCAACCGGGTGAGCCTCGATCCCAACGTCACCGCCATCACGTCGAAGGTCGCGCTCGGCTCCGCCGACGCGGGTTTCGTCTACATCACCGACGCGAAGTCCGTCGACGATCGCACCGAGACGATCCGGCTGCCGCGCTGGGCGCAGCCGCCCGTGCGCTACCAGATCTGCGCGGTGCGGCGCTCCGGGGCCGACACCAGTGGCGCGCAGGCGTTCATCTCCAAGGTCCGCTCGACCAACGGCCGCCGGGTGCTGCGCAGCTACGGGTTCGGGCTGCCACCGCGGAGCTGACGCGGTGGGCGGACCGTGAGCAGGTCGATCGCGGGGAGGGCAGGCGCCGCCCTCCCCGCGCTCCTCACGGGCATCGCCCTTGCGTTCCTGGCCATCCCGCTCGTCGCGCTGTTCACCGAGGTGCCCTTGGGCGACGTGCCGAGCCTGCTGCGCGATCCGTTCGTCCGCGATGCACTGACCGTCACAGCCCGCACGAACGCGGTCGCCAACGTGCTCATCGTCGGCTTCGGCACGCCCGCCGCGTACGTGCTGGCCACCCGCCGGTTCCCGGGCCGCGCGCTCGTCGTGACGCTCGTCGAGCTGCCGCTCGTCCTACCGCCCGCGGTCGCCGGCATCGGGCTGCTCGCGGCCTTCGGCGTCGGGGGGCTGCTCGGCGGGCCGCTCGACGACGCGGGGATCGTCCTGCCCTTCAGCGAGTGGGCGGTGGTGCTCGCCGTGACCTTCGTCGCATCCCCCTTCTACCTGCGCCAGGCGATCGCCGCGTTCGAGGGCATCGATCCGTCGCTGACGGCGGCGGCGCGCACGCTCGGCGCGGGCCCCGCGCGCACGCTGCTGCGCGTCTCGCTGCCGCTTGCGGCCGGCGGGCTGCTGGCGGGCTGGGTCCTCGCGTTCGCGCGCGGGATCGGCGAGTTCGGGGCGACGATCGTCTTCGCGGGCAACGTGCGGGGCGAGACGCAGACCCTCACGCTCGGCATCTACGAGCAGCTCGACGCCGACTTCGACCAGGCGCTGGCAATCGGCATCCTGCTCGTCGTACTCAGCGGCGCCGTGCTCCTCTCCTACAAGCTCATCTCCGCATGGCGCAGCTCGAGCTCGACATCGCTCTCGCTCTTCGCTCGTACGAGCTCGCAGTCGACCTGACGGTCGGTCGCGAGACCGTCGCGATCGTGGGACCGTCCGGCGCGGGCAAGTCGACGGTCCTGCAGGCGATCGCGGGGCTTCGCCGTCCGGACCGCGGGCGGATCGCGGTGGATGAGCGGGCCTGGTTCGACGCTGCGGGGGGCATCGACCTGGCGCCGGAGTCGCGCTCCGTGGGACTGGTGTTCCAGGAGTACGCGCTGTTCCCGCACATGTCGGTGCGGGCGAACGTCGCGTTCGGGGGTCCGCAGCGTGCGGACGAGCTGCTCGAGCGCTTCGGGATCGCGCACCTCGCCGATGTACGCCCGAGCGCGATCTCGGGCGGCGAGCGCCAGCGGGTCGCCCTGGCCCGAGCGCTCGCGCGCGGACCGGAGGTCCTGCTGCTGGACGAGCCGCTCTCGGCGCTGGACGCGCACACGCGCGGCGTCGTGCGCGGGGAGCTGGAAGACCTGCTGGCCGAGCTCGAGCAGCCCGCGCTGCTCGTGACGCACGACATGCGCGACGCGACCGCCCTCGCCGACCGCATCGGCGTGATCGCCGACGGGCGGCTGCGCCAGGTGGGCACCCTCCCGGAGCTCCTCGACAGGCCGGCCGACGCGTTCGTCGCGCGGCTCACGGGCGCAAATGTCATCCCCGCGGGAGCGGTCGTAGGCGGCCCGTCGGGCGACGGGCAGGTCGCCGTGGTCGCCCACCCCTGGGAGCTGACGCTCGCGACCGCGCAGCCCGCCTGCGCCGCCGTGCCCGGCGTCGTCCACGGGATCGTCCCCGACGGCGATCGCGCGCGCGTGCGGGTGGGGGACGTGGTGGTCCAGGCGCAGGCCGAGGAGGTCGAGCGGCTGGGGCTGGAGCGCGGCGCCTCGGCATGGGCGGTGCTGGCGCCCGGGCCGCCTCGCCTGGTGGCCAACTAGGCCAGGACGAACTTCCCGTCCTGCTGGATGACGTCGTCGTCGGCCCAGATGCGCCCGCCCTCGCGGAGGTCGAGGATGAGGTCCCAGTGCAGCGCGGACACGTTCCTGGCGCCCGACTCGGGGTACGAGCGGCCGAGGGCGAGATGCAGCGTGCCGCCGATCTTCTCGTCGAAGAGGATCGCCCCGACGGCGCGGTCGATCCCGAAGTTCGTGCCGATGCCGACCTCGCCGAGCCGGCGGGCGCCCTCGTCCGTCGCGAGCGCCCGCTCCAGGTAGGCCTGGCCGCGCTCCGCGCGGGCCGACACGACCTCGCCGTCGCGCAGTTCGAGCTCCACGCCCGCGACCTCCACGCCGGCAGGCGAGGAGGGGACGCCGAAGCGCACGTGCCCGTTGGCCGACGCCTCGTGGGGGCCGGTGAAGACCTCGCCGGAGGGCATGTTGCGCCTGCCGTCCGAGTTGATCCAGGTCCTGCCTCGGACGCCGAGCTCCAGCGACGTCCCCGGTGCCTCCACGCGCAGCGTCGACGCCTTCGACAGCCGCCGGATGAGCGAGTCCTGGAACGCCCGCAGCTCGCCCCAGGACACGACCGGGTCAGGCTGGTCGAGGAACAGCGCCCGCTCCACGAACGCGCCGAACTCCTCGAGCGACAGGCCGGCCTCCTGGGCGCTGGCCTCGGTGGGCCACAGCGTGGTCGCCCAGCGGCGCTTGAGCGTCTGCTCGCGCACGTCGCGTCGGGCGCGTGCGACGCGTGCGATCGCGGTCGGGTCCACGCCGGTCAGCGCTCGCGTGTTGGCGGGCGCCTGGATGGAGAGCGTCGCGTCGACCCGCTTGGCCTCCTCGAGGTCGAACGGCGCGATGAGGTCCAGATGGAGGTCCTGCGCGTGGCGGTAGAAGCCGAGCGTCGCCTCGGGCAGCTCGACGCGCAGGAGCGGCCAGGCCTCGCGGACCAGGATCGCCCGCTGGAGCTCCAGGAGGAGCGGGGCGGCGAGCGTGGTCGAGCGCACGAGGATCTGCTGCTGGCGCTGCACCTCCAGGCAGTAGCCGGCGAGCAGCTGAGCGAACGCGGCGGGATCCGGACGGTGGGTCACGCCCTCCATCCTTCCGCGAGGGCCGCAAGGGCGTCGGCCGGGTCGTGCCCCAGCTCGGTCGCGAGCGCCGCGACGAGGCGCTCCTGCGGCTCGCGTGCGGCCGTCAGCCCCATGACGGAGAAGATCCAGACCCGGCCCGCGAGGGGGCCCGGCCCGGGAGCGATCTCGATCCCGTGCACCGTCCGCAGCCGCCGGCGGACCGCCTGCTCGTCGGTCCCGTCGGGGACGCGGACGGCGAGCACCGGGCGCAGCTCCTCCCCGTCGGGGGCGAGCCGCTCGAGCCCGACCACGGCGACGGCATCGCGCAGCGCGGCGTGGGCGCGCCGGTGGCGCTCCCATCGGGTCGGCAGCCACTCGTCGTGCACGAGCCGCAGCGCCTCGTGCAGCGCCAGGATCAGCTGCACGGGAGGAGTGTGATGGAGCGTCCGGCCGGGCCCGCCGTCGGTCCATTGCGCGAGGATCCCGATCAGGTCGAAGTACCAGGAGCGGCCGGGTCGCACGCGACGCTCCAGCTTGCGCAGGGCGCGGTCGCCGGCGGTGATCGGCGCCAGCCCGGGCGGGGCGCCGAGACACGCGTGCGTCACCGAGACGGCGGCATCGACGAGCTGCTCGTCCACGCGCAGCGGCTGGCCGCCCAGCGTCAGCCCGCAGTCGACGACAAAGAGGGCCTCCTGCTCGCGGCACGCCTCACCGAGGCCGTCCAGCGGCTGGCAGACGCCCGTGGCGTGCTCGCCGTGGACGACGGCGAGCACGTCGCATTGCTTGCCGACGGCCTCGACCAGCTCCTCGAGCGCGATCGCGCGACCCCACGGCGCCTCGACGCGTATCACGTCGGCGCCTGCGCGCACCATGGCCGCCGCGAGCCGCTCGCCGAGCGGGCCTGCGACGCCGCAGACGACGCGATCCCCCGGATCGACGAAGTTGGCGATGACCGTCTCCATGCCCGCGCCGCTGGAGCCGGTGACCGGCAGCGTCGCGCGCGCCCGCGTCGCGAACGCGTCGCGCAGCAGCGCCTGCGTCTCGTCCATGACCGTGGTGAACGCCGGGTCCATCGGGCTCGGCGCCGGCGCGGCGAGACGCTCGCGAACGCTGTCGGCCAGAGGGCTCGGACCCGTTCCGAGCAGCAACGGCTCGGCGGGGACGGCGCCCTCGCTCATCATGGAGCCTCGACGTCCGGGAAGTGCTCGGCGAGGTGGCGGCGGACCGCGTCGCGGACGAACCGCCGCTCGTCCTGGGTCGCCATGCGATAGCGGGCGAGCAGCTCGCGTTGCCCCTCCGTGGGGACGTCGTGCACGGTCCAGCGCACGGCGAGGCGCTCGAACAGGAACTCGACGGCCCGCTGCCACGAGTCCTCCGTCGTGCGCGACATGTCGTGCAGCACCGCCGCGTACTCGCGGCGGGTGGCGGGCGTCATGGAGCCGCGCAGCTCGAGCACGCTTCCGTCCTCGTCCCGGTACGGGCTCGTCGGCGCCTTCAGGCGATCGCGCTGACGGTTGCGGCGGCCCATGGGCGCCAATGTAGCTTCCCAAGGCACGCGACCCTGACACGACTGTGACAAGGATAGGCCGGCGCTGGCCGCGATCCGGCCTGGATGGGCGATATCAGGTTGTCGAATGACGCGTTCGTGATCTACCCTGACACGACTGTGCCAAGGATTGACGAGATCATGGCCGGCAAGGATGGTGCGCCGGTCTTCTCCTTCGAGTTCTTCCCGCCCAAGTCCGACGAGGGCGAGGCGAACCTCCGCCGCGCGCTGCGCGAGCTGGCCCCGCTGGCCCCCGACTTCGTGTCGGTGACCTACGGCGCGGGCGGATCGACCCGCGATCGGACCGTGGACATCGTCGCGTCGCTCCGACAGGAGTTCGGCCTGGAGGCGATGGCCCACTTCACCTGCGTCAACGCCACCGTCGAGGACCTGCGCGCGACGCTGGGTCGCATGCGCGACGCCGGCGTGGAGAACGTGCTCGCGCTGCGCGGCGACCCGCCCGAGGGCCAGGAGCGGTGGACGAAGACAGAAGGCGGCCTGGAGTACTCCGCCGAGCTCGTCGCGCTCATCGAGGACGAGTACCCGTTCTCCATCGGCGCGGCGTGCTTCCCCGAGACGCACATCGACGCGGTCGACGCCGAGACGGACCTGCGCCACCTCAAGGCCAAGGTCGACGCCGGCGCGCGCTTCCTCATCACGCAGCTGTTCTTCGAGAACGCCCACTACGTGGACTTCGTCGCCCGGGCGCGCGACATCGGCATCGACGTTCCGATCATCCCGGGGATCATGCCGATCACCAACGTGGCCCAGATCAAGCGCATCACGGCGCTGTGCGGTGCGGAGATCCCGGCGCGGCTGCGCTACGCGCTGGAGTCGCGCGCCGACGAGCCCGAGGCGGTCGCGGAGTTCGGCGTGGCGTATGCGACGCTGCAGTGCGCGGAGCTGCTCGCGGAGGGGGCGCCGGGCGTGCACTTCTACACCCTGAACCGCTCCCCCGCCACGCGCGCGATCCTTGGGGCGCTGCGGCTCATGCGCCCCTGGGAGCGGGCGCCCGCGCGGGTCTGAGCGCGCTCCTCCTCAGCCTGTCCGCCGCCCTCGCCTGGGGGACGGCGGACTTCCTCGGCGGCCTGACGTCGCGGCGGATGGTCGTGATCGCCGTGCTCTTCTGGAGCCAGCTGGCGGGCCTCGCGCTCATGCTGGCCATCGTCGCCATCGGTGACATCTCGCTGGATGGGGACAGCGTGCCCTGGGGGATCGCGGCGGGCGTCCTCGGCTCGATCGCGCTGGGGCTGTTCTACGCGGGGCTCGCCGCCGGCGCGATGAGCCTCGTCGCGCCGCTCAGCGCGTGCGGCGCGCTGGTCCCGGTCGCGGTCGCGCTCGCCGGTGGGGAGAGCGTCGACGCGCTGACGGTGGCCGGCATGGCGCTCGCGCTGGCCGGGGCGGTGCTGGTCTCGCGCACGTCGGGCCCGTCGGTGTCGCTCGAGCCCCGCATCGTCGCCATGGCGCTGGGCGCCGGCCTGGCGTTCGGTGGGGTCATCACGCTGTTCCAGCAGGGAGCGCAGGGCGGCGACGACGCGAGCGTCACGGTCGTGCTCGCGGCGCGGGCGGCGTCGCTTCTGGCGACGACGTGCGCGGTGGTCTCCACCCGCACGTCGACCGCGATCCCGGGACGCTCGACGGCGCCGCTGCTGCTCGCCGTCGGGCTGGGGGACACGGGGGCGAACGTGCTGCTGGCCTTCGCCTCCGGAGGCGGGGAGGACGCGCTCGTCGCCGTGCTCTCGTCGCTGTACCCGGTCGTCACGGTGGTGCTGGCGCGCACGGTGCTGGGGGAGCGGTTGTCGCCGTGGCAGGCGACGGGCGTGGCCGCCGCGCTCGCGGGGGTGGCGCTTGTGTCGGCGGCGTAGCTTCACTCAGCCGCGCAGCTGGTCGAGCAGGAACTGCACGCCGCCGGCCCGCACCGCGAGTCGCAGGAACGTCGCCTCCGTCCCTCCGAGCGTCCCGTCGTCCACCGCCCGGTCGACCCCGGCGAGGACGGCGTCCTTCACGCGCTCGTCGCTGACGCCGCGGGGGTTGCGCTCGCGGATGAGGTCGAGCAGCACCTGCTCGCGGCTCATGCGCAGGTCGCACGCCGCGCCGTCGAGGACGGAGAGGGTCGCGCGCTGCGCCGGATCGAGGACGTCGCCGCTGCGCGGCCGCTCGCGGGGGGCACAGGCGTTCGCCACCGGGCTCGGCGTGTAGTCGCCGCCGCCCTTCGCCACGTATCCGCCGACCAGCGCGACCGCGAGGACCAGGGCAAGCGCGATCAGCCTCACGCTCCCGCCCTCCGCGGCAGCAGGGCGATCGGCACGAGCGCCAGGAGCGCGAAGCCGGCGGCGACGAGGAACGAGGTGGAGAACGCCTCGGTGCCGGCGCGATCGAGCTCGTCCTCCATCTCGGCGCTCAGCTCTCGCACCGCGGCCGCCCGCCCCGGTCCGGCGTCGGCCTTCGCGAACGCCGGCCCGAGGTCGGGCAGCCGTCCGTCCGTGTTCTCCACCACGTCCGCCAGGCCGCGCGTGAGGCGCACCTTCACCGCGAGCGGCAGCGGGGCGTCCAGCAGCTCGGAGATCGCGGCACGCTCGGTCGGCAGCTCCTGCGCGTCGAGGTCGTGCGTGAAGACCGGCGTCAGCAGCAGCAGGCCGGCCACGACGCCGGCATGGCGCGCGGCGATCGTGAAGCTCGCGTCGCGCGAGGCGGTCGCGCCGTGGGGAACCGCGACCCGGGTCAGCCCCGTGAGCAGCAGCCCCAGCCCCAGCCCGACGAGGACCTGGGGCGCGATCGTCCATGCGGGCGACGCGCTCGGCAGCAGGCCGAGCGCCGCGAGCCCGCCCGCGAGGAGGATCGCGCCCGCGGCGGCGCGGGGCACGGCGTCGGCGGCGCCGACCGCGCGCGCCAGCAGCGGCGCGACGAGCGCGGAGACGGGCATGACGGTCACGATCGCGGCCGCCTGCGCCGGGGAGTGCCGCCAGCCCTCGATGACCATGGACACGAGCAGGAACAGCGCCGCCGCGAGCGCCGCCGACGCCAGCGCCAGCGCGGCGAGCGCCGCCAGGCCCGCGCGCCGCTCGGTGTGCGGCCCTCGCTGCGCGACCGCCGGAGGCGCTCGCAGCGCGCCCGGCAGCGCCGCCAGCGCGACCGGGACCTGCAGCGCGAACATCGCCTCCCACGACAGGACGTCGGTGAGCACGCCGCCTGCGGCCGGCCCCACCGCCGCGCCGAGCACGCCGGCCGTCGCCCACGTGCCGAGCCCGTGCTCGGGGTCGTGGCGCAGCAGCAGCTCCAGGGCGGCGGCCACCACCGCTGCGCCGGCGACGCCCTGCGCCACGCGCCCGCCGATGAGCGGCCCCAGCGCGTCGGCCGTGGCGCAGACGAGGCACGCAGCGGCGAAGAGCGCGATCCCGATCACGAGCACCACGTCGGGCCGGCGTCGCGCGAGCATGGCGCCGGGGACGGCGAAGACCGCGAGGGCGATGTTGAACGACACGAGCACCCACGCCACCTCGGCGACCGTCGTGTCGAG
>Ga0081539_10002516_pt1 | contig 25625 bp, 23 predicted proteins | sample TabmetS4T2R2_FD_71023 | JGI IMG/M metagenome (GOLD analysis project Ga0081539, IMG submission 71023) | Tabebuia heterophylla rhizosphere microbial communities from the University of Puerto Rico - S4T2R2 | ecosystem: Host-associated > Plants > Roots > Rhizosphere ...
GTGCAGGCATTCGCCACGGTGACGCGCGCGGCGACCCGCTTCGTGATGGCGTCCAGCGCCTGCAGATAGGTTGCCTTGCACTGCGGCGAGGTCACGTCCTGGTTGCGTGACAGGCATTCCTTGAGGCGGTTGGCGTCGAGATTGACGCCGCGGCAATTGGCGGTGATGTCGGCGCCGCAGCCCTTGGCCAGCATGGCCGCCGCATCGCCAAAGCTCATCGTCTCCGCCGCCGCCCACGACGGCACGGCCAGCCAAGCGGCAATCAGGAAAATCCCTCCCCGGACCATGGGGATATCTCAACCGATGATTTCAGGGATGGTCAAGGGCCACGAAGGTGGACGGCGCAGTGTCCACGGCACTGTTGCCGCGGCGACAGCGAGATAGCGCTTCTTCGAATCGCCATCTCGCTCTTAACTTTTTGTTTGAGCATGATCTTTTCGGAAAACCGCTGCACACTTTGCGCTAACGCGGCCCTACGGGTCCGGATCATGCTCGGGTGTGTCACACCCGCTCCACAAAACTGTCGACCACCTTCTTTTCCCCCGCCTTCTCGAAGGCGATGGTGAGCTTGTTGCCGTCGATCTTCACGACGTGGCCGTAGCCGAACTTCTGGTGGAAGACGCGGTCGTCCAGCGAGAATTCGGAAGTTGAGGTGGATTTCGCCACCAGCTCGCCCTCGATCACCATCGGTCCGCGCTTGTTGCGCGAAAATCCACCTGGCGAAAATGACGATTGATCCTCGTTGAAGCCGCCGCGGGCCTGGCCGCCGCGGTTGCGATTGCGGTTGGCCTGGGCGCGCTGCCAGCCCGGCGTGGTGTAGCTGGAGCCGAAGGATTCGACGTTGTCGAAGCGCGAGGGGCCGTAACCGCCGGAGCCGCCCCAGCCGGAGCCGCCCTTGGATTCCGTGATCTCGACGCTTTGCGCCGGCAGCTCGTCAAGGAAGCGCGAGGGGATCGTGGTCGACCAGGTGCCGTGAATGCGGCGGTTGGTGGCAAAAAAGATTTTGGCGCGGCGGCGCGCCCGCGTCAGGCCGACATGGGCGAGGCGGCGCTCTTCCTCGAGCCCCGCGCGGCCCTGCTCGTCGAGGGTGCGCTGGCTCGGAAACAGGCCTTCCTCCCAACCGGGCAGGAACACGTTGTCGAATTCCAGCCCCTTGGCGGAGTGCAGCGTCATCAGCGACACCGCTTCCTCCTGGGCGCCATCCTCGCGGTCCATGACGAGGGCAATGTGCTCGAGGAAACCGACAAGGTTCTCGAACTCCTCCATGGAACGCACCAGTTCCTTCAGGTTCTCCAGCCGGCCGGCGGCATCCGCCGAGCGGTCCTTCTGCCACATCTCGGTGTAGCCGCTCTCGTCAAGCACGATCTCGGCAAGCTCGGTGTGCGCGGTGACCTCGCTCTGCGCGCGCCAGCGGTCGAATTGCACCACAAGATCGCGCAAGGACCCGCGCGCCTTCGGCTTCAGCTCGTCGGTCTCGACCACGGCACGCGCCGCGTCGAACAGCGAAATGCGGCGCTTGCGGGCGTGGTCGTGCAGCAGCTGCACAGTGGCATCGCCTAAGCCTCGCTTCGGCACATTGATGATGCGCTCGAAGGCGAGGTCGTCGGCGGGCGAATTGATGGTGCGGAGATACGCCAAGGCGTCGCGGATTTCGGCACGCTCGTAGAAGCGGGGACCACCGATCACGCGATAGGGCAGGCCGAGCGTGACGAAGCGGTCTTCGAACTCGCGCATCTGGAACGAGGCGCGCACGAGAATGGCGACCTCGTTGAGGTTCTCCTTGGCGCGCTGCAACTCCTCGATCTCCTCGCCGATGGCGCGGGCTTCCTCCTCGGAATCCCAGGCCCCGGTCACGGTGACCTTCTCGCCGTCGACGTCCTCGGTGCGCAGCGTCTTGCCGAGCCGGCCTTCATTATGTGCGATCAGATGCGAGGCGGCGGCGAGGATGTGGCCGGTCGAGCGGTAGTTGCGCTCGAGGCGGATGACTTTGGCGCCGGGGAAATCGTGCTCGAAGCGCAGGATGTTGTCGACCTCGGCGCCGCGCCAGCCGTAGATCGACTGGTCGTCGTCGCCGACGCAGCAGATGTTTTTGGGGGACGCGGGCGGTGACGGTAGCTCCGTCATTCCGGGGCGATGCGCAGCATCGAACCCGGAATTTCGTTCTAACAAATCTCCAGATTCCGGGTTCACGCCTTCGGCGTGCCCCGGAATGACGGTGGATGTATCTTGCGCTTTCGAAGTCGACGGCGCCTGCGACAGCAGGCGCAGCCATAGATACTGCGCGACGTTGGTGTCCTGATATTCGTCGACCAGGATGAACCTGAAGCGGTTCTGGTAGCTGCGCAGCACGTCGGCGTGCTCGCGGAAGATGCGGATGTTCTCCAGCAACAGGTCGCCGAAGTCGGCGGCGTTGAGGATCTTCAGCCGCTCCTGATAGGAGGTGTAGAGCTTGCCGCCCTTGCCGTTGGCGAATACGGCGGCTTCGCCGGGCGGCACCTGCGACGGCGTCAGGCCGCGGTTTTTCCAGCCGTCGATCAGGCCGGCCAGCATGCGCGCCGGCCAGCGCTTGTCGTCGATATTCTCCGCCTGCAGCAGTTGCTTCAGCAGCCGCACCTGGTCGTCGACATCGAGCACGGTGAAATTGGATTTCAGCTGCGCCAGCTCCGCGTGAAAACGCAGGATGCGGCCGCCGATGGAATGGAAGGTGCCGAGCCACGGCATGCCCTCGACCGCATGGCCGAGCATCTGGCCGAGCCGGCCCTTCATCTCGCGCGCCGCCTTGTTGGTGAAGGTGACCGCCAAAATCTCATGCGGCCGGGCGCGGCCCTGGCTCAGGATGTGGGCGATGCGGGTGGTGAGCACCCGGGTCTTGCCGGTGCCGGCGCCGGCCAGCACCAGCACGGGTCCATCCAGCGTCTCCACCGCCTCGCGCTGTTCGGGATTGAGGCCGGACAGATACTGCGGGGCCGCCGCGGCCCGCGCCCGCGCGGCAATCCCGCCAGCCGCAGGCTGGTGCTCAGGGACGCTCGCATGGGGCAGTTTGTTCGGCTCGGTCATCGCGAATCGCATTTCCCCACGATGGCACCGTGAGGCGTTGAAGGGGAGCCTTCTTAGCAGGGATTGCGGGTCATATAGGGCTCAAACGGCCGTTTTGACAGGTTTTATCGTCGCGAATCCGGGCGCGATTTCGTTCCCGTCTCACGAAGAATTTTCGGCACTTCCGGCGCGGAACTGGCATTCTCCGCCCGGCATTGTCCGCACATGAGGCGCCCGTCGCGCCCTGGAGGAAACAGAGCAAAGGACAATGTCATGTTGAGCTGGGTTCTTACTTTTCTCGTCATCGCGTTGATTGCCGGCATTCTGGGCTTCGGCGGCATCGCCGGCGCGTCCGTCGAAATCGCCAAGGCGATCTTCTTCATCGCCATCGTGCTGTTCCTGATCTCGGCGGTGGTCGGCTTTGTGCGAGGGCGAGGCAGCGTCTAGCGAATAGCGCTACTTAGAGGGCATCGCCACTTTCCGGCCGATGCCCTCCGGCCGCGGCACGCCGGCATGGATGTTCGCGATGGCTGCAATGCGGGCGCGGATGTCAGGCGGGAAAGGCGCCACCTTGCGTGCGCTCATGTCGATGTGCAGCGTGATGTTCTCCGAGGTCGCGGAAATCCAGCCCTCGGTAGCGTGGCGTAATTCCTCAAAGGTGTGGATGCGCTTTTCGTCGGCGGCCAGCAGGTAGACCGTGACCTGCGCGGGATCGCCGAGATGGATTTCCCTTAAGTAACGGACATGGCATTCCGCGGTGAAGGTCGAGCCGTGGCGCTCCTTCATATAGGTCGGCCCGATGCCGAGCTGCAGCCATAGCTCGTCGATCGCACGATCCATCATCACGTTGTAATAGGCCATGTTGAGATGGCCGTTGTAGTCGATCCATTGCGGCTCGATCTGCATCACCGAGGACACGAACGGGGCGGTCGGCAGTTTTGTCTCCCGGGCGGCGGTCGCGGATGTCATCGTCTCTCCCTGCGGACGCAATCTGGTTCTTGACCCCTTATATATCCTTTGCCACCGTCGCCCAAAGCCGGGAGGAATTTGACGTGGCGACAACGATAACAAGCACATTGCAGCGGGCGGAACCGCAGGCCGTCAAGAGCGCGATCGACGCGCTGGCGGCGCGGTTCGGCAACCGGCTGATCACTTCGCAGGCCGTGCGCGAGCAGCATGCGCATACCACCACATGGCTGGCGTCGCAGCCGCCGGATGCGGTTGTGCTGGCGCAGGAGACCGAAGACATCCAGGACGTGGTGCGGATTTGCGCGAAGCACGGCGTGCCCGTGATCGCCTTCGGCACCGGCACATCGCTGGAGGGGCAGGTCAATGCGCCGGCCGGCGGCGTCTGCATTGATCTGCGCGACATGAACAGGATCCTCGAGGTGCACGCCGAGGACCTGGATTGCGTGATCCAGCCCGGCGTCACCCGCAAGGCGCTCAACGAGCATCTGCGCGACCAGGGCCTGTTCTTCCCGATCGATCCCGGCGCCGACGCCTCGCTCGGCGGCATGACCTCGACCCGCGCCTCCGGCACCAATGCGGTGCGCTACGGCACCATGCGCGAGAACGTGCTGGCGCTGAAGGTCGTTCGCGGCGACGGCGAGATCATCACCACGGGCACGCGGGCGAAGAAATCCTCCGCCGGCTATGACCTCACCCATCTCTTCGTCGGCGCGGAAGGCACGCTCGGCATCATCTCCGAGCTGACCATCAAGCTGCGCGGAATTCCCGAGACGATTGCGGCAGCCGCCTGTTCGTTCGAGACCGTGCGCGGCGCCTGCCAGGCGACGATCCTCGCCATCCAAACCGGGATTCCCCTGGCGCGCATCGAATTGCTCAACGCCGAGCAGGTCAAGGCCTGCAATTCCTATTCAAAGCTCTCGCTGCCGGAGACGCCGCTATTGCTGCTGGAATTCCATGGCAGCGACGTCGAGGTCGCCGAGCAATCCCGGAATTTCGGCGAGATCGCCAAAGAATGCGGCGGCGGCGATTTCTCCTGGACCACCAGGCCGGAGGATCGCACAAAACTATGGCAGGCGCGGCACGACGCCTATTGGTCGGTGAAGGCGCTGCGCCCCGGCGCGGGCGTGGTCGCAACCGACGTCTGTGTACCGATCTCGCGGCTGGCTGATTGCGTCACCGAGACCGAGGACGACCTCAAGCGTCTCGGCCTGCTGTCGCCGATCGTCGGCCATGTCGGCGACGGTAATTTCCACTGCTCGCTGGCCTGCGACGTCGACAACCCCGAGGAGATGGCGCGCGGCGAGGAGTTCATGCACCGCCTGGTCGAGCGCGCGCAAGCGATGGGCGGCACCTGCACCGGCGAGCACGGCATCGGGCAGGGCAAGCAGAAGTACCTCAAGGCCGAACTCGGCAGCGAGGCGCTCGACGCCATGCGCGCGCTGAAAAAGGCGCTCGACCCGCAAAACATCTTCAATCCCGGCAAGATCGTCCCGGCGGCGTAGCACGCCGGCAGCCCACGCCTCGCCCCGATCGTGCGGAACTTTTGCCGTCTTCGTGCGTCATCACTTCCGCCGCGTTGTGGGCGGTGTGACCGCTGGGAGGGTGCCATGGCTTGGCGCGCGTTGGGAATTGCGGTTCTTGCCTTCATTTTGGCCGTGTCGGGCGAGGCCATTGCCAGGGGCGGCGGCCATGGAGGAGGACACGGCGGCGGCCACGGCCACGGCGGAGGACATCGGGGCGGCTTCCACGGCCATCACGGCGGCGGGCATCATTTCGGCGGACATCGCGGCGGCTTCTCGCGCCATGCGGTCGGACGCGCGCACTTTGGACGCGCCCATTTCGGCGGCAGCCGTTTTGCGGCGCGGCACCAGAATTTCGGCGCCACGCGCCATGCCGCGATCGCGCCGGGCAACGCACGCCATGCGATGAATCTGCTGTCCAATCCGCGCGCCATGCGAAATGGCCGGCTGCTCGGCAATCCGGCGGCCCGCACGCAGATTGCGGCTGCCGCGGCGCTGGCGGGCTGGCATGGCGGCGCCTTCGGCAACGGCTGGTGGCGGCATCACAATGGCGGATATGGCTGGGTCGGCCCGCTGTTCTGGCCGTTCGCCTATAACGATATCTACGACTGCACCCTCTGGGCCGACTGCTACGGCTTCTGGGGCTACGGCTATCCCGACATCTATGCCGGGATTTTCGCGCCCTACGCCTATGACGACCTCGCCGGTTATTTCCCGCAGCGCCGCTATGACCGCAGGCGCGGCCGCCCGCTCGACATCAGCCAGATGTGCGGCAATGACAGCCGCACGGTCGCCGGCATGCCGGTCGACCAGATCGCGGACGCCGTGCAGCCGACGGAAGCGCAGCGCGCCGCGCTGGCCGACCTCGGCAACACCTCGCTTACGGCGGCGCAGGCGATCCGCGCGGCGTGCCCGGCCCAGGCCAATCTGACCGCACCGGGCCGGCTCGCGGTCATGCAGCAGCGCGTCGAGGCCATGATATCGGCGGTCGGCACCATCCAGCCGAAGCTGGACACTTTCTACGGCCTGCTCAATGACGAGCAGAAGGCGCGGCTCAACGCGCTAGCCGATAGTCAGCGCAAGACCGCCGAGGGATCGCCTGCGCAAGCCTGCGGTGCGCCGCCGGTCGCGCTGGAATGGCCAACGAGCGAAGTCGAGGCGAGAATCCGTCCTGACGATGCCCAGCGCGCCGCGCTGAACAAGCTCCAGGACACCAGTGCCCGCGCCGCGGACTCGCTGAAGGAAGCGTGCCAGACGGGCGAGGCGGTGACGCCGCCGGCGCGGCTTGCCGCCACTGCCAAGCGGCTCGACGCGATGCTGGCCGCCGTCAAGCAGGTGCGCGCGGCGCTCGACGATTTCTACGCCACGCTCAACGACGAGCAGAAGGCGCAGTTCGAGGCGATCGGGCCGAAGCGGACGACATAGCGGCTTCTTCACAGGCTGCGGCAAATGCCGCTATGCTTGTCGTATAGTTTATTTGCTTGACGCGTTTTCTTCACGCGAACCGGTCGCCATCCCGCATCAAGTGCGGGACAAGCTTCGCCTGAAAACGCTGCGGGTGGGGTGCGGCAATGCGGTGGTTCAAGCGATCCCAGCGCAAGGACATTTGGGACGAAGCGCTCGAAGCGCCGGTCGGCGATATCGAAGCGGCCAAGCGGATCCGCGAAATCTGCCGTTCGGCCGCCGACAGCGCCGAAAAGGTCGGCGCGGCTGCCGACCGGACCCACCGCAAGATCAAGGGCGACGTCGAGCGCTATGAGCGCGCGGCGCGGGCGGCGATGGAAATCGCCATGAACGTGTCCGACGAGTTGCTGCGCGATGCCGCGGTGCGCCAGATCGTCGAATTGTGCCTGAAGGCGGGCAATATCACCACCGCGCAGACGCTGTTTCGCGCCATCCAGGCCAAATCGATCCGCGACGAGGTGCTGCGGGATTTCCCGCAGCTGCAGCCATAGCGGTCAGAATTTAGCCGTCAGGATCTGCCGAGCGCATTGATCGCCTCGTCGACGCTGCGGAAGACGCGGTCCCTCGGCAGCACGTCGTATATCCCGAAACGCTGGAAGGCTTCCTGCGCGCGTGTCGACTCGAGCCGCGCGACCGCCAGCGTGACGTCCCGCGCGCGGCATTCGCCGATCAGGTCGAGCAGGGTTTGCGCCGCGGTGAAATCGAGTTCGAGGATGCCGCTGGCTTCAAGCACCAGCAGCTTCGGTTTTGGCGAGGCTTTCAGCACGCCAAGCAGGTCGGCGGCGAAATTTTCGACGTTGAGGAAGGTCAGCGGCGCCTGCAGGCCGACGACGGCGATGCCGGGACTCTGCTCGCCCGCCATATGGTGATTGACCGGCCACCAGATCGTCGTACCCGGCACATGCTCGAACGGTAGCAGGCGCGCCCGCGTGATGCCCCAGATGCCGTGCAGCAGCGACAGGGCGATGCCGACGGCGACGCCCTGTTCGATCGGTAGCACGATGATCGCGGCGGCAGTAGCGATGATCAACAGGAATTCGCCTAGCGACTGGCGATAAATCTTCACGATCTGTCGGAGGCGAACAATTCGCAGCGCCACGAACACCAGCACGCCTCCGAGCGCAGCATCGGGCACGTGGCGGAGGAGCGTGGCGCCAAAGGCGAGCAGCGCCAGCACGATTGCGGCTGCAACCAGGCCGGACAGCTGCGTCCGGCCTCCGGTCTCGCAGACGATGCCGGTGCGCGGCGGGCTGGCATCGACGGGAAAGGCGCCGAACAGGCCGGCAAGTACATTGCCGGCGCCGGCGCCGATAAAATCACCGTCGACGTCGGCCGGCTTGTCCGGGTCGGACGGAAAGGCGCGGGTGGTGGCCGCCGTCTGCACCATCACGACGATCGCGATCAGCAAAGCGAGGGGAACAAGGGTCGCCCATCTCTCGGGATCAAGGTGAGGCAGCGTCGGCAGCGGCAGCGTGGCGGGCACTGAGCCGACGACGGCAACGCCTTTGCTTTCGAGTCCGGCAGCGACCACCGTAATCGTGGCCGCGACCAGCCCGATCAGCGCGCCGGGAATTTTCGCGGAGATGGCTTCCGCGCCCGCGACGACCGCGAGCACGCCGAGCCCGATCGCGAGGGTGTAGAGATTGGCGGCGCCGGCGTGCCGCGCCAGCTCGATGATGCGGTCGAGCATCGGGCCTTTCGGCGGCGCCAGCCCGAGCACGCCGGGCAGTTGCGAGATCAGGATGTGCACCGCAATGCCGGCCAGGAAGCCCACGGTCACCGGTGTCGACAGCAAATTGGCGATCCAGCCCATGCGGAACAGGCCGGCGAGGATGAGCATCACCCCGACCATCAGCGCCAGCGCGACCGCCAGCGCCTGGTAATCGCCGCCGGCGGCCATCAGCAAAAGTCCGCCGGCAAAGATCGGCGTGATGGTGGAGTCCGCGCCGCAGGACAGGAAACGGTTGGCGCCGAACATGGCAAAGCCGATCGATCCCAGGATGAAGGCGAAAAAACCGATCTGCGGCGCGAAACCGCCAAGCCGTGCGGTGGCCATCTGCTCGGGAATTGCGATGGCCGCGAGCGTGAGCCCCGCGATGAGATCGTCGGGCAGGTCGGCGGCGCGGAACGAACGCAGCGAGCGGAAGATGGGCCAGCGGCTCTCCGCACCGTCAGAGGCGTCTTGCGCCATCGATCGTTCGCTCCCTGCTGCTGCCGATTGCCGGAAAATATTCCCTCAATCGTCGGCAAAAGGCCAGCGGAGGCAGGTCACTTCGCCCGCGCGGTGATCGCCTTGCGGATGGCGGCAAGCGGAGCGCCATCGTCGAATTCGAGCGCCTCGCCGCGCGGACGCAGGCCGAGGTCGCGCCACAGTGCGGCAAGATCCGGCGTCACCGGCTTCGGTCCCATTTCGTTGTGCAGGCGGGTCAGCACGTTGACGCCGATCGCCTTGTCGGCAGTGGCGAGCACGCGCTCGATCGGCCAGTCCTGTTCGTGATTGCCGCCGGCTGCGATCACGCCGCGCACGGCGTGCTGCAGGCCAAGCTTGTTGCCGGTGGCCTTGCGGATTTCGATGTCGGCGAGCAGGCAAAACATCGCGCCGCCCCAATATTTGCGGCCCCAGGTGTCGGTGTTGTCGAGGCCGCGGTCGCCGGCCTCGGGAAGGCCCTGCGGCATGTCGCGCATGACCGCCTGCCAGATCTGCACCGGCGTGAGATCGCCGGCCTGCACGCGCGCGATCGGCTCGATATAGACGGCGAGCCCTTCGGACAGCCACGCATACCGATCGGCCATGTCGGGCAGCGCGAGATGCACCATTTCGTGCACCATCACCCAGTCGCGGCGAAGGTCGTCTTCACTTGAATCTCGCCCGAACATGACGCGGATGGCCGCGCCGCGATATCCCCACGTCGTGCCGCCGCGCACGCGCGGTCCGTTGACCGGCACGATCAGCAGTTTCAGCTCGCCGACGGGGAAGCGGCCGTAATAGGTGGAGACGGCACGCGCCGATGTCTTCACCCAGTCCAGCACCTTCTCGGTCGGCAGCGCGATCTCGCCCGGCGCAAAGGCGACATGGATGACGCCGCCGGGCACGTCGAGATCGGTCTTCGGCAATTTTTCGAAGGCGTCGTAGGGCATCCGGTTGCCGCGGGCGAACTCCGACTGCGCATCGGCAAGGAAGGGAAACGCGCCGGCAAGCGCTGTGGCAAAAGCGACAGCGAGCGCGATCGCCCGGAACGATGCGATCCGCTTCATGACGCGGCTCCTCTGGCGCGGCTCGCGGTGCCGGACCGGTTTGCAAGAAATGACGTCGCCTGCTCGACGAGATCGTCGAGCATCGCCGCCAGCAACGCTTCGCCTTTCTCGAGAGTCGCCAGCGTCGGATCGCCGAAGCTGCCGGAGCGGCTGTAGTTCGGCGAAGTTTTGTCAGTTGGCGTCAGGCGGCCCGGCACGGCCTGCGCGATGGACGGGCTCGCCTCGGCGCGCGGCATCTCGACGATCTCGGGCGCGATCGCCAGCATCAACGAGGTTTCGAGCTCATCGGCATGGCTGCCATGGCCTTGTTTGGCGAGCGCAGCCGCGGCGCGGCGATAGCGCGGGCCTTCGTGAATTTTCAGATGCAGCGCGTTTTCGACTCGCGCCAGCGCGCGCTCGACCGGGGCGCGCGTGCTGACGCCGGTATCGAGCACGAATAGCGCGGCGCAGCCGTGCCGGAGGATTTCCGAGGCGATTTCGCTCACCACATTCTCGAACGTCGCGGCCGACAGGCTGATGCTTCCCGCATAGTCGACGAAGGCCGGATAGTGCCCATAAGTCAGCGTCGGCCAGATCAGCGCATCGATGCGCTCCGCGAGCCTTGATGCAAGAAATTCGGCCTGGATGCGGTCGGTGTCGAGCGGCAGATGCAGGCCGTGCTGCTTTGCGCCGGCGCCGATCGGCAGGATCGCGGCGGCGCCCGCGGCGATGCGGCGCGCGACGTCGTCCCATCTCATGTGCTCGACGAAATCGCGTTCGGCCTCAACGCCCATGCATCCGGCCTTTCAATGTCAGGCGGCAACGCCCGTCAACAGCCCGCCCGTGATCCAGCCGTGCAGATAGCTTGCGCCGCGGCCTGCCGCCGTGTCGGGGTCATCATAGGTGGCGAGCATCGAGCAGAGTACGCCGAAGGGGACGCCCCTGGCCGCCTCGTCCCACATCATGGCTTCCTCGGCCGGCAGCTCGCGAAACATTGGCGTGTTCTCCTGCCGCCACACCAGAATGCGCACCGGCTCGACCTGTTCCTCCGCATCGGGCGGCGTCTCGTCCGCCTTGAGCGCGCGCCAGATCGCGGGCGCGTTGGTGGAAAGATCGAGGCGCGCGGCGGTCGGGTGCGGCGCGAAGACGAGGTCCTTCCAGATTTCGGGCGCAAAGGCCGCGACATCGGGCAGCGTCACCACCGTGCCGTCGGTGCCGTCAAAGGCATCGTTGAGCGCCTTTTCCAGCGCGGCGAGATCGCCCAGCACGGGATAGCCGCTGTACGGCGCGTTTGCCCGCAGGAACTCGGGCAGGCCTTGCGAGAACCAGCGCAAATTGGGGTGCTCGGACGGCCGCGCCTTGACATAGGCGTGTCCCATCTCGTCGAACATCTCGTCGCCGAGATAGGCGTGCAGCAATTCATGGTCGTTGCGCAGCGCCTCGACCAGCCGCGAGCCATAGGCGTAACGATAGACGCCGAACAGCGTCTCGCGCTTCTCCTTGGGGCTGTCGGGAATTTCGGCCAGCACGGCATCGTCGCCGGCCAGAATGCCGCGCTGAAAGTCGGCCTGCTGGCGGGCAAGATCGCTCATCGCGCCGCTACGCCCAGCACCTGCTCGGCCATCGCACGCGTGCGGTTCACCTCGACGATCAGCTCGTCGAGCGGCGGAATGTTGTCGTCGCGCTCGATCATGGTCGAGACCCGGCCGAACCGCTGCAGCGCCGCGGCGTAAAGGTCCCAGACGTCCTCGCAGACGGGATGATCGTGGGTGTCGATGATGTGGGTGCCCATATGGCTGTGGCCGGCCATATGGAATTGCACCACGCGGTCACTCGGGATGCCATTGAGGAAGGTGAGGGGGTCATAGCCGTGATTGAAGGCGCTGACATAGACGTTGTTGACGTCGAACAGCAGCCAGCAGCCGGAGCGGCGCGACAGCTCGGTGAGAAACTCCCACTCGGTCATTTCGGAATTTTTGAACCGCACATAGGTCGAGACGTTCTCGAGTACGATGGCGCGGCCAAGGAAATCCTGCACCAGCTGCACGCGGCTCACGACATGGTCGAGCGCTTCGGCGGTGTAGGGGATCGGCAGCAAGTCATGGAGATTCTTGCCATGCACGCCGGTCCAGCAGAGATGGTCCGACACCCATTTCGGCTCGACGCGATGGGCGAGGTCTTTGAGGCCTTGCAGATATTCGAAATTGGGCGGCGCGGTGGAGGCGATCGACAGCGAGACGCCGTGCATCACGAGCGGATAGCGGGCGCGGATTTTCTCCAGCGTCTGCAGCGGCTGGCCGCCCGGCACCATGTAATTTTCGCTGATGATCTCGAACCAGTCGATCGGCGGGCTGCCGGAGAGGATCTCGTCGTAATGCTGGTGGCGCAGGCCGAGGCCGAAGCCGAGGAAGGCCGGCTTGGCGGATTGCCGGGGCGTCTCGTTGCGCGAAGTGTCGGCCAATCTGCTCGCGACGTTCATCCGGTTCCGCTCGATCTCGTCAGATACGCAAAACTATCACGAAACAGGGGCCCGGCCTACCGGACCCCCGTTCCGATCGCGGCCTAGGACGGCGTGAACTTGCCCTTGGCAGCCGCGCACTTCTCTTTGGTCATTTCCGAGAAGCCCTGGCCCTTGCAGGCGTTCTGGCCCTTGCAGGCGTTGGAAGCGCCCTTGCACGCGCTCTGGCCCTTGCAGGCGTTGGCGCCCACGCACTTGCCTTCGCCGGCGGCATAGCTGGTGGTGGTCGACAGCGTGGTGCCGGCCAGGAACAGGGTGGCGGCGGCAGCAGCGAGAGCGGCACCGGATTTGGACGTCATCTTCATGGGTTTCTCCTCCTTCAGGGGAATGAAAGGTGCATCCCGACCAAGGGCTGCACCTGCGACAGCTACGAATGGAAACATGGCTTGGTTACGCCAGCGGCGAACATTTTTTACGACGGTTTGCTGACAAAGGAGGCCCGGCAAAGTTGCCGGGCCCCTGAAACCGGATTTGGCCGTTATCAGCCCTTGACGAACGCGCCGCCCTTGGCCTTGCAGGCGGCTTCCGACGCCATCGAGAAGCCCTGACCCTTGCAGGCATTCAGGCCCTTGCAGGAATTCGAAGCGCTCTTGCAGGCGCTCTGGCCCTTGCAGGCGTTGGCGGCCATGCACTTGCCTTGCGCAGCGTCCGCGGGGGTGGACACGGTCGAGACGACTGCACCGGCCAGGAACAGGGTGGCGGCGGCCGCGGCGAGCGTGGCACCCGATTTGGAATCCAACTTCATGACGTTCTCCTCGATGATATGTTGACGACAGTGACGCCGTGAGCCTCCGATGATCGATCGATCCAAGAGCCGCACAACGAAGGATGCTCATTCATTCGCCTTGGCTTCGCGGAGGCCGAAGCCGCCTCGACGAATGCGCCTCCGAAAACGAGCTACGGGATACCCAGCTGTTTGGTTACAGCATTTCGAAAGAAAATTTTTCTTATGAGGGGCGCCCGCATCCCGCATGTCTCTAACTCCGGCCCTGCCGGAGTATTTCGTTGCGCGACGAAGCCGATTCGGTCAGCCCTGCTGACCGTTCGTTTGCGTCTCAATTCTGCGCCGAGCGCTGCGGCTTCAGCTTCGCCATCTGCTTGACGGTGGCTGCAAGCTCCTCGGCGTTGAACGATGGGAACGAGCAGATGCGGTTGCTGCAAGCAAAAGCTGCGGGCTCGCCGAGATCGGGATATTCGACGTCGGGATTGGGCAGCTTGCCCTCGCGCAGATCGAGCCATTCCAGCCGCTTGTAGCGGGCTGGCAGCGCCCGCGCCAGCGCATGCAGGCCTTGCGCCCGCGCATCGTCCTTGCGGCCGACAATGGTGACATGCGTCGGCTCGATCGCGAGCTCCTCGTCGGCGAGCAGCACGCCGGGCAGCGGCCGCATCATCTCTGCCGACGCGCTCGCGAGATAGCGCATCGCATGCGAGGCCTGCTCGCGATAGCCGTCATTGCCGTAGTAGCGGTTGAGCATGTTCATGAAGCGCGCGACCTGTATCTGGTCGTCGAGCAGCTTTGCAGGCTTGGCAAATACGCCGGTCTTTGCTTCCGACTTCCGCGAGGTGAAGAAGCCGCCGGCCTCGTCGCGGAACGTCGCGATGAAATCGCCGGCCTTCGCGGCCGACGTCAGCCAATCGCGGTTGCCGGTGGCTGCATAGAGGTCGAGGAAAGCCTGGCCCATGGCGAGCGTGTCGCCGATGAAAGGTCCGCCGCGATCTTTCGCGCCATGGTCGAAGCCGCCGTCGGGCCGCGCGCGGTTGGCCACCACCCATTTGGCGGATCGTTCGGCGCTCGCAAGCGCCTTGGCGTCGTTGCTGATGTTGTAATAGGCGGCAAGCCCCGAGATCGCCCAGCCGTTTTCCCGCGCATAGAGATTCTTGTCGATGCGGGGCATGCCGAGCTTGCGGCGTTCGGCGTCGGAAAGCGCGTAATATTTGTGGCCGTCGGTGTCGTGATCGAGGTCGGCGTCCTGGCTGACATAGAACGCGCCGTCGGCGCCTTGCAGGAAAGCAACGAGGTAGCGCTCGATGTCCTTCGCGGCGGCGAGATATTTCGGCTCCTTCCACAGCGCATAGGCCTGGCTGTATTGCCGGAGATACTGCGCCTGGAACGACATGATCTTCTCGAAATGCGGCTTTTGCCACGAGCCGCCTTCCGAGTACTGGAACACGCCGCCCCACACCGGGTCGATCAGGGCGATCGCTGCATCCAGCGTCTGCCGGGCGCGCCCGGTCGCGGTGGCGTCGCCCGCTTCCGCGCGGGTGATGGCGAGATCCATACTGTCGGCGTCGATGAATTTTTGCACATCGCCCCAGCCGCCGAGTTTTTCCTCGTAGGACTCGTCGTAGTTCTTCGAAAGCGCCTCGCGCTGGGCCTTGTTGAGGAAGGCGGAGGCGGCGGGCTTCACTTCAAAGGCTTCGGCGACCGACGGGCCGGGCGAGGGGTCGTCGATGATGGCCTTGAGCAGCGCCTGCATGCGCTCTGGCTCGATATAGCCCCTGATCTTGGCGATCTCGCTGCCGTCGGGGCCGAACACGATGGTGGCCGGCCAGCCCCAGTCGCCGTAGCGGCTCGACAGATCCGGATTGGCATCCTGGTCGACGCGGACCGGAATGTATTTTTGCGCAAGCAACGACTGCACTTCGGGGTTGGCGTAGGTGGTCTTCTCCATCACGTGGCACCAGTGGCACCACACCGCTTCGAGATCGAGAATGACGAAGCGCTTTTCGGCGGTGGCGCGGCTGAACAGCTCGTCGTTCCAGTCGCTCCATTTCAGCTCGTTGGCCGAAGCAGGTGTAGCTGCGAGTGCGGCGAGGGCGATGGCGGCGATAGGTAGAAATTTCATGGCATTCCCCGGAGCGCGGATGATCCGGGAGCTACGAGCGAGGCGTGGTCGCGGCTCAGGCGGGGCTGCGATGTCACGCGAAAGTGAGCCCCCTTACGGCGTGGCCTCGCGATGGCCGGCGGCATTGGTCAGCAGGCGATCGAGCGACGCAGCACCGGGGCCGGCGATGGCGAGCCACAGGAAGCCCGCGAAGTAGGTCGCTTCCTCGAAGCCGAGCAGCGTCTCCAGCGAATCCACCTGCTCCCATTTCGCCGACTTGATCGCGACCAGCATGGTGAAGGCGAGCATTGCGGCCGGGATGCGGGTGAACAGGCCGAGGATCAGCATGATGCCGCCGAAGAATTCCACTCCCGACACGAACGGCGTCATGATCTTCGGAAACAGGATGCCCCATTCGGTAAAATTCTGGGTGATCTGCGGCAGGTTGTTGAGCTTGCCCCAGCCGCTCATCATGAAGGTGTAGCCGACGACGATACGCATGAGCAGGGGACCTGCCCAGGCGAAATGCGAGGCGATACGTGAAGGCAGCAGGATCAGCAGACTGACGATGGAATTCATGGAGAAACCCTCTCGAAGTATCAACGCGCTGGGCGCGTGCAAAAATGCCGGGCCAGAACCTCGTTCTGGCAGGAGTTTCGAGCGGGCCGGCCCGCTTGTTACGGGGCCTTGGCCGAAATTTTGCTGACGCTAGCCGAAATTTTGCAAGGCGGGAAACGTCTCCAGCAGCCAGATGCTGATATTGGAGATGGAGCCGGTGAGGAAGGCAACGCCGGTGATCACCATGAGCACGCCCATGGCATGCTCGACGCGGGCGAGATGCTTCTTCATCCGCGCGAACAGCTCGGAAAACTGCTCGATCGCGAATGCCGCGAGCAGGAAGGGAATGCCGAGGCCTGCGGAATAGACGGCAAGCAGCATCGCGCCCTTGGCGACGGTGGCCTCAGTCGCGGCCACCGACAGGATCGCCGCCAAAATCGGCCCGATACAGGGGGTCCAGCCGAAGGCGAAGGCCAGTCCCATCACATAGGCTCCCCAGAGACCGACGGGTTTCGGGATCGGCAGCCGGCCCTCGCGCATCAAGAGGCTGATCCGCGTCAGCCCGAGGAAATGCAGGCCCATGATGATGATCACGATGCCGGCGAGGATCGAAAACTGCGCCGACCAGGCGCGAATGAAGCCGCCGACGAAGGAGGCGCTGGCGCCAAGCGCCACGAACACCGTGGTGAAACCGAGCACGAACATCAGGGCGGACGTCATCACCGCGCGGCGCGAGGCCTGCGCGTTCTCGTCATTGGCGACGTGCTCGATGGTGGCCCCGGTCAGATAGACCAGATAGGGCGGCACCAGCGGCAAGACGCAGGGCGACAGGAAGCTGATCAGCCCTGCCAGAACCGCCGCCGGAACCGAAACATCGTGCATGACTCACCTCGAAAGCTCGCGTCGTCTATCCTATTGGCTTGTACGAGGGCAACATTCCAGTGGTTTCGCGGAAGGTAGGGGTTTATCGCAGTCACAGAGCCGTGTGTAACTTATGCCGTCGTGATCCGTATCATGTGAGTTAACCAGCTAGCCCGGAAGGCCGGATGCGCATCGGAATCCGCAGCGCCATTTCCGCCCTCGTGCTGACGTCGATCGTCATCAGCGCGATCGTGGTGCATTTGCTGTGGTGGCGCACCGCCAACCAGGTCAGCCAGACGCTGGCCGATACCATCAACGACCAGATCGTCTCGGCGGTCGGCGAACAGCTACAGTCGATCACCACCGAAGCACGCTCCGCCTCGATCGCAGTGCGTGCGCTGCTCACCGAAAAAGTGCTCGATATCGACGACACCAAGCGGCGCAAGTTCGTGTTCCTGTCGCAGCTGCAGGCCCAGCCGACCATTTCCTGGGTCGCATTCGGCTGGCCCGACGGAAAATTCTTCGCCGCCCACAAGCTCGGCGATGCCGGCGTCGAGATGCTCGAGATCGGCACCGACCGCAAGCTCAGGGCGGAGCAATACGAGTTTGCCGGCGGCGAATACAAGCTCAAGGACACCCGCATCGAGGACACGAAATATCTGGTCACCGAGCAGGAATGGTATAGCGGCTCCGATCTCTGGTCGACGCTGACGGTGCATCCGACCGGCGAACGGCCCGCCGCCGCGTTCGCCGTGCCGATCGACATCGACGGCGAGCGCGCCGGCGTGCTCGGCGTCATCATCGAGCTGACGCGGGTGTCGAACTTCCTGTCGCAGCTCGCGGTCGGCAAATCGGCCGGCGCCTTCATTCTCGATCCGGAGGGGGCCGCCATTGCGGCGCCCGACGCCAATGCCGACGAGATCACGCCGCTGAAGACCGATCATCCGCTGTTTCCGGTCGCGGTCGACGCGATCCGCGGGGCGGGCAGCGGCTACGATCCGGGGGGCTCGCAGCCATTCAGCACGGGTGTCGTCAGGGACGGCAAGGCCTACAAGACTGTGCTGACGCCGATCTCCTTTCCGGGCTGGTCGCTGGTGACGGTGGTGCCGGAATCGGAATTTCTGGGGCCGGTGCAGGAGACCATCCGCAAGCTGCTGGTCGGCCTTGCCGCGCTGATTGCTTTTGCTGGCCTATTGTCGGCATGGCTGGCGCAGCGGCTGATCGCGGCGCCCCTGATCAAGGTCGTCAACGAGATCCGGCATGTCGAGCGCTTCGATCTCGACAAGGTGCAGCGCCATCCCTCGCGGCTGACCGAGATCGCCAACCTTTCGACTGCCATCGGCGACATGGCGCAGGGGCTCGCCGCGTTCCGCAAATATATTCCAGCCGATCTGGTGCGCCGCCTGATCAGCGACGGCAATGGCGCGCGGCTGGGCGGTGCGGTGCGGCCGATGAGCGTGATGTTCATCGATCTGGCCGGCTTCACCGGCATGTCGGAGCGGCTCGGCGACCGCATCATCCCGCTGCTGTCGCGCTATCTCGACGTGGTGTCGGCGCAGATCCAGGATGCCGGCGGCACCATCGACAAGTTCATCGGCGATGCCGTGATGGCGTTCTGGGGCGCGCCGTCGCCCAATCCCGATCACGCCGTCGATTGCTGCCGCGCCGCGCTCGCCTGCCAGCGCGCGGTGGACGAGGCGGGTCTCGTCGACGACCACGGCGACAAAGTGAAAATCCGCATCGGCATCAATTCCGGCGACATGCTGGTCGGCAATATCGGCTCGGAGGTGCGGCTGAACTACACCGTGATCGGCGATGCCGTGAACATCGCGAGCCGGCTGGAAAGCACCAACAAGAGCTACGGTTCCACCATCATCATCGGCCCGGAGACGCGCCGCCTCGCCGGCGACCGTATCGTGGTGCGGGAACTGGATCGGCTCGCGGTGTACGGCCGTGCCGGCGGCCTGCAGATTTACGAGCTGCTCGGCATGGCCGGCGAGTGCGACGATCTGCGCGACTGGATTGCGGCTTATGAGGCGGGTCTTGCAGGTTGGCGCGCGGGCGACTTTGCCGGCGCCATTCGCCATTTCGAGCGGGCGTCAAAGATCCGACACGCCGATGCGGCCGCCGCGCTGATGGTCGAACGCTGCAAGCAGCAGATCGAAAACCCGATCGCCGAGGGCTGGGATGGCACTACGGTGGCGCGGACGAAGTGAACTGCTGCCTAACGCCCCAACGACGGCACCGACAGCCGCGGGATGGTCGTTGGCAGGCTGGTTCGTCCCAAGCCGGTCGAGGGGATCGAAGGCGAGATCGGCGAAACAGACGGGCTGTCAGGCAGCGACGCATCGCGGGTCGGATTGGTGAGCAGCGGCAGGTCGCGCGACGGCGTATCCCGCAGCGTTTCGAGCCCGGGTCCGCAGGAACTCCCCTTCATCGGCTGGCCGTCGGGACAGAAGCGGGTGATTACGCCCTTTTTGCCAGCCTTGTCGAGCGCGGGCGCCGTCAGATTTGCTTTCCTTGTGAGCGCCGGTAGCGGCGAACACAGAGACGCGTTTGCCGAGCAGACGGACGCGAACGTCCAGGTCGGTACGAGCTCGCGCTTGATCTGCGGAATGCCACCTTCGAGCGTCGCCTTAGCCGTATGCCCGCGCTCGGTGAGCTGCGTGCATTTGCTGGCGGCGCAAACATTGGCGCGGCCGTCCTGCAGCGCGACCAGCGTCTCCTTCTCCGAGATGCGGATATCGAGGATCGTGCCGCGGACGCCGATCGATGCGGTGGGGGTTTCGATCTTGTAGGACTTCTTGTCGGAGCTGCCGGTGATGAAGCGGAACGCACCCTCGGTCAGGCGGATGGTGATCTGCTTGTAGCGGGACTCATCGGCAAGCACCGCGCGGTCGATGGTGAGCGTCGATGCCGGTCCGAGCGTCAGCTTGGTATTGTCGATCAGCCCGAAGCGCGCGTTTGCGTCGGCGCTGGTGCGAATGACTTCATCGCGCAGCACGTCGTCGCCGACATTGATCGGAATGAGCTGAGCCTCGGTGGCGTTGACCACTTCGTTGCGGATGATTTCGGCCTGGCCGACCTTCTGCGTGTCCGCAACGGCCGGCGTGATCGCCAGGCCAGTCAGGCCAAGCAAGGCGAATTCCCAGGCCCGGCGAATCGTTGACTTCAGGCTCATGACAACGAAGTAGCCCATCCGACGGCCCCCGATCAATCCGGATGCGCCCAATCTATTATTGTCTGCGGCTGGAACCCGGTGCGATCGAGGTGCGGCTGGTCCGCAAATCGCTGCCGACCGGCATCATCTCGTAAGGCGGCTTCCATCCCTTCATGGCGGCGAGGCGGCCTCGCCAGGCATCGATGGCGGGATAGTCGGCCGCGATGTCGAAGCCGGTCTCTTCCGGCGGATAGTAGACGTAGCCCGCCAGCGAAAAGTCCACGATGGTCGGCCGCTCGCCCAGCATGAAGGCGCGCTCGGAGAGATGCTTCTCGACGATCGCAAACGCGCTTTCCACGCGCGTTCGCATGAAGGCCAGCACGGCCGGATGCGCCGGCTCGGGCACAAAACTCTTCTGGAAGCGATGGATGGCGTAGTTGGCGGTGAACTTGTGATTGTCGAACAATATCCAGCGCAGCGTCTCGAACCGCTCGTCCGCGGCGGGTGCGAAATGTCCGGTGGTTTCGGCAAGCCAGGTCAGCAGCGCGCCGGACTGCGACATCCGCTTGCCCGCCACTTCCAGCACCGGGACTTCGCCCATCGCATTGTGGTCGCCGCGCCAGTTCGCATCGCGCTGCACGCCGCCGGCGAAATCGATGCCGACCGGCATCCAGTCGAGCCCGGCGCAATTCAGATACAGCGCAACCTTGTAGGAATTGCCGGATGCACCGATGCAATAGAGCTTGTAGTGAGCCATGTAATCCCCGCGCTTACCTCCTGCCGCGGTGCGGAAGATGACGCAGTGTTTTGACGCGGGCAAGGGTTGCGGCGGTGGCACTTGACCTCATCGGCGGCAGATGGTCCGAAAGATGATCGGAAGATTGTCCCGCCTTGAAAGTATTGCTGGCCCATACCCCGCAGATGCGGCGCGACTATTATGGCGGGCGCAGCCTGACCGGCCTGCGCGCGGTGGCGGACGTGAAGCTGCATGAGAGCGATGCGGCGCTCGATGCGGCCGCGCTGGTCGATGCAGCTGGCGATGCCGACATCATCGTCGCCGATCGCATGACGCAGGGGCCCGGTGAGATTTTCCCGCAACTGCCGAAACTGCGCGCGTTCGTCCGTTGCGCGGTGGACATCCGCAACATCGACGTGGCCGCGGCATCGAGCGCCGGCGTGCTGGTGACGCGCGCCAGCCCGGGCTTCGTGCAGTCGGTCGCCGAGCTTGCGCTCGGCTACATGGTCGATCTCTCGCGCGGGGTGTCGCGCGCCACTGCCGATTATCACGCGGGCCGGACGCCGGACGTGATCATGGGGCGGCAGCTTTCCGGCAGCCGCATCGGCATCATCGGCTATGGCAGGATCGGGCGCTATCTCGCCAGGCTCGCAAAGGTGCTCGGCATGGAGGTGCTGGTCGCCGATCCCTTCGTCACCATTGACGACCCGGCGATTCGGCATGTGCCGCTCGACGATCTGCTCGGTCGTTCCGACTACGTCGTCTGCCTAGCCATTGCCAACGAGGCGACGGAAAACCTGATCGGGCAGGCGGCACTGGCGCGGATGCAGAAGCGCGCCTTCTTCATCAATCTCTCGCGCGGCAACCTCGTCGATGAGGCGGCGCTTGCCGCCGCCCTGCGCGACAATCGCATCGCGGGCGCGGCGATGGATGTCGGCCGCGCCCCGGACCAGATGCCGTCACCGGAGCTGGCGAAATTGCCCAACGTCATTGCCACCCCGCATGTCGGCGGCCTGACGCCGCAGGCGATCGAGCATCAATCCTCCGAAACGGTGCGGCAGGTGGCGGAGATCATCAAAGGCAACGCCCCGGCCGGCGCCGTCAATGCCGAGCACTGGACGCGCAGGCCGGAGCAAACAAAATGAAGAACCGGCTGCCCTTCTATTACGGCTGGATGATCGTCGCGGTGGTGTTCGTCACCATGGCGATCGGCGTCAATGCGCGCACCGCCTTCTCGCTGCTGTTTCCGCCGATCATCGGCGAATTCGGCTGGGACCGCGGCGTCACCGCCGGCGCATTCTCGTTCGGCTTCGTGGTGTCAGGGTTCATGAGCCCGCTGATCGGGCGGCTGATGGACCAATACGGCCCGCGCGCGGTGATGGAGCTCGGCGTCGTGCTGATGGGCGGCGGCATGCTGCTGGCGCCGCTGACCACGCAGCCCTGGCATCTTTATCTCACCATCGGCGTCCTGGTCGGCGCGGGCAGCGTTTGTCTGGGCTATTCCGGGCAATCGCTGTTCGTGCCGAACTGGTTCATCCGCCGCCGCGGCCTAGCGCTGGGGCTCGCCTTTGCCGGCGTCGGCGTCGGCTCGGTGACGCTGCTGCCCTGGGTGCAGTTGATGATCGAGCAGACCGGCTGGCGCACCTCCTGCACGGCGATGGGCATTTTGATCATCGTCGTGCTGGCGCCGATCAATCTGCTGCTGCGCAAGCGCCCGGAAGACATCGGCCTGTTGCCCGACGGCGACCCCGCGCCGACGGCGACATCCGCAAAGCCGGTTTCCAACATCGTCGATCCCGTCTGGGCCGCCACCGACTGGACGCTCCCCCTCGCGCTGCGCACGGCGCGATTCTGGTGGATCGCGGTCGGCTATTTCTGCGGCCTGTACATCTGGTACGCGGTGCAGGTGCACCAGACGAAATTCCTGCTCGACATCGGCTTTTCTCCCACGGTCGGGGTCTGGGCGCTCGGCGTGGTCAGCCTGCTCGGCATTCCCGGCCAGATCTGGCTCGGCCATCTTTCCGACCGCATCGGGCGCGAATCGGTGTGGGCGATCGCCTGCCTCGGTTTTGCGATTTGTTTTGCCGCGCTGGTCGCCCTGAAATATTGGCCGAGCCTCTGGCTGGTCTATCTGATGGTGGTCACGCAGGGCGCGCTCGGCTACGGCCTCACCTCGGTGATGGGACCTGTCGTGCTGGAGATTTTCCAGGGCAAGCATTACGGCAGCATCTTTGGCACCATCATGCTCACCGCGCTGGCCGGTGGCGCCGCCGGGCCGTGGGCCACCGGCGTGCTGCATGATTTCACCGGCAGCTACACGATTGCGTTTGCCGTGGGCATTGCGGTGAGCCTGTTGTCGGCCATCGCTATCTTTCAGGCCTCGCCCGGCAAGGTCCGCGCCGTGGCCGGCAAGATGGCGCGCGGGTAGGGCGGGGGGCTACTTCACATCGAACCTGTCGACGATCGCGTCCTGCAAGTCGGCGACCGCGCGGAAGAAACTGTCGGCCGCCGTCGTTTCGGGATCGATCAGGCGATGCAGCCGGAAGCCGTCCTCCAGTGCGAGGAAGATCGCGGCTATCCATCCCGGATCCTCAAAGTTCTTGCCGCCGGCCTTCGACGTGGTGGCGATGATCTCGGTCAGCATCTGCCGACGCGCGCGCAGGCGCTTTGCTAGTTCCGGCCGCCGCTTCTCGGCGCGCGCCACGAACAGGATCATTTCCATGTGAAGCAGGGGAGAGCGTCCGAGCGGATCCTGCGCGCGATCCATGCTCCGAAATGCTTCGATGTAGTCCTGCAGATCCTGATGCTTGGCCAGAAGGTCGAGGTTGCGCCGGACCGTCTGCTCGACGTGATCTTCCAGCATGGCGACGATCAGTTCATCCTTGCTGGCGAAATTCGAATAGAACGCCCCGCGGGTGAAACCGGCCGCCGCTGTGATCGTTTCGATGCTGGCGGCATTGATGCCCTGTTCCTCGAATACGCGGGCAGCCGCCTCGAACAGCTTGTCGCGGGTATCGTCCCGGGTCGGTCTGGTGCGCAACCTTGACATTCGCGCATTTTAGGGCAGAATGCAACTCGATACAACAGTGTATCGAGTTGCGCGGCCCGAAGCAGAACAAATCTGGCGCGACAGCCAGGGGAGGTCTCCATGAACGAGCACGTTCAGAGTGCCGCAACCAGCGACCCGCTGTTCAATCCGCTCGCGCCGGAGTTCATCCGCAACCCCTATCCCTATTATGAGCGGATGCGCACCACCGACCCGGTGCACCTGACGCAACACGGCATGTATGTGGCGAGCCGGCACGCCGATGTCACCGTGGTGCTGCGCGACAAGCGCTTCGGCAAGGATTACGCCGACCGCATGCAGCGGCGCTACGGCCCCGACATCATGAAGGAGCCGGTGTTCCGCAATTTCGCGCTGACCATGCTGCAGCAGGATCCGCCCGACCACACCCGCCTGCGCGGCCTTGTGGTGAAGGCCTTCACCGCGCGCCGGGTCGAGGACATGCGCCCGCGCATTCAGGAGATCGTCGACGAGAATCTCGATCGGATCATCCCGCAGGGGAAGATGGACCTGATCGAGGATTTTGCCTATCGCCTGCCGGTCACTGTGATCTGCGACATGCTGGGAATTCCCGCGGAGCATCGCGAGATGTTCTACACCGGCGCGCGCAACAGCGGGCGCATCCTCGAGCCGGTGCCGATGACGCCGGAGGAGATCCAACAGAGCAATGCCGGTCAGGCGATGGTCAAGATGTATTTCGACCAGCTGTTCGACCTGCGTCGCAAGGAGCCGGGCGACGACCTGACCACGCAATTGCTGCATGCCGAGGAGGACGGCAGCAAGCTCAGCAACGAAGAGCTTTACGCCAACATCATCCTGCTGTTCGGCGCCGGGCACGAGACCACCGTCAACCTGATCGGCAACGGCCTGTTGGCGCTGTTCCGCAATCCCGACCAGCTCGCGCTGCTCAAGGCCAGGCCCGAGCTGATCACCAATGCGATCGAGGAATTCTTGCGCTACGACTCCTCGGTGCAGATGACCGGCCGCACGGCGCTGGAGGATGTCGAGCTGGGTGGCCGGCACATCCCCAAAGGCGAGAGCGTGCTGTGCCTGCTTGGCTCGGCCAACCACGATCCCGCGGTCTATCCGGATCATCCGGAGCGGCTGGATATCACCCGGGCGAACGTCAAGCCGCTCTCCTTCGGCGGCGGCATCCATTTCTGCCTCGGCGCCCAGCTGGCACGGATCGAGGCCGAAGTCGCAATCAACACGCTGCTGCGGCGGATTCCCAACCTGCGGCTGGATGACGCGGTGAATGCCGAATGGCGGCCGAGCTTCGTGTTGCGCGGGTTGCTGCGGCTTCCGGCGAGCTGGTAGAAAATCCGCAAGTCTTCCGCCGGCATCCCGCGCGATGCCGCTGTGAACTCGCCATACTTGCCCCTATATTGCCCGGTGTCCCGGCGCCGGCCTCTTCGGGTGCGGTCGCGTCCGGTGGCACCCGAGAGGAGACACCGTGCAGACGACGCTGCTCGGATTGGCGATCGCCTTCATCATTGCGTTGGTAGCGGCGCTCGTCGGGCCGTATTTCATCGACTGGAACCAGTTTCGCCCGCAATTCGAGGCCGAGGCGACGCGGATCGTCGGCGCGCCCGTCCGCGTTGCCGGCAAGCTTGACGCGCGCCTGCTGCCCGCGCCCTCGCTGCAGTTGATCTCGGTGACGGTCGGCGGCGCCAACGACCT
>Ga0081539_10002517_pt1 | contig 25624 bp, 27 predicted proteins | sample TabmetS4T2R2_FD_71023 | JGI IMG/M metagenome (GOLD analysis project Ga0081539, IMG submission 71023) | Tabebuia heterophylla rhizosphere microbial communities from the University of Puerto Rico - S4T2R2 | ecosystem: Host-associated > Plants > Roots > Rhizosphere ...
CCCTCAACATCGCCCGCGCTCATCCTGACACCAAAACTTCCTTGCGCGCCAAGCTCAAACGCGCTGGATGGAACGATACCTACCTCTTCGACCTCATCGGGCACATGCGATAGCCCTGCCCGTATGACCGGGGGTGATGAAAGAGTCCGGCCCGATTGGAGTTGTCTGACAACTCGCCGGGTGCCACTCTGACCCCCATACGGGGAGGCAGGCCACTGGGCCCGCCCGCGCCACGGTCGAACACGGCCGGGTGAGTTGAAGGGAGAAAACGATGTCCAAGACGATCACGCGCCGTACCGCGCTGTCCGTGTCGCTGCTCGCCGCCGGCGTGCTGGTTGCCGGCCAGGCTCTGGCCCAGAACCGGCAGTTCAGCTTCGCCTACGACCAGCCGACCACCACGGCCTACGGCATCGCCGCCAACATCTTCGACGCCAAGCTCAAGGAGCTGAGCGGCGGCAAGTTCAGCATCAACCAGTTCCCCGGCGCCCAGCTCGGCCAGGAGCCGCAGGCGCTGCAGAAGATGCGGGCCGGGGACATCGACTTCGTCATCACCTCGACGGCCAACGCCTCGACCTTGGCGCCGCAGGCCGGCGTGTTCTCGCTGCATTTCATCTTCCGCGACCAGAACCATCTCGTGAAGTCGCTGGCCGATCCGGCGGTTTCGGAGGCGTTCCGGGCCATGATCAAGGAATCGGTGCAGGGCGCGCAGGTGCTCGGGCTCATGACCATGGGCATGCGCAATATCTACTCCAAGAAGGAGGTAAAGTCGGTCGACGACCTCAAGGGCCAGAAGGTGCGCGTGCAGGCGACCAAGACCGAGGACACGCATTTCCCGGCCTATGGCGCGCAGACGGTGCACATGCCATTCGGCGAGGTCTACACGTCGCTGCAGACCGGCGTGGTCAACGCCGCCGAGAACGGCGTCAACGTCTACCTCGCCAACAAGCACTACGAGGTGGCGCCGATCCTGTCGATGACCGAGCACGAGGCCAACAACAACTGCATCTGGGTCAGCCAGAAGACCTGGGACAGCCTCACCGACGAGCAGAAGAAGTGGGTGCAGGCGGCGGCCGATGAGGTGTCCAAGACCGAGCCCGCCAAGGCGCTGCAGCTCGAGAAGGACTCGGCGGAGCGGCTGAAGAAGATGGGCGTCAAGGTCGTCGACGGCGTCGACAAGTCGGGCTTCGCCAAGGCGGCCGCGCCGATCCAGGACCAGCTCGCCCAGGAGCTCGGGCCGCATGCCGTCAAAATCCTCGGCCTCGTGCGCAACGTGAAGTGAACCGCACGATCGTTCCCGCCGTGCGTGTGTAGCCCATGAGTAGCCGGTCCCTCGTCCTCCAGCGCCACCGCCATCTCAAGTGGAGGGCGCTGGATCCGCTGGAGGCCGTGCTGATGGTGTTGTGCGGCGTGTCGATCATCGGCTTCACGGGCTCGGTGTTCCTCGACGTCGTGACCCGCGAGATTGGCGCGCCGTGGCTGTGGCTGCAGCAGGTCACCACCGGTTTCTTCGCCTGGGGCGTGTTCATCGGCATGGCCGCCGCCGCGCGGCGCAACGACCACCTCTACCTGGTCGAGATCACCAAGCGCCTGACAGGGCCCAAGCGCACCTTCATGGAGAGCTTCAACCGCGTGGTCGTGCTGTGCGTCGCGCTCGCCATGCTGTGGTTCGGCTACAAGAACGCCGTCCTCGACCTCGGCAGCTTCCGCATGCCCTCGCTGATCCCGCTGACCTACTACACGGCGAGCGTGCCGCTGGCGGGCGCCCTGATCGCTCTCTTTGCCCTGGAGCAGCTGGTGAACGGCTGGAAGAACGGCTTCGAGGGGCCGGAGGACACCGCCGACCTGCGTGAGCCGGTCGAATGAGCAACGGCTGGGTCCTCTTCCTCATGGCCTTCCTGTTCCTCGGGCTGGGCTACATGGGCGTGCCGGTGGCGTTCGCCCTGATGGCGGGCGTCATGGTCGCCACCGCCTTCACGCAGATCAGCCTGCAGTCGATGGTCGGGCAGATGTTCCACGGCATCGACTCCGAGACCCTGCTGGCCGTGCCGTTCTTCCTGCTGGTCGGCGAGCTCATGACCTCGGCCAACGTCACGCAGCGCATGGTGCGGCTGGCGCAGACCATGGTCGGCCACCTGCGCGGCGGCCTCGCCCAGGTCGTCACGCTGTTCAGCATGTTCTTCGCCGGCATCTCCGGCTCCTCGACCGCCGACGTCGCCGTGCTGAGCCGCACTGTGGCGCCGGAGATGGACCGCGAGGGCTACGACCGCGCCTTCACGGCGGCGCTGATCGCCTGCGCCTCGACCATGGCCAACCTGATCCCGCCCAGCATCATGGCGGTGGTCTATGGCGCGACCGGCAACGTCTCGATCGGCGGCCTCTTCCTCGGCGGCATCGTCCCCGGCGTGCTGATCGGCATCGGGCTGATGATCTACTCGCACTTCTTCGGGCCGGTCGGCATCAAGAAGAAGATGGCGAGCCTCGGCGAGTTCGCCGATGCGCTCAGGGGCTCGTCGCTGCCGCTGATGATCCCGCTGATCATCATGGGCGGCATCCTGACCGGCTGGTTCACGCCGACCGAGGCCGGCATGATCGCCTCGGTCTACATCCTGGTCGTGCTGATCCCGGCGCTGAATCGCGGCCACATGCGCTTCCTGCTGTGGGACTTCGTCTATACCGGCATGCTCTACGCCATCCCACTCGCCGCGGTGGCAGGCGCCTCGGCCTTCGGCTGGATGCTGGGCTACCTGCGCGGCCCCGACATCGTCGCCACCTGGATCGCCAACTTCGCCGGCACCGACGCCGGCATGATCCTGCTCCTGCTGGTGCTGCTGTTCGTGATCATCGGCGACTTCGTCGACGCCGTGCCGGCGATCATCATCTTCATGCCCATCATCAACAAGCTGACCGAGCTCGGGAACATCAATCCCGTGCACATGGGCGTCGTTATCATCACCACCCTGGTGTTCGGGCTCATCACCCCGCCCTACGGCCTCTCGCTGCTGGTCGCTTCCAAGTTCGTCGGCGTCAGCTTCGCACGGGCGATGTATGCCTCGCTGCCGATCTACGTGGTGTTCTTCGTCACCATCGCCTTCACCGTGCTGTTCCCGGACGTCGTGCTCTACCTGCCCAAGCTGCTGCTGCCGGAGTCGGTGGGCTGCTTCAAGAACCCGAGCGGCACCGGCTACATCTGCCCGACCTAGGGTCAGCGATCCGGCAGTGGAATGAACTCGTGGTCGCCCGGGACCTTGGCGAAGCGGCCGTCGCGCCAGTCGGCCTTGGCCTGCTCAATGCGCTCCTTGGACGACGACACGAAGTTCCACCAGATATGGCGCGGGCCGTCCATCGTGGCGCCACCCAACAGCACGACCTTCGCGCCGTCCGGACCGGCGATCATCTCGACCGGCTGCCCAGCATGGAACGCCGCGAGGTCGCCTACGGTCAGCAGGCGGTCGCCGACCGTCAGGCTGCCCTCGGCAACATAGGCCGCACGCTCCACATGTTCGGGCGAGATCGCAATCTTGGCCGCCGCCGGCATCTCCACGGCGACATAGAAGATCGGCGAGAAGTGCGTGGTCGGCGCCGTGCGGCCGCCGTACGTGCCGACGATCAGCCGGAACGCCGCGCCGCCGTCCTGCCAGGCCGGCAGCTTGTCCTTCTCGACATGCTCGAACGACGGCGCCGTCTCCTCATGGCTTTTGGGCAGCGCCACCCAGGTCTGGACGCCGTGCATGCGAAAGCCCGTGCGCTTCATCTCGGGCTCGGTGCGCTCGCTGTGGGCGATGCCGCTGCCCGCGGTCATCCAATTGACGTCGCCCGGCCGGATCGCCTGGGCATAGCCCAGGCTGTCGCGATGGAAGATGCCGCCGTCGAACAGGTAGGTGACGGTAGCGAGCCCGATATGCGGATGCGGCCGCACTTCCATGCCATCGCCGCTGGGCGGCACGACCATCGGTCCGAAATGGTCGAGGAAGATGAAGGGGCCCACCATGCGCCGCCTGGCGCTCGGCAGCACGCGGCGCACCGGGAAGCCCGGCCCCAGTTCGTGCGCGCGTCCCTGGATGAGAAGGTCGATCGGGTCGGCCATGTTGTTCTCCTGCTCCGCCGCCATGGAGCGCGCGAGCGTGCCAATGTTCAATGACGTTGAAGAAATGGCCGCGGCTCCCGGGCTGCTCATGCGCCATCCGCGCCTGCGTGATAGCGCCTGCAGTGACAACTTGTCCGACGTGCCGTTCCGCGGCCGTCGCACCGTTTAACGCCGTCGCATATGACCTAACAGCCGATTTTCACGGGTGTTGCATTTTTGCAACTTTTTGTTGGACTTGTGGATTATCCGTGGCCACACTTGGCCTTAGAGGGCAGAGCGTGGGGCGCCGGCCAGGGGATAGGTCGGTGAGTTCGCTATTGGCCTCAGAGAGTTGAGTACGAGTTTCAATGGACCGGGAGAAGGCTGATGGCGTTCAAGACGACGCGAGATCAACGCGCCCAACGCTGGCGAATCGTCCCAAGTCTAGTCGCAGCTACCTTCGCTTTTTCCGCCTGTCAGTTCATCGGCGCCGGGGCAATGGCCCAGATCAAGGCGCCCAACAAGAACCAGTTCAAGGCCCCGTCCAAGGCGGCCGCCGCTCCCTCTGAAGACATCCAGCCTTTCGCGATCAGTGCAAATGGCCAGGTCACCGACCAGCTCACGGCGCTGAACATCGACCCGGCCGACGCCCAGGCCGCCAACGACGCCGTCGCCAAGGCCCTCGAGCAGCTCGACCGCAAGACCACCAATTCCGGCCGCGCCGTCCTGCAGCCGCAGGGCGCCGGCAAGCCGAAGCGGCTGGTCGCCCTGCAGCTCTATTCCGCGACTTCGCTCGCCATCGAGCTGCATCGCGGGACGGACGGCACCTACGGCTACAAGCTCGCCCCCAACGCCACCGCGAACGACGACGAGCGCGTGTCGAGCGTGCCGAGCGCGACCCAGGCCGCCGGAGCCGGCGCCCGCTCGGTCGTGGCCGGTTCGGTCGCCCTGGTGAAGGTGAGCGCGAGCTCCGGGCTCGCGACCAGCCTCGCCTCGACCGGCGCCAGCAGCGCCACGCTCAAGGAACTGACCGAAGCCCTCTCCGGCTTCCAGACCGGCGGCACCAAGGTCGAGGTCTGGAAGGGCCGCACCGTCGACGGCGCGCCGCGGCTGCTCGCCGCCGCCATCGGCGAAGGCTCGGCCAAGAAGTCGTTCTGGTGGTTCGCGCCGCCCAACGAGCCCGAGGGCTGGTTCGACGAGAATGGCAAGCGGCTCGGCAACACGGGCCTCACCGAGCCGAGCGGCGGCGCGCGCGTCTCCTCGCCGTTCGGCACGCGCCGCTACTACGGCCGCTCGAGCGGCGGCGGCTTCCACAATGGCATCGATTTCGAGGGCAAGACCGGCATGCCGATCTATGCGGCGGCCGATGGCGTACTCAATCACCAGGGCTGGTACTTCAACTACGGCCGCACGGTGAAGATCAGTCACGCCGACAACTTCGAGACGCTGTACGCCCACATGTCGCGCTTCGCCGACGGCATGGGCCCGGGCAGCCGCGTGAAGAAGGGCGATTTGATCGGCTATGTCGGCTCGACCGGCCGCTCGACCGGCCCGCACCTGCACTTCTCCGTGATCGTGAACGGCCAGTTCGTCGATCCGCAGCCCTATCTCGCCGGCAGCGGCTTCAACAGCGTCCTGGCCAACGAGAACCTGGTGGCCTACCGCCAGTGGCAGCAGGAGATCCGCAAGGCCGCTGGCGCCAAGGACGACAACCGCTTCCGCAGCCTGCAGGGCGCCGAACCGTGGAGCCACAATCCCTTCTCCTCGCGCAACCTGGATCGCCTGTAATCTTGCGGCCGCCAAATCGCCTCGGTTGAGCAAGGGCTGCCGTTGCGCGTGGCGATTTGATCGCCTAGGAATTGCGCCATCGTCGTCCGCGGCCGGCTGACGCCTGACAGGACGGCAGAGGCAACCACGAAGGGAAGGACAAATGCTCAAGAAGTACATGGCCGCCGGCGTCGTCGCGGCCACGCTGGTCGGCGCTGCGGGTACAGCGTTCGCCGGCAAGGATCTCGATGCCGTCAAGGCGCGCGGCAATCTCGTTTGCGGCGTCACCACGGGCGTTGCGGGCTTCTCGCTTGCCGACAGCCAAGGCAAGTGGACCGGGCTCGACGTCGACACCTGCCGCGCCGTGGCCGCGGCCATCTTCGGTGACGCCGACAAGGTCAAGTTCGTGCCGACCACGGCGCAGCAGCGCTTCACCGCGCTGCAGTCGGGCGAGGTCGACCTGCTGGTCCGCACCACGACCTGGACGCTGACGCGCGACACCGCGCTCGGCTTCGACTTCACCGGCGTCAACTACTATGACGGCCAGGGCTTCATGGTGAACAAGAAGCTCGGTGTGAAGAGCGCCAAGGAGCTGAACGGCGCCACGGTCTGCGTGAGCCCCGGCACCACCACCGAGCTCAACCTTGCCGACTACTTCCGCGCCAACAAGATGACCTTCAAGCCGGTGGTCATCGAGAAGGTCGAGGAAGTGCGTGCCGCCTTCTTCGCCGGCCGTTGCGACGTCTACACGACGGATGCATCGGGGCTCTATTCGACCCGCGCCGCCAATGCGCCGAATCCCGACGACTACATCGTCCTGCCGGAGATCATCTCCAAGGAGCCGCTGGGTCCGACGGTGCGCCATGGCGACAACCAGTTCGCCGACATCGTGCGCTGGACCCTGTTCGCCCAGATCGAGGCTGAGGAGTACGGCATCACCTCGAAGAATGTCGACGAGATGATGAAGAGCGACAACCCCACCATCAAGCGCATCCTCGGCGTCACGCCGGGCATGGGCAAGGCGCTCGGCGTCGACGAGAAGTGGGTCTACAACATCATCAAGCAGGTCGGTAACTACGGCGAGATGTTCGAGCGCAACGTCGGCATGGGCTCGCCGCTCAAGATCGCTCGCGGCCAAAACGCGCTGTGGACCCAGGGCGGTCTGCAGTACGCCCCGCCGATCCGCTGAAGACGACTCCATCACTTCATGTTCCTCTCCCCCGCTAGGGGGAGAGGAGGAAGACAAGAAAACGAATCGACTCCACGACCGCCGCCCGCAAGGGCGGCGGTTTTGCATTTGGACTGTTGCTTGCCGGCCCGGCGCAACTACACTCCGGCCCGGGGAGCCAGGGAGCAGAGGGTTTCAATGCACAAGTTCATCGCTGCCGCGGCCGGCCTCGCCGGCCTGTTGCTGTCGGGCACCGCCATGGCGGGCAAGGATCTCGATGCCATCAAGGGGCGCGGCGCCATCAATTGCGGCGTCGGCATCGGCACGGCGGGCTTCATGCTGGCCGACAGCCAGGGCAAGTGGCGCGGCCTGTCGGTCGATGTCTGCCGCGCCGTGGCGGCCGCCATCTTCGGCGACGCCGACAAGGTGAAGTACGTGCCGCTGACCTCGCAGCAGCGCTTCACCGCCGTGCAGTCGGGCGAAGTCGACATGGTGATGGGCAATGCGACCTACACGCTGACCCGCGACACCGCGCTCGGCCTCGATTTCACCGGCATCTTCTACTACGACGGTCAGAGCTTCCTGGTGCCCAAGAAGCTCGGCGTGAAGAGCGCGAAGGAGCTGAGCGGCGCCACGATCTGCGTGGCGCCCGGCACCACGACCGAGCTCAACCTCGCCGACTATTTCCGCGCCAACAAGATGACCTTCAAGCCGGTGGTCATCGAGAAGGTCGACGAGATCCGCGCCGCCTTCTTCGCCGGCCGCTGCGACGTCTACACCACCGACGCCTCCGCCCTGGCGGCGACACGCGCCGCGAACGTGCCGCCGCCGCGCACATTCGACGATTTCCTGATCCTGCCCGAGATCATCTCCAAGGAACCGCTGGGCCCGGTGGTGCGCCACGGCGACCACCAGTGGGCCGACATCGTGCGCTGGGCGCTCTATGCCATGCTCGAGGCCGAGGAATACGGCATCAATTCCAAGAACGTCGACGAGATGCTGAAGAGCGAGAACCCCGCCATCAAGCGCATCCTCGGCGTCACGCCGGGCATGGGCAAGGCCTTGGGGGTCGACGAGAAGTGGGTCTACAACATCGTCAAGCAGGTCGGTAACTACGGCGAGAGCTTCGACCGCAATCTCGGCCCCGATTCGCCGCTCAAGATCGACCGCGGGATGAACAAGCTGTGGACCCAGGGCGGCCTGCAGTACGCCCCGCCGATCCGGTAGCCCCTCATTCACCTCCCCCGTCTTACGGGGGAGGCCGGGAGGGGGAGAGCCGCAAAGAGGCTCCGTGAAAGGCGAAGATCATGATCTTCGTCTGGTCGACGCATCGACTGAGGCCGTCCCCCTCCGGCCTCCCCGTAAGACGGGGGAGGTGGATGAGGCCCCATTCTTCATTTGGCCTGTTGCTTGCAGGCCTCCAACGGCGGACACTCTCTTCCACAGGGAGAAAACACAAGAGGGGGCTTCAATGCGCAATGTGCTATTGGCGGCGGCAGCCGGGTTTGCCGCGTTCAGCGTTTCGACCGGCGCCATGGCCGGCAAGGACCTCGATGCCGTCAAGGCACGCGGGGCGGTGATCTGCGGCGTCGGCATCGGCACTGCGGGCTTCATGCTGGCCGACAGCCAGGGCAAGTGGAAAGGCCTGTCGGTCGATGTCTGCCGCGCCGTGGCGGCAGCGGTCTTCGGCGATGCCGAGAAGGTGAAGTACGTGCCGCTGACCTCGCAGCAGCGCTTCACCGCGCTGCAGTCGGGCGAGGTCGATCTCCTGTCCAACAACACCACGATCACGCTGACGCGCGACACGGCGCTGGGGCTCGATTTCACGGCGGTCACCTACTATGACGGCCAGGGCTTCATGGTGCCCAAGAAGCTCGGCGTGAAGAGCGCCAAGGAGCTGAACGGCGCCACCGTCTGCGTCGCGCCCGGCACCACCACCGAACTGAACCTCGCCGACTACTTCCGCGCCAACAAGATGAACTTCAAGCCGGTGGTCATCGAGAAGGTCGACGAGATCCGCGCCGCCTTCTTTGCCGGCCGCTGCGACGTCTACACCACCGACGTCTCCAGCCTGGCCGCGACGCGTGCGGCCAACGTGCCGGCGCCGCTGACGCAGGAGGACTTCATCATCCTGCCGGAGATCATCTCCAAGGAACCGCTGGGTCCGGCGGTGCGCCACGGCGACAACCAGTGGGCCGACATCGTGCGCTGGACGCAGTACGCCATGGTCGAGGCCGAGGAATACGGCATCGATTCCAAGAACGTCGACGAGATGCTGAAGAGCGAGAATCCGACGATCAAGCGCATCCTCGGCGTCACGCCGGGCATGGGCAAGGCGCTGGGCGTCGACGAGAAGTGGGTCTACAACGTCATCAAGCAGGTCGGTAACTACGGCGAGAGCTTCGAGCGCAATGTCGGCAAGGACACGCCGCTCAAGATCGACCGCGGCCTGAACAAGCTGTGGACGCAGGGCGGCCTGCAGTACGCACCGCCGATTCGTTAGTCCGCGTAAGTCGCGTTAGCATCGGCTGGAGAAAAGCCGTCATTCCGAGCGTAGCGAGGGACCCTTACTGCTGCCTGAAAGGTCCCTCGCTGCGCTCGGGATGACACCGTGCGCGAGGCTGGGGGCACCCTATGCGCAAGATCGCGTTGGCCACGGCAATCGGGCTCGCCGTGGCCCTTTCCGGGCATGGCGTCGATGCGGGGCCTGTTCTCGATGGCGTGAGGGCCCGAGGACAGGTCGTGTGCGGCCTCGGCGCCCCGACGGCGGGCTTCATGCAGGTCGATCGTCAGGGCAGATGGGCGGGCCTGGCCGTCGACATCTGCCGTTCCGTCGCCGCTGCCATCCTGCGCGATGCCAACAGGGTGAAATACGTTTCCCTCGCTGCTGCCCAGCGTTTCCCTGCCCTGCAAGCCGGCGAGATCGACCTGCTGGTCTCGAACTCGACCTATACGCTGGCGCGCGACGCGGGCCAGGGCGTCGATTTCACCGGCATCTACTACTACGACGGCCAGGGTTTCCTGGTGAAACGATCGGGCGCCAAGGCCATCAAGGACCTGAACCGCGCCAACATCTGCTTCCAGTCGGCAACCACGACCGAGCCCAACCTGGCCGACTATTTCCGCGGCCAGAAGATGCGCTTCACCTCCTTTGCGTTCGACGGTGCGGAAGAAGCAAAAGCTGCGTTCCTGGCGGGCCGCTGCGAGGCGTTGACGGACGACATCTCGGCCCTTCACGCGGCCCTCGCTGGCAATGCCCAGCACGCCAAGGACTACGTCGTCCTCGGCCAGGCCATCTCGAAGGAGCCGTTCAGCCCGGCCGTGCGCCAGGGTGACGATCAATTTGCCGACATCGTGCGGTGGACGCTGTTCGCCATGATCGAGGCCGAGGAATACGGCATCACCTCGAAGAACGTCGACGACATGCTGAAGAGCAGCCATCCCACGATCAAAAACATCCTCGGCGTGACACCGGGCATGGGCAAGGCGCTGGGGGTCGACGACAGATGGGTCTACGACATCGTCAAGCAGGTCGGGAACTACGGCGAAAGCTACGATCGCAACCTGGGTGACGGCTCGCCGCTCAAGATCCCCCGCAGCCTCAATGCGCTGTGGACCAAGGCGGGCATTCTCTACGTGCCCCCGATCCGCTGACGGTCCGCCGAGAGGACGGCAAACCGGCCGGAAAAGCGAGCAAGAACCAGACCACAGCAGCCGGCTTTTGGCAGGTTGCAAGTGCGGAATTCCCTCTTACACTGCCGGCAAGATCATTCGTCACAAGGCCGCGGAGCAACCGCGGTCGGCAGGGGGAAAGAGCGGATGGCAGTCGAGGCATTGAGCTCCGCGCCGCGTGTCAAAGTGGCGCCGTGGAACGACCCCGTCATCCGCGGCTGGGTCTTCCAGATCGTCGTGGTCGGCCTGGTCGGCCTGCTCGCCTGGTATCTCGTCTCCAACACCATCACCAATCTGGAGCGGCAGAAGATCGCCAGCGGCTTCCACTACCTGGAGCGCGAGGCGGGCTTCGAGATCGGCGACACCATGATCGCCTATTCGCCCGCCAGCACCTATGCCCGCGCCATCTTCGTCGGCCTGTTGAACACCCTGAAGGTGTCGGTGCTGGGCGTCATCATGGCGACCATCCTCGGCACGCTGCTCGGCGTCGGCCGGCTGTCGAACAACTGGCTGCTCGCCAAGATCTGCGAATGGTACGTCGAGGCTTTCCGCAACGTGCCGCTGCTGCTCTGGCTGTTCCTGTTCTACAAGCTGATCAGCGAGGCCTTCCCCGGACCGCGCCAGGCGATCGGCGCGTTCTGGAATACGGTCTACCTGTCGAACCGCGGTCTCTACTTCCCGGTGCCGATCGCCAATCCGATCTACAAATGGATGGGCGTGGCGCTGCTGGTCGGCATCGCCGGCGCCTGGCTCCTGCATCGCTGGGCGAAGAAGCGCCAGGAGCTGACCGGCCAGCCCTTCCCGTCGATCATCGCGGGCTTCGGCGTGGCGCTCGGCCTGCCCTTCATCGTGTGGCTGCTGGGCGGCGCGCCGCATCACATGAGCTGGCCGGAACTGAAGGGCTTCAACTTCGACGGCGGCACCGTCATCCAGCCGGAATTCACCGCGCTGCTGCTCGGCCTGGTGCTCTACACCTCGGCCTTCGTCGCCGAGATCGTGCGCTCCGGCATCCTGGCGCTGCACAAGGGCCAGAGCGAGGCGGCGATGGCGCTCGGTCTCAGCCGCGGACAGGTGATGCGGCTGGTGCTGCTGCCTCAGGCGCTGCGCGTGATCGTGCCGCCGATGACCAGCCAGTATCTCAACATCACCAAGAACAGCTCGCTCGCCATCGCCATCGGCTATCCCGACCTGGTGGCCTCGATCAACGTCACCATCAACCAGACCGGCCAGGCGATCGAGAACGTGCTGATCATCATGGCGGCCTACCTGTCGGTCAGCCTGTCGATCTCGGCGTTCATGAACTGGTACAACAAACGCATCGCCCTGAGGGAGCGCTGAGCCATGACCGACATGCCCGTCGGCGAGCGCAAGCAACTCGCCCCTCCGGTAGACGACAGCGGCGCCTTCGGATGGGCCCGCAGGCACCTGTTCTCGAGCTGGGGCAACGCCCTCACCACGATCGTGCTGGTCGTGGCCATCGGCTGGATCCTGTCGTGGTTCCTGGAATGGGCGGTGTTCACCGCCAACTTCACCGCCTCGCAGGGCTCCGAGTGTCGCGGCTCCGGCGCCTGCTGGGCGCTGATCCGCGAGAAGTGGCGCCTGATCTTCTTCGGCACCTTCCCGTTCGACCAGCAATGGCGGCCGTTCTTCGCGGTCGTGATCATGCTGGCGATGCTGGTCATGACCTCCGACCGGCGCATGTGGAAGCCGTGGCGGTTGCTCGCGATCTGGAGCATCGGCTCGTTCTTCACCTTCCTGCTGATGTTCGGCCAGCTCCACATTCCGCTCAGCCTGTTCCTCACGGTCGCGCTGGTGGTGGGCGGCGTCGGCATGAGCTTCCGCAAGGGCATCGCCCAGGCCGGCGAAATCAACCTCTATCGCGCGCTCGCCGCCGTCGGCCTGGTCGGACTGGTGCTGCTGGTCGTCGGTGTCCTGCCGAACTGGAAGCTGCCGATCGCGCCCTTCAGCTACGTCGAGACCGGCCTGTGGGGCGGCATCCCGGTGACGATCATCCTCGCCACCTACGGGCTCCTGTTCGCCTTCCCGTACGGCATCCTGCTGGCGCTGGGCCGGCGCTCCAACCTGCCGCTGATCAAGGGCCTGTGCGTGGGCTTCATCGAGCTGATCCGCGGCGTGCCGCTGATCAGCCTCCTGATCATGGCCTCGGTCATGCTGCCGCTGTTCCTGCCGACCGGCGTCACCTTCGACAAGTTCCTGCGCGCTCAGGTGGCGGTGATCCTGTTCGCCGGCGCCTATATCGCCGAGATCATCCGCGGCGGCCTGCAGTCGCTGCCCAAGGGCCAGTTCGAGGCGGCCGACGCGATGGGCCTCAACTACGTGCAGAAGACGGCGCTGATCATCCTGCCGCAGGCGCTGCGCGTGGTGATCCCGCCCCTGATCAACACCTTCATCGGCTTCTTCAAGGATACCTCGCTGGTGCTGATCATCGGCATCTTCGACTTCCTCAACACCGCCAACCAGGCGCTGGTCGACCCGGCCTGGGCGGGCTACCCCGGCGAGGTCTACCTCTTCGCCGCCTTCATCTACTTCTGCTTCTGCTATTCGATGTCGCGGTACTCCAAGTACCTCGAGGTCGAGCTCAACAAGGGAACGCGCCGCTAGGCGGCCAAGGAGAACCAGTCATGGCCGCCACGGCTCGCGATCTCAGCAAGCTTCCCTCGGTGATCACCCTCCGAGGCGTCAACAAGTGGTTCGGGCAGTTCCACGTCCTCTCCGACATCAACCTCGACGTCAAGGAGGGCGAGAAGATCGTCGTCTGCGGACCGTCGGGCTCGGGCAAGTCGACCTTGATCCGCTGCATCAACCGACTGGAGGAGCACCAGGCGGGCGACCTCGTGGTGCACGGCGTGCCGCTCACCAACGACGTCAAGAACATCGAGATGATCCGCCGCGAAGTCGGCATGGTGTTCCAGTCGTTCAATCTCTTCCCGCACCTCACGATCCTCGACAATCTCACCTTGGCGCCGATCTGGGTGAAGAAGATGCCCAAGAAGGACGCCGAGGAGATCGCGATGAACCTGCTGAAGCGGGTGCGCATCCCCGAGCAGGCGCTGAAATATCCCGGCCAGCTCTCGGGCGGCCAGCAGCAGCGCGTGGCGATTGCCCGGGCGCTCTGCATGCGGCCCAAGATCATGCTGTTCGACGAACCGACGTCGGCCCTTGATCCGGAAATGGTGAAGGAAGTGCTCGACGTCATGATCGAGCTCGCGCGCGAGGGCATGACCATGCTGGTGGTGACCCACGAGATGGGCTTCGCCCGCGCCGTCGCCGACCGCGTGATCTTCATGGACCGCGGCGAGATCGTCGAGCAGAACGAGCCCGAGGAGTTCTTCGCCAACCCGCGGAACGAGCGCACCAAGCTGTTCCTCGGCCAGATCCTGCACCACTGAGCCGAAGGGCGGCGCCTTGGCGCCGCCTTGATCGCGGTCTAGTCACCCGGCCATGAAGATCCTGGTCACCGGCGGCGCGGGGTTCATCGGTTCGGCCGTCGTACGCCACATCATCCGCGACACCGACTGGACGGTGGCGAACGTCGACAAGCTCACCTATGCCGGCAACCTCGAATCGCTGGCCGAAGCGCGCGACAGCAACCGGCATACGCATTTCAAGGTCGATATCGTCGATCGCGCCGCGGTCGACGGTGTCTTCGCGAGCTTCCAGCCCGACGCCGTCCTGCATCTCGCCGCCGAAAGCCATGTCGATCGCTCGATCGACGGGGCCGCGCCGTTCATCGAGACCAATGTCGGCGGGACCTACACCCTCCTGGAGGCCGCCCTCGCCCACTGGCGCAAGCTCGATGCCGAGGCCCGCGCGCGTTTCCGCTTCCAGCATATCTCGACCGACGAGGTGTTCGGCTCGCTGGGCGCAACGGGCCGATTCAGCGAGACCACGCCCTATGCGCCGAACTCGCCCTATGCAGCGAGCAAGGCCGCGTCGGATCATCTGGTGCGCGCCTGGCACCACACGCACGGCCTGCCGACGCTTGCCACCAACTGCTCCAACAACTACGGGCCCTATCACTTCCCCGAGAAGCTGATCCCGCTCACGATCATCCGCGCCCTGCGCGGCCAGAGCCTGCCGGTCTACGGCAAGGGCGAGAACGTGCGCGACTGGCTGCATGTCGAGGACCACGCCGAGGCGCTCACCTTGGTGCTGCGCAAGGGCAAGCCCGGCGAGACCTACAACGTCGGCGGCGACAGCGAGCGCAAGAACATCGACGTCGTCCGCACGATCTGCGCCCTGCTCGACGAGATGGTGCCGCAGAGCCCGCATCGGCCGCATGAGCGGCTGATCGAGTTCGTCACCGACCGGCCCGGCCATGACGCGCGCTACGCCATCGACGCCACCAAGATCCAGGCCGAGCTCGGCTGGCGGCCACGTCACGATTTCGAGAACGGGCTGCGCCAGACCGTGCGCTGGTATCTCGACCACAAGGGCTGGTGGGAACGCGTCATGAGCGGGGCGTATCGCGGGGAACGACTCGGGCTCGGCTGAGTTGTATCGGCATGAGGTACGTCGCCCTCATGCTTGTCGCGGCTCTGCTCGCCAGCTGCGACAAGGACCCCTACATGGCGCGCAAAGGTGGTTACCTGCCGGGCGAGGCATACCACCATCAGAGCGGGCTTTATCCCGGCATGACCGTCAGCCGAGCCGGCGGTTGAGGTCGGCCCATCGGTCGAGAATGGGCATGATCTTGTCCTCCTTCTCGCCCGGCAGTGAGAAGACGACGCGATCGATCCCGAGCTCGCGGTAGCGCTTCAGGCGGTCGAGATCGTCGGGCACGCGGAAGGTGCTTATGGACAGGCCGGCGGGATCGCGGCCGGCTTCCCTGGCCATGGTGCGGAACTTGTCGAGCACGTCGATGCCGTCGCGGTCGAGCCAGTCGTCGCGCGGGATCCAGCCGTCGCCGTAGCGGACAGCGCGGCGCGCCGCATAGGGGAAGGCGCCGCCGACGATGATCGGCGGATGCGGCTTCTGGAACGGCTTGGGCCACTGCTTCATCTTGCCGAAGCTCACGAACTCGCCGTGATACTCGGGCTCCTCCTCGGCCCAGATCGCCTTCATCGCCTCGACGCGCTCGCGGGCGAGCTTGTGGCGGCTTTCGAAGGCCGTGCCGTGGTTCTCGATCTCATCCTGGTTCCAGCCGTTGCCGACGCCGAACAGGAAACGCCCGCCCGACAGCTGGTCGATCGAAGACACCATCTTGGCGGTGACGATGGGATCGCGCTGGGTGATGAGCGCGATGCCGGTGCCGACCTTGAGTTTCGTGGTCACGGTGGCCGCCGTGTTGAGCGCCAGGAACGGATCCATCAGCTCGTAGTAGGCGCGGACCAGGCCGCCGGACGCGGGATAGTTCGACTTGCGTGACGACGGGATGTGCGTGTGCTCGGGAACCCACAACGATTCGAAGCCGCGTTCCTCCAGCGCACGCGCCAGCGGCGCGGGTTGCATCGATTCCGTGGTGAAGAACATGACCGCGCCGATTTTCATGGTTCCGGGGCTCCGCAAATCGTTCCGTCGATGGCGGGATTGTGGCGATTTTTCAGGCTTTGGGAACCGCGGCGCGACGACGTGGTTGTTCCCTCATCGAATGAGGAGACCACCATGAACGCCATTCGGTCGACCGTTGCTCTTGCGACGCTGGCCGTCGGGGTCGCCGCCTGCTCGGTGAACGACGGCTACTATGCTCCGCGCTCCCAGGCCACCTACTATCCGGCCCGGACGGCGTACTACAGTGCGCCGGCCTACTACACCACCACGACCTATCCGGCCGCGACGTACTACAGCTACGACCGGCCGAGCTACCAGAAGTCCAACGTGTACGGGTCGTACTGGGACTACCAGCGCAACTACCAGGGCATCCACAACGGGCCGGAGCGCACCGGGCCGTAACGCGACGCACCGCAGCCGTCCCGTCCGACGCCAGCCGGACGGTATGCGCGGCGTCTACCGTACCCTTTTGTCTCGGATCAACGATGCATAGAGCGGGAGCGTGAGGCGCACGCAACGAGCCAATTATATAACTACGGTGCGCCTTTGTCAAGAACTGTGGTCACGCCCCGCCTCCGTTCCTTGTGTCGGTTGACCGAGTGCCAGCAGTTGCTTTCAAGGCGCTAATTCGGGGTCCGCAGTGTCGCCTGCACGACCCCCGCGACCTCGTCGACCGCCGTCTCGAGCATGTGCGCACCCATCGGCAGGCTGAGCACCGTCTCGGCCAGTTTCTCGGCGAGCGGGAACGAGCCCTTGCCCAGGCCGAGGTCGGCATAGGCCGCCTGGAGATGCGGTGGGATCGGATAATGGATCAGCGAGCCGATGCCCGCCTTGTCCAGCGCCGCGATGAGCTCGGCGCGCCGCTCCGTGCGCACAACATAGAGATGCCACACCGGCTCGGCCCATTGCGGCACGCGCGGCAGGCCGAGCCCCGGGATGCCGGCAAGCTTGTCGTCGTAGCGCGCGGCGAGCCGCCGCCGGCGTTCGTTCCACGCATCGAGCCTGGGCAGCTTTACGCGCAACAGCGCGGCCTGCATCTCGTCCAGCCGCGAGTTGAAGCCGCGCTCGAGATTGACGTACTTCACCTTGCTGCCGTAGTTGCGCAGCACGCGCAGCCGGTCGGCCAATTTCGGATCGTCCGTCGTGACGGCGCCGGCATCGCCGAAGGCGCCGAAATTCTTGGTCGGGAAGAAGCTGTGCGCGCCGGCATCGCCCAACGCGCCGGTGCGCCGGCCGCGCACCTTGGCGCCCTGCGCCTGCGCCACGTCCTCGACCACCTTCAGCCCGTGCTTGCGCGCCAGCGCCATGATCGCGTCCATGTCGGCGGGCTCGCCGTAGAGATGGACCGGCATGATCGCCTTGGTGCGCGAGGTGATGGCGGCAGCAATGCGCTCGGGATCGATGTTGGGCCCATCGGGCGTCGGCTCGACCGGCACGACCTTGGCGCCGACTGCCGTGATCGCGAGCCATGTCGCGATATAGGTGTTGGACGGCGTGATGACTTCGTCGCCGGCGCCGAGGTCCCAGCCGCGCAGCACCAGCTCCAACGCTTCCAGCCCGTTGCCCAGGCCTACGCAGTGTCTGGTGCCGCAGAACGCGGCATATTCGGCTTCGAAAGCCTCGACCTCCTTGCCGAGGACGAACCAGCCCGATTCCATGACGCGGGCAAAAGCCGCGTCGAGCTCGGGTTTCAGCTCGGCGTAGACCGATTTCATGTCGAGGAAGGGGATCATGGCCTGCTCGCGGCTTCGCGTTTGAAGGCATCGTAGTCGCGGAGATACTCGGCGTCTTCATAGAGCGTCGAGGCGATCACCAGGATCGCGGCCCCCGGCGAGAAATCCGTGAGCTCGTGCCACACCCAGGTGCCGACATAGAGGGCTCGTGCCGGATCGTCGAGCTTCACGCTCTCCTTGATCTTGGCATCGTCGAGATGGACGCGGCAGCCGCCGCTCATCGCAACCAACGCCAGCTGCGATTCGCGATGGCCGTGCCGGCCGCGCCACTGACCGGGCGTGACATGGTGCAGCCAGAACAGGCGCAGCGGCTGGAACGGCAGGTCCTTGCCCGCCTCGAGGAAATTGATGCGGCCGCGCTCGTCGACGGCGCCGCGCACGTCGATCCAGCGGCAGTTTCTCGTCTTCAGTCCAGCGGTCATGGTCGAACGGTACCCAGCTTGCGCCATTGCATATAGACCACGCCGCTCAAGGCCACGAGGCCGCCCACGATCTGGTAGGCATTGGGCACGAAACCATAGGCCATTGACCACAATACGGCGAAGAACGGCACCAGATTGACCCAAAGCGAGGCCACGGCCACGCCGAGCCGGCTGGCGCCGATGTTCCAGAAATAGCTTCCGAGCGAGCTTGCCAGCAAGGCGATGCCGACGAGCTGGATCCATGCCCAACCGTCCGTCACCGCCAACGGCGAGCGCGACCAGCCGAGCGCGATCAACACGACGCTGAGCAGCGTCGTCCAGCCGAAGGCCGACAGCGAGGCCACGTAGGCGCGATGGAGCTGGCTCGCGCGATCGAACCATGCCTGCGCCTTCAGGCTGTACAGCGTCCAGATCGAATTGGAGAGCAGCACGACGATCTCGCCGCCGCCGAAAGTCACCGGCCCGCTGCTGCCGACCAGCGTCGATGACACGAGAATGGCGCCGCCCAGCAAGGTCAAGGCCAGCGCCACGGGAAAACCGGGATCGAACCTGAGCCCCGTCACCAGCCGCACCGTCACGGCCGACACCAGCGGGCCGGCGACGGCCACGGTGGCGGCGGTGATCGGATTGCTGAACTGCAGGCCGAGCGTATAGACGGCGAAGAAGCCGCCCATCATCAGCCCGAGCAGGGCGAAGCGCCGGAAGTCGAGATCGATGCGCAAGGCCTTCGCCCCCTCGACTACGAGCAGCAGCAGGCCGAGCGCCGCGCCCGCCACCGCCGTGCGGATGGCCGACATCGGTATGAGGTCGAAATGCGCCAGCATCACCTTGCTGACGGGCACGTTGGCGCCCCAGCTCGCGCCAACGAAGATCATCGCCGGAAAGGCGATCAGCGTGTGACCGCGACCCTGCATCAGCGACGTCGCACGGCCTCGTAGCCGACACGGCAGTCCTTGTAGACGTCGGGCTTCTCGGTCGAGACGCGCGCCTCGATGACGCCGGGCTGGGCGAGACAGAGGTCGAGAATGGCGTCGACCAGCGTTTCCTGCAGGTTGAAATGGCGGCTGCCCGCGAGCTTCGTGATGCCGTCATGCACCGTGTCGTAGTTCAGCACGTTGGCGATGCGGTCGTTGTGCGCCCTGTCGGCCGGCGCCAGCAGCAGGTCGACGTTCACGACCACCGTCTGCGGCCCCTCCTTCTCGAAGTCGTGGATGCCGATCGACACTTTCAGGCGGAAATCGCGAATGAAGATCCGGCGTTCGGGATCGGGGGCCATGTCAGGCCTTTCCCTTGCGGTCGAAGGCGACGTCGCGCGGCCGGCCGCTCAAGTGCTCGCCGCTGTCGACGATCAGCGTGTCGCCGGTGAAGGACGGCGTCTGCAGGATGAAGCGCAAGGCCCGCACCAGGTCATCGAGCGCGACGCCGACCCGCAGCGGATTGTCGGCATGCTGCTCGGCAAAACGCGCATCGGTCTGGCTGCCGCTGCGCAGGGTCAGGCCCGGGGCGATGCCCGCGACCCTGATCCGTGGCGCGAAAGCCTGGGCCAGCACCGTCGTCAGGCCTTGCAGCCCGACCTTGGACAGCGTGTAGGTCAGGAAATCCGGGTTGAGATTGTAGAGCTTCTGGTCGAGCAGGTTCACGATCACGCCGACCTGGCCGTCGGGCAGCTGCCGCGCCAGGGCCTGCGACAGGAGCATCGGCGCGCGCAGGTTGATGGCCATGTGGCGGTCGAAATCGTCGGCCTTGGCAGTGGGCGCGCGATCGAGTTTGAACAGCGAGGCGCAGTTGACCAGGCAGGTCAGTTGCACGCCGCGCGCACGGCACTTGCCGAGAAGGGCCTCGGCCTGCCGTGCCGAGGAGAGGTCGGCCCGCACCGCCTTGGCCTTGCCGCCCGCGGCAGCGATGTCCGCCACGGTCTGGCGGGCTTCCGTGGTCGAGCGGTTATGGTGGACGAACACGAAATAGCCGTCGGCTGCCAGCGCCATCGCCAAGGCGCGCCCGACCCGGACGGCCGATCCGGTGACGAGTGCGCCGTTCATTTGCTTGCTAGCCCAACCACGCCAATCTACTAGCATGCGCCCATGACTTCGTCCCCGTTCGAAACCGTCGACTGCGTTGTGATCGGCGCAGGTGTCGTCGGTCTTGCCGTTGCCCGCGCCCTTGCCCTTGCCGGCCGTGAGGTCATCGTCGTCGAGGCAGCCGAAGGCATCGGCACCGAGACCAGCTCGCGCAATTCCGAAGTCATCCACGCCGGCATCTACTATCCCAAGGGCAGCCTGATGGCCGAGACCTGCGTCGCCGGCCGCCGGCTGCTCTATGCCTACTGCCAGGAGCACGGCGTGCCGCACCGGAATTGCGGCAAGCTGATCGTGGCGACCAACGACGCCGAGAGCGCGAAGCTCGCCGAGATCAAGGGCCGCGCCGAGGCCAACGGCGTCGAAGGCATGCGCCTGCTGAGCGCCGCCGAGGCGATGGCCATGGAGCCCAACCTGCACTGCACGGCGGCGCTCCTGTCGCCCAGCACCGGCATCATCGACAGCCACTCCTACATGCTGGCGCTGCAGGGCGACGCCGAGGCCTGCGGCGCCATGTACGCCTTCCACAGCCCCGTAGAGGCCGCGCGCGTCGCCAATGCCGGCATCGACCTCGAAGTCGGCGGCGCCGAGCCCATGAAGCTGCGCTGCCGGATGGTCATAAACTCGGCCGGGCTGCATGCGCCGACCTTGGCGAAAAAAATCGTCGGTCTGCCATCCGACCGCGTGCCGCAGGCGTATTACGCCAAAGGAAACTACTTCACCTTGACCGGACGCTCGCCCTTCTCGCGCCTGATCTATCCCGTCCCCGTGCCGGGCGGGCTCGGCGTGCACATCACCGTCGACATGGGCGGCCAGGCGAAGTTCGGCCCCGACGTCGAATGGATCGACGAGATCGACTACACCGTCGACCCGCATCGCGCCGACAAATTCTACGCTGCCGTGCGACGCTACTGGCCGGGCCTCAAGGATGGTGCGCTGCAGCCGGGCTATGCCGGCATCCGGCCCAAGACCGTGCCCCAAGGCGCACCGGCGCAGGACTTCGTCGTGCAGGGTCCGGCCGATCACGGCGTGCCTGGCCTTATCAATCTTTTCGGCATCGAGTCGCCCGGCCTCACCTCATCTCTGGCGCTGGCCGAGCGGGTGCGCGACATCGCCGTGACATGACCTTGGCCCGGCGCGGCCTCTTCGCCGGCCTCGCGGGTCTGCTCAGCGGCTGCTCTCCGGCCACGCTGCTCAACGCCACCGTCTCGCGCCAGGGTTTTACGCGCGAGGCGGACATCGCCTACGGAACCGATCCGCGCCAGAGGCTCGACCTCTATCGGCCCGACAAGCCGCGCGCCGACGGCAAGACGGTGATCTTCTTCTACGGCGGCTCGTGGGACTCGGGCAGCAAGAACGACTACCTGTTCGTCGCCCAGGCGCTGGCCGCCGACGGCTACACGGTCGTCATCCCCGACTATCGCCTTTATCCCGCGGTGCGCTTCCCCGCCTTCATCGACGATGGCGCGCGGGCGGCGCGCTGGACGGTCGACCGCGTCGGCACCGACAAGGTCTTCGTGATGGGCCATTCGGCCGGTGCGCACATCGCCCTGATGCTTGCCGTCAACACGACCTATCTCGCAGCCGCCGGTGTCGATCGCACAAAACTCGGCGGCGCGATCGGGCTGGCCGGCCCCTACGATTTCCTGCCGCTGAAATCGGCGAAGCTGATCGAGATCTTCGGCGGCCCGAACAACCCGCAGATCGAGGCCATCACCTTCGCCAAGGCGCCGTTGCCGCCGGCCCTGCTGATCCACGGCGCGGCCGACACGACCGTCTATCCGCGCAACAGCACGAACCTCGCGGCCGCCTGGCGCGCCGCCGGCGCACCCGTCGAGCTGAAGCTCTATCCCGATGTCGGCCATATCGACGTCGTCGCTGCCATGGCGGGCCTGCTGAGCGGCCGGGCACCGACGCGGACCGACGTGCTGGCCTGGCTTGACGTGCATTGAGCCAGGACGTCCACAAATTCGCCGGAATGCCGACCGACGGTCGGACCACAGCATGGGCACGATCGGCATCACATGATCGGACGTCGCGGCGCCGTCATCGGCGGTCTGGCCGCGCTGACGGGCGGCTGCTCGCCCGCTGCCCTGCTCAATGCCACGGTGCCGCGCACCGGCTACGTGCTCGAGGCCGACCTGCCCTACGGTCCGCTGCCCCGCCAGAAACTGGACTACTACGCGCCCGTGTCGCCGCGTCCCGACGGCAAGACGGTGGTGTTCTTCTATGGCGGCGCCTGGCGGCAGGGCGACAGGGCTGACTACCTGTTTCTCGGCCAGGCGCTGGCATCGCGCGGCACCGGCGTCGTGATTGCCGACTACCGGCTGTTCCCCAGCGTGCGCTACCCGGCCTTCATCCAGGACGGCGCGCTGGCGGTCGGCTGGGCGGCGAGGCGCTTCGGCAGCGCCAAGCTCTTCCTGATGGGCCATTCGGCCGGCGCCTACATCGCCAGCATGCTCGCCGCCAACACCGCCTACCTGCGGGCGGTCGCGGTCGATCGGCTGAAGCTCGGTGGCCTCATCGGCATCGCCGGCCCCTACGACCTGCAGCCGCGAAACTATCGCTGGCTGCGCGACATCTTCGACGATGCCGACAATGCCGCGATCCGGCCCATCGCCCATGCCACGGCGCCGCTGCCATCGGCGCTGCTGCTGCACGGTGCCGACGACCACCTGGTGACGCCGCGCGAGAGCGAGCGACTGGCCGCCGCCTGGCAGGCCGCCCGCGCCCCTGTCGACCTCAAGCTCTATGAGAAAGTCGATCACTTCACCATCGTCGGCGCCTTCGCCGACGTCCTGCAGGGGCGCGCCCCCACGCGCGCCGACGTGCTGGCCTGGCTCGACGCCCGCTAGCCATACCTTCGTCTGGCTGACACGTTGGCGTGCGATGCCTAGTCTCCGGCATCCAACCGACGAGGGACGACCATGAAGATCAATCGCAGCGCATCGGCCGCCTGGGCCGGCGGCCTCCGGGACGGCAAGGGCTCGATCTCGACCGAGAGCGGTGCCCTCAGCGCCTATCCCTATGGCTTCGCGTCCCGCTTCGAAGGCGTAAAGGGCACGAACCCGGAGGAACTGCTGGGCGCCGCCCACGCCGGCTGCTTCACCATGGCGCTGTCGCTGATCCTGGGCGAGGCCAAGTTCACCGCCGAGCAGATGGACACCAGTGCCAAGGTCACGCTCGAGCAGGTCGATGGCGGCTTCTCCATCACAGCTGTTCATCTCACCCTCAAGGCAAAGATTCCCGGCATCGACCAGGCGACCTTCGAGGAGCTGACGGGCAAGGCCAAGGCGGGCTGCCCGGTGTCCAAGGTGCTCAAGGCCAACATCACGCTGGACGCGTCGCTGGTCTCATAGTCCGCGTTGCGGAAGGCCGTTCCAGGGGCTAGTGCGCGCCGGCGCGGTTCGCTAATGCTGGCGGCAACAGGATTCCCGTGGGGAGAGACGGCCCGATGATCAAGACGCGCTTCACCGAGATGTTCGGCATAAAACACCCGGTCGTGCAGGGCGGCATGCAGTGGGTCGGCCGCGCCGAGCTCGCGTCGGCGGTGTCCAATGCCGGCGGCCTCGGCATCCTGACCGGCCTCACCCAGCCGACGCCGGACGACCTGCGCAAGGAGATCAAGCGCTGCCGCGACATGACCGACCGGCCGTTCGGCGTGAACCTCACCATCCTGCCGACCCTGGTGCCGCGGCCCTATGGCGAATACATCGACGCCATCGTCGAATCGGGCGTCAAGATCGTCGAGACCGCGGGCAACAACCCCAAGCCGTTCCTGCCGAAGCTCAAGGATGCCGGCATCAAGGTGATCCACAAATGCACCTCGGTGCGCCACGGCGTCTCCGCCGAGAAGGCCGGCGTCGATGCGATCTCGATGGACGGCTTCGAGTGCGCCGGCCATCCCGGCGAGGACGACGTGCCCAACCTGGTGCTGCTGCCGGCGGCGGCCAATGTCATAAAAATCCCGATGCTCGCGTCGGGCGGCTTCGGCGATGCGCGCGGGCTGGTGGCGGCGCTGGCGCTGGGCTGCGAGGGCATCAACATGGGCACGCGCTTCATGGCGACCCGGGAAGCACCCATCCACGACAACGTGAAGCAGGCCCTGGTGTCGAGCGACGAGCGCTCGACCTCGCTGATCTTCCGCACCATGCGCAACACCAGCCGCGTGTTCGGCAACTCGGTGGCCAAGAAGGCGATCGAGATGGAGCACGAGGGCAAGACCATCCAGGAGATCGGCCCCATCGTCGCCGGCACGCGCGGCAAGGTGGTCTACGAGACCGGCGACCTCGAGCACGGCATCTGGTCGGCCGGCACGGTAATGGGCCTGATCCGGGACATTCCGACCTGCAAGGAACTGGTCGAGCGAATCGTCGCTGAGGCCGAGGAGATGATCCGCGGCCGGCTCGCGAAGGCGATCGCCGCCTGACCTGGAGCCCTGCACCGTAGTCATCTATCACCATAACTGAAGTTCTGTCCGATGGCAAGGGCTGGAGGAATTTTTTCGTCCCATGGGGGCCTCCCCACCCCCAAGGGATAGGGGCCGTCAGGCCTGGGCGGCCCTATGCTTCCACCAGCGCCACAGCCGGCCGCCGAACGGGGGCACCAGGCAAACGCCGGCTACCATGACGGCGATGGCCATGCCGAGGCAATTCCAGCCTCTTCGATTGCCGATCAGCTGCCAGGCCGGCGCATCCAAGCCGGGCTTCCACCAGCAGATGGTGGAGCTGATGACCGCGCCGGCGGCCAGCATGATGGCGCCCATGATCGCCGCCTGCGCATCGAGCGTCGCGCCGACGCTGGCGCCCGCGATCACCGCGGCGGCGATATGGCCCCAGACGAAGGGATGGATGCGTTTCACGAGCGCTTTTATCTTGCCGGACCGCGGGCCTCCAGGCCCGCTCATGGCTGGGGGCGCGCGACTCCAGTCGCGCGTCTTCGTCGAGGCAAGAGATGATCGCGCCACTGGAGTGGCGCACCCCCAGCAAAGACAATGAGCGGACCTGGAGGTCCGCGGTCCGGCAAGACCTAAGGATCGTCTACGGAGCCCAACCCTCCGGTCACCCTTTCGAGCTGCTCGTCGGTGAGGTGCCGGACCGCGGCCGCAGGACGGCTGGAGGAAAAGGTCCGCGCTTCTTCGACCGTGAAATGGAAGCCGCACGCCGCGGCGATGCTGACGGCGGCCGTCAGGCTCTCCGTCCGCCCGTCCGCCA
>Ga0081539_10002518_pt1 | contig 25623 bp, 24 predicted proteins | sample TabmetS4T2R2_FD_71023 | JGI IMG/M metagenome (GOLD analysis project Ga0081539, IMG submission 71023) | Tabebuia heterophylla rhizosphere microbial communities from the University of Puerto Rico - S4T2R2 | ecosystem: Host-associated > Plants > Roots > Rhizosphere ...
CATGGGCTCGGCCTCCAACGACCTGCAGCGGGACTTCGGTGGGGCGCTGTTCCAGGCGGTGATGGGCACCCTGCTGGCGGTGGAGTACACCAGGTACTTCACCAAGGCGTTCGCCGGCCTCCCTCCACAGCAGGCCCAGCAGCTGTCCCAGCAGGCGGTGGCCACCGTCAGCCAGTCGTTCGCCGGCGCCGAGCAGGTCGCCAAGCAGTTTCCCCAGGCCCAGGCGCAGCAGCTGGTCGCCGCCGCCCAGCAGGCGTTCGTCGACGGCAAGACGGCCGCCATCTTGTTCGCCGTGATCGCCTCGCTGATCGGCTTGGCGGTGGTCTGGTTCCTCTACCCGAACAAGCAGGATGAAGAGGCGACCTACGCCCGGGTGGGTGACGCACCCCCCTGACCCGCAAGAGATCGCCGGGGTGCCCGAACCTCCGGTCGGCGGCGGCTACCCGCCCGACCGCGTCGCGGCTGGGACCTGGTTGTCCTCCGCCGCTCCCGGACCGTCCTCTGCCGTGCCGGCCGCCACCGGGTCGTCGTCGTCGTCGCCCCAGTCGATCCGAGCGACGTCGGTGCGGTCGAGCACCTGGGGGCCCCGGCTCCTGGAGAAGTAGTCCCAGCCCCAGTCGATGAAGGCCTCCACCCGTGCCCGGGCGCCCGTCATCAGCCACGCGTGCACGCCCAGCCAGGACGCGAACGCGATCGGCCCGTGGAGCTCGTGGCGGTGCTCGCCCATCTCCGCGACCGCCGCGTTGCGGCCGATCATCGCCATGACCCCCTTGTCGTGGTAGTGGAAGGGCGTCGGTGGCTTGCCGGCGATCTCCGCCTCGATGTTCCTGGCCGCCCACTGCCCGGACTGGAGCGCGACCGAGCCGAGCTGGGGGAAGGAGCTCCCGTCGGGCGCGGGGATGTTGGCGAAGTCCCCGAGGGCGTACACGCCGGGCTGGCCCGGGACCGTCAGGTCGTGCTGGACGTCGAGCCGGCCGCCCCGGCCCTGGGCGAGGCCGGCGTTGGCGGCCAGCGGCGCCGCCATGATCCCCCCGCCCCAGACCACGCAGCGGGTGGGGATGGAGCTGCCGTCCGACAGCACGGCCCGGTCGTCGCGGACCTCCTTGACCGACGTGCCCAGCCGCAGCTCGACCCCGTCGCGCTGCAGGACCTTGGCCGCGTACTCGTGCGCCCGGTGGGAGAACGGCCCGAGCACGGTGTGGCCGAGGTCGACCAGGACCACCCGGGCGTGCCGCACGGCCAGGTCCTGGTACTCGTGCGGCATGACGTCGCGGATCATCTCGGCCAGGGCCCCGGCGGTCTCGGTCCCGGTGGCCCCGGCGCCGACGATGACGAAGTTCAGCGCGCCCCGGTCCAGCAGCGACGGATCCCGGTCGGCGTCCTCGAACAGGGTCAGGATCCGCGAGCGGAGCCGCTGGGCGTCCTCGAGCGAGTAGAGCGGGAAGGTGTGCTCGGCGCCCGGGGTGCGGAAGAAGTTGGGCTGGCTGCCGGCCGCCAGGACCAGGAAGTCCCCCTGAAGGTCCTGACCCGACGCCGTGGTGACCCGCCTGGCCGCCGGGTCCACGGCTGTCACCTCGTCCATCCTGACGGCCACGTTCGCGTGCTCGCGGAACGGCTTGCGGAGGCTGGTGGCGACGTCCGAGGAGGCGAGCTGGCAGGTCGCCACCTGGTACAGCAGCGGCTGGAACTGGTGGTAGTTGTGCTTGTCGACGAGCGTCACGCGGATGTCGGAGCGCTTGGCCAGCCTGCGGGCGCAGCCCAGCCCGGCGAACCCGCCCCCCACGATCACGACGTGCTTGGCATCCGTCATGGCGACCCTCCTCGCAGCCGGCGACGGCAACCTACGGCGGCGCCCGGGGGGCGACATCCTCCCGTTGGGATGAAAGGCCCACGGGAGCACCCGGATCATCCAAACGGCATGATGCGGATCCGGCCGCGCGGTGGCTTGATCTGCCTGAGGGTGGCGTATCCGAGGGAGGTCAGCATGGGTATCCACCGACCCACCCCGAGGGACCAGCTGCGGGCAATCGCCGACGGCAAGTCGGCCGTCCTCGAGGAGCTGGCGCGGATGCAGGTGAGCACGCTGGACCGCTGCAAGCTCGACAAGGAGACCTACCTGCTGGTCCGCCTGGCCGCCCTCGTCGCCACCGACGCCGCGCCGGTCTCGTACCGGGCGCATCTCGGCGGAGCCGGCGATCCTCCCATCTCGAGCAGACAGGTCCTGGGAACCCTGGCGGCGATCGCGCCGGTCGTCGGCAGCGCCCGGGTGCTGTCCGCCGCCTCGAGGCTCGCCAGGGCGGGCGTGGTCTTCGCCGACCCTGGACCGTGATGGAGATCGTGCGGTCCGCCGCTGGTCCGTGCTCCGGCACCCCACAGCTCCCGGCAGTTCACCCCATCTGGGTGATGCGGGTGGACCCGGGGGCGCGCGATCGTAGCCGGTGGTCAGGACTGGAGCGCGGTAATGGACACGATCATCAGGCAGCGATGCACCGAGTACCAGCACCTCCGAGCTCGCCCCCCGGTCTCCCGGGTCGCCCTCCTCGAGCTGCTGGAGGCCTCGAGCGACGCCTCCGTGGTCACGGCGCTGGCGCCGCCCGGCTACGGGAAGACCACGCTGCTGGCGCAGTGGGCCGACCGTGACCCCCGGCCGTTCGGGTGGCTCACCATCGGCCCCCACGACAACGACCCGGCCGTGCTGCTCCGGAACCTCGCCGTCGCCCTCGACCGGGCCGAGCCACTCGGGCAGGAGCCGCTGGAAGCCCTGACGTCGCCGGCCGGAGCGGACGTCGACGCGGCGCTCCCGCGACTGGGGTCCGCGCTCTCGGCGGCCCCGCTGCCGCTGGTCCTGGTGCTCGACGACCTCCATGTCCTGCAGAGCTGGGACTGCCTCCAGATGGTGGGGCGGCTGATCGAGTACCTCCCGATGGGGTCGCAGCTGGTGATCGCCGGCCGGGAGGAGCCGCACCTGCCGCTGGCCCGCCTGCGTGCCGAGGGCAGGGTGCTGGAGATCCGCCCGCACGACCTGGCCATGGACCTTCAGGAGGCCGGCGCCCTGTTGCGCAACGCCGACCTCGACGTCGATCCCGTCGACCTCGGCGAGCTCGTCCACCGCACCGAGGGCTGGCCGGTCGCGCTCCAGCTGGCCGCCGCGCGGCGTCGAGCCCGCACCGGGCACCGCGCCGCCGCGGTCAGTCTGCCGGGGGACGACCGCTTCCTGACCGACTACGTGGACATCGTCGTCCTCTCGCGCCTCCCCGCGAGGCTGGTCCGGTTCCTGACCCGCTGCGCCGTGCTCGACCAGATGTCCGGACCGCTGTGCGACGCCGTGCTCGACACGACCGGGTCCGCCGACCTCCTGGAGTGGCTGTCGCGCTCCAACGTGCTGGTGATCCCCCTTGACCGGCGGCGGCGGTGGTACCGGCTGCACCGGCTGTTCCGGGAGCTGCTCCAGAGCCGGCTGGAGCGCGACGAGCCCGCCCTGGCCAGTCAGCTGACCCGGCGGGCGGCCGACTGGTGTGAGCACAACGGCCTACCCGAGGCCGCCGTCGACTACGCCATCGCGGCCGGAGACGCCGGCCGGGCCGTCCGGCTCGTGGCCGAGGTCGGCCTCCCCACCTACACCGCCGGCGGGCTGGCCACCCTCCAGCGCTGGTTCGACTGGCTGGAGTCCGCGGGCGCCGCCGACCGGTACGCCGCGGTCCCCCTCCTCGGGGCGTGGGTGCATGTGCTCGCCGGCCACCCGGCGGCGGCCGAGCGCTGGACCGAGGCCATCGAACGCTGGCAATCCGACCGCGCGCCGGCCGACGCCCTCCAGACCGACGGGCCCTTCGCCCTCCTCAAGGCGGCACTGTGCCGCCATGGCGTGAAGCAGATGCGGGCGGACGCCCTGGCCGCCCTCGGGCTGGCCCCGACGGGAAGTGAGCTCCTGGCGGCGGCACAGCTGCTGGTCGCGATCTCGGACCTGCTGGCCGGTGACCTCGACTCGGCCGACCACGGCCTGGCCGCGGCCGCCCAGGTGGGGGAGGAGCTGGGCGCCGACGTCGCCCTGGTGGCGCTGGCGGAGCGGTCCATCCTGGCCATGGGCAGGGGAGACTGGCAGCAGGCCGAGCTCCTGGCGGAGCGGGCGCGCTCGGCCGCCCGCGAGGAGTGGCTGGAGCAGTACGTGAGCAGCGCGCTGCTGCACGTGGTCCTGGCCCGGCTGGCCATCCACCACGGCGATGTGCCGCAGGCCCGGAGCGCGCTGGCGTGCGCCGAAGGCCTGCGCCCCAAGCTCACCTACGCCCTGCCCCACCTGGCCGTCCAGGTCCGGCTCGAGTTGGCCCGCTGCTACCTGGCCCTCACCGATGTGGCCGCCGCCAGAACGGCCATGTGGGAGGTCGACAGCCTGCTCTGGCAGCGGCCCGATCTCGGCGCCCTCCGGGACCAGGCCGAGGAGCTGCGGACGCAGCTCGGCGCCATGCGAAAGAGCCCGATGGGCGGGTCGTCGCTCACACCGGCCGAGGTGCGGCTGCTCCGGCTCCTGGGGACCCACTACTCGTTCCGGGAGATCGGCGGCCAGCTGTATCTCTCCCAGCACACGGTGAAGTCCCAGGCGATGTCGATCTACCGCAAGTTCGGGGTGTCGTCGCGCAGCGAGGCGATCCAGTACGCCCGCGACCTCGGCCTGCTCGTCCAGTAGCCCACCGCCCGCAACCTTGGAGACCGACGATGGCGGCACACGAGGAGCAGCTTCGCCGTCTGGCGCTGCACGACGAGACGTCCATCGAGTCGGTCCTGGCCATGGACCTCAGGGACCGCGCCCATGGGCTGGAGCCCAAGACGCAGGCCCTGATCCGTCTCGGGGCGCTGCTGGCCCTTGGCGCGGCCCCGGTGTCCTACCACTGGGCCGTGACCGCGGCCCTGGACGCCGGCGCGACCAACGAGGAGGTCCTGGGCACCCTGATCGCGGTGGCCCCGATCAGCGGGGTCGCCCGGGTGGTGCTGGCCACCCCCGATGTTGCCCTGTCGATCGGGTACGACGTCGATGCGGCGTTCGAGGAGCTCGATCCCGAGCCGCCCCCATGAAGGGCGTGGATGGAGGTTGTGTCGGTCGGCGAGAGGAGGCACCCGTGAACGAGGCAGCGCTGGAGGAGCTTGGCCCGATCGACTACGTGGTCATGGAGTCAGGGCTCGAGGTGGGGGACCTCGAGCAGGTGGCCGAGGCCTTCGCCGAGTTCGAGGGCGCCTCCTCGGGCCTGCTGGGCTTCGAGGACCTGCAGGAGGCGGCCGGTGTCCTGGAGCCGGGCACGTCCGCCGCCGTGCTGGTGTGGGAGAACCGCTGGGCCGCCCCGGTCGCCGTGGCCCTGCGCCGCTCGGGTGGCCAGCTGGTGGCCAGCGGGCGGCTCCCCACCCAGGCGATCCTGGCCGCCCTGGACGCGGTCGAGGCCGGCTGAGCCAGGGCGCATCCTTGCCGAGCACCGAGGGCGACCTCGCCCGCAACCGTGGTCTCTGGACGACGGTGAACGCGCAGTTCACCGATCAGCACGCCGACCGGGCATGGGCGGCCGAAGAGCTGACCTGGGGCCTGTTCGGCATTCCCGAGCGCCACCTTGGGGTGCTCGGGGCCGTCGCCGGGCTCGACGTGATCGAGCTGGGCTGCGGTACCGCCTACCTGTCGGCCCAGCTGGCCAAGCTGGGCGCCCATCCGGTCGGCCTCGACCTCACGCCGGCGCAGCTGGCCACCGCGGCCCGCTGCCAGGAGCGCTTCGGGCTGGCGTTCCCCCTGGTCGAGGCGACCGCCGAGGACGTGCCGTTCGCGGCCGCCAGCTTCGATCTGGTGGTCAGTGAGTATGGCGCCAGCGTCTGGTGCGACCCGGAGCGCTGGGTCGCCGAGGCGGCCCGGTTGCTGCGCCCCGGGGGCCGGCTGGTGTTCCTGACCAACAGCGTCCTGGCCACCCTGTGCGTGCCCGAGGCCGGGGGCTTCACCCAGGAGCAGCTCCTGCGGCCGCAACGAAGCCTGCGCCGGCTCGAGTGGCCGGGCGGCGGGATCGAGTTCCATCTCGGCCACGGCGACTGGATCCGCGTGCTGGGCGCCAACGGGTTCGTTGTCGAGGCCCTGCACGAGCTCTACGCCCCGGCGGGCGCCCCCACCCATGCGTACTACGACATCGCCACCGCCCAGTGGGCCAGCCGCTGGCCGGTGGAAGACCTCTGGGCCGCGCGGCTCAGCAGCGGAAAGGACGGGGGCGCATGACCGAGCAGACGCCGGTGGGGGTCGCCGATGGACGGGAGGCATTCGACTTCCTCGACCGTCTCCGGCGGTTCCTCCTCGGCAGCGGCGCCCCGGGCCGGGAGCAGATCGTGTTCGACCGGGCCGAGCGGGACCTCCGGGAGCGGGAGGTGCGCCTGGGCTGGCGGCTGGCCACGCTGCAGGTGGGGGACCAGCGGGACGAGGGCGACACGGTGCTCGTCCTGTTCTCGGACCGGACGGAGGTGGCCGAGGCCGAGTACTTCCGCGAGTTCGAGAGCTGCACCGTGCCGTGGAACTGGGGTGCCGGGCCCGGTCTTCCCGAGCGCCTGAGCCCCAAGGTGGTCGAGGGCGTCGCCGGCTTCCTCAAGGCGCACCGGCTCGACTGGGACGGCCGCTGAGCCGCTAGGACCCGAGCAGGCCGACCTCCTGGACCCGCTGGACGGCCTCGCTGCGGGAGGAGGCGCCGAGCTTGCGGTAGATCGAGATCGCCTGGGTCTTGATCGTGTGCTTGGACAGGAAGAGCCGCTGGCCGATCTCGGTGAAGGACAGGTGGGTGGCCAGCAGGGGAAGCAGGCGGAGCTCGGCGGTGGTCAGCGACGAGGACCCGGGAGCGGCCGCGGGGACCCGGTCGAGTCGTGACCCCAGCTCCTGAACCTGGGCGGGCAGGGTGCCGAGGTCGGGTCGCAGGCGCAGGACGTCGCCGGCCTGACGGAGGGCCGCTCGGGCGCCGGCGACGTCGTCGAGGGCGACGTAGGCGTGGGCGAGCTCCAGCAGCGCCGGGACGGCGTAGGTGGGGTAGACGTAGGTGAGCAGCGGCCGCAGGGGAGCGGCCCGGGCGAGGTGGGCCCTGGCCCCCGCCACGTCGCCGTGCTGCAGGGCCGTCCGGGCGGCCACGGCGTAGACGAGCGGGCTGGTCACATAGTTGTCCAGCTGCCCGTCCCGCACGACCGTGAGCGCCCGCTCGGCGAACCCCCCGGCCGCGTCCCAATCCTCGCGCCGGATCGCCACCAGCGAGCGCTGGGCAAGCGCGTAGGAGGCGGCATGCAGCTCGCGGTCCTCGGTGGCGACCGCGACCGACCCGGCCAGCAGCGCGTCGGCGCGGTCGAGGTCGCCGGCCAGCAGGTAGGAGGCCCCCTCCAGGTGGAGCGCGGGTCCTGCCAGCGCGCTTCCCGGCCCGACCCGCTCCCTGGCGAACCGCGCGTCGGCGCGCATCCGCTCGATGCCGTGGCGGCACAGGCTGGCGTGGAGCACGGCCAGCCACACCTCCACGGTCCGGCGCTCTGTGGGCGTCGCCGAGGCGGCCGCGCGCTCGGCCGCCGCCGTCCAGCGCTCGGCCCCCGCCGGCTGGCCCAGCAGGGCGTGCCGCATGGCCCCTTGGATCGCGATCGTGGGATAGCGCTCCATCAGTCCCTGGTCCTCGAACCAGTCGTACCACCAGATCGCGGTGTCGCGGCGCCCGCTGGCATACGCCCGTGGCGCCGCCTCCGACACCAGCCGGGCGACCTGGTCGGGGTCGCCGGCGGCCTTGGCGTGGTCGATGGCGGCCTCGGGCTGGTCGTTGGCCTCGTACCAGGCGGCCGCCCGGGTGTGCAGCTGGGGGATCAGCTCGGGCTCGCGGCGTTCCAGCTCGGCCAGGAGCAGCTCGCGGAGCAGCTGGTGGTAGCGGTACCAGCGGCGTCGGTGGTCCAGGGGCACCAGGAGGAGGTTCGCGTCCTCCATGGCCCCGAGGACCGCGCCCGATCCCGTGCCCGCCAGCACGGCGTCGCACAGCGGGCCGCACATGCGCTCCAGCACCGCGGTGCGGGTCAGGAACGCCACCCGCTCGGTGGGCAGCTGCGCCAGCAGCTCCGAGCGCAGGTAGTCGGCCATGAACCGGTCCTCGCCGCTGAAGCCGGCCCCGGCGCTGGGCCGGGCGCCGCCGGCCTGCAGGGCGAGGGCGGCCAGATACAGCCCGACCGGCCATCCCTCGGCCCGCTTGACCAGCTCGGGCACCTCCGGGTCGGACGGCCCCACCCCCGCCTCCTCCAGGAGCGCGGTGGCCTCCCGGTCGTCCATGGCGAGTTCGGCCGGCCCGACCTCGACCACCTGCCCGCTGGCGCGGAGCAGGGCCACCGGCAGGGCCGGGGGCCGCCGGGCGGCCAGCGCCAGCTGCGAGCCAGCGGGAAGGGCAAGGGCCAGCTCGGCCACCGCGTCCAGGCAGCGCTGGTCGTCCAGGGACTCCACCTGGTCCAGGACCAGGGACACCGGCTCGGACATGGCCGCCACCGCCGACGCCAACCGGGGCACCGCGGCTGTCAGGACCGACACGCCCGGCGAGGCCAGCGCCCGGAACACCCCGGGGTCGACCGGCTCGATCCGGTCAAGGGCCACCGCCAGGTACGTCAGCAGCACCACCGGGTCGTTGTCCCGGGAGTCCAGCGAGATCCAGCCCACCCGGTCACCCTTGGACCGGCCCCACTGGGTCAGCAGCGTGGTCTTGCCATAGCCGGCCGGGGCCACCACACACACCAGCGGCACCGACCCGGCCCCGAGCAGCCGCTCCACCAACCGCTGCCGGGGCAGGATCCCCGGCCGGACCCACGGCACCCGGAGCTTGGACTCCACCAGTGTGAAGGATGGCTGACCGCGGCCCCGCCGGTCGCCCTCCAGCACCGGCACGGCACCCTGCTGGCCGTTCACACCCACCCGGTGAGCGTATCCCGGATGCCTGCCCTGCTCAACAGCATCCAGGGCGGCACCCGGCGGGCGAGGCCCGGGGGCCTGCCTGGTCAGCTTCCGGCGTCGTCGGCGGGGACCTTGGCCGCGTCGACCAGGCGCTTGCGGTCCAGCTCGGCGGCGCGCAGGGCCTGCTCGACCGCGGCGAGCTGGTCGTCGCTCGCCGGCAGGGCGTAGACCTCGCGGACGAACCTGGCAAGGTCGGCGCGGTAGTCGTGGCCCTTGGCCTCGAACTGCCCGGGGACCACGTTGGCGGCGTTCTTCATGTCGACCAGGGTCTGGACGAAGGTGGTCGGGCTGCGCCACTGCTGGGCACCGGGGACGGTGCCGGCCCGGGTCGCGGCCGGGCCGAGCCAGTCGGGCGCCCGGACCAGCAGATCGAGCCCGAAGTGGCCGACGGCGTCGTTGGCGTGGGTGATCATGACGTACCGCAGCCGTCCCCGGGCCTCGGGGTCCAGCGCCTCCAGCTCGCCGAAGTCGTTGAACCGGCCGACCAGGCCGGGGTCGACATCGGGCCGGCCGCCGTCAAGCACCTCCGCCTTCCACTTGCTCATGTAGGGGGTGCCGATCCAGATGGCCCGGTCGACGCCGGCGTCCAGCAGCCCCTGGGTGCCGCGGTGGGCGAAGGCGTCCTGGCTGGTCCAGGCGCCGAGGCTCTCCCCGAACAGGACCACCCGGGGGCGCTTGGCCGGCGGCCGCTCGCCCAGGGTGTTGTGGATGGCGTCGATCAGCATCCGGTAATGCTTGCGGCCCTCGGCCACCCGGTCCAGCGACAGCGGCGACGGCCGCAGCGAGTACTGCATGGCCACCGAGGCCAGATCCCCGCGGGTCAGGTACGCGGCCGTCTCCACGGCCACGTAGTTGACGTACCCGGTGCCGGTCGGGGAGATCACCATCAGCAGGGACCGGTCGAAGGCCCCCGTCCGCCGCAGCTCGGCGATGGCCAGGGCGACCCGTTCGGCCTCGGTGGGAGCGCTCTCGAGGCCGACGAACACGCGGATGGGCTCGGCCCGCGCTGGCTCACCCATGACCTGCTCGATCTGGTCGGCGGTGACCACGTTGGCCACGTTGCGCCTGCCCTGGCGGCTAAGCGACTCCCAGGTCACGCCGCTGCCAGGGCCGCCGCTGACCAGCGGCGAGGTCGGCGGGGTGCCGTAGGCGGCCTCGATCTCCCCGGCACCGCGCTCGATCCGGTGGTCGACCCTCCGCATCAGCCCGTAGAGCGCCCCGCCCAGGGCCGACAGGGCGGCCAGGTGGCCGAGCGGGCGGTAGAGCCGCTCGTGGCCGGGCAGCCCTCGCTGCAGCGTGCTGCCAACGGCGGCGGCGAACAGCCGTTCGCCGGCGGCCAGGCCGGTGAGGCCGGCGGTCACGCCGAGGCTCATGGCGAACGACTTGGCCGCCGACGCTGGGGCGCCCTCGTCGGCCCCCACCCCAGGGAACCGGGCTTCCCAGCGCCGGCGCCGGTACTCGTTGGCCGCGGCCAGGACGGCGCCGGCGAACGGCGCCACCGGGAGCGAGTGGTCCTCGCGGTCGCGGCGGCGGCCGGTCAGCTCCTGGAGCACGCCGACGGTGGCGCCCGAGACGCCCGTGGCCGTCAGCCACCAGCCGGCCGTGCGCGCGCCCCCGCGGGGAAGCCGCTCGGCTGGCCTCGGCGCCAGTGCCCGCTGGATCGCCAGCCCGGCGCCGACCGCGGCCAGGTCGAGCCCGATGCTGGCCCGCCGCCAGCCGTGACGGTCGACCCTGGCCGGGTCGGGCCTTCCGGCGGCCCGGAGGGCGAGCGCCTCGATCGAGTCCTGGATGAACGCCGCCAGGGCGTAGTTGAGGCTGGTGCTGATGCCGGTGATCAGCGCCTGGTCGACCGGGCTGCGCGGCATCAGGGTCGGCTGGAAGGTGATGGGCATGGCGGTGGCGGCCAGCAGCGTGCCGGCCTGCTGGGTGCGCCCTCCGATGCCGGCGTTCGGCGACTGCCTGCCCATCTCTCCACCTCCGTGGCCCCGAGCGGGCCCCAGGGTCGCATCGGGCGGGTGGGCGGGCATCACCCAATACGGATGAAGCGCGGCTGGTTTGCTTGGCTGAGCGCAGGGAAGGGTAGCCTTCGCCCATGATTCCTTCCGGTCCGGACGCCCGCCCCGAGCTGGAGCTGGACGCCGAGCTCCTGGCCGCCGAGGTGGTCCAGGCGCTCGACGACTTCCTGGACCACATGTCCCTGGCCGAGGGGATCGGCGCCAAGCTGAACCGCCAGCTGCTCGCCTTCCTCAAGACCGAGGTTCTGCCGCAGGCCAACGAGGCGGCCGAGATGGGCGTGGACCCGACCCCGATGTTCGCGATGGTGGTCCGCGTGCTCCGGAGCTACGCCGACGCCCTGGAGCGGCCACCCTCGCCCAACGGCGACCATCCCGCCCCACCTGGCTAGCGGTCGAGCAGGCCGAGCTCCCGGACGCGCTGCATCGCCTCGCTGCGCGACGACACCCCGAGCTTGCGGTAGATCGAGACCGCGTGGGTCTTGACCGTGTTCCGGGACAGGTGCAGCCGCTCCCCGATCTCCAGCAGGCTGAGGTGGGTCGACAGCAGCGGCAGCAGGCGCAGCTCGGCCGCGGTGAGCGACGACGCGCCCACCGTCTCCTGCCCGAGCCTGTCAGCGGCCGCCCGCAGCCCGTCCACCTGGCCGGGCAGCACTCCCAGGCTGGGCCGCTGCCGGACGATCCCGCCGGCCTGCCGCAGGACGGCGCGGGCCCCGGCGGCGTCCTCCAGCGCCAGGTAGGCGCGGGCCATCTCGGTCAGGGTCTGGACCGAGCGGTGGGGCATGGCCGAGGTGAGCAGGGGGCGGAGGTTGGTCGCCCGGGTGAGATGCTCGCGGCCCCGGCCGCCGTCCCCCTGGCGCAGCACCGTGCGCGCGGCCACGGCGTGGATGAAGGCGGCCATGGGATAGTCCTCGAGGCGCCCGGCGCGCATGACCGCCAGGGCCCGGTCGGCCAGGCGGCCGGCCTCGTCCCACTGCCCGCGGTCCATGGCGAGCGTCGCCCGCTCGGCCAGGGCGGCGGCGGCCGCGGGGGCGGCGTCGTGCCGGCCGGCGACGGTGACCGCCCGGGCCAGGATCGGGTCGGCCCGGTCCCCCTGGCCGTCGAGCAGCAGCGAGATCCCCTCCATCAGCAGGGCGGTGGCCCGCCAGGGGTTGTCGTGGGCCAGCCCGTCGAAGGCGGCCGCGGCGTCGGCCCGCACCGCCGCCATGCTGTGGCGGCACAGCATCGTCCGCAGCAGGGCCATCGAGGCGTCCAGGGTGGCGTCGTCCGGCGCCTGGCTCAGCCCGCGCTCGGCCATCGCAGCCCAGCGCTCGGCGCTGGCCACGTTGCCCAGCAGCGCCTCGAGCTGGGCTCCCAGCAGGGCGATGCGGGGATGGCACTCGACCAGCCCGTGGTCCTCGAACCACTGGAACCACCCGCGCGCGGTCTGGACGCGGCCGCCGGCGTAGGCCCTGAAGGCCAGCGCGGCGACCAGCCGGGCGACCCGGTCGCCGTCCCCGGCGGCCTGGGCGTGGTCGACGGCCAGCTCCGGCCGGCCGTTGGCCTCGTACCAGGCGGCCGCCCGGGTGTGCAGCGTGGGGATCAGCTCGGGCTCGCGGCGTTCCAGCTCGGCCAGCAGCATCTCACGGAGGAGCTGGTGGTAGCGGTACCAGCGGTCACGGTGCTCGACCTCGACGAGCAGGAGCCTGGAGCCGGCCAGCGACTCCAGCACCCGGTCCGATCCGCGCATCTCGAGCACGGCGTCGCACAGCGGTCCCGACAGCTCGTCGAGCACGGCCGTCCTGGTGAGGAAGGCCACGGTCGGGGGGGAGAGGCGGCCGAGGAGATCCGGCGGCGGCTGGTCGGCCGCCGCCTGGCCGTTGCGCGACTCGGCCGTCCCGGCGGCGGCGGACCGGCCCTCGCCGGCCACGGCCGAGGAGGCCAGGTACACCCCGACCGGCCAGCCCTCGGTCCGCTCGAGCAGCTCGGCCACCTCGGCGTCACTCAGCCGCACGCCGGCGCCCTCCAGCACCGCCCTGACCTCGCCCTCGTCCATGGCCAGCTCCTGGGCCCCGACGTCGAGGACCTGACCCGGCGGATGCGCCAGGGCCGAGGGGAGCGTCGGTCTGGCCCGTGAGGCCAGCCCCACCCGGGACCCGGCCGGCAGCCGCAGCCCGACCTCGGCCACGGCGTCGAGGCACTCCTGGTTGACCAGCAGCTCCAGGTTGTCGAGGACGACGGTCACCGGGTGGCGCAGGGACGACAGGCCGGCCACGAACCGGGAGATCAGGCTGCCCGGGACCGCGGCGCCCGGCGCCTCCAGGAAGCGAAGCAGCTCGGGGTCGATGGGGTCCACCCGGTCGATGGCGGCGGCCAGGTAGCGGAGCAGGACCACCGGGTCGTTGTCGTGCCGGTCGAGGGTGACCCAGGCCCTCGGGCCGGTGCGGCGCTCGGCCCACTGGGCCAGCAGGGTGGTCTTGCCGTACCCGGCGGGCGCGGCCACGCACACCAGCCGGGCCGCCGGCACGGTGAGCAGCCGCTCCAGCAGCGCGGTCCTGGGCACGATGCCCCTGCCGGACCGGGGAGGATGGAGCTTGGACTCCAGGAGCTCGAACAGCGGTTGCCACCCGGGACCCCGGCTGCCCTCGGATCCCGGGCCCTGCCCGCTCGCTCCAGCCACCGGGCAAGGCTACTTGGGGCGGCGGTACGCCTCAAGCGGGTGATCCTGACGGCGCGAGGAATCATCCCGTCCGGGCGATGCCGCGGCAGTCCGGGTGCACTCCAATGGGGTCGGCAGCCTCAGGAGGCACCGGGTGAACGCACGCTCCGGTCAGCATCTCGATCCACAACCGCCCGGGGTGGCGGCCGAGCCGCGCTGGCCGATGGCCACCGCGGTGCTCGCCGCGACGATCCTCTACGTCGGCATGCCACACCGGGGACGCGTGCCCGGGTGGTGGGTGTTCCCACTGCTGCAACTGGTCCTGCTCGGGCTTCTGATCGCCCAGGACCGAGGCCGGATCGACCGCCGGTCGGCGAACCTGCACCGCCTGATGGTCGCCCTGCTGGTCGTCATGACCTCGGGCACCGTGCTGGGCGTGGCCGTCCTGGCCTATGACATCCTCGCCGCCGCCGAGGGGATCACCGCGAACGACCTGCTCGGTCGGGGCGCCGCCATCTGGGTCGCCAACGTGATCATCTTCAGCCTCTGGTACTGGCAGATCGATCGCGGCGGACCCGCGGAGCGGGCCGCCGGCTCGCCGGTCCCACCCAGCTTCGCCTTCCCCGAGAACGCCACCCCAGAACTCGCTCCGGCGGGGTGGCAACCGGCGTATCCGGACTACCTGTACCTGGCCTACACCAACGCCACCGCCTTCAGCCCCACCGACACCCTCCCGGTGCGGCGGTGGGCCAAGCTGACCATGATGGTCCAGTCGACCCTGTCGCTGGTTGTCGCCATCCTGGTGCTCGCCCGGGCCATCAACATCCTCCCGGGATGACGGGTGCCCGAGGGGCCAGTTCGCTCCCAGGGCGTTCTGTTCGAGCTGGAGTTCGACCGTCGCGTCGAACCCGTCGCGATCCAGGTCGCCCTCTTGGACTGGTCCCAGCACCGCCATGGACTGCCTGGCCAACGAGGTCGGACGAGCAGGTCATCAGGATCGGACCAATGCCCTCAGTGTCAATGGCTGGCGCAGGTCGACCCATGCAGTTCTGGTTCGTGATCCCCGTGTTCCACCGGATCCGGCACCGCCACCGACCGGCCCAGCTGGACTGAGCCGCCAACGCACGGTTGCCGGCGGTATCCCGCCTCAGGCTTCCACCAGCTGGGCCCGCATCCGGGCCAGGGCACGCCGTTGCAGCCGCGAGACGTGCATCTGGGAGAACCCGACCCGGGCCGCGATCGTGTCCTGGTCCAGGTCCTGGAAGAACCGCAGCCTGATGACCTCGCGTTCCAGCGCCGGCAGGGCAGCGACCAGGCCAGGCAAGGCCAGCAGGTCCTCGGGTTCCTCCCGAGCTCCGGGCGCGGCGACCAGGTCACCCAGCGATGCGTCCCCGTCCCCGCCGACGGGCTGGTCCAGTGACACCTCGACACGGCTGCCCGCAGCCGCCAACCCCTCCAGGACCTCGTCCTCGTCCAGCTCGAGCTGTCGGGCCAGCTCGGTCGTGGTGGGGGAGCGGCCCAGGCGCTGGTGCAGCTCGTCGGCCGCCCGGCACAGCCGCAGCGCCTGTTCCTTGAGCGGCCGGGAGACATGCAGCCGCCAGCTGGTGTCGCGCAGATAGCGCTTGAGCTCGCCGACCACACAGGCCACGGCGTAGGGGACGAACGGCAAGCCGATGGCGGGGTCGTAGCGGTCGACGGCGGCGATCAGTCCGGTCCGGGCGGTCTGGCGGAGGTCCTCTGGGGTGGTGCCGCGGCTGGTGCGGTAGCGGCCGGCCAGCCGGTCGGCCAGGCCCAGGTAGGCCAGGATGATCCGCTCGCGCAGCTCAGGGTCGCGGCTGGTGGCGTAGTCCTGCAGCCAGGCATCGACCGCGGCCGCGGCTACCTGGTCACCAGGGTCGACATGCACGACCGCATGGTCGGGACGCTGGGGGATGGTGGTCGTCACAACACACCTCGTGGCACGAGTCGTCCACGAGGGCCAGGTGGACGGGCAGCAAGAGCAGCCAAGCAATCGTGGCCTCCCCGGCGCAGAACCTCCCCAAACCTACTAAGCCGGCGTGGCCAGTTGAAGCCTCACCCTCGGCCAATCCGGCCTCCGAGCCGGCGCGCCCAGTTCATCGGGCCTCCGCGGGGAGGAACGGCACGTCGGCCAGGAGCCGCAGCAGCACCACCGCGGCCACGCTCTCGGCGGCCAGCAGCCCGACCAGGACGACCAGCTGGAAGCGGGCCGCGGCCAGGGGGCTGGCCCCGCCGAACAGGGCGCCGACGAAGGCGCCGGGGAGGGTGACCAGCCCGGTCGTGCGGGTCTGGTCCAGGGCCGGGACCAGGGCCTCGGCGACGGCCACGGCGACCAGGTCGGCGGTGGCCTGGCGCATGGTCGCCCCAAGGGCGAGCTTGCCCTCGACCTCGGGCCGGCGGGCGCGCAGCTCGGCCAGGAAGCGGCGGCCGGCCAGGGTCGAGGCGGTCATGGCGCCGCCGATGGTGATGCCGCCGAGGGCGACCAGGTTGCGGGGCTCCAGGCGCAGGGCGCCGGTGGCGAAGACCACACTGGCGGTGACGGCCGCCCCGGTGGCCACCGCGGCGACCACGGCCACCGGCCGCCACCAGCGGCTTCGGGTCGGCAGCTGGGCAATACGCGGGGTGACGGTGGCGGTGGCCGCGGCGACCATCACCGCCAGCACCGGCAGCACGGCCAGCGGGGCCCTGAACACCGCCCCCAGGACCAGGCCGACGACCAGCAGCTGGGCGGCGCCACGGAAGGCCGACCAGGCCACCGCCCGCCCCTGGCGGACCCCGTCGACCAGCGGCACCGCCCCGGCCACGAGCATCAGCAGGGCCAGGGCCAGGACGGTCCGGCCGACCTCCTGCACCCGCTCACCCCCTCGGTCGGTCCTGGTCGTGCAGCAGGGTACGCGCGACCAGGCCGCCTGCCACTGATCCACCGCGACCGCTGAGCGCCGGCTGAAACCGCCGTGAAACCGCCGTGAACCCGGCGGCGGGCATGCTCGACGAGGTCGTGGTCACCAAGGCCACACGCAGGAGGCGAGAGAGCATGGACATCACCCGACCTGGGCCGGCGATCCGCGTGCAGGGCCTGGAGAAGTCGTACAAGCAGCTCGAGGTGCTGCGCGGGGTGGACTTCGAGGTGGCGCCCGGCAGCATCTTCGCCCTGCTCGGCTCCAACGGAGCGGGCAAGACCACGGTCGTGAACATCCTGTCCACGCTGCTCAAGGCGGACGCGGGGACGGCCAGTGTCAACGGCTTCGATGTCGCCACCCAACCGGCGGACGTGCGGGCGTCGATCAGCCTCACCGGACAGTTCGCCGCCGTCGACGAAATCCTCAGCGGGCGGGAGAACCTTGTGCTGGTCGCCCGGTTGCGCCGGGTCAAGGACCCGGGCACGATCGCGGATGCCCTGCTGGAGCGGTTCTCGCTGACCGACGCGGGCGCGCGGAAGGTGTCGACCTATTCGGGTGGCATGCGACGGCGCCTCGACATCGCCATGAGCCTCATCGGCAATCCGCCGGTCATCTTCCTCGACGAGCCGACGACCGGGCTCGACCCCCAGGGGCGCATCGAGGTCTGGAACAGCGTCAGGGAGCTCGCCCAGCACGGCACGACAGTGCTGCTCACGACGCAGTATCTGGACGAGGCCGAACAGCTCGCCGACCGGATCGCGATCCTCCACCAGGGTCGGATCATCGTGAACGGCACCCTCGCCGAGCTCAGGCAGCTGCTCCCGCCGGCCAAGGTCGAGTACGTCGAGAAGCAGCCGACCCTGGAGGACGTCTTCCTGGCCATCGTCGGTGACGACGGCACCGACGGCGACCCTGCCGTGACCGCAGCGTCGGCACCGACGAGGAAGGAACAACGATGACCACACAGTTCTTCGGCGACAGCGCGGTGCTGACGGGACGATCCCTTCGCCACATCACCCGCAGCCTGGACACCATCATCACGACCACGATCATGCCGATCGCCTTCATGCTGCTGTTCGTCTATGTGTTCGGCGGCGCGATCAGCGCAGGGTCGGATTCGTATGTGGACTACCTGCTGCCCGGCATTCTGCTGATCACGATCGCCTCGGGGATCTCCTACACCGCCTTCCGGCTCTTCCTGGATATGAAGAGCGGCATCTTCGAGCGATTCCAGTCCATGCCGATCGCACGATCATCGGTGCTGTGGGCGCACGTGCTGACCTCGCTGGTCGCCAATCTGATCTCGCTCGTGGTCGTCGTGGGGGTCGCCCTGATCATGGGCTTCCGCTCGGGGGCGGGAGTGCTGGCCTGGCTCGCGGTCGCCGGCATCCTGATCCTGTTCACCCTGGCGTTGACGTGGATCGCCGTCATCCCCGGTCTCACCGCGAAGTCCGCGGACGGCGCCAGCGCGTTCGCCTACCCCCTCATCTTCCTGCCGTTCATCAGCTCGGCGTTCGTGCCCACCGAGACCATGCCCGGCCCGGTGCAGGCCTTCGCCGAGAACCAGCCAGTGACCTCCATCGTCAACGCCATCCGCGACCTGTTCACACAGCAGCCGGTCGGCACCGACATCTGGATCGCCCTTGCCTGGTGTGTCGGCATCCTGATCGTCGCCTACACCTTCGCCATGGTCGCCTACCGCCGCAGATTCTCCTAGCCCACGGCCCTCAGGCGGTTGAGGCTCGCCTGCCGGGGAGCTGGTTGCGCTGGGTGGCGCCGGCGGCCCAGTGGCCGATGTCGAGGAGCGCGGCGATCACGACCCAGAACCAGTCCCATCCGGTCAGGCCACGACCGGGGGTGTACAGCAGGACGTACATCAGGGTCGCGAAGGGCAGGAAGATGATGCCGAGCAGGGGTAGCAGGAAGGTGTCGAAGGCGGCGTCGATCCTCGCCGGCCTTGCCACCCACAGGATGAACAGTGCGAGGCGCGGGAAGACCCCGGCCATCAGCGCGAACAGACAACCCATGGTGTGCTCCTTCTCCTTGTTTCCTGCTGGCGGATCGGTCGGTCAGTCGCGGCGGGCGACTCGGCGGGAGGTCCGAGCGTGAGGTTCCTCCTTTGGGTTGGACCCGGGTTCAGATGGCGTCGCCCTCGGCGGCCGCCAGCACGTCCCAGGCGGTCTCCTCGTTGAAGACCCCGCCGCGGTCGGCGACGGCTTGGGCGCCACGCTCGGCGCCGAGCTGGCTCTCGTGCAGGACCTGGACATCGCCGTCGGCGTCCTTGCGCACCGCCAGGGCGTCGATCACCCGCACCAGGTCGTTGTCGCGGAGCCGGTTCAGCTCCTCGCGGATCTCACCTTGGAAGCTGGACTGCTTGAACCCCGGGACCAGCAGCTGGACAGGTCCGATCGCCATGGTGGCTCTCCTTCGTGGTGCCCTATCGGGGGAACCCTCACCCGCGAACAGGAGGACCGGCATCACCCCTGACGGGTGAGATCTCCGGTGAGGTGAGTGACAGCCCGCTGTAGCGCAGCCGTGTGGAGAACAGCTCGCCCAGGAACGTCGATGGCACCAGGGTCCCGAGGGCAAAGGCCGATCAGCGAATAGCCGAGCACGAGGCCTCCGAGGTCCCCGCCCAGGATGAGCGTCCGCTGGTGGCCAGGTGGCTCGGCAGGAAGACGAAGACGACGTTGAAGGTCGCGGTTTGCAGCCGGATCCACCAGGCCTAGGTGGTGGCTGCGGCGTTCTGTGTGCCGGCGAAGTACTCGAGAGCCGTCTTGGTCTTGGTCTGCTGCTCGCCGTACAGGTCGACGCCCTTCCCGGCCAGGAACGCCCGGGTCTGGGCCGCCACCTGGAAGCCCTCGGCCGGGGCGCACTTGGTGGACAGCTCCAGGATCCGCGAGCCGTCGGGGTAGAACCAGAGCTCGGCGACCAGCCGCCGGTCGTACCCGGTGGGGGAGAACTTCAGCTTGAGCACGGTGATCGGGCCCAGGACCGACAGGTCGTCCAGCCCGAGCCCATCGGGCGCGTGGGCGGCGTAGAACGCCCGCTGCTCCTTGGAGTACAGCTTGCGGATGGCCCGGTCGCCGGCGGCGACCTGCTTGACGGCGTCACCGGGGCCGAGCGCGCCCTTGAACGAGGCCGAGCAGACGTACCCGCCGGGCATGGCGTCGACCTCCACCACCATCGTCTTGGCCTTGCGGAGGCTGGGCGGGAGTGCACCGGGGACGATCGGGCGCAGCTTCACCACCGTGTCGTCGCCGCGGCCCTGGACCCGGCGGGCCCGTACGACCACCCCATGGGTGTTGAGGGCCAGATCGGGGGTGTCGAAGAAGTAGACCTGGCGGATCTGGGCCTCGAGGGGATCCATGCCAAGGGCGGTGACGGTGGAGCGGCGCTCGGAGTCCGGCACCGTCAGCTTGAGCTCGACGCTGTCGGCGTCCTTGGTCAGCGCCAGCACCTCCTCGAGCTGGGTGTCGGTGAGGCGGGACTGGCGGGTCGCGGCTGGCATGGTGACTCCCCTCGGTTCGCGGTCAGAGGCCGCTCTGGCGGGCTGGGACGCGGATGCGCGTTTCGGGAACGGGGGCGCTCTCGGGCATGGCCGCGTGGTCCTTGGTGTGGGCGGCATACCAGTCGGCGTAGCGCTTGGCGCCGGGCCAGGCAGTGATGCCGTGGGCGTACACCGAAAGGGCGACCGTCCACGTCACCACGTCCAGCAGCAGCGGCCGCTCGGGCAGGTCGGTCTGCTCGACCAGGATGAGCACGAACACAATCGACGCCAGGCCGCGGGGCCCGAACCAGCCGAGGAACCCGACAGTTGCCGGGCGCATGCCCGTGCCCACCATGGCCAGCGCCACCGGGAGCAGCCGGACCACGGTGAGGCTGAGCACCGCGTAGCCGATGACCCGCCAGTCCGGGTCGCCCAAGGCCGGCCCGAGCAGCAACGCCCCGAACAGCAGAAACGTGACGGCATTGAGCAGCTCCCCGGACTCCTCGGCCAGGTACGTCGTCGCCTCGGCCTGCTCGCCGGCCAGGGCGCCGAACACGATCCCGGCGACGAAGGCGGCGATGAACCCGCTGCCCCCCAGGGCGACGGCGATCCCGTAGGCCAGCAGCGGGGTCGCCACGGCGTTGATCTGCTTCCAGGTCCCCTCCATCCAGCCCCTGGCCGCGAAGCCCCGCAGCACCCAGGCCCCGAGGGCGCCGGCGGCGAGCCCGCCGGCGGCGCCGAAGCCGATCTCCTCCAGGATCACCCGCAGGGGCTCCACGTGGGCCGCGCCCTGCTCGGCCTCGGCGAGGGTGAGGAAGATGATCAGCAGCGGGACGCACACGCCGTCGTTGAGGCCGCTCTCGACGTTGAGGCCCTGGCGGATGCGCGACGGCAGGCGCCGGTTGCTGACCACCGGCAACCCGAGGGCGGCGTCGGTCGGAGCCAGCATGGTCGCCAGCGCGGCCGCCGTCCACAGGTCCAGCCCGGGCAGCAGGACCAGCCCGACGAGGGTCCCGGCCACGATGGTGAGCGGCAGGCCGATGCCGAGCAGGCGGGCCGGGACCGGCGACTCGCGCCGCAGCCGGCCCAGGTTGACCCGCACCGCGTCGGTGAACAGCACCAGGGTGAGGGTTGCCTCGGCCAGGTGACGGACGAACTGGTTGGCCGCGTCGGCCTCGATCACCCCCAGCACCCGGTCGCCGGCCAGCAGACCGACGGCCACGAACACCATGGCCTGGGTGACCGGTGTCGACGCCAGCCGCCCCGACACCGCGGCATAGCCGATCAGCACCAGTGCGATCCCGGCCAGCATCCAGGTGCCCATGCTTCCTCCGAGGGTTGCTGCCGGCTTCAGCCTGCCGGCCGGCCGGGCAGTTGACCTCACCCGTAAGGGGTGATCCAGGTCCTGTGGGCAGCCAATCATCCGGCTGCTGGTCAAGCTCGAGTCGCTCGGCCTGGAGGTCGTCGAGCTCCGGGCCTGCCCGGGGGAGCCGGCGATCCTGGGGTGGTCCCGCCGTCACCGCGACCGCCTCCCAGCCGGTCCGGAATCACCCTCAGCAGATGATGTCCGCCACCGCCTGATCAGAGAGGCTGCCGGACGGCAGCCAAGGAGCAATGGGAGGACGGTGCCACCGATGCCCGAGGACACCGCGCTCGGCGTGGAGGAGCGTGCGGAGTTGGAGCGGTTGCGTGCGGAGGTTGTGGCCTTGCGTTCGCAGGTCCAGCGAGCTGGAGGGCCGGGGGGTCGGGGGCCCGCCGTCGGGCGGCCCGGGCGGCAGCGCTGGCGGACGGTGGTGGCGAGTTTGTTGATTGTGGTTGGGTGTGTGTTGGCGCCGGTGTCGGCGGTTGCGGTCTGGACCCGCAACCAGGTCACCAATACCGACCGCTATGTGGCCACGGTGGCCCCGTTGGCCGAGGATCCGGCGATCCAGGCGGCGATCACCGACCAGATCACCCGTCAGGTGTTCGGCTATCTTGATGTTCAGGGGCTGGTCAACCAGTCGGTCCAGGCCCTGGGGGAGCGGGGCCTGACCCCGGCCCTGGCCGCCCAGCTGCAGGCGTTCGCGGTCCCGATCGCCGACGGGGTCGAGAGCTTCACCCACAGCCAGGTCGCCAAGGTGGTGGCCAGTGACGCCTTTGCGGATGCCTGGGTCCAGGCCAACCGGGCCGCCCACGCCGAGCTGGTCAAGGCCCTGACCGGCCAGGGCGGGGGGACGGTGACGGTTGAGGGTGACACCGTGAGTGTCAACCTGGCCGCCTTCATCCAGGTCGTCAAGGCCCGGCTGGTCGATGCCGGCTTTGCCGTGGCGGCCCGGATCCCGGAGGTCAACGCCTCCTTTGTGGTGTTCCAGTCGGCCGACATCACCCGGGCCCGCAGCGGCTTCCAGCTGCTCAACACCCTCGGGGTGTGGCTGCCGGTCCTGGCCGTGGGGTTGTTGGGGCTGGGGGTGTATGTGGCCGGTGACCACCGCCGGGCCCTGGTCGGGGCGGCGCTCGGGGTGGCGGTGGCGATGGTGGTGCTGGCGCTGGCGTTGGCGGTGTTCCGCTCGATCTACCTGGACGCCGTCCCGGCCAGCGTGTTGCCTCATGACGCGGCCGCGGTCGCCTATGACACGATCGTGCGGTTCCTGCGCCTGGGGTTGCGGACCGTGCTGGTGCTGGCCCTGGTCGTGGCCGGGGGGGCGTTCCTGACCGGCCAGTCGGTGACCGCGGTCCGGGCCCGCCAGGGGCTGGTCGGGGCGATTGGCTGGCTCCAGGGCAGCGCCGACCGGGCCGGGCTGCGGACCGGCCCGGTCGGGGGCTGGGTCGGGGACCACAAGCGGGCCCTGCGGATCGCCGCCGTCACCCTGGCCGCCCTGGCCCTGGTGTTCTGGGGCCGCCCCACCGGCAAGGTCGTCCTCGGCCTCACCCTCGCCCTCCTGGTCGTCCTGGCCATCATCGAATTCCTCGCCCGACCAACGCGGGTCACCGCCGCGCCCTAGCGGTGGACTGGCTGACGCAGCACCGGCGGGCCCGGCTGCGGCACGACGAGGAACTCGGTGACTGCTGGGCGTAGCCGGGCCAGCAGGTTCACCGGCGACTCCAGGGCGAAGGAGAGAAGAACGAGATCAGCAGCATCACCAGCAGGCTGCGCAGCCGGACGACCAGCCAGAAGGCGATGGCCAGGGCGGCCGCCCCGGCCAGGAGCAGGAGCACGTCCCGCGGGGACGGCCCCGCCAGCCCCGTCCAGGACGCCCGGCGGGGGCCGCTGGCTCCTCCATCGAGCCGGCGTGGCCGCGGCCGGGGTGCGGCGCCTCACCCGCGCCGGGTGAAATGGTGGAAGCTGGTGGCGCCATGGAGGACGTCCTCGTCAAACTGCCCGGCCTGCTCGCCGGGGTGCTGCTGGTGGCCGCCGTGGCCACCGACGCCGTCAGCACCCTGGTCACCACCCAGCGCCGCTCCGGCCGCTGGTGGCCGACCTACGTCTTCTACCGGCTGACCTGGCGGCCGTGGCGGGCCGTGGCCCGGCACATCGGCCCCGAGGACGTCCGGGAACGGCTGCTGGCCGTCTACGGTCCCCTGTCCCTGCTCGGCCTGCTGGTCGTCTGGGTGGTGCTGCTGCTGGTCGGCTGGGGCCTGGTCTGGTGGGTGGTCCAGGACCGGCTCTCAGGGGTCCACAGCTACCTGGACGCCGTGTACTTCGCCGGGGTCGGGTTCTTCACCGTCGGCTTCGGCGACGTGGTCCCGGTGGGCGGCCTGGCCCGGCTGCTGGCCCTCGTCCAGGCGTTCATGGGCCTGACCACGGTCGCCCTGGTCATCGGCTACCTGCCCACTCTGTTCAACGCCTACAGCCGGCGCGAGGCCCAGCTCCTGACCCTTGACGACCTGACCGACGAGCGCACCAGCTCGACCGGGCTGATCGAGGCCTGGTACGCCGACCGCGGCCTGGACGGTCTGGCCGCCGCCTTCGCCGACTGGGAGCGGTGGTGCGCCGAGGTCTTCGACAGCCACACCGCCTACCCGATGCTGGCCTTCTTCCGCTCCCGCCAGCCCGGCCAGCACTGGCTGACCGCACTCGGGGTGGTCACCGACGCCGCCGCCATCTGCCTGGCCGCCGTCCGGGGGGCCCGGACCGGGCCGGCGATGCGGCTGCACCGGCGGGCCACCGGGCTGCTGCGCGCGGTTGGGTTGCTGCCGGCGGTGTCCAGCGCGACGCCGGCCACCGACGACGAGCGGCTCCAGGGGGAAGCGGCGTTCCAGGCCATCTACCGTCACCTGGAGGGCCACGGCGTGCCCCTGTACCGCTATGACCGGGCCTGGGAGGACCTGCGGCGGCTGCGGGCCGGGTACCTCCCCCACCTGCGGGCCACCATCGCCGTGCTGCTGGTCCCACCCGAGTTCCGCAACCACGCCACCCCCCTGCCCCTGGACGACCAGGAGCGAGCACGCTGAAGGGTGCGCCGTCCTCACCCCTCCGGGGTGATTTCCGGGTCCCCCATGGGATCCGGGAGCCGCCGCACCTCCACCAGCTCCAGCCCGAGCGCCTGGATCCGGTCGAGCAGCCCGTACAGGGCGGCCTGGTCCGGGACCGGGCCGTGGAGCACGGTCTCCACCGGCTCCACCGACGCCCGCATGCCCTCGAAGGCGGTCAGCAGCGAGTCGGTCAGGCGCCCCTTGACCCGGATCTCGTAGCTGCCTCCCTCTCGGGCCACGCGGACCACCTCCCTGGGACGGACGACCGGTCCGCCAGCTCCCCTCTCGCTCTTGGAGCATGGTCGCCTCGCCCGGGGTGACCCGGCCTCACCCGATCGGGGTGATTCACCCGCGGAGGGTGACGACGCCTCACCCCGCCGCGGCGCATCGTCGGCACCGGGACGACGAGCGGAGAGGGGCAGGCGCGCATAATGCGGCCATCATGTCGGTGCTGTTCCTGGTCGTCGGCTTCAATCCCGTCGGCGACGGCATTGCCGTCCTGTCCTGAAAGGGGAGTTCATGAGCAGCGATCTGCCGATGTCCGACCGGGTGGCCGGGCTCGGGTCACGTGACGCCCTCCGCGGGGTTGCCGGGAGCTGGTGGCTGTTCCTGATCCTGGGGATCCTGTGGATCCTGTTCGGGATGTTCGTGCTGTCCTACAACGTGGGCAGCCTGCTCGCCCTGGCGATCTTCGCCGGCGTCACCTTCATCATGACCGGGATCAACCAGATCCTGGCCGCCGGCCGGGTCGAGGGGTGGGGCTGGCTGTACCTGGTCGGCGGGGCGCTGTCGATCATCGCCGGGATCATCGCCTTCGTCTGGCCGGGCAAGACCCTGCTGGTCATCTCGGTCGTGCTGGCCTGGTTCCTGGTCTTCAAAGGCATCGTCGACATCGTCGGCGCCTTCTCCAACCACGGCCGCCCGTACTGGTGGGTGACCCTGATCCTGGGGATCCTGGAGCTGCTGCTCGGCATGTGGGCCGCCGGCTACCCGGGTCGTGCCCTGGTCGTGTTCGTCAACCTGGTCGGCATCTACGCGATCTTCTACGGCTTCACCGAGCTGTTCGCCGCCTTCGACCTGCGCGGGCTGGGCCGGCGCCTGGACCGGCTACCGCCGGAGCGGCCGGCCGTGTGACGCTCAGAGCAGCTGGAGCTGGCGGG
>Ga0081539_10002519_pt1 | contig 25603 bp, 19 predicted proteins | sample TabmetS4T2R2_FD_71023 | JGI IMG/M metagenome (GOLD analysis project Ga0081539, IMG submission 71023) | Tabebuia heterophylla rhizosphere microbial communities from the University of Puerto Rico - S4T2R2 | ecosystem: Host-associated > Plants > Roots > Rhizosphere ...
GTGAAACACAGACCCGCCCCGGGGGGGTGGCCGGGGCGTTTCGTTTTGTGCGTTCACGGCGGGCCGCCGGTCAGGAGCCGAGACCACCGAGAACGGTCGTCCGGCGGGCTCGCTCGTAGTCCTGGCGGTTGAGAATGGCCCGGATCTCCCGGGTCTTCTCGGTGCTGTGGCGGCTGAGCATCGCCTCGAGCTCGGCGCGCTCGGCCGGGCTCTGGAACGCCGCAAGCTCGGTGGCGAGCTGGCGGTGGGCGGCGCGCTCGGTGCGGTAGTGCGCGAACGCGGTGCGCGCGGCGCGGATCCTGGTCCCCAGGGACATGGTGTGCTCCTTACGGATAGTGATGAGATGAAGCATCGTCGCTTCCCTCAACAACGATCCGCGGCCAGCGCTTCCTAACCAAATCCACCAGGTAAAACTCTGGATACGATAGTGATCGCGGCCACCGTAAAGCTGTTGTCCACATCACTGTCCGTGGTCAAAGTGCTGGTCAGCGGCGGTCAGTGACTTCGGACACGGCCAGCGGGGACCAAAGGTGCGGGGCGGGCGTGCCGGTGCCGGCTGGTCCACCGCCGAACGCCTTCTGGATGGCTTCCCACCGGTCCGCGAGCTGTCGTCGCCGGCACGCCACCAGGTGCCCGGCCAGGATCGCCGGCCGGCCCCCGCGGACGCACACGTCCGCGCCCGCGGTCAGCACCCCGGCCACCAGTTCGGCCGGCGCCGTCTCGTCCACCAGCGCGACGACCCGGGTACGCCGCGGCAGCACCCGCCGGGCCGTCGTCACGTCCTCCACGGTGGCCCGGTTGAGCAGCACGATGTCGTCCGGGTGCACGTCGTCGATGTCGCGCGGGCGGCGCAGCACCCAGCCCGGCGGCAGGTGTGCGGGCAGCGCGGCTATCCGGCCCGGATGCCCGAGCACCGCGACGACCGGGTGCAGCGTCCGGGTGGTCGCGACGTTGAGCGGCAGTCCGCTGCTGGTCGTGGTGTCCCGGCGGCCGTCGTCCTGGCGGTTCAGCTGAACGAGCATGGCGCCTGTCCCCTTCGCTGGGTGGCTGATGGGTTCCAGCCAACCCCCGTGCGCTGTAGGCGGCTTGTGTCCCCGCTGTGCGTTCCATGGCAGGGCGCGACTATCACCCTCTACTCGAGGTTGAGGGTTAATCTCAGGTCGACCTTCAGGTCGATTCGCGCCGGATCACCCGGGACAGCTGCGGCATGTCGACGTGCGGTTCGGGCCGGCCGCCGATCGCGGCCACGATCGTCGCGGCGAGGTGGGCGCCGACCCGGGCCTGGTCGGTGACGACGGTGGTGAGCGCGGGCACGGCCACCCGCGCCGCCGGGATGTCGTCGACGCCGATCACGGCGAGGTCGCGCGGTGCGTCCAGGCCGTCGAGCCGCAATCCGGCCAGGACCGCGAGGGCCACGTCGTCGTTGTACGAGCACACGCCGGTGACCTGCCTGGCCCGCCAACCGTGCACCGCGTCCCGGGCCGGTTCCCGGTCCACCGGCACGATCCGCACCACCGGCGCCGCGAGGCCCCGGGCGGCGCAGGCGGCACGCACTCCGGCCAGGCGGGGCTCGGCGAAGATGCGTACCCGGTCGTCGTCCGGGTAGGCGTACCCCAGGACGGTGTGTCCCAGCCGGGCCAGGTGATCGGCCTGGAGCCGGCCGATCAGCTGTTGCGGCACCTCCAGCTCGCGCCGCCGTTGGCGGGTCCGGCCCAGCAGTGCCACGACCAGCGCGACCCCGGCAGCGCGCATCGCGTCGATCTCGTCGTCGGACAGGTCGGCGAACGCCAGCACGGCCGCCGGGGTGATCGCCTTCCAGAGCTCGGAGATCGGCCGGTCCTCCCGGCTGCCCGGGTGCGCCACGAAGGTCAGCCCGGCCCGGGCCAGCGCCCCGGACAGATTGCCCAACAGGTTGCCGACCTCCGGCCCGATCGGCCAGTCCGGCAGCAGGCAGAGCACCACGTCGGACCGCCCGGTACGCAGGGTGCGTGCGGCGGCCGACGGCGCGTACCCGAGACGCGTCGCGGCCTCGAGGACCCGGATGCGGGTCGTGGACGAGATGGTCTGGTTGGGCGTGTCGTTCAGCACATAGCTGACGGTCGCGCGGGACACGCCAGCCGCCCGCGCGACATCCGCGCTGGTCACGCGGCGTGTGGACGCCTCAGCCACGGGTACTCCTGCTCCCACGCACGGTGATGACACGCCGAACTTACACGTGTAACCTCGCGGTAACCATCCCCGCCCCGGTTCCGCCGCCGCCCGGAGAGTCCCTTGCCGTCATCCTTTGAGCTGGAACAGGCCACCTTCGAGTCCGAGCACGCCGACCTCGTCAAGTCCCTCGACCTGCCCGCCAAGGTCGCCCTGCTGACCGGCGCCACGACGTTCACCCTCGCGCCCGAGCCGGCGATCGGTCTCGGCGAGGTACGCCTCTCCGACGGCCCCACCGGTGTCCGCGGCCTCAAGTTCAGCGGCGGCCGGGTGGTCTCGCTCTTCCCGAACGCGACCCTGCTCGCCGCGTCCTGGAGCGAGCGGACCGCCTACGAGGTGGGCAGCCTGCTCGCCGAGGAGGCGATGGCCCAGCAGATCCACGTCGTGCTCGGGCCGACCATCAACCTGCACCGCACCCCGCTCGGCGGCCGGCTCTTCGAGGCGTACTCCGAGGATCCGCTGCTCACCGGGCGCCTGGCCGCGGCGTACGTCCGCGGTTTGCAGGACAGCGGCGTGGGCGCGTGCCTCAAGCACCTGATCGCCAACGAGTCGGAGACCGACCGGAACACGGTCGACAGCGTGGTGGACGAGGCGACGCTGCGGGAGCTGTACCTGCTGCCGTTCGAGATCGCCGTCGAGGAGTCCAATCCCTGGTCGATCATGGCCGCGTACAACGACGTCAACGGCGTCGCGGCGACCGAGCAACAGTACGTCAACAACGAGATCGTCAAGGGCGAGTGGGGCTACCGCGGCCTGATCATGTCGGACTGGTTCGCCACCAAGACCGCCGGTCCGGCCGCGAACGGCGGTCTCGACCTGGTCATGCCCGGCCCGGCCGGCCCGTGGGGCGACGCGCTGATCGAGGCGGTACACGCGGGCGAGGTCGACGAGGCGGTGATCGACGAGCACGTCGGACGGCTGTTGCTGCTCGCGTCCCGGGTCGGCGCGCTGGGCAAGCTCCGCGCGTACCCGGAAGGGCTCCCGGAGCCGGACAGCGACGCCCGCCGCGAGCAACTCACCCGCCTCGCCGCCCAGGGCATCACCGTGCTCACGAACGACGGGGGCGCCCTGCCCCTGCACCGCACGCAGACCGTCGCCCTGATCGGCCGGCACGCGCTGGAGACCGTCGGCATGGGCGGCGGTTCCGCGCAGGTCAACCCGCCCTACCAGGTCAGCGTCGCGGCCGGACTCACCGGACGGCTGGGCGACAAGGTCACCGTGGTCGACGGCGTCGAGGTGCGCACCCGGCCGGTGCCCGCGCGCGGCGGCTTCCTGACCAACCCGTCGACCGGCGCGCCCGGCATCGAGGTGACCCTGCTGGACGCGAACGGCGCCGAGCTCGAACGCCGGCACGCGGCGAGCGCCACCACGATGGTCGGCGTGGACGACGACTTCGAGGAGCCGGTCGCCACCGCGATCCTGCGGGGCACGATCGCCGCGGCGGGGCGCGTCGAGGTCGGCGTGGTCGGCGTCGGCGACTGGACGGTACGGGCCGGGGACCACACGTTCGCGTACGCCCTGCGCGTGCCGGGCACCGGCATGGGTGAGGAGCTGCTCGCCCCACCCCCTCGGGTGGACACCGTCGAGGTCGCGCCCGGAACGGTTCTGGAGGCCACCGTCACCCTGGTCGCCGGGTCTCTCGGCAACGCCGGGGCCTTCGGGCTGATCGCCCGGACCGCCGCCCGGGAGAGCGTCGACGTCATCGACGACGCGGTGCGGGCCGCGGCCGCCGCCGACGTGGCGGTCGTCGTGGTCGGCCTCACCGAGGAGCAGGAGACCGAGTCGGTCGACAAGTCCACGCTCCGCCTGCCGGGCGCGCAGGACGAGCTGGTCGAGGCGGTCGCCGCCGCCGCCCGCCGGACCGTGGTCGTGGTGAACGCGGCCACCCCGGTCCTCATGCCGTGGCTGTCCCGGGTGGACGCCGTGCTCTGGGCCGGGCTGCCCGGTCAGGAAGGCGGGCACGCGGTGGCGGCGGCCCTGCTCGGCGACATCGAGCCCGCCGGGCGCCTGGTCACCTCGTTCCCGGCGGCGGAGGGGGCGTCCCCGGCGTGGTCGGTCACCCCGGTGGCCGGGCAGCTGGAGTACCGCGAGGGCACGTACATCGGGTACCGCGGGTACTACGCCGGGCACGCGCTGGAGCCGGCCTTCTGGATGGGACACGGGCTCGGCTACGGCTCCTGGGAGTACTCCAACGCCCGCGTGATCACCGGCGACTCCCCCGGCGTGACGGCCACTGTGCGGAACACGAGTGCCCGTACCAGCCGGGAGGTGGTCCAGGTCTACTTCCGCCCCGCCGAGCCGGACCAGCCGGTACGCCTGGTCGGCTGGCAGGCGGTCACGGTACGACCCGGCGAGTCGGCGCGGGTCACCGTCACTACCGACCGGCGGATGTGGCGTACCTGGAACACCGCCACCGGCGACTGGGACCGCCTGCGCCCCGGCGGCGCCCTCCTGATCGCCCGAGGCCTGGGCGACATCCGGGCAACCCTCCCCCTCTGACAGCCCGCCCTCGTTTCTTTTCGTCGATCTTGGACTTGTGGCCCCTCACAAAGGGCGCGTATCGACATGAATCAGGCGCCACGAGTCCAAGATCGGCGCGTCCGTCAGGAGCACGGGGCGTTCCACCGGCCGATTGCCGGCCTGCCGTGCTCGAAGGACAGAACGGACAGGGTGGCGGTGTCCAGTTTGAAGAGACCGCCGTCCTTCGACGGGAGGCCCACCCACCGGGCGCCGCAGACCCGCAGGCAGTGGCCGTGCCCGAGCAGCGCGACGTCGCCCTGGTCGAGTGCGGCCCTCGCGCGGGCGAGCGCCCGATCGACCCGCGCGCCGACCTGCTCCGGCGACTCTCCGCCCGGGCAGCCGTCCGTCCACAGCGACCAGTCCGGCCGGGTGCGGCGGATCTCGGCCGTGGTCGCCCCTTCGTACTCGCCGTAGTTCCACTCGGCCAGGTCCTCGGTGGTCTCGGTGACGGTGAGCCCGGCCAGCTCCGCGGTGCGCAGCGCCCGCTTGCGCGGGCTGCACATCACGGCGGCGAACGTGCGGCCGCCGAACCTCTCCCCCGCCGCCCGCGCCTGCGCCTCGCCGGCCTCGGTCAGATCGAGATCCGTGTAGGAGGTGTGCTTTCCGTTAGCGCTCCACTCGGTCTGCCCGTGCCGGATGAGCACGATCTCCGCCATCGCGTGACCCCCTGTCGCCCGAACCGTTTGTACCCCGCCCGGCCGCCGGGGGCACGGCAACCGATGACCGGGTGACAATACGAGGCGCTTCGGCGTGAACGGTAGGCCGCGCCGCGAGGACGAAGGGACGATCGTGCACGGGACGCAGTCGCTGACCTGGACCGAACTCGGCGAGGAGCACCGCACCGCGCTGGCAGAGCCGGCGAGCGCGTGCCTCGCCGTCGACGGTGGGGCGACGCCGGCCGTCGGGGCCGCTACCTGTTCCGCCGGTAACCGTCGCCGAACACCGGCCGGCGTGGCATCCGCCACGCCGGCCGGCGCTTACGTGCGGGTTGTTCTTACTCCGCGTTGCTCGGCCGCCGCCAGGGGCCGGTGATGGCGAAGACGTGGCCGGGGGTCTGGATGTTGGCGAACAGGATCTGCCCGTCCGCGCTGAACGTGGGGCCGGTGAACTCGCTGTCGTTCATGTCGTTGCGAGCCAGCGCGTACGCCTTGCCCTGGTCGGTCACGCCGACCAGGTGCTGGATGCCCTCACCGTCCTCGGCGAGGATGACGCCGCCGTACGGGGACACCGTGATGTTGTCGGGGCCGTCGAAGTTGGTGTCGGACGCCGGGTCGGGGTTCACGCCGAAGATGACCTTCAGCGTGACCGTCTCGCTGGCCGGGTCGTAGAACCACACCTGCCCGTCGTGCTCCAGGGCACTGCCGTCGCTGAGCCGGGCGAAGCTGGCGACGAAGTACGCGCCGCCGTCACCCCACCAGGCACCCTCCAGCTTGCGGCTGCGGGTGATCTGGTCGTCACTGAACTGCTTGCGCACCGAGACGCTGGCCGCGTCACGCTCCGGCACGTCGACCCAGCGGACCTTGTAGCGGGTGCCGGGCAGGGTGGCCAGCGACAGGTCCGGCACGTGGTTGCTGCCGAGGTAGCAGCTCATCGCCTGCAACCGGCCGGCGGTCGCGCCACCGGCGGAGACCGCCACCGACCGCAGCGCACCCTTGCCGCCGGCGAAGCCGCTCGGCGGGAGCCAGCGGTAGTAGAGCCCGTTCGGCGCGGAGGCGTCCTCGGTCAGGTAGATCACCGAGGTGTCGGGGTCGACCGCCACGGCCTCGTGCGCGTAGCGGCCGAGGAACTTCAGCGGCACCGGGTCGAGGTTGGCCGCCCGGTCGAACGCGTCGACCTCGAAGACGTAGCCGTGGTTCTTCTGCAGCGCGCCGCCCGCCCGCGCCTCGGTCTCCTCGCAGGTCAGCCACGTGGACCACGGCGTCGCACCGCCGGCGCAGTTGTTGTGCGTGCCGGCGACGCTGACGTATTCACGGATCCGGTTGCCGTCGGCGTCCACGTCGATGTTCGTGGTGCCACCGCGGGCACCAGGGTCGTAGGTCAGCCCGGCCAGCGGGGGCACCCCGAACGGCTCAGTGCCGCCGATCTCATGGTTGTTGACCAGGGTGAAGCCACCGCCGGAGCGGGCGAACGCGGCCGTGCCATCCGGGTCGTTCGGGGTCGGCTGACCCGACTCGAGCAGGGTCTGGCCGGCCACCGACACGAGCCGGTACGAGAAGCCCGGCGGCAGCGCCAGGATGCCCGCGGGGTCGGCAACGAGGTCGCCATAACCGGTGACGGTCCGCGCGACGTGCGGTGGACCGGCAATGGCCTCGACGTTGCCGCCCAGGACGATGCCCAGACCACCGGCGGCGCTGGCGGTCAGCAGCGTCCGGCGTGAGATTGGTGCGGTCATGACTTCCTTCCGAGGGGACAGAACTGACGAGGGGACAGAACTGATCGAGAACCCTGGAAACCCAATCGCGCAGCGTCGAGCGGCGCGTGACATGAATCTAGCGCCTTGTTAACCAGACTTGAATATAGATGCAACTATCGATTTGATATCCGTACAAAGTGCCCGGACGGGCGCGCAACGGCCCGGGGCACCCGCTCGGATCGCGGGGTGCCACGGGCCGTTGCGGCGGGCGTACCTCTCAGGAATTCGAATTCAAGAGATCCTCGAACGAGGACGTCAGGGCGAACGGGTCGGCGGGCGTCACGGGCTCGCGGTGGTCGATCTCGCGGGCCAGCTCGGCGGCGGCGCGCTCGATGCGGGTCCGCAGGTCGCCGTCGGCGCTGTCCCCTCCCCAGTCGTCGGCGGCGGCGAAGACGGCGGTCGGGACCACGGTGGCGCGGAAGTACGTGAACAGCGGGCGCAACGCGTGGTCGAGCGCCAGCGAGTGCCGTGCCGTGCCCGCGGTCGCGCCTAATAGGACCGGCTTGCCGGCGAGGGCGTCCTTGTCGAGCACGTCGAAGAACGACTTGAACAGGCCGCTGTAGCTGGCGCTGAACACCGGGCTGACCGCGATGACCGCGTCGGCCGCCGCCACCGCGTCCTGGGCGTCCCGCAGCGCGCCCGCGGGGAAGCCGGTGAGCAGGTGGTTCGTGATCTCGTGGGCGAGGTCGCGCAGCTCGACGACCCGGGTGTCGAGCACGATGCCGAGGTCGCCGGCCGCGGCCGCCGCCGCCGCGGAGAGCTGGTCCGCGAGCAGGCGGGTGGACGACGGCTGGCTGAGCCCGGCCGAGATCACGACCAGGTTGCGGTGCTTCATGCGGACACCTCGGCGGACGAAGCGGACAGATTGCCGGCCGACGACGTGGCCGGGTCGGATGCGGACGCGGCGACCAGCGACGCGTGGGTGGGTGCCTCGGGGACGTGCGCCGGCTTGAGCGCGGCGAACTCCTTGCGCAGCACCGGCACGACCTCCTCACCGAGGACGTCCAGCTGCTCCAGCACGGTCTTCAGCGGCAGGCCGGCGTGGTCGACGAGGAACAGCTGGCGCTGATAGTCGCCGACGTACTCGCGGAAGCCGAGGGTACGGTCGATCACCTGCTGCGGGCTGCCGACGGTGAGCGGCGTCTCGGCGGTGAATTCCTCCAGCGACGGACCGTGACCGTAGACCGGGGCGTTGTCGAAGTACGGCCGGAACTCGCGCACCGCATCCTGGCTGTTGCGGCGCATGAACACCTGGCCGCCGAGGCCGACGATCGCCTGGTCGGGGTCGCCGTGCCCGTAGTGCGCGAAGCGTTCGCGATACAGCGAGACCATCCGCTGCGTGTGCGAAGCCGGCCAGAAGATGTGGTTGGCGAAGAAGCCGTCGCCGTAGTACGCGGCCTGCTCGGCGATCTCCGGGCTGCGGATCGAGCCGTGCCAGACGAACGGGGGTACGCCGTCCAGCGGGCGCGGCGTCGACGTGAACGACTGCAGCGGGGTGCGGTACCGCCCCTTCCAGTCCACCACGTGCTCACGCCACAGTTTGTGCAGCAGCGCGTAGTTCTCGATCGCCAGCGGGATGCCGGCGCGGATGTCCTTGCCGAACCACGGGTAGACCGGGCCGGTGTTGCCGCGGCCGAGCATGAGGTCGACGCGGCCGTCCGCGAGGTGCTGCAGCATCGCGAAGTCCTCGGCGATCTTGACCGGGTCGTTCGTGGTGATCAGCGTCGTGGCCGTGCTGAGCAGGAGCTTGTCGGTCTGCGCGGCGATGTAGCCGAGGGTCGTGGTCGGTGAGGACGAGAAGAACGGCTCGTTGTGGTGCTCGCCGAGCGCGAAAACGTCGAGGCCGACGTCCTCGGCATGCTTCGCGATGGTGACGATGTTCTTGATGCGCTCGTTCTCGGTCGGCGTCCGTCCGGTGGTGGGGTCGGTGGTGATGTCGCTGACGCTGAAGATGCCGAACTGCATGACCGCTCCTGAGCTTCGACCGGGGCCGTGTACCCCGGACTGCCCTCCCCAACGCCTTTGACTCGTCAACTATTTCCGAATCAAGGAGCCCAGCGCACCTTGACCGGCAGGCCGACGAACGTCGCGTACGGCTCCAGCGCCGCCTCGGCTTTCTTGCGCTCCGCCGGGCGCAGGGGCACCAGGGCCGTCGCGGACACCGCCACCGCTTTCTTGCCCAGGGTGCGCTTCCAGGTCCCGACGACCCGGCCGGCCCGCACGATCGTGGACTGGAAGACGCCGTTGCCGCCCGGGATGATCGCGTCCTTGTGTTCGTCGTCGACCATCATCGAGCGGTCCTTGTAGCCCAGCAGGTACTCGTCGAAACCGGACAGCGCCGCCCAGTCGTCCACGTGGTCCAGGCCGGCGTCGGCCAGCGCCGGATCCACGATCATCTCGGTGCCGTCCACGTCGACCGTGGCCAGGTCCTCCCCGGCGGCGGCGATGCCGGCCTTGACGTCGGCCATCGGCAGGCCGGTCCAGCGGGCCAGGTCCGCCCGGGTGGCCGGGCCGTGGCTCCGGAAGAAGCGCCGCGCGACGATGCCGAGCGCCTCGTCGCGGTCCGGCCGGTTGGGCTCCGGCGCCCACTCGTCCAGCAGCGCGAATGTCTGCTCCTTGCCGACGTTCGGGGTGATGCAGGTGACGCCGCGCTGGCTCGCGTACCAGAGCAGGTGGTAGCCCTGCTGCCCGCTGACGTCGACGCCCGCCTCGCTCACCGCGGCCAGGCACTCCGCCCGCGTCAACCGCTTGCCGCCGGCCAGCGCCCCGGCCAGCGCCTCGACCCCGCGGTCGGCGTTCTTCTCGGTCAGGCCGATGGTCTCCCGGCGTTTCGCGGCACCGGCCAGCGCCCGCACGCCCATCAGGTCGAGCATCCAGCGGGCGTCGGCCGGCGGCACCCAGTGCACGGTGCCGCGCATCGGCCAGGTGCGGATCGCCTCCTTCCGCTCCAGCGCCGCGTTCACGTCGTCCTGGGTGCGGCCGGGCAGCCGCACACCCAGCGACCACAGGCCGCTGGCGAGGTCCTGCGCCTGCATGGCGCCGAACCACTCCACCACCCCGGCCACCGAGCCGGGCCGGCCGGACGGGTGCGGCCGCAGCAGCAGGCTCGTCATCCGCAGGGCGAGTGCCGTCGATGCATCCATGGCCAGCAGGTTACGGCCGGGGTGTGACAGAACTACCGGCCGCGCTCGGACCGGTACCGGGCGATCAGCGTGTTGGTCGACGAGTCGTGGTCGGGCGCCGGCGCGGACGACGCGGTGAGCAGCGGCGCCAACTGGTTCGCCATGACCTTGCCGAGCTCGACGCCCCACTGGTCGAACGAGTTGATCTGCCACACCGTGCCCTGGGTGAACGTGATGTGCTCGTAGAGCGCGATCAGCTGGCCCAGTGTCGACGGGGTGAGCTTGCGGGCGAGGATCGTCGTTGTGGGGTGGTTGCCGTTCATCACCTTGTGCGGGATCACCGACTCGGGCACGCCCTCGGCCGCGATCTGCTCGGCGGTACGCCCGAACGCGAGCGCCCCGGTCTGCGCGAAGAAGTTCGACATGAACAGGTCGTGCATGCCGCCGATGTCGTGGTTGGGCTCGCTGAACCCGATGAAGTCCGCCGGGATCAGCTTCGTGCCCTGGTGGATGAGCTGGTAGAAGGCGTGCTGGCCGTTGGTGCCCGGCTCACCCCAGAAGACCTCGCCGGTCTGGTACTCCACCGGGGTGCCGTCCAGCCGGGTCGACTTGCCGTTGCTCTCCATGGTCAGCTGCTGCAGGTAGGCGGCGAATCGGTGCAGGTACTGCGCGTACGGCAGGACCGCGTGCGACTGGGCGCCCAGGAACGTGTCGTACCAGACGTTCATCAGGCCCAGCAGCGCCGGCACGTTGGTCTCGAGCGGCTCGGTGCGGAAGTGCTCGTCCACCGCGTGGTAGCCGGCGAGCATGTCGGCGAACTGCTCCTTGCCGATCGCGATCATCACGGACAGGCCGACCGCGGAGGGCAGCGAATACCGGCCGCCGACCCAGTCCCAGAAGCCGAACATGTTCCGGGTGTCGATGCCGAAGTCGCCCACGCGCTGCGCGTTCGTGCTGACCGCGACGAAGTGCTTGGCCACCGCCGACTCGTCCCCGCCCAGGCCGCCGAGCAGCCAGTTCCGCGCCTCGGTAGCGTTGGTCAGCGTCTCCTGGGTGCTGAACGTCTTGCTGACGACCACGAAGAGGGTGCTGGCCGGGTCGAGGTCGTGCGTCTTGGCGTACAGGTCGGTGGGGTCGATGTTGGAGACGAACCGGCATTCGATCTGCGGGTCCGCATACGCCTTGAGCGCCTCGTACGCCATCACCGGACCGAGGTCGGAGCCGCCGATGCCGATGTTGACCACGGCGCGGATGCGCTCGCCGGTCGCGCCCTTCCACACCCCGGACCGGACCCGGTCGGCGAACTCGCCCATGCGGTCCAGCACCTCGTGCACGTCCGCGACGACGTCCTGGCCGTCCACGACGAGCGTGGCGTCGCGCGGCAGCCGCAGCGCGGTATGCAGCACCGCCCGGTCCTCGGTGGTGTTGATGTGCTCCCCCGCGAACATCGCCGCGATCCGCTCCCGCAGCCGCGCCCGCTCGCCGAGCGCCACCAGGGCGGCCAGCACCTCGTCGGTCACCAGGTTCTTGCTGTAGTCCACGTAGAGGTCCGCCACTCCGGCGGTGAACCGTTCGCCGCGGCGCGGATCGCTGTCGAACAGGTCGCGCAGGTGCACGGTGGCGAACTTCTCGGCGTGCCCTTGCACGGCCTGCCACTCGGCGCTCTCGGAAACGTGGTCGCTCATGGCTCGGTCTCCCGCCCTGAACCCGGACTGTCGGTGCCATCGTGGCACGAACCTCGACCGCACGCCGACGATCCCCCGGCCCCCCACCTGCGGCGATCTTGGAGCTGTGGCGCCGTCTTGTCCTGATTTATCCGTTTTTGTGAGGGCGCACGGCTCCGAGATCGGCGCGGGAAGCGCTACAACCGGCTCGCACCTTTGCGGGCACGATACGTGCACCGGCGACCCCGGAATCTTCTTCGCATGCCCGGCCGACAAGCGGCCGGACAACGCGGGGGAGATTCAAAGTGCGTCGCTCGAAGCTGCAGAAGTCCGTGACCGTCCTGGCCGCGCTGCTGTCCGGCACCGGCTCCGCGGTCTCGCTGGCCGCCCCGGCCCTGGCCGCCACGACCGCCGGCCCCGACCTCAAGATCGTCGCGAGCGACGACACCTACACGTCGAGCGTGCGCCGTACGGCGAACTTCGGCACCGAGGACAAGCTGGCGACCGGCCGGTTCGGTACGGACACCAAGCAGTCGTACCTGAAGTTCGTGGTCCCGGCCAACACCAAGGTCACCGGCGCGACGCTGCGCCTGACCGCGATCGGCGAGATGACCGGCAAGATCACGGTCAACCGGATCCTGAACAACGCGTGGACCGAGAAGTCGCTGACCGCCGCCGGCGCCCCCGCGCCGGGCCTCACGGTCGCCTCCGCGACGCCGAAGGCCACCGCCACCGAGGTCGACTTCAACCTGGGCGGCGAGGTGTCCGGGCCGGGCACGTACTCGTTCCTGATCCGGTCCGCCTCGACCACGACGGTGACCCGCTTCCGCTCCGCGGAGGCGACCACGGGTGCTCCGCTGCTGACCGTCTCGACCGCCGCGGTGACCAAGCCGGCCACGACCACCCCGGCCCCGGCCACGACCACCCCCGCGCCGGCCCCGGCGCAGACGACCACCGCGCCCGCGCCGACCCAGACCACCACCACGCCGGCCCCGGCGCAGACCACCACCCCGGCGAACACCACCTGCACCACCGGTGCCCTGCTCGTGCCGTCCTGCGGCCTGCTCTGGGGTGCCGCGGCCGGTGGCTTCACGTCCGCACCGCGGGACCAGGCGAACAAGGACTGGGAGCAGCTCAGCGGCCGTACCGCCACGATCTTCCACACGTACCACAAGGGTGACGAGCCGTTCCCCACCAAGGCCGAGATCGCGATGACCAACGACTCCGCCCACCCGCGGGTGCTGCTGATGAACTGGAAGATCGCGTACGGCTCCAGCTGGGCGAAGGTCGCCGCCGGCGAGCAGGACCAGCGCATCGACGCGTTCGCGGCGCGCGCCAAGGCGTACGGCAAGAAGTTCTTCCTGGTCCTGAACCACGAGCCGGAGAACGACGTGGTCGCCACCGCCGGCTCGGGCATGGAGGCCAAGGACTTCGCGGCGATGTACCGGTACACGATCCTGCGCCTGCGCGCCGCCGGCGTGAGCAACATGGTGAACGTGATCGCCTACATGGGCAACGAGAAGTGGATGGCGCAGTCCTGGTGGAAGGACCTGTACCCCGGCGACGACGTCGTCGACTGGGTCGGCCTGGACTCGTACGTCAGCGCCGAGAAGGGCTACTACCACTACGGGATGTTCAACGACCTGCTGGACCGCGCGCCGACCGGTGGCGGCCAGGGCTGGTACGACTGGGCGACGACGAAGCACCCGACCAAGCCGATCATGGTCGCCGAGTGGGGCGTGTACCACCGCGTGGGTGTGCCGACCGATAAGACCGCCGGCTACAACTCGGTCCTGCCCGAGCTGGCCAAGCGCCCCGCGATCAAGGCGATCGTCTACTTCGACACCGCCCACGACGACCAGGGTGACCGCGACATCAGCATCAACAGCACGCCGGCCAACCTCGCCGCCTTCCAGAAGCTGGCCGCGAACCCGATCTTCAATGTGACCATCGCCCAGTAACCGAACAGAACGCACACGGGCCGCCCGGCATCACGCCGGGCGGCCCGTTCCGTCGTCAGGGCCGGGTTCGCCCGCAGGTGCGCCGCCGGCAAGACCCGGTAATTCCTCAGATGATCAGCAACCTGCCCGATTTCTCGGGTATGCCGTGTCAGCCGGGCTGCCCGCCAGGCCGGGCGTGCGGGGGCGCCCCATGACGCTCGGTCACCGCCCGGTCCGGGCCGCCGTGTCCGCCGCGGTCCGGCGACCGTCGATCGCGCTGGCCGCGTTGAGCACCGTCGCGGTCGCGATCTGCTTGGGCGGCGGGCTGGGCGGCGAAGTGCTCAGCCGGGATCTCTCGAACGTCTCCACGGTCGTGATCGCCGGTGCGGCCGGCGTAGCCTGCCTGGTCCGGGCGGCCCGGGAGACCGGCCGGATGGGCCTGGCCTGGGTGGGGATCGGGCTCGGATCGCTGTCGTACGGTTTCGGCGAGGGCGTCTGGACCTGGACCGAGACGGTACGCGAGCAGGTCGTGCCCTCGCCCGGCCTGTCCGACGTGGGTTACCTGGGCATGGTCCCGTTCATGGCCGCCGGGTTCCTGGTGGTGCCGGTCGCCCGGCAGTCCATCGCCAACCGGGTACGCAGCGTCGTCGACGGCCTGATGATCGCGGCGTCCCTGCTGCTGGTCAGCTGGATCTTCGTGATCGGTCCGCTCTTCGCGGCCGGCAGCGACTCGGCCCTGGGGCTGGTCGTCGTGCTGGCGTACCCGATCAGCGACGTCATCCTGGCCACCGTCGTGCTGCACGCGCTGGTCCTGATGCGCCGCGGCGGCCAGCACATCGCCCCGCTGGTGCTGATCGGCGGCGCGATGCTGGTGATGGGCCTCTCCGACACCGTGTACGCCTACCTGGCCCTGGACGACGCGTACCAGTCCGGCGGGCTGGTCGACGCGGGCTGGTACGCCGGGTTCGCACTGGTGCTGATCGCCGCGCGGCTCCCGGGCGACGGTGTCCCGGCGGCCGGCGCGGACCCGGTGGACACCATCGGCGAGGAGCGCCCGTTCGCCATCGCCGTCCCGTACGCCGTGGTGGTCCTCGCCCTCGTGGTCAGCGTGTTCTGGTACGCCTACACCGGCTCGATCAGCGCCTTCGCCGTCTGGTGCCGGTCCGGGCTGATCGTGCTCATCGTCGGCCGGCAGCTGCTCACCGTGCTGGAGAACCGGGAACTGACCGCGACCCTGGAATCCCGGGTCGCGCGCCGGACCGCCGAGCTGCTGGCGCGCGAGCAGCGCTACCGCGCCCTGGTCCAGCAGAGCTCGGAGTCCGTCGCGGTGGTCGGGCCGGACTCCACCATCCGGTACCAGAGCGAGTCGATCGAGCGGATCTTCGGGTACCCGCCGGCGATGCTGATCGGCCGCCGGCTGGTCGACGTCCTCGGCCACGGGGCCGGGATCCGGATCGCGGCCGGCATCGAGTGCGTGCTCGGCTCGCCGTACGCCAGCACCACCATCGAGACCGCGTTCCGGCACCACGTCGACGGCACCCTGCGGCACGCCGAGATGACCATCACGAACCTGCTGGACGACCCGTCGGTGGGCGGCATCGTGCTCAACACCCGCGACGTCAGCGAGGCCAAGGCGCTGGAGAACCAGCTCGCGCACGAGGCGTACCACGACAGCCTGACCGGGCTGGCGAGCCGGGTACGGTTCCAGGAACGCCTGACCCAGGCCCTGCGCGACTGCCGCAGCGGCGACGACCTGGCCGTCCTGCTGCTGGACCTGGACGCGTTCAAGGAGATCAACGACAGTCTGGGGCACGCCGCCGGGGACCAGTTGCTGCAGCGGGTGGCCCAGCGGCTCCGATCATCGGTACGCGACACCGACACGGTCGCCCGGTTCGGCGGCGACGAGTTCGCGGTGCTGGTCGAGTCCATCATCGCCCGGGCGGACGCGGAGACCGCGGCCCGGCGGATCGTCGCGGCGATGGCCGAGCCGTTCGTGCTGGACGACCGCGAGCTGCGCGCCGGGGTCAGCGTCGGCATCGCCTCGGCGGCCGACGCGCACGACGCCGACCAGTTGCTGCGCAACGCCGACCTGGCCATGTACCAGGCCAAGGAGGCGGGCGGGGACGGCTTCGTGGTCTACCACCCGCGGATGCACGACGCGCTGATCGAGCGCCTGCAGCTGGAGGCTGACCTGCGCCTGGCGCTCGACCGGGACGAACTCGTCCTGCACTACCAGCCGACCGTCGACCTGGCCACCGGAGAGATCACCGGCTTCGAGGCGCTGGTGCGCTGGGATCATCCGCTTCGCGGTCTGGTGCCGCCGCTGGACTTCATCGGCGTCGCCGAGTCCACCGGGCTGATCGTGCCGCTCGGCCGCTGGGTGCTCGCCGAGGCGTGCCGCCAGGCCGTCGCCTGGGGCGCCGGCTCCGGGCGCCGGCTCCGCATGTCGGTCAACGTGTCGGTGCGCCAGTTCGAGCGCAGCGACCTTGTCGAGATGGTGTCCGAGGTGCTCGCGTCGACCGGGATGCCGCCGGACCGGCTGTGCCTGGAGATGACCGAGAGCGTGCTGCTCACCGACACCGAGGAGAACCTCGCCCAGTTGCTCCGGCTCAAGGAGCTGGGGGTCACCCTGGCCATGGACGATTTCGGCACGGGGTACTCGTCGCTGGCGTACCTGCGCCGCCTGCCGATGGACATCCTCAAGATCGACCGCTCGTTCGTCGGGCGGCTCGCCGGTGACCGGCAGGACGTGGCCCTGGTTCGCATGATCGTCCGCCTGGGACAGAGCCTCGGCGTGGCGACCGTCGCGGAGGGCATCGAGGACGCCGCGCAGCTCGCCGCGCTGCGCGAGATGGGCTGCGACTGCGGGCAGGGTTACTACCTGTCCCGGCCGCTCCCGCCCGCCGAGGCCGCCCACCTGCTGGCCGCCACCATCCCGGTGGCCGCCTGACCGCCATCCCCCTTTCCGCGTCGATCTTGGACTTGTGGCGCCCCCTAAACCACCTTTTGCCGCTTTTATGGAGGGCCACAGGTCCAAGATCGCGGGGTGCGACAACGGCGGCCGGGTTCGGGGATCCGCTAGGTTGTGAAGGTGATCTCCGTCGACCGCGTCCTGCGGGCCATGCCGATCATCGACGGGCACAACGACCTGCCGATGCAACTGCGCGCCCGCACCGGGTACGACGTCGGCGGGCTCACCCGCCGGCGGCCCGAGTTCCACACCGACATCCCGCGGCTGCGCGCCGGTGGGGTGGGCGCGCAGTTCTGGTCCGTGTACGTGCCGTCCGACCTGCCCGAGCCCGAGGCCGTGGTGGCGACGATGGAGCAGATCGACGCGGTGTACCGGATGACCGCCGCCTACCCCGCCGACCTCGCCATGGCCTACACCGCGGGCGACGTCGAACGGGCCATCGCGGCCGGGAAGATCGCCTCCCTGATCGGCATCGAGGGCGGCCACAGCCTGGCCACGTCGCTGGGCGTGCTGCGGTCGTTCGCCCGGCTCGGTGCCCGCTATGTCACGCTGACCCACAACAACAACACGTCCTGGGCGGACTCGGCCGTGGAGCCACCCGAGGTGGGCGGGCTCAGCGACGTCGGCCGGGCGATCGTCCACGAGATGCAGCGCATCGGCGTCCTGGTCGATCTGTCCCACGTCGCCCCGGTCACCATGCACGCCGCCCTGGACGTGTCCACCGCCCCGGTGATCTTCAGCCACTCATCGGCACGGGCGATCACCGACCACCGGCGCAACGTGCCGGACGACGTGCTCGTGCGCCTGCGCGACAACGGCGGGGTCGTGCAGCTGACGTTCGTGCCGTACTTTGTCTCCGACGAGGTGCGCGCCTGGGCGCAGGCGGCCGCCGCCGAGTCGGCGCGGCTCGGCCTGCCCGAGGAGACCGACGCCTGGCCGCGCGCCCCGCGCCCCGGTGAGGACCCGCTCGCGGCCGTGGCCGGATTCCCGCCGCCCGCCGTACGCGACCCGCTCGCCGCGTGGCTCGCCGCCAATCCCCGCCCGACCGCGACGGTCGCCCAGGTGGCCGACCACGTCGAACACGCGCGGGAGGTGGCCGGCGTGGACCACCTCGGTCTCGGCGGCGATTTCGACGGTACGAACACGGTGCCCGAGGGCCTGGAGGATGTGTCCGGGTACCCGAGACTGCTCCAGGAACTGGCCGACCGCGGCTGGTCGGAACCCGATCTCGAGAAGCTGACCGGCCGTAACGTGCTGCGGGTGATGCGGGCGACCGAGGAGGCGGCCACCGAGCCGCTGTGGCCGCGCTGCTGACCCCGCCCCGCCCCACCCCACCCCACCCCGCTCCGTGCGTCGATCTTGGAGTAGTGGCACCTCGCAAAAGCCGCATACTCGCATAGAGCGGGCGCCACAAGTCCAAGATCGACGGGAGATGATCAGGCCGGGGGCGTAGCGTTCGGGTTATGCCGATCGGAGCACAACCGCCCGGACGCCGCGGAACGGTCGACGAGCCGTACAGCCCGTTGAACCTGCGCCTGGTCCTGGCCGCGTTCGGCTTCGTGATCTGCACGATCCTGTCGATCCTGCTGTTCCGGGCCGGCTGGGTGGTGCCGGGCTGGATTCTGGCCGCCTGGGCGCTGGTCGCCGTCATCGACATGATCGTGGTCCAGTTGCGGCGCCGTGCCCGCAAGCGGGCCGAGGGCGATCGCGGCGACCACTCGATCTTCGAGTAGCCGCGCTGCCCTTCACGCGCCGCTCTTCAACACCCGGGCCTCCCCTGATCAGCAGCGCCCTCCTGCGACGGCCGGCCGTCCCCTCGATCAGCGCGCCGCCCTCGATCAGCGCGCCGCCCTCGATCAGCGCGCCGCCCTCGATCAGCGCGCCGCCCTCGATCAGCGCGCCGCCCTCGATCAGCCGCGCCGCCCGTCGACAGCCCGGCCTGCCCTCGAATGGCCGGCGCCTGCCCTTCGAGTCGCCCCGCCTCACGAAGCATGGTCTCCTCTAGGCGTAATATCCCTTTTGTCCGTCGTCGTTAGCGAGTCGGCGGGCGGAGGGGATGCCATGACGGCTCGCATCGCGCTCGCGCTCGCCACCCTGGCGCTGCCGACGATGCCGCTGCCCGCCCACGCCACGCCGCCGGCGACGGTCGCCCTAACCGCGCCGCGAGCCCAGACGGCCCCGGTCGCAGCGCCGGCATCCATCGGCCCAGCCGCGCCGGCGGCCCAGACCGCGCCGATCGGCCAGACGGCGCCGCCGGCGCAGATGGCCCCGATCGCGCCGGGCGGGCTGGAAGCCCGCGAACTCACCCGTACCCGATTCACGCTCGACGGCACGCCTCTGCCGCAGCCGCGCTATCAGCCCGCACGGACCCGCCGCGCCCCGGGCCAGACCCCCGCGGTCGGGACGGTCCGGCAATGGCTGGGTCTCGACGACGTGGACGGCCGGTTCTACCGCAAGGACTACACGCTGCGCGGGGTCGGGCGGCACATCGAGGTGTGGGTCGCCACGGACACCGCGTTTCCCGCGGGCGACTGTCGGCGGGGCGGTACCGCGGTCACGGACGGGCAGGTCGGTGCGCTGATCCACGCGTTCGACACAACCATCTACCCGACCGAGACGACCGCCTTCAGCACCCCGCCGGACCGGGACGGCACCCACGCGACGCTCCCGGGTGACTTCACCGGAGCCGGCGACCGCACGGTCACGCTTGTCGACAACGTGCGGGACAACAACTACTTCCATTTCCCGGACGATCCGACGTACGTCGCGGGCTTCTTCTCCGCCCAGCTCAACGAACTGTTCGACCGCAACCTCATGACCATCGACGTATACGACTGGCTGCACCGCACCGGGACCAACCCGCCGGACGACCCCACCGACGACCTGTGCACCAGCCGGCCGGCGCGGCCCCGGCTCTACGAGGCCACGTTCGCGCACGAATGGCAGCACCTGCTGCAGTACTACACCGACCCGGCCGAGGCGATCTGGGTCAACGAAGGCCTGTCCGATTACGCCCAGACCCTCGTGGGGTACGTCGACGCCACGAAGTCCGTGCACCACCGGGGCTTCGACTCGCACCTGGCGTGCTTCCAGGGCTTCGGGACGGTGCGGACGCCGTTCAACACCAATCCGCGCGGCTGCGGCGGCCCGGAGAACTCGCTGAACCTGTGGGACGAGGGCGCGCCGCAGGACGTGCTGGCCGACTATGGCAACGCGTACCAGTTCATGCTCTACCTGCACGACCGGTTCGGCCCGGCGGTGCTCACCCGGCTGCATCGCGACCGGGCGGAGCACGGCCTGGCGGGCGTGACGGCCGCGCTGCCGCCCGGGATGCGCCTCTACGACGTGCTGCACGACTACCAGGCAGCGACGCTTGTCGACAAGGTCAGTGATCGTGCTGCCTCGCTGCGGTCCACCGTGAACCTGGACAACCCGACCGCCTACCGCACGCCCGGGGCACCGCCCAACGGGGCCGACTACGTGCGGCTGCGCGACGCGTCCGGTCGGTACCTGCGGGGCCGCGACCTGCGGTCGGTGACCTTCGCGGGCGCGAAGACGCTGCCACCGACGCGCCTTGCGTGGACGTCCGCGGCGGGCACGCTGTCGTCCGGCAACACGAGCAACTCCGACGAGGCCGCGGTCATCGAGGTCACGGTGCCGGTCGCCGATGCCACGCTGCGGTTCTCGTCGTCGTACGCGATCGAGGCGGGCTACGACTTCGGGTACCTGACGGTGTCCACGGACGGCGGGCACACCTACACGGTGGTCGGGGGCGACCGTACCGTCCCGGGTCCGCTGGGCCCCGGGCTGACCGGGTCGTCCGGCGGGTCGTTCGTGCCGCTCGGGTACGACCTCACCGCGTACGCCGGCAAGAAGGTCTTGATGGGTTTCCGGTATGTCACCGACGGCAGCGTGAACCAGGGCGGCTGGTCGATCAAGGGAATCACGATCGGCGGCGCGCCGGTGTCCTCGGACGCGGCCGACTTCCGTTCGCCGAGTCAGATCGTGCCGACGCCGGTGTACGGCATAGGTGTCACGCTGGTCGGCATGACCGCGGACCGGGTCCGCGAGGTCCGGCCGGCCCAGTGGCGCCGTCTACGGGGCTTCGACAAGGTCGTGGCGATCGTCGCCTACGACGAGCCGACGGAGCGGATCAGCCAGTACGCGCCGTACACGCTCACGGTGAACGGAGTCCGCCAGCCGGGATGATCCCGTAGATCAGTGCCGGGGAGCCGGAGCCGCCGCGGATGATCTGGCCGCCGCAGAGCACGTGCGCGCCGGTGGGCGGCAAGGCGGCGAGGTTGGCCAGCACTTCGAGGCTGATCCGGTGCCGCCGGTAGACCAGGCGGGACACCGGGTAGTCCGGGTCCACGCCGCGATCGGGGCCGAAGGTGTCGATGCCGGTGCCGCCGCGGTGGCCCAGCCGACCGTTGTCGATCAGCCAGCGGACCGCCTCGACGCCGAACCCCGGCTGGTGCATCCGGCCGTCCGGGTCGCGGTTGTACCAGGCGGCCGGGTCGGGCCAGCGCGCGTCCCAGCCGGTCCACATGATCACGACGGACTCGTCCGGGATGCGCCCGTGCGCGTGCTCGAACGCCGCCAGGTCGGCCACGGTGAGCGCGTAGTCGGCGTCCGCCCGGCACTGGTCCCGCACGTCGATCTTGACGGCCGGGCGGAACAGGTCTTCCGGGTCCAGGTCGTCGGCGAGCGCCGCGCCGGCGGTGAAGTGGCCGGGCGCGCCCCAGTGTGTGCCGGTGTGCTCGCCCTGGCGCACGTACCGCAGCAGGTAGCCGTCCTCCTCGACGGTGGCCACCGGGTCCACCGTGAAGGGTGGGTCGCCCGGGTAGAGGTTCGCGGTCGCCGGGTCCGCGACGTGGGACAGGCTGACCAGTCGCATCGTGCCGACACTAGCCCGCGCGGCGGTAGTTCGAGGCACCGTCACGAGTCAGCTGACCGAAATCGACCAGCATGCGCCGTAGGTACGCGTGATCGTCGTGCACCTGCCCCAGCACCGCGTTCACCTCCGCCTCGGTCATCGCCCGGTCATCCGGCAGCAGCCGGGCCAGCAGGGGCGCCAGCCGCAGCTTGACGTCGTGGTCCACGGTCAGCTCCGTGAGCCGGCCGTTGACGAAGTGCCGCCGCAGCTCCGGCGCCGTGGTCAGCAGCCCGGCGATCGGGAGGTCGGCGACGAGCGCGTCGGCGGCGGCGTGGAGAACGGACAGATCCACCTCCAGCGTACGGTCGGCGCCGAGCGTCACCAGTCCGCATTCCCGCAGCCGGGTGACCTCCTTGATCAGCGCCTTCACCGGGACGCCGAGGTCGTCCGCGATGGTGCTGAGCCGACGGTCGGCGCCAGCGGCCTGCCGGCGGGCGATCGACGAGACCAGCGCCAGCCGGTCGGCTGAGGACAGCGCGTTGAGCAGGGCGGAGGCACGGCTGTTCGCGGACGGTTCGGGCATCGGACCATCGTGCGGGACAGACCGTCGCCATGCCAGCGGATTCCGCATTGACACTGTCATCGTGACAGTGTCAAGATAGCGGCGTGTGGACGATGGACGAGCTCGTGGATCGGGTCCGCCTCGCGCTGGCGGCCGAATATCCCGGGCCGCCCAACGGCCGCGTCCGGGATCTGCCCGATCGGCGCGCCATCCGGTGGTACACGACGACCGGCCTGGTGGACCGCCCGGCGGGGACGCGCGGGCGTTCCGCCGTGTACGGCCCGCGGCACCTGCTGCAGGTCGTCGCCGTCAAGCGCCGCCAGGCCCAGGGCCGCTCGCTCGCCGAGATCCAGGCCGAGCTGGCCGGCGCGAGCGACGAGGTGCTGGCCGGCGTGGCACGGGTGCCTGAGCCGCTGCTCGCCACCGGTGGTCCGGCCGCCGAGGAGGCGCCGGCGCGGACGCGGTTCTGGGAGATTGCGAGACCGCCGGACGAATGGGTGATCTCGATGCCCCGAGAGCTGCCTGCGCCCCCGCGCGCTGTCGGGGGCGTCGCCCTTCCCGGAGGGGTCATCCTGGTGACACCGGGTATGCCCACGACGGACGACCGCGCCGCCATCGAGGCCGCCGCCCGGCCCCTGCTGGATCTGCTCGCCGACCGTGGATTGCTGATCACCGATGGGAGGACGTCATGACCCTGACCGTGCGGCCGATGGGCGCGACCGAGATGGAGAGTGCCCGGAGCCTGCCCGACGCGGGCGTCGGCTCGATGCGTACCGACCGGGGGAACCTCCCGCTGGACCGCCTGGACGTGCGCAGCAAGATCGTCGGACTGATCGCCCGGACGGTGGTCACCACGGAGTTCGTGAACGTGTTCGACACCGCGTTGGAGGCGACCTACGTCTTCCCGCTGCCGGACCGCGCCGCGGTGACCGGCATGACGATGACCGCGGACGACCGGACGGTCGAGGCCGAGCTGCAGGAGCGCGCGGCGGCCCGGGAGGCGTACGACCGGGCGGTCGAGTCCGGGCGGCGCGCCTCGATCGCCGAGGAGGAACGGCCGGACGTCTTCACGATGCGGGTCGGCAACATCATGCCCCGCGAGCGGGTGACCGTGGAGCTCCGGCTGGTCGGTCCGTTGCCTTTCGAGGACGACGCGGCCACCTTCCGGTTCCCGCTGGTGGTGGCTCCGCGGTACGTTCCGGGCGTCCCGCTGCCGGGCCCCGCGGTCGGCGGCGGGCAGGCGCTGGACACCGACGCCGTGCCGGACGCCTCCCGGATCACTCCCCCGGTGCTGCTGCCGGGCTTCCCCAACCCGCTGCGGCTCTCCATCGACGTGGAGATCGACCCGGCCGGGCTCGAGCTCGGCGAGGTCCGATCGAGCCTGCACACGGTCACCACCGAGGGCGGTCATGTGTCCATCGGTCCGGGCGAGCGCGCCGACCGGGACTTCGTCCTGCGCCTGCCGTACGCGGGCGTCGCCGGGTCCGCGATCGCCGCGCCGGACCCGGAAACCGACGAGGACGACCAGGAACGCGGGACGTACCAGGTGACGGTCATGCCGCCGGCGACCGGAACGCCGCCCCGGCCGAAGGACGTCGTGCTGCTGCTCGACCGGTCCGGGAGCATGGGCGGCTGGAAGATGGTCGCCGCCCGGCGTGCCGCCGCGCGGGTGGTCGACACGTTGACCGCCGGTGACCGGTTCACGGTGCTGACGTTCGACCACCAGGTGGACCGTCCGGCCGACCTCGGCACCGGGCTGGTCGACGCCACCGACCGCAACCGCTTCCGCGCGGTCGAGCACCTGTCCCGCGCCGACGCGCGGGGCGGCACCGAGATGCTGGTGCCGTTGCACGACGGCCTCGTGCTGCTGGGCGACGGTCATTCACGCGACCGGGTGCTCGTGCTGGTCACCGACGGCCAGGTGGGCAACGAGGACCAGATCCTGCGCGACATCACGCCGCTGATCGGCCCGACGCGGATCCACACGATCGGCATCGACCGCGCGGTGAACGCCGGGTTCCTGGGCCGCCTCGCCGCGCTCGGCGCCGGCCGGTGCGAGCTGGTGGAGAGCGAGGACCGGCTGGACGAGGCGATGGAGCGCATCCACCGCCGGATCGGTTCGCCGGTGCTGACCGGCCTGTCCATCAGCGCGGACCAGTTGGCGCCGGTCGACGACGCCCGCAGTCCGGCCCGGCTGCCGGGGGTCTACCCGGGCGTGCCGCTGGTCGTCACCGGCCGGTATTCGGGTACGCCGGCGGGTTCCGTCACGGTCTCCGGGCGCACCCGCGACGACGAGCCGTACTCGGTGACGATCCCGGTTCAGCGGCGCGAAGAGCCGGCGGTGAGCGCTCAGTGGGCGCGGGCGCGGCTGCGCGACCTCGAGGACCGGTACGTCGCCGGGGAACACGAGCTGGAGTCACGCATCGTCGCCTTGTCGCTGCGCTTCGGGGTGTTGTGCCGGTTCACCGCGTTCGTGGCGGTGGACAGCCGGGTCGTCAACGAGAACGGCGACACCCGCCGGGTCACCCAGCCGGTGGAGTTCCCGTCCGGCTGGGAGCTGCCGAGCGCGGCCGGCGCCGGCCGGTTCACGCTGGCCTCCGCGGTCGCGCCGATGCCGCCCGCGGCGGAGGCCGGGATGGTGCGCGGCTCGGCGCGGATGAAGACGTTCGCGGCCGTGCCGTCCACGATGTCCCGCCCGGGGCTCGCGGCCGGCGAGTCGACCAGCTCCGGTCTGTCCATCGAGGACGTACGCGCGCTCGCCGCGTTGGAGGCGTCCCGGCTGCGCGACGCCACGGACCGGCCGGCCCGGGAACGCGGGGACATGCTCGCCGACCTGGAGTCGCGGCTGCGGGTCCTGCTGTCCGGGCTCACCGATCCCGCGTACGCGCCCCTGCACGCCCTGGTCGACGTGCTGACCGGGAACGACGACCTGGAGTCGCGGTGGGCCGAAGCCACCCGGGTGCTCACCGAATTCGGTGGACAGCGGCCGCCGGCCGGCGAGAAACGGCGCGATCGCCGGCCGTTCTGGAAGCGCTGATCATCGCGGTTTCCCGCAGCCCGGCCGGTGCGGGGCCGCGACGTGATTGACCATGGCGCACAAGGGGTACGGTGATCTGCTGATCACATCGGTGACTCTGATGGCGGCGGGGCGAGAACGGATGGCAGACGGCGGCGCGCGACCGGGCAACGGGCACGACGACCCGCTGCTGGTCCGGCGGTTCGTCCTCGGCCTCGACGAGGGGGGCAGGGCGCCCGCGTCGGCGCACACCTGGCCGGCGCCGCCGCGCCACGTCCCGGCGCACCGCGCCAAGAGGCCAGGCACGGAGC
>Ga0081539_10002520_pt1 | contig 25602 bp, 22 predicted proteins | sample TabmetS4T2R2_FD_71023 | JGI IMG/M metagenome (GOLD analysis project Ga0081539, IMG submission 71023) | Tabebuia heterophylla rhizosphere microbial communities from the University of Puerto Rico - S4T2R2 | ecosystem: Host-associated > Plants > Roots > Rhizosphere ...
CATCCCCGGCGCCGCGGGGATCGCCGCAAGGCCGACGGACGTCAATGCAGAGCCCCGTAGCCGGCGAACACCATGACCAGCACCGCGGCCGTGGCGAGGACGGCCGTGCGGCCGGCGTTGCGCCACGTCATCCGGCTCGTTCCCAGCGCCACGTACGCGATCAGCAGTGCGAAGCCCCACTGCGTCATGGGTGCTCGCGGGGGTCGCGGTCGGACTCCGGTGCGACGAGGAGCGCACCAGTCCCCGCCGATACCCAGGCCACGTTCGGGCGTCGAACGTCGACGCCGTTCGTCGCGTGGCCGCCCGCGACCGCCGGGCGCCGCCGGTCAGCGCCCGCCGGGGGCTCGTCCTCCCACGGGTCCCGTCTGGTGGGCGTCAGCACCACTACGGCGAGGAAGCTGACGACGAGCCCGGCGAACAGGCCGCCGAGGATCGCCATGACGCGGCGCTTCATGCCGCTGGTCGGCCCGAGCGGCACCGTCGGCGCGTCGAGGACGTGCACGGCACTGCCATCCGACCCGGCGTCGGCCTCCCCGCTCGCCTGGGTGAGCCTGCCGTTCGCCTCGTTGAGCTGGCTGTTCGCGGCACCCGCGGCGGTCTGCAGCGCGGCGAGGGTCGGATCCCCGGCGCCGCGCCCGCGATGCGACCGTGTGTAGGCGGCGATCTGATCACGGAGCGAGCTCAGCGTCTTCGACGCCGCCTCGACCTGCGAGCGGTAGTAACCGACGGCCACCTCGTTGTGGCGCTGGCCCAGACTTTCGCTGGCCTCCTCCAGACCGCTGACGATCGCCTGCAACGTGCTGCGGGCGACGGCGGGGCTGCCCCCGGTGTAGCTGATCTGCAGCACCTGCGGGCCGGGGACGGTGCTGGTGAGGTGCTTCGGGCCGAGCGCCGACACGATCTGGTCCTGGACCGATTTCGGGCCGGTCAGCTTCGACAGCAGCGCGCTCGGACCGAAGCCGTCCGACGACTCGGTGATCAGATGCTGCTTGAGCCCGGAGCGGTCGGCCACCGTGGTCATGAAGCTGCGTGTGGTGAGCAGCTCCAAGAGCACCTGCTGCTCCTGCTGAGCCGGCGGCAGCTCGGCCGGATTCAGGTTGCCGAGCGAGGACTCAGCCGACGCGGGCTTGTCGACCCACAAGCTCGCCGTCGACTCGTAGGACTTGGGCTGGCCGAACGACGTCCACGCCGCGAGGATCACCGCGAACACGACCGGCAGCGTCAGCAACAGCCGGTGGCGGCGGAACGTCAGTCTGAGTTGAGCCGACTTCTTCACGGATTCCTTTCCTGTGATCGTCCCGACGCCGGCCCCGTCTAGCCGAGCCCCGCGAAGTGCGCCTTCACGTAGGCGCCGTATGCGTTGGCCGGGGTGCCGTCGTAGTCGTTGATCAACGCGCTGCAGTTGCCCCAGGTGTTCCATGCCCACGTCTCGTAGCCGACGCCGTGCTGGTCCGCCCAGGTCAGGAACGCGGAGGTGTTGGTGGCGTCGCACGACGACGCGTCGTAGGTCTCGCCGGTCTCGCCGAAGATCACGGGGTGGCCGGCGGCGAGGATCGGCGCGACGGTCGCGTCCAGGCATGCGACGGTCGCGCAGGTGTTCTTGCCGTACAGGTGCATCTCCGCGATCAGCTGGCCGCTCGGATCGGAGGGCTGGCGCAGCAACCAGAAGGACATGTTGTTCGCGAACTCGATGCCCGGGATGGCGATGACCCCCGAGTATCCGTTGGCGCGCATCACGTCGACCGCCTGCTGCATACCCGCCGTGGCATACGGGGTGTTGTCGGGCCCGTACGTGGCCGCGCACACCCCGCCGTGCAGGAAGCAGTCAGCGTCGACGACCGTCTCGCCCCAGGGTGCGAGGATCACGTTGGGGTCGTCCTTGAACGTCCTTGCCATGGCGGCCCAGACGTCTGGCGAGTGGTCGGCATCGGGGCTGCCGGATTGGTAGGTCGCGGGGTAGGTCCCCGGCGCCGCCCACATCAGGGAGAGCTCGGCGTACATCCCGTGCTTGTGCAGCAGGTCGACGTAGCGGACGATCGCGTCGATGTAGTTGCGGCCCGAGTACGCCGCGGGGACGCCGTTGATGCCGAGCCAGCAGTCCTCGTTCAGCGGGATGCGCACGATGTTCGCGTTCCAGGCGCGGATGGCCGCGACGGAAGCCTCGTCGCTCGGTCCGTCGAAGAGCCCGGCGCCCTGGATGCACGCGTACTCGGTACCGGCCCTGTTGACCCCGTGGACGTGCACGGGCACGCCGGCATCGACGATCCGGTTGCCCGAGACGTGCAGGCCCGGGCTCCCGTTGACGCCGCCGGGCGGGGCGCCCTGGGAGGCGCCGGCGCCGGGACCCGCAGTCGGTGGTGCGCTGCGGATCACGCCGGTGGCGTTGCGTGACACCGCGGACGAGCTTCCCTTCCGGTTGCGGGCCACGACCTTCACGCGCATGCGCCGGCCAACGTCACGGCGCCCCAGCACGTAGGTCGACCGCCGGCCGGCCGCGCTGCGCAGCGTGAAGCAGCGCCTTCCGCGGGCGTCGCATCGAAGCCAGCGGTACGCGAAGCTCGACGCGCCGGTCCAGCGCCCGCGCACCGCCCGCAGACGCCGCCCCTCCTGCGCGACACCGGTGACCCGCGGCAGCTCGCGGTGGACGGGCAGGCCGTCCCGGTGAGGTCTCGCGCACGCGGAGGATGCCAGCGCCAACGGAACGCCGGCGAGGACCACGGACATGATGATCAGCGCGCGGCGGTACATCGCGTGAGAACCATCGCCCGGCGGGACGCCCCCGGACAAGACCAGAAGGGAAGCCTCGTCCTGCGGGTGGGGTCAGGGGCCGATTCCCCGGCCCGCCGACCGCCCGGCCAGGGTCCGGACTCCCCGAACGGCCGGGTGTCGAGCGCGGTCGGGGAGACGCGCCGCTCAGGGTTCACGGGAGCCGAACGTCACCCCGGGAGGGAACGACGCAGGAGTCCAGCGGACGAACCTGCGCACCGCCCAGGAGCGGCGGCTGAGATGCCGGCGCACCTGGGCGATGTAGCGCTGCTGACCGTCGTTGTTCCACGGATAGGGCTGGAACCAGCCGCCGACGCTCTTCCACGCCTGGCACGCGACGTAGGAGCCGTCGCCCCAGGCAGTCCGGGCGCCGCCCGGGTCGTCGTAGTACAGGCGCACGGTGGCCGCCTGGTAGTCCAGGTTGAACGCCAACGACTTCCAGCGCAGCGGCTCGGTGCCGGCGCCCACCGATCCGTCGGGGATCCACTTGACCTGCGTGATGCCCAGCGACGTGTACACGTTCCTGATGCCCGGGACGCGCGCCTGCGGCGGAGACCGGTCGTACCAGGCCGCGCTCACGGCGAGCTCGTCGCCGAGCTGGAACTGGTTCCAGAGCGACTCCTGGACGAACTCCGCGCGCAGCCAGTCCGCGGGGATGCCCCACTTGTGCGCGCTCCACTGGATGAGGTCGTCGGTGGACGCACGGGGCAGGCCGGCCCGGCCGTCGACGAAGCGCAGGTAGGGGTTGAACTCCAGAACGGGCTGGCCCAGTGACGTCCGGGCCTGCCGGAACGCCTGCAGCTCGGCGTCCGTCGGCACGTACGTGGTCGCGGGGCCGTACCGGACGCCGGCCACGGTGAACGGCCGGGCGTTGTAGGGCCGGATCTCGGGTCGATGGGTCACGCGGGAAGCCGCCCGCGCGTCTGACAGCGGGGTGAACGTCGACGGCCGGTCGGTACCCGCGTTGCGGTTGCACGGCGCCCAGCGGGTCGCCGCGTGACGCTCCGGCACGAGCGGCACCTGGGCCCGCGAGCGCACGACGAGCTCGACCGCCAGCAGGCCGAAGGCGCTGACCGCCGCCACGGCCGCGAGCACGGCGAGGCGGACGGCCCGGCGGCTCATGTGCGCGAAGGAGGGATGGCCGTCACGACGAGCCGGCCGGTCAGTTCTGCCGCCCCGCGAGCGCGTGCTCGACCAGCGCGAGATACCGCTCGCGCTGGCGGCGCCAGCGATAGGCCTGGTTCTGCTCCTCGGCCCGCTCGACCAGCCGATGGCCCAGCTGCGGCTCGGCGAACACCTCCTCGATCGCCCTCGCGAGATCCGCGTCGTCGTCGGCATCGAAGTAGTGGAGGCAGTCGTCGGGGAACGACGCCATCACCGACGTGGTGCGCGAGCAGATGACCGGCCGGCGCATCGTGATCAGGTCGAACATCTTGTTGCACTGGGTGAGGTCGCGGAACGCGTCGCGCTTCATCGCCACGACACCGGCATCGGCGTCGGCGATCGCCGCGACGAGCTGGTCGATGGGTACGAAGCCGTTGAAGCTGACGCGGTCGGTGAGACCGAACTCCTCGACCATCCCCCGCAGCTCGTGCACGTAGGTGCCTTCGCCGTAGATCTCGAGCGTCAGCTCCGGGATCCGGTCATCGAGGCGACGCAGCGCGCGGATGATCGTGTCGAGGCCGTAGCGCTCCTCGATGGTCCCGTGGCAGATCAGCGAGAACCGGCCGATCCGGCGCTCGCGGCGAGGCGGGAAGGCCTCGGGGTCGAAGATCGCCTCCTCGCTGCTGTTCATCACCACGGCGATCCGGTCGGCGTCCGCCCCGCGTGAGACGAAGGCGTCTCGCATCTCCTCCGTGCAGGTCACGGCGACGTCCGCGAAGCGGATGCTCGCCTGCTCCAGCATCGCGAGAGCCCGCACGCCCGGATGTCGCAGCGTCGTGCCGAACTTCGAGGCGAAGAACTCCGGCATGAGCTCGTGGAGGTCGACGACCACGGGCACGCCGCGCAGGCGAGGCCCGATCGCTGCGAAGACGAGCCAGTCGGGGATGGTGTTCACCTGGACCAGATCGAACCGGCGGCGGAGATCGAGCATGGCCAGGTACAGCGCGGCCAGGAAGGGGAAGGCCAGGTACTCGAACGCGTACCGCAGGATGCCCCCGCGGCGGTGCGTCATCGGCAGCCGATGGATCTCCACGGGGCCGTACCACTCCCGTCTGGCGCTTCCCGGCGAGCGCATGCAGATCACCGTGACGCTGTGCCCGGCGTCCGCGAGGGCGTTGATCTCGCGGCGAACCCGAACGTCGTCGGGCACGAAGAAGGCGCGAACCACGCAGATACGGGCCATGGTCAGGCCGCTCGGCGGCGTGCGCCGGAGGAGGGATGCGTCCCACAGAGCATTGCGGCGATTGTGCGGCCACGCGGCGACCGCGAACACTCCACGAAAGTCCAGAACGGGCGCATTCGCGGCTGCTGGACGGATGCAGGGTTCGAGCGTCCGTTCGGATGGAGTTCCGCGCCGTCTTCGTCGTCGGCCGAGAGGATGCGGTCGCACAACGGTAGGTACGGAGAGGAGCTGGTGGGCGGGATGACGATGCACCGCGGCGACAGCATCGACGACGCTGTCGGCGCGCTTGCCCCGGCCCCCGCTGCGTGGACGCGACGCGCGGAGGAGCTGCCGCTGCTCGGGCGGGCGCTGCGGCTGCTGGATGAACGCTGCCCGCATGCCGATCTGGCCGAGCGCAGGCAGGAGGTCGACGCGGCGCTGCGGGAGGTCGGCCTGGAGCCCGACGAACGGCGCGTGCAGATCCTTGCGCGCCTGCGCGATCTCCGGGGTGAGCGCTGAGCTGCTGTCGAGCGACGATCGCCCCCGACGTGTGCCGGGGCCCTCGGGCAGTCACGGAGGTCCGGCGGGGTGCTACCGCGGGGCGTGGTTTGGTCGCCGACTGGTTCTGCTGGCTGTTGACCGGTTGGGGGCCTTGGGAGACCGCGGAGATGGCGGCGGGCAGCTCGTGATCGTCGACGTGGCGACCGGGCTCTGCCCGGTGCCGTCGGAGGAGGTCCACGAGAGGTAGCCGGTGAGGACGAGCGAGCCGGCGTCGCGGTTCGTGTACGCGGTGCTGTACTGAGCGAGTGCCGACGAAGTGCGACCAGGAGCGCCGGCCCGACAACCGCGTCACTGCTCCGGCTGGGCCGGTCCGACCAGGTCGCCGCTCGCGCCGCGATCGTCCAGCACCAGCTTCGACCGCCCGGTGACGGTGTAGCGAATGTGGGTGACCTCGGGCGCCTCGACGACCCGGGTCGGGACCAGCTCGATGCCGTCGTCGGCGCCGAGGCCGAGGCTTCCGTCGAACAGGCGCTGGCCGTCGCCCAGCAGCACCGGGGCGATGTGCAGCTCGAGCTGGTCGAGCAGCCCGGCGGTCAGCACCTGGCGCAGGAGCTCCCCGCCGCCGGCCACCGCCACGTCCTTGCTGCCGGCGGCGTCCCGGGCGAGCTCGATGGCCCGCTGGATTCCTTCGGTGACGAAGGTGAAGGAGGTGCCACCCTGGCGCTCGAGCACGCTCCGGGGACGGTGGGTGACGACGAACACCGGCGCGTGGAACGGCGGCTCCTCACCCCAGGGGACCTCGCCGGCGTCGAACATGCGCCGGCCCATGACATAGGCACCGGCCGCCGTGAACGTCTCCTCGAGGATCTGCGAGTTGATCGACCGCTCGCCGCCGGCGAAGCCCTGCCGCTCGCGCCAGGCCGCGGCGTCGACGACCCAGCGGGTGACCCGGAAGAAGCCGGGCGCCTCGGGGCCCCGCATCCAGCCACTCATGTCCTTGGGATCCCGCGCGTCCCGCGGTCCTGTGTAGAAGCCGTCGAGGGACACCGACATCTGGGCGGTCACCTTGGTCATGGCTCGTGCTCCTCTCGTGTTGACGGCCTCCTTGGCCGCCGGTGCCCGTGAGTCGGAGCCGACCGCCCGTTCTCGACACGCGCCGAGGAGAGATCCGAGGAAGAAGGGCTCGCGACCGGCCGGGACGACCGGCCGCGTGCCCTCCGTCCGTCAGTGGCCGGAGTGCTCCTCGCTGTCCATGCCTCCCGACTCCGTGTCCTCTGGGACGAGGCCGGAGACGCGCATCTCCTCGATCTCGCGCTCCTGAGCGTCGATGATGTCCTGCGCGAGCGCCTTGAGCTCAGGGTCTGCGCCCTTGGCGAGCTCCGCCTTCGCCATGATGACGGCGCCCTCGTGGTGGGGGATCATCATCTTCACGAACGCCGGATCGAACGGGTCGGCGGTCTCCAGCTTGGACATGTCGCCGTCCATGCCCATGGCGTGATCCGCGACTCCGAGGTCGCTTCGCTTGACGCCCGCCTTGGCCAGCTCGGCGTCCTCGCGGCGCATGGTGGCGATCTCCTCGTTCTGGGTGCGGATGATGTCGCCGGCGAGCTGCTTGACGAAGCCGCTCTGCCCACGCTCCTCAGCCATCTCGGCCATATCGACGGCGGATTCGTGGTGCGGGATCATCGCGGCCACGAACGCGCGGTCGACGCCGTTGCCGCCGGCCGCGGTGCTGGTGCTGCTGTCATGGCCGTCGTGACCGCCGGCTGCCGGCTCTGAGTCGGAGCCGCAGCCGGTGACCGCGATGGCGGCGGCCACGGCGATCGCGACGGGGATCTTGAAACGCACGGTTGTGGGGTTCCTCTCTGTGGGTGGGTCGTTTGACGGGCAGGGGTCACCACGGCGCGCGACGGGCGCGGCGTGGCTAGCGCGTCAACGACGCCACACGCAGAGCTGCGCGAGAGGGGGCGGGCCCGCGCGCGCCTCGGGCGCGCAGGCTCCGCCGAGCGTGAGCGAGGCGCCGTCGGGCAGCTTGCTCACACTCGGCCAGCGGCAGAGTGCGAGCATGGCGATCGCCACGGCGGCGACCGCGGCGCCGAGGGCGGTGAACGCCCCCAGGCACATCTCGATGGCCGCGCTCACGCCGTCGTGATGCATGTCAGGCATGGCGACGCCGCTGTGATGAGCGGCGATCGCGGTGCCCAGCGCGCAGACGAGCAGCAGCCCTGCGAGATGATGGCGGAGGCGGCGCGTCGATCGGCGTACGGCGATCAGGCTCACGGAGTCGAGGCTACCGGCGGGTGCCCCACGTCTCCGTGCGAGAGCTGAAGCCGAGAAGCCCCTCCAGAGCGGGACGTCACTTGAATGGGCGCGGCGGGTTTCGAACCTGCGACCTCTCGCGTGTGAAGCGAGCGCTCTCCCACTGAGCTACGCGCCCTTTTACCTGCGTCGGAGCCCATTTCTGAACGGCTCCTTGACAGAATCGGCTACCTGTGCTGGCCCTCCGCCACCCTGGGTTAGACGGATCATCCGTCTTTCCCTGGATCGCTTCAGACAGCAGCCGGCACCGCGCGGAAAGAGTCTAGCCAGCAATCGCGAGTCAGCACCCGTGCCGCCCCCTGGAGCGCCCGAGACCGGGACGCGCAAACAAACCGTCGGAGGTCAGGTCCGGTGTCAGCGCGGGCTCGGCCGCTGCACGGCCTCCGTTGCGAGCCGGGGTGATGGAAGGTCGCAGCGCCTGCGGAGCCTCCTGCGTGCGCGCAACGACCATGCGGTGGTCGGTCGCGTTCACGAAGATGACCCGCCGCGACGAGAACGAGTTGGAGCGCCGGATCACCGAGCTGGTCCCCGCCCCGCCGTGGGCAGACCTCGTGCCGCGGCTGCGCTGCGCAGGGATCGACACGCCCTCGGCGGTCGGGCTGTGCGCCGAGGTCGGCGACTTCGACCGCTTCGCTCGCCGCCGGGCAACTTGAAGACGTATGCCGGATCAGTTCTCGATCGGCTCGCTTCGGAGCCGGTCGGCACGCCGGCGGGAGCCGTCCTTCGTCGGCCCGGGTTTCACCGACGTCGGGCCCGCGTGTCGGCGCGTGGGCGCACGGGCGCGACCGCCGACGCGGCGCGGCACGGATTGGGTCAGCCGCGGCACCACAACCCCGGAGCCCCCGACGGAAGGAGTCGCCAACGCCTGATCCATGCCGCGATGCGGCGGGGCCTTCAGACCCGCGATGCAGAAATGAAGCCCGACGGGATGCTTTGTGACATGGCCGATGAGTTGACATCACCCGAGGCCCGTCGATTACGCGCACGCGCACGCGCGAGGACCAGCTTGGGGACGCCTTCCGTCGGGAGCGAAGGCAGGTGCTTGTACTGCATCTCCTGTCGCACGACGGCTGGGGAGCATTCCCGAGCGAAGGCTCAACAGAACTCGAACCTTCGACCTTCTGCATGGCAAGCAGACGGAAGAAGCCCGGGACGCCGTGTTTCCGGGCGATCTGCCTCCTCTAGATCCCTGATCTGACGGTCGTTTTCGGGTGGAGCGGTAGCCAAAGCGGTAGCCACGAGATGGCGGTAGCCACGGGCTGGACACGCGGTAGCCACCGTTAGAATCCAGCAATATGGCACGCCTCCCGACCGGCTCCCTCGTCGTCCGCCGCGGTCCATCTGGGACGCCGTTCTATGAGGCGAAGTGGCGTCACAACGGCCGCCAGCTCCTTCGACGCGTGGGTCCAGCCTGGCTCGACTCCGACGGCAACGGCGGATGGACGCCGCGGCGTGGACGAGTCGCCGAGGGCAGCTACGACGAGAAGCGCGCAACCGTTCGAATGGCCGAGCTGATCGCCGAGCACGCCGCGAAGGCGGCCCGCGAGGATCGTGAGGAGCGCGCCCGCCGGGAGCGTCCGGTCACGTTCCGAGAGGTCGCGCACGATTGGCTGGTCTGGCTCTCGAGCGTCAAGCAGGCCCGCGCGGCCACGTTGCGCGACTACCGATCTGTTCTCGCCGAGCCGGGCACGCCTCATGCACGCGGCGACGGCCGCTGCGAAGGCCGGATCATGGCGACGTTCGGCGACATGCCGGCGGCGAACATCAAGACGGCCGATGTCTCGCGCTTCCTTCGCACGCTCGATGTCGCCGGACTGTCACCGCGGAACGTGAACAAGCATCGGCAGGTGCTGTCGTCGGTGTTCAGCTACGGCCAACGTGAGGACACCTTCACCCTGAGGGGGAACCCGGTCTCGGCCACGGACAAGCGCCGTGAGCTGCCCGCGGCAGCCCTGGACTTCTATGAGCCGGAGGAGGTCGAGGCGCTGGCCGGGTCCGCCGCTGATGGCGCGCACCGCTCGGAAGCCCGTGGTCGCGGCGGCAAGGTCATGGATCTGTCACCCGAGGAGGTGGAGGCGCGCGCTCTGGAGGACGCCCAGGACGGCGAGCTGTTCCGCCTCCTTGCCTATACCGGGCTTCGACTCGGCGAGGCGCTGGCGCTCCGCTGGGGCGACGTCGACCTTGCGGGCCGCCGGCTCATGGTGCAGCGAGCGGTCTCCGGTGGCGTGGAGGGTCCGACGAAGGGATGGCAGGTGCGCTACGTACCCCTCGCCGATCCCGCGCACGATGCGCTCGTGCGCCTTCAAGCGCGCCGCGACTTCACCGGCGCAGAGGACTATGTCGTCTGCGGGCGCGTGGGCGGGCGCCTCGATGCCTCGGCGCTCTGGAAGCGCTACCACGCTGCCCGCAAAGCCGCTGGACTGCGGTACGTCAAGCTGCATGGCCTTCGTCACGGCGCCGGGAGTCTGGTCGCGCGCCAAACCAATGCCGTGTTCGTCCAGAACTTCCTCGGGCACGCGAAGCTCTCCACGACCGAGCGTTACATGCATGCGAAGGCACGACCGGAGGACGTCGAGCGGCTCAACCTGGCCTTCGGGGTGACGGCGCGGGAAGACGAGCGCGCGGCGTAGGTACCGAACGACGTCAGGCGGGAGCCTGCTTTCGCGCTCGGACGATCGCGGAGCCGGCGTGCTCGTGGACGCTGTGGGATCGACCGTGAGCAGGCACCGGATGCAGGAACCGGGCCCCGCGGCCGTGATCACCGACATCCACGGCAACCTGCCGGCCCTTCAGGCGGCGCTGGACCGCATCGAGGCGCCGGGCATCTGGCGCGTATTCTGCGTCGCGAACGGGTCAGCTGCGGGCCCCACCCGCACGAGGTCTGCGCGGTGATCGCGCGGCTTGGCCTCCCACGATCAGCTGGGCCGCTACCTTCGACAAGCTCGCGGAGCGGCGCGCTGCTGGGCACCGAATTGATGAATCCATGTTCGCTGCGCAACGAGCTGTGGGCGCTGCGTCGCCTGCCTTCAGGGTGAGGTGTCACGAGACGGTCAGGACGACGTTGCCGGTCTTTCGCGCGGTCTCGACGTAACGCGTCGCGTCGACGACTTGCTCGAGTGGGTAGCGGCGGTCGATGACCGCCCGGTAGCTCCCCGCTTCCATCAGCTGCTTGACGAAGCGGACATCCTGTTTGGTGTAGCGCGGCAGCGGGAACCGCACCCGCCGGCCCCGGCTCAGCGGGGCCAGGAGTGCCAGGAGCGGGTTCTGCCAGAGGAATCCGAGATCGGTCGCGATGTACACGGCGTGGCGCTTCATCGCCTTGCGGCAGCGGCCGAACGAGGTCTTGCCGACCGCGTCCAGGACGGCGTCATACTGCTCGCCGCCCGCGGTGTAGTCCTCGCGCGTGTAGTCGATGACCCTGTCGGCACCGAGCGAGCGCACCGTCTCGATGTTCCTCGTGTCGCAGACCGCCGTGACCTCGGCGCCCAGGTGCTTGGCGAGCTGGACTGCCGCCGTGCCGATCGAGCCCGAGGCGCCGTAGATCAAAATCCCGATCCCGGGCCGCATGTCGACCGGGCTCAGGCAGGTGCGTGCCAGCACTACGCCATCGCAGACCGCGGCCGCCTCATCGAAGCCTACGCCGGCCGGCATGGCCGCCAGCGGCGCGTCCTGCTTCATGCAGAGGAACTCGGCGTGAGCGCCGAAGCGGTCGGCGTTGACGCCGAAGACGCGGTCACCGCGAGCGAACTCGGTGACGGCCGATCCAACCCCGGCCACCTCGCCGGCGACCTCGCTGCCGAGGATCCGGCGGCGCGGACGAGCCAGGCCGCTGAAGAACCGCACGAAGAACGGCCGGGGCTGGCGAAACGCGCAGTCCGTGCGGGTGACGGTCGTCGCGCGCACCCGGATCAGCACCTCGTCGTCTGCGGGCGTCGGCCGCTCGACGTCCTCGAGCCGCAGCACCTCCGGCGGCCCGTACGTGGTGTAGATGACAGCCCTCATGAAGCGATCGTTCCAACAGCGCGGGAACGCCGCCCCTCTTCAGACGGCGTGCCAAGCCGGCATTGCCGGCGCGCGACCTCGAGCCCGGCGGACCATCCGGGAGCGCGACCGTGCGGCGGGGGACGGAGACCTGCCGCGGGAAGACCGGCGATCGCGATCAGCCAAGCGATCACGGAGTTGGAGTTCCACATGTCGCCTGTGCGCATCTCGTCGCGTCCCCAGACTGGCGTTGGGACCGACGCGACGAGCTGGACGAGGCGTCGGGCGACCGCTGGATCGGTCGTCAGCCGTCGTGGCCCGCCGACCGCGTCAGCGAGGTCGAGGATCGACCCACCTTGCCAGCAGCGCACTTCGTAGCGAAACAGGCGCCAGCAGCCGAACCAGCGGCTCCCCACGGCGCCGGTTGTCACCACGCCGCGGCCATCCTCGTCCCCGTTCGGCGACGGTGCGATCTCAATGGCGTATCGCTGGTCGCCCACCTCGACGACCAGCGCGGCGTGGTAGAGGTCGCACCTTGGTCTCCGATCGCGCGCTGCCACCATCGCCTCGTAGACTCGGCCGTTCAGGCGGACTGAGTGGCCGCCCGCTCCGAGCGGGATCCAGTACAGGTCGACGGTGGCTTGGTGCATCGCCGCGAGGCGGAGTGGGTCAGCGCCTGACGGCGTCGGGAAGCCCGCATGCCGTCGTCAGCCGCGTCACGTCGGAATGACGCGCACGACAGGCTTCGGCGCGGTGCGTGCTGCCGTCGGCGCCGGCGCCGGCGCGACGGTCGGCGCGGTCGCGGCCACGGGCGGCTCGGCGCCGTCGCTCAACAGGCGGAACATCCAGGTGCAGATGCCGGCCGCGACGAGCACGATCACGCCGAACGTGACCCACATGATGGCGAGGCTGCCGGAGATCAGCATGGCGGCCTCCACGCCGACCACGGTGTAGAGCACGGCGAAGCAGATGGTGATGAAGGCGGCTGGGGAGTCGTCGATGAGTCGCATGAGATGATCGTCGGCGCAAGCCGTCCCGGTGTCATCGCGGGCACGCCGCCGATCGGCTGTGGACTTCTACGGCTTGAAGGTGCGGGTTGTCCCGGCAGCTAGTAGCTCGGGCACGCGAGTGGCGCCCGCGCGACCGGTGTACGACCGGAGTGACCCGCGGTCGACTGCGGGCTGGTACCGATGCGCCCTACGCGCGAACGGGCAACCTTTGGGGCATGACCTCGCTCTCGACGTCCGCCTCGGGTCCGCTGACCTCGGAGGCGCTGGAGCTCATCGACGCCTACTGGCGCGCAGCGAACTACCTGTCGGTCGGCCAGATCTACCTCCTGGACAACCCGTTGCTGCGAGAGCCGCTGCGCCTGGAACACGTCAAGCCGCGCCTGCTCGGGCACTGGGGGACGACCCCCGGGCTCAACCTCGTCTACGCGCACATGAACCGCGTTATCCGCGAGCGCGACGTCGAGGCGATCTACGTCGCCGGCCCCGGGCACGGCGGTCCGGGGCTGGTCGCCAACGCCTATCTCGAGGGCACCTACAGCGAGGTGTACCGCGACATCGGCCAGGACGTGGACGGCATGCGCCGACTGTTCCGGCAGTTCTCCTTCCCGGGCGGCGTCCCGAGCCACGTCGCGCCCGAGACGCCGGGCTCGATCCACGAGGGCGGAGAGCTGGGCTACTCGCTCCTGCACGCGTACGGGGCGGCGCTCGACAACCCGCATCTGGTCGTGTGCTGCGTCGTGGGCGACGGGGAGGCGGAGACGGGCCCGCTCGCGGCCAGCTGGCATTCCAACGCGTTCCTCAACCCCGTGTCGGACGGTGCGGTCCTGCCGATCCTGCACCTCAACGGCTACAAGATCGCCAACCCCACCGTCCTGGCGCGGATCCCGCAGGACGAGCTTACGAGCCTCATGCGGGGCTACGGCCACGAGCCACGCTACGTCGAGGGGGACGACCCCGCCGCGGTGCACCAGGAGATGGCGGCGGCGCTCGACGAGTCGATCGCCGCGATCCGCGAGATCCAGCAGCGTGCGCGCAGGGGCGAGTCCGGGCCCGGCCGGCCCCGCTGGCCGATGATCGTTCTCCGCACGCCGAAGGGCTGGACCGGCCCCGCCGAGGTGGACGGCCTGTCGGTGGAGGGGACGTTCCGCGCCCACCAGGTCCCGCTGGCCGGGCTCGCGGACAACCCGGGCCATCTCAGGGCGCTGGAGGAGTGGATGCGCGGCTACCGGCCGGAGGAGCTGTTCGACGAGCGCGGCGCGCCGCGCCCCGAGCTGGCCGAGCTCGCGCCGAGAGGGGAGCGGCGGATGAGCGCGAGCCCGCACGCCAACGGCGGCCAGATCGCGCGCGACCTCGAGCTGCCCGACTTCCGGCGCTACGCGGTCGAGGTGCCCGCGCCGGCCAGGCGCTCCAGCGAGGCGACGCGCGTGCTCGGAGCCTTCCTGCGTGACGTCATCCGCCTGAACCCGGACACGTTCCGGATCATGGGCCCGGACGAGACGGCGTCCAACCGTCTGGGCTCGGCGTTCGAGGCGACCGATCGCGCCTGGGAGCTCGAGCGTCTCCCCGGCGACGACCATCTCGCGCCCGGCGGGCGGGTCATGGAGGTCCTCAGCGAGCACCTGTGCCAGGGCTGGCTGGAGGGCTACACGCTCACCGGCCGCCACGGCATCTTCAACTGCTACGAAGCCTTCATCCACATCGTTGACTCCATGTTCAACCAGCACGCGAAGTGGCTGAAGGTGACGCGCGGCATCCCCTGGCGCCTGCCGCTGCCGTCGCTGACGTATCTACTCAGCTCGCACGTCTGGCGCCAGGACCACAACGGGTTCTCCCACCAGGATCCCGGCTTCATCGACCACGTCGTCAACAAGAAGGCCGAGATCATCCGCGTCTACCTGCCGCCGGACGCGAACTGCCTGCTCTCCGTGGCCGACCACTGCCTGCGCAGCAGGCACTACGTCAACGTCATCGTGGCGGGCAAGCAGCCCGCGCTGGACTACCTGGCGATGGACGACGCGATCGCCCACTGCGCCCGCGGCATCGGCATCTGGGATTGGGCGGGAACGACCCGCCTCGGCGAGGAGCCCGACGTCGTCCTGGCCTGCGCGGGCGACGTGCCCACCCTGGAGACGGTGTCGGCTGCGGCGCTTCTTCGCGAGCACCTGCCCGAGCTGAAGGTCCGCGTCGTCAACGTCGTGGACCTCATGCGCCTCCAGCACGACACGGAGCACCCCCACGGTCTGCCCGACCGCGAGTTCGACGCGCTGTTCACCGCGAACCGGCCGGTCATCTTCGCCTACCACGGCTACCCCTGGCTGATCCACCGGCTGACCTACCGACGCACCAACCACCACGAGTTCCACGTCCGCGGGTACAAGGAGGAGGGAACCACGACCACGCCCTTCGACATGGTCATGCTCAACGACATGGACCGCTTCCACCTGGTCATGGACGTCATCGACCGGGTGCCGGGACTCGGCACGCGCGCCGCGGGCGTGCGCCAGCTCATGGTCGACGAGCGCATGCGCCACCGCGCGTACACCCGCGCCGTCGGCGATGACATGCCCGACGTCCGCGACTGGACGTGGCCCGGGGAGGCCGGCGAGGCGGCGGCGCCGAGGCGCAGCGCGCCCGCCTAGGCCCGGTCGCGTGGACGTCCTCGTCGTCAACGCGGGCTCGAGCAGCCTGAAGCTGCGCCTGCTCGACGAACGCGACGAGGTGACCTGGCGCCGGGACCTGGACGCCCGCGACGGCGAGGCCGACGCCGGCGCGCTCGGGGCAGCGCTGGCCGAGGTGGAGCGCGTGGACGCCGTGGGCCATCGCGTGGTGCACGGCGGGGCCGCCTATCGCGCCCTTCGCATCGACGACGACCTCATGGACGCGCTACGCGGGCTGACCGAGCTCGCGCCGCTGCACCAGCCGCCGGCGCTGGAGGCCATGACGGCGGTCAAGCGCGCGCTGCCCGACGTGCCGGCGGTCGCCTGCTTCGACACCGCCTTCCACGCGACGCTGCCGCCGGCAGCGCGGACGTACGCGCTGCCGGCGGAGCTGCGCGAGCGCCACGGGCTGCGGCGCTTCGGCTTTCACGGGCTCTCGCACGCGTACGCATCGCGGCGCGCGGGCGAAATGGCGCCGGGCGTACGTCGCGTCGTCACCTGCCACCTCGGCGCGGGCGCGTCGCTTGCTGCCGTGCTCGACGGCCGGTCGATGGACACGACGATGGGGTTCACGCCGCTGGAGGGGATCGTCATGGCAACGCGGTCCGGCGACGTCGACCCGGGCATGCTCGTCTGGCTGCTGGAGCGCGGCGGGGTGTCGGCTCGGGAGCTCGGCGAGATGCTGGAGCGCCGCTCGGGCCTGATGGGACTTGCCGGTACGGGCGACATGCGAAAGGTCCTGCGCGCGCTGGACGAAGGCGACGAACGGGCCGAGCTGGCCTTCGGCGTGTACGCACATCGGCTGCGCGGAGCGATCGCCGCGATGGCGGCCGCGATCGGCGGCGTGGACGCGCTGGTCTTCACCGGCGGTGTGGGCGAGCACGCGGCGCCTGTGCGGCAAGCCGCCGTGGCGGGGCTGGGCATGCTCGGCGTGGAGCTCGACGCCGGAGCGAACGACCGGGCCGACGGCGACACGGACATCGGCGCTGCCGGCGCGGCGGCGCGGACGCTCGTGATCGCCGCGCGCGAGGACCTCGAGATCGCCAAGCAGGTGCGCGAGACCCTGCTGGGCTGAGCGCGGTGCTCCGAGTGTGATCTCGGCTACGCGGCGCGGGCCAGCCGTTCGGCCAGGTGCGGCGCGAGGTAGCGCCCGAAGACCTTCGCGCCCGGCCACCACGGCGGCTCCGCGCTGCCGGCAGCCACTTCACCGTCGACGATAGGGCGGCCCGCCTGGTCGAGCGACGCGCGCAGGTAGAGCGCGTCGCCGCATACCAGCCGTGCCCGGAGGATCCGCTGGACGGGCTCGGGCTGAATGTCGGCGCCCAGGGTCTCCGCGATCGTGCGGGCCACCCGCTCGCCGTCCTGGACGGCCAGGCCGCCCTGCTTGACCGGATAGCCGGTCATGTCGCCGGCGGCGTAGACGCCCTCCGCGCCTTCAACGCGGCCGAGCTCGTCGGTCAGCGTGAAGCCGTTCCAGTCGGCCGGCACGCCGGACACCCGCTGCCCGACGAGCCGCGGTACCGCGATGACGGCGTCCGCGGGCAGGACGCCCTCGTACAGGAGCTCGAGCCCGTCGTGTCGCGCCGACGACGCGTGCGTTCGCCCGAAGAACCGGACGTCACTATCCGCCAGCAGACCCGCGAGATAGGCGCTAGGGCCGTGGCCGAAGACCTCGAGCGGCCGCCGCTCGGGCGTCGTGATCGCGACCTCCGCGGCGATGCCGCGCTCCTGCGCCTCCGCGGCCGTCTGCAGCGCGAGCTCGTACAGCGGCAGCGTCCATGACACGCCCGTGGGCGCGGCGAACACGACCCGCGGACGGTCCTGCTTCCACGCGCGGTCGAGGACGCGGCGGAGCAGTGGCGCGTCGCGCTGGTCGCGGAACGTCGTCGCCCCCGGGATGGCAACCCGACCGCGCGCCCCGAGCGCGAGAACCAGCATCGAGTAGCCGCAGTGCCCGCCGCCCGCGAGCCGGAGGCGGTGGGCACCCGGCGCGACCGCCTCCACCCTGTCGCGCCGGAACGTCGCGCCGGCCTCCGCCGCGATCTCCGCCAGGTCGAAGGCCGCCGGCTCGTCGCCGGTGAACGCCTGCGCGGTCGCGGCCGGCCGGTAGACGAGGACGTGATCGGGTGCGATCAGGTCGATGTCGACGGGCGCCGGCGCTAGGTGGCGCAGGGCGAGCATCGACTCGGGGGCGGCAAAGCCGCCCCCGGCGATGATCACTCGGGGTCGGCTGCTTCGCCGGCCGCCGAGGCGCTGAGCTCGCGTAGGCATGGACACGCTGCGAGCAGCATCGGCCGCGCCGGCCTCTTGTACATCGGGAGCGAGCCGCAGGGCATCGGGAATCTGCCGCACACGGTGTCCGTGGTTTCCGCGATGCGCAGGGACGGCGATGCTGTTGATCGGCTGGATCTGCGCCGTCCCCGGCGCCCACGCTATGCGGACTCCGCCCGCAGCCGCGCTGCGCGGCGGCCGAGCATTGCGAGCTCCGGGTCCATCGGGCGGCGGCGCAGGAGCAGCTCGAGCGCGGGCAGGTCGCGCCGTCCGGCGGGGGACTCCAGCCAGGCGCGCAGGAGGTCGTCGTCGCCGCTGGCGAGCACGCTGGCCCGCACCGCGCTGTCGAGCCCGCGTCGCAGCTCGGCGATCCCCGGCGCCTCCGACGAGGGCAGGAGCTCTCCCGCGTAGGCGTCGAGGGCGGCGCGCGGCCGGCCGTGCCGCAGGTTCGCGCGCACGTCGAGGAAGTCGGCGTCGACCGGGGCCGCGAAGCGGTAGGGCGCCGTCTCGAGCGCCGGGCCGAGCAGCCTGCGAAGGCGCGACAGCTCCGCGCGCGCCGACACGGGCTTGCCGTCCTCGCCGAACAGCTCGAGCGCGAGCTGCTCGGCGGAGAGCCCGTCCGGATGCAGCGCGAGCAGGACGGCGATCTCGGAATGGCGGCGGCGCAGGACGATGCGCCGGCCGCCGACGTCGAGGGTGGCGCGGTCGCGGCCGAGCGCGCTCAGGCGAAGTGCGGGCGCGGTGGGCGCCGCGAGCTCGGGCAGCAGCCCGCGCAGCGCGTGTGCCGCGGCAGTCACGAGCGCGAGGGAGTGGGGGTGGGCGGCACGTGCGGGGGCGGTGAGGTCGATCGTCCCCAGCAGGGCCCCGCTCGCCCGGTCGCGGATCGGCGCGGCCGCGCACGTCCACCCGTGGACGGCGCTGCGGACGTGCTCGGCGGCGAAGACCTGCACGGGGTGGTCGACCGCCAGCGCGACGCCCATCGCGTTGGTGCCCGCGGACGCCTCGCTCCACAGCGCTCCGGGCACCAGCTCGACGCGCTCGGCTGCGTGCCGCAGCTCGCGCGCGCCCTCGACCCAGAGCAGGTGGCCCTCCGGGTCGGTGACGATCAGCAGGTGGCGCGCCTCGCGGGTGTCGGCTCCGACGAGCTCGCGCACGATAGGCAGTGCGGCGGCCAGCCCGCTGCGCTGCCGCAGGCGGGCGAGCGCTTCGTCGTCGAGGACCACCGGGGCGTTCGCCCGGGCCTCCGGCGCCACCCCGGCGCGCACCGACCGCCGCCAGGACGCGGCGATAACCGAGCGGACGGCGTCGCATCCGGCCCGCCCGTCCGTGAAGAACCGTCCGTGCGCGTCGCCGAGCAGGCGGGCGGACGACTCGAGATCCGCTCCCGCCTCCAGTGCGACCCACACGTTCGCTGCGGCCAACCGTGCTCCTCTCCTCGGGGCAGGGAGCATCCCCGCGGTGCAACAGAGATGCAACGGGGGCTTTCCGAGGATGCGGCGCGTAGTTGTCACTGATCACGAGGAGAGCCGTACATGTCTGCCATCCCCGCCCCTCCCGCCGACACGGTCGCCGAGTCGCTGCGCACGGGCCGCCTGCTCATCGACGGGGAGTGGATCCCCGCGCGGTCGGGCGAGACGTTCGACGTCACCGATCCGGCGACGGGCGACGTCATCGCGCGCTGTGCCGCCGGCGACGCCGCCGACGTTGACGACGCCGTGCGCGCGGCGCGCCGCGCCTTCGACAGTGGTCCCTGGTCGCGCATCACGCCGTCGGACCGCGGTCGCCTGCTGTGGCGGATCGCCGACCTCATCGAGGAGCACGGCGAGGAGCTCGCGCGCCTGGAGTCGCTGGACAACGGCAAGCCCGTCAGCGTCGCCCGCGTCGCCGACGTGCCGCTGAGCGCCGACCTCTTCCGTTACATGGCCGGCTGGGCCACCAAGCTCAACGGCGAGACGATCCAGCCGTCGGTCCCCTATGCGCCCGGCGCGGAGTGGCATGCGTACACGGTCCGCGAGCCGATCGGCGTGGCCGCTCAGATCATCCCGTGGAACTTCCCGCTGCTCATGGCGGCGTGGAAGCTCGGGCCGGCGCTCGCGACCGGCTGCACCGTCGTCCTGAAGCCGGCCGAGCAGACCCCGCTGTCGGCGCTGCGCCTCGCCGAGCTGGTCATGGAGGCGGGTGTCCCGGCGGGCGTCCTCAACGTCGTCACCGGGTTCGGGGAGACCGCGGGCGGCCCGCTCGCGTCGCATCCCGACGTCGACAAGGTCGCGTTCACCGGCTCGACCGAGGTGGGGAAGATCATCCTCCGCGCCGCGGCGGGCAACCTGAAGAAGGTCACGCTCGAGCTGGGCGGCAAGTCGCCGAACATCGTGCTGCCCGACGCGGATCTGGAGGTCGCGGTCGCGGGGGCCGCGAACGCGATCTTCTTCAACCACGGTCAGTGCTGCTGCGCGGGCTCGCGGCTGTACGTCCACGAGGGCAGCTTCGACGAGGTCGTCTCCGGCGTCGCTGACATCGCGTCGAGGATCCGCGTCGGACCGGGCCTCGATCCGGAGACGGAGATGGGGCCGCTCGTCAGCGAGGAGCAGCTGTGCCGCGTCACCCGGTTCCTGGACGAGGGCCGCAGCGACGGCGTCCAGGCGCTCGCCGGCGGGCAGCGCCGCGGCGAGGTGGGGTACTTCGTCGAGCCGACGGTGCTCGTGGGCGCGACACCCGAGATGTCGGTCGTCCGTGAGGAGATCTTCGGCCCCGTCGTGACCGCGATCCCGTTCCGCGACGAGGACGAGCTGGCAGGGGTCGCCAACGATTCGCGCTACGGGCTTGCCGCCGGGATCTGGACGCGCGACATCGGCCGCGCGCACCGCCTGGCGCGGCGGCTGCGTGCCGGGACGGTGTGGGTCAACTGCTACAACGTCTTCGACGCCGCGCTGCCGTTCGGCGGCTACAAGGAGTCGGGCTGGGGCCGGGAGATGGGCGCCCAGGCGCTCGAGCTCTACACCGAGACGAAGTCCGTCGTCGTGCAGGTGTGAGGAGGCAGCGATGAGCGTCTACGAACACGCGGATCGCGACCCGCTCGGATACTGGGCCGAGCGAGCGCGCGAGCTGCAGTGGGACCTGCCGTTCGGCGAGGTCCTCGACGAGTCCAACGCGCCGTTCTACCGCTGGTTCGCCGACGGGCGGCTGAACGCGTCGGCCAACTGCCTGGACCGCCACGTGGCGGCCGGCCTCGGCGACCGCGTCGCGCTGCACTGGCACGGCGAGGAGGGCGAGGAGCGAACGCTGACCTACGCCGACCTGCTCGCCGACGTGCAGCGGCTGGCCAGCGGCCTGCGCACGCTTGGCGTCCGCAAGGGCGACGTGGTCGGCATCTACCTGCCGATGATCCCCGAGGTGGTGACGGCGATGCTGGCCTGTGCGCGCATCGGCGCGCCCCACAACGTGGTCTTCGGGGGCTTCAGCGCGGACTCGATGGCCGAGCGCATGGAGGCGTCGCGCGCGAAGGTCCTCATCACCGTCGACGGCGCGCGCCGCAAGGGCCGCACCGCGTCCGTCAAGGCGGCGATCGACCCCTCGCTCGCGGACCTGACCGACCTCGAGCACGTCGTGGTCGTGCGGCACGCGATGCGCGCCGCGCCGATGGTCGCCGGCCGCGACGTCTTCTACGACGATCTCGTCCGGGACGCGTCGCCGGAGTTTCCGGCGGAGCCGGTGGAGTCCGGCCACCCGCTGTTCATCCTGTACAGCTCGGGGTCGACCGCCAAGCCGAAGGGGATCGTCCACGAGACGGGCGGGTACCTCACCGGCGTGGCGTCGACGTTCCGCGACGTCTTCGACCTCCGGCCCGAGAGCGACGTCTTCTTCTGCACCGCGGACGTCGGCTGGATCACCGGGCACTCCTACCTCGTCTACGGCCCGCTCGCCAACGCGGCGACGAGCGTCATGTTCGAGGGCGCGCCGGACTACCCGCACAAGGCGATCTGGTGGGAGCTGATCGAGCGCCACCGGGTGACGACGTTCTACACCGCTCCGACGGCCATCCGCGCCTGCATGCGCTGGGGCGCGGAGCACCCGCGGGCGCACGACCTCTCGTCGCTGCGGGTGCTCGGGACGGTCGGCGAGCCGATCAACCCGGCGGCCTGGGAGTGGTACCACGACGTCATCGGCGGCGGGCGCTGCCCGATCGCCGACACCTGGTGGCAAACCGAGACGGGCCACGTGATGCTCACCACGCTCCCCGGCGTGCAGGACGCCAGGCCGGGATATGCCGGGCTGCCCCTGCCTGGGATCAGCCTCTCGGTGCGCGACGCGGACGGCTGCCCGGTCGACGAGGGGACGGGCCTGCTCGTGGCGGACCGGCCGTGGCCGGGGATGCTCACCACGCTGTACGGCGACGACGACCGATACGTGCAGACGTACTGGTCGCGGTTCGGACCGAGCACATACGTCGTCGGGGACGCGGCGCGCCGCGACGCCGACGGCTACATCCGCATCCTGGGCCGCATCGACGACGTCATCAACGTGTCGGGGCACCGCCTGTCGACCGCCGAGGTCGAGGCGGCCATCACGGCGCACGAGGATGTGGCCGAGGCGGCGGTCGTCGCGCAGGACGACGAGCTGACCGGGCAGGCGATCGTCGCGTTCGTGGCTCTGAGGCAGGGGCTGACCGGCACGCCGGAGGTCGCCGCCGACATCAGCGCGAGGGTCGCGGAGGGCATCGGCAAGCTCGCGCGCCCGCGGGAGATCGTCTGGGCCGAGGACCTTCCGAAGACCCGCTCGGGGAAGATCATGCGGCGCCTGCTCGCCGACCTCGCCAACGAGCGGCCCGTCGGCGACACGACGACGCTCGGAGACCCGGGCACGGTCACACGCTTGGCGGAGCAGCTGACCGCCCAGCGCGCCGTGCACCACTGACGCACGAACGGCCGCGCGAGGCTTCAGGCCTCGCGCGGCCGTCGAGATCGCGCTCGGTAGTTCACCGTTGTGCAAAGCGGACGAGTCCGGATGGCGCGAGCGCGACCGGCGGACACCATCGGCTCCACAGAGCACAAGGAGCGCGAGCATGTCCAGGAAGCACGTCGTGGTCGTGGGCGGCAACTTCGCCGGTCTGACCGCTGCGCTGAGCGTCAAGCACGACGTCGGCGAGGAGGCGGACGTCACGGTCGTGTCGAAGTCCGATCACTTCCAGTTCAACCCGTCGTTCATCTGGATCCCGTTCGGCAAGCGCACGACCAGGGACGTCATGTTCCCGCTCGCGGACACGTTCGAGTCCCATGGCGTCGAGTTCCTCCACGGCGAGGCGACCAAGATCGACCCGACCGCCCATCAGGTGAAGACCTCGCGCGGGACGCTGGACTACGACTACTTGGTCATCGCGACCGGCTATCTCAACGACTTCGACGTCGTCCCCGGTCTTGGGCCGGGCGGCAACGCCTACTCGATCACGCACCTGGACGGCGCGGTCGAGGCTGCGGAGGGCTGGGCCCGGTTCCTGAATGACCCGGGCCCAGTGGTGATCGCAGCGACGCAGGGCGCGGCGTGCTTCGGAGCTGCCTATGAGTTCGTGTTCAACGTGACCTACCAGCTCAGGAAGCACAAGCTCAAGGTGCCCGTCTCCTACGTGAGCGCCGAGCCGTTCCCGGGCCACTTCGGGATAGGCGGCCTCCCGGGCGGAGAGAGGCTGCTCAGCATGTTCTTCAAGCGCCAGCGCATCGATGGGATCTTCGACGTCGCGATGGAGGAGGTCGCTCCCGGGGAGGTCCGGCTTGCCGATGGCCGGATGCTGCCGTTCAAGTACGCGATGGTGGTGCCCCCGTTCGTCGGCGCCGAGGTGGTCAAGGCGTCCGGCCTGGGCAACGCCAAGGGCTTCATCGAGGTCAAGGACACCTACCAGACGCTCTCGCATCCGGACGTGTACGCGGTGGGGATCGCCACGGCCGTCAGCGCGCCGTGGCACGGTGCCAATGCGGTCGGGGTGCCCAAGACGGGCTTCCCGGCTGAGACGATGGCGCGGGTGGCCGCGACCAACATCGCCTCGCAGCTGCGCGGCGAGGAGCCTGCGAAGGAGGAGAGCTTCGGGGACATCCCTGCCGTCTGCATCATGGACGCCGGCAACAACGGCGTCGTGATCCTCGCCGACCGCATGCTCCCGCCCCGCAAGCACGGCGTGATGATCCCCGGTCCTCAGTCGCACGCCGCCAAGCTCGCGTTCGAGAAGTACTTCCTCTGGAAGGCGCGGCACGGGTACGTGGCGCTGCCATGACGACATGTCTCGGAAGCCCGGGGCGCCCTCCTCGCCGACGGGCGGTCGTGGCCTGCGACCTCAGGGGCTGACCTCTCGCGGTTGGCGACATCGCTGCACACTGGCCATCCGTAGATCCCCGCCCGAATCATGTGGGAGGTCTGCGCACCGGCGCGGCGCATCGCGGATGTCAGCGCCGCCCCCGTCGCCGAGCATGGGCGGCGTTCGTCATCTCAAGAGGAGCGGTCCAGATGGCCTCTCATGCCGTCAGCCACATCCCGGTCCGCGCGGAGCGCGCAGTCCCGGCGTCGAGCGTGGCCGACGTTGCCGCGTATTGGATGAGCGTCGCGGCGATCTACTGCGCGCAGGGCGCGCTGTGGTACTACCCCGCCAAGGCGAAGGTCTTCGACGATGGGCTGATCGCGCCGGCGCGCGTCAAGGAGCAGTTCGCCGGCAGCTTCATCGACAGCTTCCCGGGGACGAGCGTCGCGTGGGCGATGCTGGGGATCGTGCAGTTGGTGATCGTCGTGGCGATCGCGGCGAGCCTGCTGTCGGGCGAGTTCCTCCCGCAGCGCCGCAAGCCGATCCTGCTCGGCGCGCTGTCGCTGAGCCTCGTCGTGTTCGCCCTCCTGCTGTTCGGCGAGAGCATGACCGCCCAGTACGACTCCGTCGCGTCGCTGTTCACGTACTTCGGTGTCACGATCCTGCTCATGCTGTTCGTCCTGCTGCTTCCCCCGTACCGGTCGCAGCGCTGGTTGAGCTCGCTGGTCTCGGACTGAGGCTTGGGCTGACATCGGGCCCGCGGGAGGGCTCGACGTCGGCCAGCCGGCTCGAGTCCCCGGGTTCTATGGACCTGGCCTACGGGTCTCGCCCGATGTCAGTCCGCTCAGCCGAGCGTAGGCTTCCCGTTCTCAGGACATCGCAGGAATTGAGCGGCCCGCCGCGTCGTCATGTCGCGGCCGGCGCTCGGCCTCCGTGCGTGGCGGCAGCCGGCCTCGCCCCGCCGTTGCACCAGCGGCGCCTGGATCGTGGAGCGGGCTCGGCGGCGGATGCGGCGGCGCGCGCCTAGCTGAGCTGCCCCAGGGAGGTTGTAAGCGGCTGAGTAGTCGTCCGGGCCCGTCCTGAGGGTTCTGGCGGTCTGCCAAGACTGACCAGACAGGAGGGCCCGGATGGCGCACCAAGCGAACGAGCTCGCGACGCCCGGCAGGTCCGAGCCGCGCGTTACCAGATGATCGAGGGGGAGAGTTCTGAACGGCACGCGGCAGCGTGCCTGGGTGTGTCGCCAGGCAACGGCGCGACGGTGGAGGCGAAGGTGGCTGACGGCCGGTGAGCAGGAGCGGCGGTCGGGCGCGTGGGCGCAGGATCGCTCAAGTCGCCCGCGTCACTCACCGCGGCGCACGCCCGCCGACTTCGAGCGGCGCGTGTGCCGGGCGCGCGAGCGCACGGGCTGGGGACCACGGTTGATCGCCGGCCAGACCGGTGTGGCGCACTCGACGGTGCACGCGATCCTCAGGCGCCACGGCCTCTCGCGCG
>Ga0081539_10002521_pt1 | contig 25587 bp, 28 predicted proteins | sample TabmetS4T2R2_FD_71023 | JGI IMG/M metagenome (GOLD analysis project Ga0081539, IMG submission 71023) | Tabebuia heterophylla rhizosphere microbial communities from the University of Puerto Rico - S4T2R2 | ecosystem: Host-associated > Plants > Roots > Rhizosphere ...
GAAAGGTAATCGAAGCCTTCGGACACCAGCCGACAGTAGCGTCACTGGCGCTGAGGAACACTCGCGCCGGATGGTTCCCGTTACTCTGAAAATCACGCAGAAAGGCGGGGAGATAGGTTGCGCCCGCGGTGTTCTTGAGGCCGGCAATTACGTCGTTATAGGAATGATTCATGTCGAAGAGCGAGGCGATGCTGGCCGGCCGACACGGCACCACCCGAGGTATTGATCCATGCCTCAAAGGCAAACGCGTCATAGACGCGATAGTAGCGACCGACCTTACTCAGGCTCTCCTCGACGAAGGACTCAGGGGCAGTGACGGCGCCAATGAGTGTGACTTCCGCAATCCGTCCACCGGCCGCTTCATAGAGACGATCAGCCCAGAGGGCTGATAACGCTCCGGCTGAAAAACCAAAGAGATGCAGATCACCGTCAGGCGGATCCTTCAAAAACGCACTGCTTCGCTGCACGGCCGTCCACATGTCGATCGCCGTACGGCCCTCCACTCTTCCCATCAGGTAACGGTGCTGCGGCACCGTCGAGGTCCAGAATCCCGTGCCGTCAGGCATCAGCAACTTAAGACCTCCTCTACCCGCCACATAGATCAGCACTGTAGGTCCGTCGAAGACCTCTCCACTCACATTCGACGGCGTGTCCCAGTTCGTCACCGACGTTCCATGGGTGTAAAGGACGACGTGCTCAGGTCGACTCGTAACAGGATCCGCGTAAAGACCGGACCCGATGACGAGAGCGTCATTGGCGTCGGTCGTGAAGTACTCGACCCGGTAGACGTCCACCGCGTATTGCACACCAGCGTCGGGTTTGTCTTGTGTCAGGTATCCCAATGCACCCAACTGGTAGTACTCGTCGTTCAGAGCCTCGAGTGCTCCGACCGAATACCTGCCCAGATAACTCGTGGAGACGAGATCACCCGGCTGCGCAGCACTTCCGCGCTGCAGAGACAACAGGACGAAGAGGACCACAAAGAAGACGCGGATCATGAATCGGACGCACATCTCAACCTCGCATAATGGAGCGGCACGCCGGTCGGCCAGAGATCTTACGTCCGACTCAGGAGGTTCTGCACGCGACGAACGACGCCCAAGCGCCCTCGAGGTTCAACCGAGTGCGGCAGACCTATCGGCGGCGGGTGGTCGGTTGCCATTCCATATTAGATTCTGGAATATGGAATGGCGCGGGCACTATGGCTTGAAGAGAGCGAACCGTGTCGTGGTTTCTCGTCGGTCGTTCGTTCGTCACACGGCGAGCTACGGGAACAGTACGCGGAGCTGCTTTTCCAGCCAGCGCTGCACCTTCGAGCTGGCTTCGAAGCCAACCTGCATCGCCGACACCGATACTTTCGTCGCGTTCACAATCGCTTCGTCTTCGGCCTGTTCCGGTGTTGCCGTGCTCCGATCGTTGATGCTGATGCTCAGCCCATACGGCGCGGTACCTTTGAATCTGAGCTGATAGAGCTGAAACGTCCCGATCCGCGAGAAAGCGAACTCGGTGTTCGGCGTTGAACCGGTGGGGAAGTTCACGTTGAGCGCGAGGCCAGGCGGCAGCAGCGGCTCATCAGGATCGACCTTCGCCTCGAGCTTCTCGAGCAGCTTCAACGCGAGCCCGGCAACGATGGCCGAGTCCGGATCGGCGAGCGTGACGTTGTCGACCGTGTCCGGGCCGGCGCTCAACGCGATCGCCGGAAGCCCACGAGCCGCCGCCATCTGGGCATTACCGACCGTTCCCGAGCTGGAAAGGATCAAGCCGAGGTTCTGACCTTCGTTGGGTCCTGAGAGCACGAGATCGGGATTCCCGCCCCAACGCGCCGGCGCCAGCACATCCAACGCGTACAGCGTCGCCATGACCGGAGTACCGTGCACGTAAAAGAAATCGCCGTTCGCGTAGCCCGTCTTCATGAACGGGCCCACCGCCGGCGCGCCGGTGGGTGCGGCCCCGTTATGACAGCCGCCTTCGGCCTCAATCTGCGTCTTGTCGTTGTCCGGCACGATCACCGTGGTGCTGTACATCACGATGGCTGCGCCGCGTCCACTCTGCGCGGTGCAGGGAACCGACACGATCACGTCGTGTCCGGCGGCTTTGAGTGCCGAGTAGAGCGCCGCCACGTTGCTCGTCAAGCCGTCGTCATTCGACAGGACGATGTTGAGGGCGAACGCGGGCGATGAGCAGGCGAGCAGCGCGAGCGTGAGAACGCCACGGAGCGTGATCGTCATGATCGATGAGTCTGTCGGCCGGATGTAAATTCGGTGTTGACGCGGCACGTGTCGCAGAAAATTTACGGCGCGGCTCGTCTGGATGATGGCCGCGGATATCCGGGAGGCCCTGGGCAAATTGCCGTCACGTCCGCCGGCACCGGACACCGTTGCGATCGTGCAGCGAAAGACCGCTCAACTGCGCGAGCTCGGCGTCGAGTTCGTGTCCGGCAGTGACGAAGGCACGTTCGGGCAGACCGCCCCGCAGGCCACCTGGCGTGAACTCGACGCCTGGGTGCGCGGGATCGGCGTTGATCCGATGACGGCGATACGGAAAGCCACCCTCGATGCGGCGCGGCATGTCGGAGCCGATCGCGAGTCGGGCAGCGTCGGCGAAGGGAAATTTGCCGATCCGTCACGGGCGGTCATCGTCGGGCTGCAGCGGCATCACCGATACGTCGCCGTCGCGTACGGTCACGCGGCCCCCTTGGCTCGCCGCGCGGGAGTGTGAACTTCGGCGTTCCGCGTTATAGCACGACGTGTGTGTCTGGCAGTTTTTGCTGGACGAGCAGGCGACCCTCCAGCGACATGCCCGTGCCGCGAATGTCGAGCGTCTTCAACTGCTTCAGCTCGGACAAGTAACTGATCGCCCCGTCCTCGATTCGTGTGCCGCGCAGGTCGAGCTCCGTCAGAGTGGTGAGCACCTTCAGAGGTCGCAGCGAGCTGCTGACAATTCGACGAGCGTCCACAAGCTTCAGACGCTCGACAGGAGAATTGGCGAGAAAGCCCAGCTCCTGCACATTGGTAGCGGATAGATCGACGTCCTTGAAAGCCATTCCGGCCAGCGGTCGCACGTGATCGTCGCCCACTGCCGCGTTGCTCAGATCCAGTGAGTCGATGGCGACATTCGCGAGCGACGCACCCTGTGCGAATTCGACCAGCAGCCTGACGGCATCGCGGCGCGCGTATGGGTCTCCTGCTCCCGAGCCTGATGTGGTCACCAGTCGCGCCAACGCGCGCGGCTGTACGGTCTGCTGGACGAACTCGAGCCGCCTGGTCAACTCGTCGTACATCGGAGGACCGCCCCAACGGTTGCACGGATTCTCGCGTGCCTCGCGCATCGTGTCCGCGGCGATGACCGCGAGGATGGGTGCGCGCTCCGCCAGCGCATCGAACGCAGGCCTCGTCGGGCTGAGCATTTCGTCGCCGATCGCAACGGCCCACGCCGTATCACCGTCCCACTCGCCGGGCGCATCGATTCGCATCGCCGCAGCAAAAAGGCCACGGCTATAAGGTTGTCGGCGCCCGAGAAGCGCCGCCCATTGGTGCCGCAGCTCGCCTCCGAGGGTTGCGTCCACGTTCTTCTGAAAGAACGTGATGTCGTCGTCATATCGGTATCCCTCGGCGTCGGCGTAGGTTCCCTGCAAGGACGACCAGGCGCGCGGCAGCGGATTGAGATCATTCCTGAGAACGATCGCTCGAATGATCGTGGGATCCGGCAGCAGATCGAGGTGCGGAATGACATCTTCGGGAAGCGCCCGATCCAGCAAGTCGACCGTAAAAGCTGAATCGCGCATCTGTTGTCGCGCGGCCCAGCGCATCGCCCGTCGGCCCCGCGAGGGCCCTCGTGGATGCGACTCCGCCTGCAACCGCAGTTCGCGGACCGCATCCAGCTGGCGCGCGTAGTCCTCGGGCAGAATGATGTGGGCGTTGTGTCCGCTGATCTCGTACTCGCGCACGTCGACCACGGCCGTGCGAGTGGCGGTGTCGACGTCGTCACTGGTGAGGCGCCAACGGTCGATGGACGCATCGTCCACCGCCACCATCCATCGCTGCGTGCTGTCACGGCGGTTGACCAGGCGGCCCGTCAACGCGGACAGTGGGATCGGTTCGGGCTCGAAGCGCCCCTGAGTGTCCGGTCCTCCGGCATCTCTTACTGGCATGCCCGCCTCGCGACCCATGTCCTGTCGTCACGAGGCGTGAGGTCGGCGGCGCGTACCGGCGCCACGACGAAGCTCACGACGCAGACGATGACCAAAGGCTGCGACTCATCGAACACACAGTGCAGTCACTTGCGCTGCCATACCTTTGCCGCAGCGCCGAGGCCGCCAATGGCGATCACTGCGCCATACACGAGCGGCCACGCTGGAAACACGCACGACGAGGGCAGTGACGAGAGGCTGCCACCACGCTGGGTCGCATCGCGACACGATGCCGAATCCGGATCGTAGCCGCGGAATCCGGCGAAGACCACGACTGCGGCCAGGATGAGCGCGACGACAGCCAGAGCGACAGCCGCCGCCGGATAGTGTGGACCGGACGGTTGCGATGATGGCGGGTTCGACGTCGGCGGCACTGAAACCTCCTGGCGCCCGGGCGCCGTAACAGTCAAGGAAGATCACTTCTTGCCGAAGTGCTCGAGGTCGAGGCGCTCAGTTTCGAGTTCGCGGCTGTAGAGAACCTTGCCCTCGCTGGTCAGAACCAAGTCGCGCACGTCACGACCACTTTTCGTCAGGCGGTCGATTGCCGTTCGAATCGCGGCCTGTGTGGCTTGATCGAATTTCAAAATATCTGCTTCATCAATCATTGGAAACCCCATTGCCTGCGATGCAGCTCTTTGGCGGTCCGGACCCCCTCGAACGCCATCATCCCTCGCAATCGCGTCCTGGCTGATCATCAGGCCACGACACGAGGGCAAGAATCTGTCTTCATCTCATCGTCCACCAGAGAAGGGCGGACAAGGCGCAGCGACCTTACCTCGATGCCGATCTCTTAACGAAAGGACGCGGGCCGCCCGCCGTCGTGTTCAGGGCGAGAGCCGCGTCTGCACGTACGCTCGGATCTCGTCCTTCGCCAATCGTCGCAGGTTCACGACGTACTGCGGATCCTCGGCGAAGAGCTGTGCGATCACCGCGTCTTTCAGCGGAAGATGTGGCCACACGCGCGCGAACCGCTCCGCCGGCGTCAGACCCGCCGTGGCGCTGACGCCGCCGCGACCGGACGCTGCGCCAGCAAGCAGGGTGTCGGTTTCCGTTTCCGTGAGCTGCAGCGCGTCGCCCAGCTGGCCGATCGTGACGAGACCGCGCAGCGGCAGCTGATCAACCTCGAAGCCGCGCGGGGGATTGAGCAGAAAGGCGCGGCGCCAGTGCAGGCGAAGCTGGAGGATGCCGTCCCACACGATGCGATAGATCTCGTTCGCACGCGCTTCGTCCTCTGGGGACGGAGTGTTCGCCGCACGCTCGACCTCCTCAGGCGCGTCGAGCTCCGGCGGCAGCGCAACAGAGGCAACCGCAGCAAAGACGTCATTCAAGAGCGCGGCGCCGTCGAGAAACTCGAACAGCGCGCCGAGCGGGGCCTCCCAGTCGGCCGGCTTCATGTGTTCCGCATTCTTCAGGCCCGACAAGCGCGGAATCGCCGCCGCCGCATTGGCCCGGATGGCATTCACCCTCGCGCCATCGGCCATCCGGCCGGTGGTCTTCCAGTCGGCGAGACCACAGGCATGCTCGCCGGTGGCAAGAGTCCAAACCGCATAGCGCGGCCGGTGCGTCAGGAAGTAGCGGATCTTGAGTTGGAGCCGGTGGCGCGGAGCGCGGGTCCCGCGCAGATGCTCCGCGCAGGCGTGGTAGGCAACGACCGCCGCGTAGTCACGCAGCGACTCGGCGCGGACGCGGCCCGCCCGGTACCGCGCGGTCACGTCGCCTACCACGAACGACACGAGGTCGAGGGCGTCTTGCGTCTCGGCGAGGTCGGAACGACTGAACTGAACGCGCAGCTTCCGGCTCACGATCGACCGGACCACCGGCTCGACGTCGCGCAGCAGCCGTTCGAGTTCCGAGGTATCGCCCGTGGTCACGCGCCAGGTATGGAATCATATCGGACCGCCGCACAGCAACGCGCAATCGCCCCGATGCGGGACGATTCCGAGCGTCAGTGATTCAGACCACACCCAAGCACAATCGCCGTCCACGTATCGATCGGCCAGCGAGCGTCGCCCGCGCGCGCACAGACATCCTTGACGATCGTCGATCGCAGTTCGTCAGCCGACCAGATGCCCTCGAAACGGGTCAGCTCACGGAGCTCGTTCCGGTCGGGAGCATAGATGCCGATTGCCGGAATGTATTTCATCTTCAACTGCGTCGCCGCCTTCATACCGACGGCATCCGTGGGAAGTACCGACTCGGCGAAGACGAAGATCTGCTCGAACACCGGATCCTCGCGGAGCGCATCGAACTCCGCCTGCTCCTTCGTCGAGAACGTGTCGTTGGTGCGAAAGAACACCATGATCAGCCGCTGTTCGATCACGCCGCGCGCATATCCTTTCGTGAAGTCTGCGGCCATGTCCGCCTTCTGCGGATGCGCGGTGCTCCGCGTCGGCTGTTGGGCCGCGGCCGGCACCGTGAACGACGTGACCACGGCGGCGAGCAGCAGGGAATGCATCTGTTTCATGTTCGTTCCTCCGCCTCTGGAGGGCGAACAATCGCCTCGAACATTACCGGAGGAACGTCGGACACCGACCCTCAGCTGACGCTGCCCGAATCGCGACTCCGCAAACGGCAGCGGCTCGCGCATCCCATCGTGAATGATCACCGCGCGAGTAAGGTCCCGCCACGTTCTCCGCCCTTGATCGGCAACGGAGGAGGATGTGATGAACCCCACCAGATTTGTTCGCACCGTGCTCCTGCTCGGCGCACTCGTCCTGACTGGCACGAACGCCGCCAGCGCGCAGGTTCCCCCGAACTACAACCCGCCGCCGCCCCGCGGCTGGCTGCTGAATCCGCCGCCGCCGCGCGGGACACTTCTTCGGCCGCGCTTTCAGCCGCCGCCGGGATGGCAGATCTTCAGCTATGACGGGGCCTACGCCCGCTGCGACGACCCGGTGCTGCCACGGCGCGGATTCGTCGTGATCCGCGGCTACGCCAACGGAAGCTGCGACTGGGTGAATTTCGACCGGCCGCTCTATGCACCGCCCTCGCGGTTTGGCTCGCCGCTGCGGCGGGATCCGAATACGGTCAACGACTCCATCGGGCCAGTGCTGCCGCCAATGCGCCGCGACCCGAATACGATCCGGTGAGAAATTGCCGCAGTGCGCACAGGAGAAAGAGTGATGGCTACGCCTCCAGCGCCGATCCCCGCCGACGGGCGAATCCTGTACTTCGCGCGAGATCGCGACGCATTCGGCTTCCTGTCACATTTCTATCCGTCACCGATCGTGCTGGATGGGGAGACATGGCCGACCGTCGAGCACTACTATCAGGCGCAAAAATCTCCGGATCGGCGGTATCGCGAGGCGGTGCGCACGGCGGCGACACCAGGAGTGGCCAAGCGGATGGCTGCGCATCCGCTGGCGAAGGGCAAGCAGGCCAAGCGCTCCTGGTTCAAGGAGTTCGGCAAGCTGCCGCGTCCGGACTGGCACGACGTGAAGCTCGACATCATGCGTCGCGCCGATTTCGCGAAGTTCGAGCAGCACCCCGACCTGCGCGAGTGGCTTCTCGCGACCGGCGACGCGGAACTGGTCGAAGATTCGCCTGCGGAGCCGTTCTGGGGGACAGGTGAGGACGGACAGGGTTCGAACTGGGCCGGGAAGGTCCTGATGGAAGTTCGTGCCCGGTTCGGCAGAGCTGCCGACCGGCTCTGATCGATCGCCGCCCGTGGGATGTCGCAAGCAGGTCGGGTGGCCGTCTCCGCGTCGGGCGCAGGCTTCACCCCAACCAGCGCGGTCCGGTAAGGTTCCCTGCCGGTTTCCGCTTTCACAGGTGAGTGGCGAGTAGGAGACCGAATGACGGACTCGGAGAGGATGATGGCTATGAACAAGATGGTGATGGCGGTCGCAGTGGTTTTCGTGGTGGCGTGTTCGCGCGGAAACGAGCCGTTGGCCGCTGCGACCGCGAGCGTCCCCGCAGCCGCGGAGAATACGAGCTCCAGCCGACCGGCGCCGGAAACGAACGCGCCGCTCTGCGGCCTCACCGTTGACCGCGCAGCAGTCGCGCGAGCGGCCGAACAGGAGCACGCGACCTACGACGACGTCCGCGCCGTGTGCGACCGCGTTCAGGAAATCGATCCGTTTCTGCGACAGATACATGCGGCCTTCTTCGGCACGCAGAAGCGGGATGAGATCGACGATGCGATTTCACGCCTGTCCGGCGACCTCAATTTCAAGGTCCCCGACATAAAACCGATCTTCCGGTCGGCGGCCCCGTCGTTGTCCCCATTCGGGGGACCAGCGTGCGGCCAGCACCTTCACAACGCCTACTACTGCGAAGCAGACAGCGACATCTACTTCGACCCGATCTTTCTCGCCAAGCTGCGCGCGCGTGGCCGGGCGGCTCTCGATACCAGTGGCGACTACACGGCAATGTTCGCCCTGGCACACGAATACGGGCATGCCGTCAGCCTTCGGCTGCATCCGGAGATTGCCCTACTCCCGAGGAACCCGGTGGCCTCGATGCTGGTCGAAGGTCTTGCCGATTGTCTCGGCGGTGCGTTCACGCGAGTGGCGATTGAAAGTGGGGCGCCTCCGGAAATCCGGCGCGAGGCCATTCAGGCGCTCACCATCCTCGGCGACCCGGAGGGAGCGTCGCTCGAGATTCAGGATGCGCACGGCGACGCGTCGACGCGTATCCAGTGGTTCGACACCGGCTTCCGTCAGGGGGCCCATGCATGTCGTGTTGCGCCTCAGCTTCAGCCGCTGACGACGGGGTTCGACGATCTGGTCAAGCGCGTCGGCAAGTGATCGTGTGCGTGCGGTGGTCGAGAGGAGGCTGACATGCGTGCACATCTGACCGAGACGGAGCTCAAGAGCTTTGCGGTGAAAGCGATGGCGCCCGAGCTGCTGCTCGAGGTCAGCGAGCACGTGGCCGCCTGCAGCGCGTGCGCGGCGCGACTCAACGCGTGGCACGCGCCGCTGTCGTGGACCGATGACGATGGTGACGACGGTGCGCACATGTCGTACGAGCTGCTCGAGCGGGTGGTCGATGGGCGGGCGAACGCAGCCGACCAGGCGATCGTCGAGCAGCACGTGGCCGCATGCTCGATCTGTTCGCAGGATCTTGCCGAACTGCGTCAATTCGCGGGGACGATGACGCCGGCGTCAGCGGCCACGCAGGTGGGGATCGTTGCCCGCTTGCGCGCGTCGCTGACTCCGCGGCAGTGGCTCGCCTTCGCGGCGCTTCCGGTCGCGGCCGCGGTGGCGGCCGTCCTGATCGTACCGACGATGCAGCGAAAATCGGCCGACGATCAGCTCGTGCGAGCGACGCAGCGGGCCGACGCCAGACCAGAGTCTCAAGCTGAGACGGTGCTGGCCGACGACAATCGCACAATCCGGATCGCCGCCGACGGCAGTGTCGACCCTGCGGCGCCGTTTTCCGAGTCGGAGCGGCTCGCGATCGGATCGGCCATCCGGGGCGAGGTGGTCCCATCGACCTCCGGCACCTCTCCTTCGCTGCCGCCGCGTACGGGCGGAACGGCGTACGGCGCCGCGGGTTCCATCGATCCGTTGACCCTGGCGCAACGCACGCATCCGAATTCACATCTGTTGCTGGGCGCGCTCTATCAGCAGCGCGGCGCGTGGACGGACGCCGAGCGCGAGTACCGGCTGCTGCTCGACGCCAACCCGACATCGGCCGTCGCGCGGGATCTATGGGAGCGAGCCCGGTGGCAGGCGGGCCTGCGACAGTAGTGGTATCTTGGCCCTGCTGGTTACCACCGCTCGAGGCTGGACGCCTTGTGGTTGACAACCGCCTTTCAGATCGCGGAACACGATCTGCGCTGGCGCGTCGATCATTTCGTGATGAGCCATGCGCGGCTCCAGATGCGGAACGCGGCTTCGTTTTCCACCATCACGCCAAAGCACAGGCGCTCCTTGGCCCAGTCGCCGTCGCCTCCAAACGTGCCGCGGATCGATCGCGGGCGCAGCCGCTCGCGGCGCGTAAACGCCCACATCAGCGATGGGATGTCGATCGGCTGGTTCTCGAGAACGTCGGTGATTCCATACGCGGCGAGAGCCGACTGCCGGAGGATGCGCATCTGCGCCAGGAATCGCTGATCGAGCGGATGTTCGGCATCGGCAACGAACACGCCAAACGCATGCGGGAACGCGGGAATCCGCAGTATCTGCAGCAGTGTGTGGAAATCGGCTTCGCTGATGCCGCCATCGAAGTACACGGTCCCGCCGGCGGGCTCGGTCAGCGGCGCACCACGAAGGGGATGCCAGTTGCGTGACCGCGTCCAATCGGTCAAGGGCGGCATGGCCCCGGGCGCGTAGAGTGGGACCGAGGTGGGAAGAAAAGTCTCGAAGTCAGTTGGATGCACTTCAAGAGATTTCCCCGGCCACGTGTCTGGCAGGATGTGTCCGAGGCGCGCATAGAATGCCGCCTCCGACGACACGTCCGCCGCAAAGTCCGAATCCGCCATCGGCGGTGGCAGACTGGCCTCGAGGATCCTGACCAGCTCGGCATCCGCGGATGGTCGCGCCAGCTCGAGGGCGTCGCGCCGTTCATTCTCGCGGTAGGGGTTCGAAATGCCGTGCGCGAGGAGCACGCGAACGGTGGCGCGACGGGCGTCGGCGGGTGGATGCTGTTCGGCGCCCGTGTGCCGCATCAGCTCTGGTGCGACGGCGACGTGAAGCGGCGTGTGCCCCTCGTAATCGATGGTACCGACCACAGCACCGTGCTCGATGAGCGCTTCGACGGCAGACGGCAGTGCCCGCGACGCCGCATGGTGCAACGGGGTCCGTCCATCGTCATCGTCGGCTGTCACGAGCTGCGGACGCTCGCGAAGCAGTGCACGCAACGCGTCGGGCTGATCGAGAACGGCAAGGACGGAATCGAGATCGTTCATGGCCTCCCGATTCTCCAATCCCGCGCGAGAAAAGAGAAGGGCGAACCACGTGCACAGCGGACGGACTCAGCGACGCGCGTGATACAGGGTTCGCCGCGTGCGATGTCCCCGCGTTGTCTCGATCTGGAAGCGGTGCAACCCGCTTTACCGTATTTTCGACTCGCCCACGAGCACCAGGCCCTCCGCGTACGCCAGCGCGTCATGGGCGGTCATGTCGGGCTGCAGCGGCGTCACCGATACGTAGCCGTCTCGCACGGCCTGATAGTCCGACCGATCGTGCGGCTCCCACTGGTTGATCCCTTCCTCGATCCAGTAGTACGCGCGATGCCGGGGGTCCATGCGTTTGCTGACGACCGTGACGTGATTGCGACGCGCCTGCACGGTGACGCGGAATCCCCGGGGCTCGCCGCGCGGCACGTTGATGTTCAGCAGCGTGAGCTTCGGCATCCCGCGCTCGAGGACCGCTTCGGCAATCTGCGCGGCGATGCGCGTAATCCTGGCGCTCCCCTCGAGGTAGTCAGCGCCTCGTCCTCACCCCGTCGGCGGCATCCATCTTCGGCTTCAACTCCGCCAGGTTCACCTTTGCGAACGCCACGTTCGCCGGCGAGGCGACGACTGAGGGTCCGCCGCTGCCCTCCGCAGTCAGCAGGGCCATGCGGAGCGCGAGGACACCGTAGTTATAGTCGTGGGCACTGAGGCCATGGCGCATCGCAATCGCCATCGCCTTTGGATCCTTTTCCATTTGCGCGATCAATTCGCGATGCGTCATCTTCGCCGACCGCTGCATGACCTCGACGACATCGGGGCGGGAGGCCACGTACTTCGTCATCTCGCTCATCGCGGTGATGATCTCGTTCGCTTTCGGCAGCGTCAGTTGAAACGCCAGGATTTCCCGCTTGTCCTCGTCCGACAGCCCTCGGCCCTGCGCCGCAACGCTGGCCGCGGCGGCGACCACAGCCACCGTCACCAACGCGATTCGCATCGACATCCTCCTCGTCTGAAGCCCGCTAGAACGAACCTTGGTAGGGGTGCGGCAACAACAATTCGACGTTGCGATCGATTCGTTGACCCCGCGCGTTCGCCTCTCCGTCTTCATCATTTTGCGCGTCAGGATCGTTGTAGCTCAATTCGCGAGATACCGTCGCCAGCAGTGAGGCACTGACCGGGTGACCGTCAGCCGGCCACAAGGCCGGCTGCGGGTTCGCCGCGTGATCGAGCAGGGTCCCGAAGATCGAAAGGGTCCCGTCCCGATTGTCGAACAGCTCGATCAACCGTGACTGCTGCGGCCAATCGATATGAGATGCCGTCGTGATTTCCGAGAATCCGCCGCGCAGCCCGAATGCTGTCTCGCGCTCGTGCGCCACAATCCGGTTGAGATGTTCATGCCCGACGACGAATGCCACGACGCTGGGGTGGCGAAGGAACAGGCAGCGCAGCGTCTCGTCCGGGGTCGGCAACTGCGCGGGAGTGGCCAGCAGACAGGGCGACGGACCACTGGGATCGAGCCCGACGCCGAAGTGGAGCAGCGGCGAAGCATTTCCACCCTGATCGCCCGGAGGAAACCCGGCGATCGGCGCCTGGTTCATCGTCCGCAATGAATGGTGGGCAAAGACGAAGGCGAACTGTCTGGCCTGTTCGGCCTTCAGCAATTCGCCGTGAAGCCACTGGAACTGCTCATCATCGATGTTGCCGTCAGCTCCTCCGAGCTCCGCGACTGAATCCAGCACGATGACTCGCAGGTCGGGATTGGGCGTAAACGAGAAGTTTCCTTGCCCGGTGGTCAGATTCCGAGAGGGCCTTCACCGCAACGTGAATTCGCAATCACGTTTCGACAACATTCGAATCTTCAGAACCTTGGCTGGGGGTGTATGGCGAAGGAGTTGAGAGGCGCACGGTGCGCAATCCTCGAGTCCAGAACGGTTCAGGTGCTTGAACAGTCTTCGGAGGCGTCGAAGCGACCGTAAGGCATACTTCCACCGGGCTCAGGCGAGGACGCGCCGATTGACGCGCAAAACAGACGCAAACAGTCGACGTTGCGGCGTGGCGTAGAATCTCGACATCGCTCCAGATTCAACTGACGTTACCGGGCTGCTGCAGGCATGGCGGAAGGGGGACGAGGACGCGCTCGCGCGTCTGATCTCACTGGTACACAACGACCTGCATCAGATCGCCCGACGCTGCATGCGCGGGGAGCGAGCCGGACACAGCCTGCAACCCACTGCCCTGGTCAACGAAGCCTACCTGCGTTTGCTGAATGCGAGCCAGGTGCGCTGGCAGGACCGATCGCACTTCCTCGCCATGTCGGCGAGGATCATGCGGCGGATCCTGGTCGATCATGCGCGTGCACGTCGGTTTCAGAAGCGGGGCGGCGGAGCGCAGCAGGTGACGCTCGTCGAGGGACTGGGCGGGTCCGATGAGCGACCGCAAGACGTCGTCGCGCTCGACAACGCGCTGCAGACGTTAGCGCGTTTCGACGAACGGAAAAGCCGCGTCGTCGAGCTGAGGTTTTTCGGCGGCCTCACCATTGCCGAAATCGCCCACGTACTCGACGTCTCGCCAGACACGGTGATGCGCGACTGGAAGCTTGCGAAAGCGTGGCTGACGCGAGAACTGACGGCCGCCGAATGACCTTGTGCAGGTAACGCATACGCGGTACGTCAGATCGAACGTCTGTTCGCCACCGCGATGAACGCCCCACGTCTGTAGCGGGCGCTCGCCGCCTCGCGGCAGTCCGACAGATCGGCACTTACCAGCCGCTGTAGTCCTCCGCTGCGACAAATCACCGGCACTTTCTCGCCTCTACAGGCGACACTGGCCGGTCTGAGCGGACGAATGGTCGTCCTCCGCCGGCGAGCTCGCACAAGGGGGCACATCATGCGACACGTCCAATCGATTGCGCGAACCAGCGGCTTGATCGCAGCACTCTGCTTCGGCGGCGCCGGCCGGACGGAGGCAGCCTTGCCACCGGGCAATACCGTCCAGCAGTGGAACAAGATTGCCGAGGACACCGTACTGGGCGCGGGCGCCATTCAGAACGAAGGCCTGCTGTACATGTCGTATGAATCCGCGGCCGTGTATGACGCCGTCGTCGCGATCGCGGGCGAGTATCAACCATATGCGGCACGCATCCCGGCGGCGGCAGGCGCGTCCGTCGATGCCGCGGTGATTGAAGCGGCGTACCAGGTCTTGCTGCACTACTTTCCGGCGCAGGCAGCGACCCTGACGACGTACCACACAGAGGCGCTTGCCGCCGTGACGGACGGCTCCGTCGCCGAAGGCGTAAGGGTGGGTGCAACCGCAGCGGCGGCAATCATCACGCTTCGCGAAGGCGACGGCCGGCAACCGATCGGCACCGTGTCAACGATTGAGGATCCGACGTGCGGCCCGGGAGGGTATCGCCGGACGCCCGGAACAGGGTGGACACTTGGACCGCAAACGCCATGGCTGGGCGAGGTCACGCCATTTCTGCTGGAGAAAGCGGGGCAGTTCCAGGCACCCCCGCCGGTGCCGTTGGCCAGCCAGCAATGGGTCGAGCAGTTCGACGAGATCAAACGTCTGGGGAGCAGCACGAGCGTGGAACGCACGGCGGAACAAACCACCATCGCCCGGTTCTGGACGGCCAACGTTCTTCGTCAGTACAACCTGATGGGGCGTGACGTCATCACGCAGCATGGCGTGAGCGTGGTTGAATCCGCGCGCCTGCTCGCCATGATCAACATAGTGGCGGCCGACGCGCAGATCAACATCTTCCATGAGAAGTACAGTTTTCTCTTCTGGCGTCCCGTGACCGCGATCGATCCCACCTCCGTCGTCAACGACTGGTGCGGCACCCTGCCTGGCGTTGACGACGGCAACGACCTGACCGTCGAACAGATTGGTTGGCGGCCCTTGCTCAATACACCGAATCAACCTGAATACCCGGGAGCGCACGGGTCGATCACATCGGCCGTCGCCGAAGTCCTGTCCGAATTCTTTGGGACCACGGGAATCGATGTGGACATTCACGGGTTCGATCCCGCCGGGGCACCAGGGAATCTCACCGCCGTGCGGCACTTCGACACAGCCGAACATCTTCGCGAGGAAATCGTCGGTGCGCGATTGTGGGGTGGCCTCCATTACCGGCAGTCGTCAGAAGTTGCCGTTGCGCTCGGCGAGAAGGTGGCGCATTTCTCGCTGAATCACGCCTTCAAGCCCGCGAACTGACCATCTGAGGACGTGCGTGGGGCGGGCGGGAGCCCGCCTCCGCGTCCTGCAGAAGAGGTATTTGGGCTCGTGTTGTAAGCTCATCGCGTATGGTTGTGGTGTGCGCCGTCAATCGCTGGCTGGACTGAGGTGGACGGAGCCACGCGAATCACGCGCAAAGACAAGCCTGACCGCGCGTTGAGCGCGGCGCGCTGGCGGCGCGTCGAAGCGCTCTATCACGAAGCCCTCTCGCGGCCGAACGCGGAACACGAAGCCTTCCTGCGCGAGGCGTGCGCGGGCGACGAGGCGCTCCTCGCCGAAGTGATGTCGCTGCTGCGCCACACGTCGTCGAGCGACAGCTTGCCACACGTCACCACGCCGGCAACGCTGGGCGTCAGCCTGGCGGGCGGGCGCGTGGGCGTCTATCAGGTCGAAAACCCCATCGGCGCCGGTGGCATGGGCGTGGTCTACCGCGCGCGCGACACGCGACTGGGGCGCGACGTCGCCATCAAAGTGCTGCCGCGCGCGTTCTCGACCGATGCCGATCGCATCGCGCGGTTCGAGCGCGAAGCGCGCATGCTGGCCTCGCTCAATCACCCGCACATCGCCACGATCCACGGCATCGAAGACGCCAACGGGTCGCCGGCGATCGTCATGGAGCTCGTCGACGGCGAGACGCTCGCCGATCGGTTGTCCCGCCTGCGCGCGAAGGGCCGGACGCTGCCGCTCGAGGACACGCTGGCGATCGCGAAAACAGGTCGCCGACGCGCTCGGTGCCGCGCATGACAAGGGGATCGTGCACCGCGATCTCAAACCCGCGAACATCGCGATCACCGCCAAGGGCGTCGTCAAAGTTCTCGATTTCGGCCTGGCAAAAACCGCGTCCGTCGCGCACAGCGCCGACGACCAGACGACGCTGATCACCAATGTCACGGGTGAAGGGCTGATCGTCGGCACCGCGGCGTATATGAGTCCGGAGCAGGCGCGGGGACAGACGGTCGACAAGCAGACGGACGTGTGGGCCTTCGGCTGCGTGGTGTACGAGATGCTCGCCGGGCGCGCCGCGTTCAGCGGCGAGACGGTCTCCGACACGATCGCGGCGGTGCTCGAACGTGACCCGGACTACACGGCCCTGCCGGTGAGCACCCCCAGGGCCGTGCGACGGCTGGTGCAGCGGTGTCTGCGGAAGGAACGGCAGCAACGGCTCCACGACATCGCGGATGCGCGTATCGAGATCGAGGAAACGTTGTCACCGTTGGAAAGCGAAGAGGTTGGGAAACATGCGCAGCCTCCTCCACGCTTTTCTGGCCTCCTCGCCTCGCGGCGCATCATCGCCGTCGTCGTTGTGTTGTTATCGCTTGCAGCGGCTTCTGGGTGGTGGGTTGCTCGGCGAGCGTCGGTCGTCGAGACCGCTGCCGTTCGTGTCGAGATCGCCCCTCCGTCCGGGACGAAGTTCGTGGTCGGATTCAGCAGTGTCTCGCCGGATGGTCGGTTCCTCGCCTTCGTTGCTCAGTCGCCGGCCGGGTCCAAGCTATGGGTGCGAGCTCTGGACTCGGAGTCCGCTCGCGAGTTGCCGGAAACGGATGGCGCCAGGTTTCCGTTCTGGTCGCCTGACAGCAGGTCGGTCGCGTTCTTCGCCTCAGGAAAACTCCGCCGGATCGATATCACAGGGGGCACACCCATAGACATCTGCAATGTACCCGTGGGCCGAGGCGGGACGTGGAATGCCGACGGCACGGTCGTGTACAACGCCGTCAATGACGGTCCTTTGCTGCAGGTTTCCTCCGAAGGCGGGGCGCCGCGCCCCTTGACCGTCCTCGACGTCGCGCGGAGAGAGAACTCTCACCGGAGCCCGACGTTCCTTCCCGATGGCCGGCATTTCCTGTATTTCATCCGCAGCGACGATCGTGAGATTCAAGGTATCTACGTCGGATCGCTCGATCATCCCGAACAGAGAATCCGCGTCGTCGCTTCGGATTTCAGCGCCGTCTACTCGCCCGGACTGGACTCAGGACCGGGCTATGTCCTGTGGCTGCGAAACGGGAGCTTGGTCGCGCAGCAGTTTGATGCGCAGCGTTTCAAGCTGTCCGGAGAGGTGCTCCCCGTCGCGAATGGCATGCGGCAAATCGGAGGCCCGAATGCGTTGTCTCCGGTATCCGTGTCGCGGGAAGGCACGCTGATCTATGGGTCTTCACCGGAGCCACACTATCAACTCACCTGGTATGCGCGGGATGGTAAGGCAATCGCGACGATGGGCGCATCCGACGCCTATTTCGACTTGCGCATCTCACCCGACCAGCAGCGAATTGCCGTTGTGCGCACCGACGATGCTAACCGCGGAGATATTTGGCTGATCGATACCGCACGCGACGTTCCCAATCGTCTGACATTCGAGGGTGCGAATATATCCGGACTAACGTGGTCGCCGGACGGCAGGCAAATCGCTTTTGTGAAGGCTGGCTCTCCCCCGAACCTGTCTCTACTAACTGTGACCACGCCGAATATGACACAGCCTCTGGTTACCTCCCCCAACACGCAAACGTTCCCAGACTGGTCGCCGGATGGGCGATTCTTGCTGTACGCGGAGGATCTCAACGACCCGTCGTCGACAACACGAACCGACTTGCAATTGTTGCCGCTCGATGGCTCCAGGACGCCGATGCCGTATCTCAGCACGCGGTTTTCCGAAACGCGGGGCCGGTTTTCACCGGACGGGAAGTGGGTCGCATACACGTCGGACGAATCGGGCGGGAACGAGGTCTACGTTCAGAGCTTTCCGGCTGGCGGCTTCAAGGTGCGTATATCGAGCAAGGGCGGCGACTTCGCGAGATGGCGCCGAGACGGGAAGGAGTTGTTCTACACCGCACCCGACGACATGCTGATGGCCGTACCGATACAGGTGGCGGCTCATTCACTGGCGGTTCTCGAGGCCAAACCGTTGTTCAAAGTTCCTGGTCGGCCCAGCAGCTATGAAATTGCCGCTGATGGGCAGCGGATTCTGGCCTTACCGCCGGCGGATGATACTGCAGGGCCAGCGGTGACCATCGTCATCAACTGGCCCGCGCTCTTGAAGAACCGACGTTGACGAACTCGATCGAGAACCACCGGCTTCCAGTAGGCGGCACGTGCGAGCAGCCCGGTGTCAGGGACGATTTCCGCAACTGGCGAATCCCTCCTAAGCACATCGCGTATAGTGAACGCGCCGCCGGCCGGAACCCACGTGGATAGAGCGAGCGAAACAACGAGTATCGGCGGAACGGAACGCGTGGTGAGCCCCGACCGCTGGCGGCGGATCGAAGCGCTCTATCACGATGCGCTGTCGCGGCCGCCCGCAGAGCAGGAACCGTTCCTGCGGGAGGCGTGCGCGGGCGACGAGGCGCTCCTCGCCGAAGTGATGTCGCTGCTGCGCCACACGTCGTCGAGCGACAGTCTGCCCCACGTCGCCACGCCGGCACCGCGTGGCGTCAGCCTGGCGGGCGGGCGCGTGGGCGTCTATCAGGTCGAGAGTCCAATCGGCGCGGGCGGCATGGGCGTCGTCTACCGCGCGCGCGACACGCGGCTCGGGCGCGAGGTCGCGATCAAGGTCCTGCCGCGCGCCTTCGCGACCGATGCCGATCGAGTGGCGCGGTTCGAGCGCGAAGCGCGCGTGCTCGCCTCGCTCAATCACCCCCACATCGCCACGATCCACGGCATCGAAGACGCCAACGGGTCGCCGGCGATCGTCATGGAACTGATCGACGGCGAGACGCTCGCCGATCGTCTGTCGCGCCTGCGCGCCAAGGGCCGGACGCTGCCGCTCGCTGAAACGCTAGCGATCGCGAAACAGGTCGCCGACGCGCTCGCTGCCGCGCATGACAAGGGGATCGTGCACCGGGATCTCAAACCCGCGAACATCGCGATCACCGCCAAGGGCGTCGTCAAAGTTCTCGATTTTGGCCTGGCGAAAACCGCGACCGTCTCCCACAGTGCCGATGACCAGACGACGCTGATCACCAATGTCACGGGTGAAGGGCTGATCGTCGGCACCGCGGCGTATATGAGTCCGGAGCAGGCGCGGGGACAGACGGTCGACAAGCAGACGGACGTGTGGGCCTTCGGCTGCGTGGTGTACGAGATGCTCGCCGGGCGCGCCGCGTTCAGCGGCGAGACGGTCTCCGACACGATCGCGGCGGTGCTCGAACGTGACCCGGACTACACGGCCCTGCCGGTGAGCACCCCCAGGGCCGTGCGACGGCTGGTGCAGCGCTGTCTGCGGAAGGAACGGCAGCAACGGTTCCACGACATCGCGGATGCGCGTATCGAGATCGAGGACGTGATTCGCGGCGAGTCGGAAGGCGAGCAGACGGCCTCCGCCGAAGGTTCGCGATCACGAGTGCGTGTCATCGTCGCGTCGATTGCGGCGTTGGCGCTTGTCGCCCCCGGCGCCGTTGCATGGCTGTCGCGATCGACGAACGTTGACATGATCCCACCCCGGTTGACGCGGCTCACCTATGACTCGAGGCTGACGATGATGCCGGCGATTTCGCCGGACGGACGGCTCCTGGCCTATGCCTCGGATCGCGGTGGGACAGGCGATCTCGATATCTGGGTGCAACAGATCGACGGCGGGATGCCGCTGCGATTGACCGACGATCCTGCGGACGACACGGCGCCCGAGTTCTCGCCGGACGGCAAAGAGCTCGCGTTCCGTTCAGAACGCAACGGTGGAGGCATCTTCGTGGTGCCTGTGCTCGGAGGTCCGGCTCGCCTGCTCGTGCCGGGCGGACGCCGGTCACGTTTCTCTCCCGACGGATCGCGGCTGGCGTACGAAGGCGGTCAATATCGAGGAACGACGAGCAGCTCGCAAGGGGCGCTGTACGTACTCGACCTGAAAAGCGGAACGTCGCGTCGGCTGCTCCAGAACTTCGTCAATATCCGCGCGCCGGTTTGGTCACCGGATGGGAAAGCCGTGCTCGTCATCGGCCGCCGCGATCTGACGTCGCCACTCAACGAGAGTTTCGACTGGTGGTGGGTGCCACTCGACACCGGGAACCCGGTCCGTACAGGAGCACTCGATGTGGAGGGGCTGCGCGATCTGGAACCTGAGCCCTCGAGCTGGACCGCGGACGGAGTGCTCTTCTCCGACGGACAAAACCTGAAGTCGGTGACGATATCGGCGACCAGCGGGCACGCGAGCGGACCGCCGCGGACCCTGACCGTCGGGAGCGGAAGCTATCTCAATCCAACCGCGTCGCGAACCGGCAGCATCGTGTTTACCGCCGTCTCGCGCGAGAGGGTCATCGCTCGTGTGCCGGTCGCGACTCCGAACGCCAACGACAGTCCACCTGTTCGCCTCCATGTTGACGGCCAGGATGGTGCCTACCGCGCCAGCCTTACCCGTGACGGGACGAAGCTGGTGTTCGAAGCGCAAGTCAACGGGGAACGGGAGATCTGGTTGAAATCGCTCCCCGGCGGCGCGCCCGAACTGCTGCACCACGTCGCCAGTGTTACGCCCGTGAACGCCACCATTTCACCCGACGGCTCGCGTGTGGCGTACACCGTCGCCATCCATTCCGACAACCAGGGTGATGGCTTTGTCATGAGCACGGCGGGCGGGCTGCCGCAGAAGATCTGCGAAGCGTGCATGCTGTATGGGTTCCTCGCCGATAACCGCAGGATCCTCGCGCAGGCCGATAAGCTGCACGCCGTGCGTGTGTACGACCTCGATGGATCGTTTCGCAATGTGGTCACGTCCCGAGACGGCATTCTGAATCGCCCTCACGTGTCGCCGGATGATCGGTGGCTGGCCTTCCGCCGCACGGTTGACGCGATCAGCCACACGTATGTGGTTCCGTTTCCGCGCGGAGCTCCCGTTCCTGAGGCGGACTGGAACGCGATCGAGGACCCGACCACCACAGGGCGCCCGGCCGGCTGGTCGCTCGATGGCAGGACGTTGTATCTGCTCCTGGACGCGGACGGCTTTCGATGCTTATGGGGTCAACGCGTGGACGCAAGCAACGGCCGGCCGATGGGCGTTCCTTATCCCGTCCATCACTTCCACGGCAGCCAAGTGGCGACCTCAGGCGGCATCAGCACGACGTTCGGCAACGCCATCACTGCGGCCGGCTTCGTCTACGAGTCCGTTGATACTCGCAGCGACGTCTGGCAGTTGACGCGGCAATCGCGTTGACAGCAGGTCCAACCAAGCCACGGCCAGCTTCAACGGCGTAATTCGCCAGAACAGCGTGTCGGGAAGTACTCGAACGCCGGGTTTTGCTCTCCGAAGTGCACCGGATGCTCGCTCACCCACGCTACGACCGAGCGGAACACAGGCATCGAGCGAGCTGGATGTTCCCCTGACGTGGCTCACCGCGCGCCGGAGGCGCGCTCGCCCGAGCGTAGCGAGGGCAAGAGACTAGAGAGACAAAACCGGGAGGATCGAGCGGTTTTGGCTCGTCGGGCTGGACTCGACCAGCAACCCTCCGGTTAACAGAAGCGACCCTGGAGATCTCCTTTCAACGACCGAACGCGATGAAGAGGATGACGATGAATGATTTACGCGCGGAACCGTCTTTCCGATCGCCGGCCATCGCTGTCGATCAACGAGGGTCATGCGCGAGGGTTGTGTCACATTCAGCGTCACATCTCATCCGCAAAAACGGCGTGGGCGAATCGGCGCGCTGTGTGCCGAGTTCGCTACGTGAGGCCGGCTTCCCGCAGTGCATCGCTGTAGAACGTCACATCACGCTTGAGCAACGACAGCCACTCGGACTTCTGCATCTCCAGGTTCCAGGTGCCGTAGTCGGTGCCGAGCCTGGTGTCGAGGATCGCGTCGACACGTTCCGATTTCGCGTCGACGATATTGGTGATGACCATCGGCGCTTCCAGGCTGGCCTCCGGCGCCGCGTCAACGGCACCCGGCAAATCGCGCTCGACGTTCTGCGGCAGGATGTGCGCGCCTCCCCGGACCGTCCACGCCACCGCCTTGCACCCGTCCTCGACGGCGGCGGCAGCCCCCCTTCGACGTCGGCCCATTGGAGATGACGCGACACGAGGCACAGGCGCGTGCACCCAAGGCGCGAAGCTTCAGGCGCCACTGATCCGGGTCAATGCTGGTTCGAACCGGATGCTATCATCGGCACATGGGTGTGCAGGTGGATTTCCCCGAAGAGGTCTTCTCGGCGCTGCGGCGCTCGCCCCACGAGTTTGTCCGAGAGATGCGGCTCGCCGCGGCGATCCACCGGTACGAGCACGGTCAGATATGCAACCGCGTCGCACTCGCGCGACCACTCGTCCATGCCTTGCGCGAAGCGGGCATGTATCTCTCCGATCGTGTCGCCGACGTCGCGCTTGCACTCGTCGGCGAGTGATCCGGCTTCGCGGTCCTTCAACCAACCAACTCCTTGATGCGCGCCGCCTTCGTGCGCCCGATGCCGCGCACGCGCGCTAGAGCGGCTTGGTCGGCCGCAATGACATGCTCGACGGACCCAAAGTGTGACAGCAGTCGATGTGCCAACGCGGGGCCGACACCCGGCAACCCTTGGAGCACGTACAGCTTCTTCGAGGCGAGACGCTTTGGCTTTCGATCGTATCTCCGAAGAATCTCATCATGCGTCTTCCTGATTTGATGCGCCAATACGCGCAGAATCTGTAGTGAGTCTGCGGGATCTCGGGCGATGAGAACAGGAAGCCTCCCCATAATGGCCAACGACACAAGCGCGCCCCTGAGCGCATGTGGCTGGACGTCCGGCATCTGCCGTGGTCGTGGGCCCTCGAGTAAGACCACCGACCGATGCGGACTTCGACTCAACGCGGCGGCTTGAGGAAACAGTCGACCATCGGCGAGGGAGACGGCGAAATCCGCGTACGTTTTGCGCTCGACCAGAATCTCTTCCGCGATGAAGTAATCCCCGACGGCGAGATGCTCTATCCGCACATCGAACGCGCCGCACCGGCGTGCGAGATCGAGCAATTCAGCGTTCCGTTCCGACGCATCGACGCGAAGCATGTACTGGCTCGTCTCGTCACCATCCGCCGGCGCAACGTCACACCGCATTTCGTCGTCGTTGCCGCCATCATTCAAGATGGGTTTCTGCATCGGTGGGTCTGGAGGGGAAAACCGCAGGTCCACGGTCAGGTGAAACAACCAACAAGAATCGCACGTAGCCTCGGCACTTGCGCGCCTCCGCATGACCTACCATCTACGACGAACCATCAACGAAGGTCCGTTTTCAAGACGGTTGGAGTCTCATCGATGTTTAGAGTGGGCTGAGAGCCAGACCCACGAGACCGCACGCTCCTCCGGCCTTCCCCACACGCCGCACTCCCCTCACGCGAGCTCGCCCAAGACAGCGTCGTCCTGATCGTAGGTCTCGATCATCGTTTTCGCGTTTGTCGTCTTGAGCGCTTGTTCGAGGAGACGAATCTCGCGCGCCACCCGAGTAACGAGGCGATCGAGCACTTTCACGTCGTACACGGGTTCCTTGACGATCTCTTTGTCCGCCGACGTTCCGTAGAAGCGGCGCTCCCGGTGTGCGTTGTCGTTTCGAAGGGCCAGCAGTTCTTCGTGACGCTTTTTCAGCGTCTTGAGCCAGGCTAAGCCCTCGTTAATCGTGATCTGTGCCATCTGTCGACTTTCCTTCGACTGACGACGACGATGGCATCGTCGTCGACGGGCTGTCAAGCGCCGCAATGCGTGTCGATCCGTCGTCGAACACGAGCATGGTCGTCAAGTCAGATCCGAACAGTTGCAGCACCAATTGAGGCCTGGTTCCTCGCAACCGGGTGCACAGCCGGTCGTGTAGTACCTGAAACGGAGTGGCGGCGTATTCAGCGCCCGTAAGAAGCAGAAGTGGCGACTCATATTCCTGTCCGGATCGTGCCGTCCCTTTCATCGTCGTGCTCGAGACGAACACCACAGCGCGAAGGTCGTCTTCGGACGCGCCGTCTTCGATTCGAAGCGGCGCAGGGAGGAACGACTCGTACGGATCGCCGGATTCATAGCCGTAGCCGGGCGTCGGCGTTCCGACGTGCGCTGGCACGCCCTGCGCCAACACGTCGATCCACTCGCACCCCGCATACGCGTCACCGTGGCGCGGAAAGTGGAGGTGCCAAAGGGTCGCGTCGATGCTCATGGTCGCGCGTTCCGCGCGAAGTCATCGAGGAACTGCTCAGCGGGTAAACTCCGGCCGGCCTTCACGTCCTCGTGACCCTCACGGACGGCATCAACAGCTTGCTGGTAGTCGCGCTCCCATTCGAGGTAGTCAGCCAGTGCGTCGTCGAGGGCATCGACAGTGCTCTTTCCGCTTCGACGCGCGTACTCTTCGAGCTGCGCAAGTCGCTCCGGCCTCAGAGGTACCGTCTCCACAGTTCTGAACTTAGAGACTTGGCGGCGGGCGGGTCAAGGCTGTGCCCTGTGGGAACGGGCGTAGCCCTTGGGCGATGACTTTCCGAACATAGTCTCGCGCGCCGGCGGCAACCGCTTCGACGATTCCTCTGCGAGTACTTCATCACCTGTCACAACGAAGGCGCGGAGACGGCCATTGGGAAGCCGTGCACGTGGATGATGCCGCCGCCCCGCAAGGCGCAGAGCCTCTCCGAGTTTGCGAAGCCCGGCGGATGCGAGATCGCGCTCACGGCTATTCCGACTTCGCGTCATCTGGAGAAGCGGTCTCGGGCCACCAGCTCGGGATTGGCAATAGCGACTCGTCCTGAGTGGCTGCGGCGAGGCGCTGGCTTGCGTCGTTGAATTGCCTCACGCAGACACGGGCAGGCCGGGGTGACAATTTCGCCTGCGCCTAGTCGGCGGATCTTCAAGGGCGGCTCTGTGTGCGCGGCTGCGAAGGGGCTAAGCGTTCAGGCTTCGCGCGTTCACCGGATGTGGCGACCGTTTGAATTCGCTCCCATCGGGTGCTAGCGCCTACGCTTGCCTGCGCGAGCGTTCGGCTCCGGGAAAGTTGTTTACTCCTACAGCCGGCCCGTCAATAACAGAACAATCAGGATAATGAGGACGAGTCCTCCCAATCCGCCACCTACGTATGGGCCGCCAGCGTAGTAGCCGCCGCCGCCCAACAGCAGTATCAGCAGAATCAGCACGATTAACAGCATCGAAATACTCCTCCGTAGGCCTGGCGCGTCTCATGCCCGGGGCTGTGCCTTTTTCCTTCGTGCAATCTGCAGACCGAGCGGGCAGCGCGGAGCGTGAATGATTCGCTCAGATCGTTACGGAGCCGCGCGAGGCGAGAAACGGCTGACCGTTCTGGACGACTTCCCGTACTGGCTCGTCAGTGCGGGCTGATGACTCCTCTGGGGCGGGTTCGCGGAGTTCGCGCAGGGGAGCAAAATCAGAAGCGCATCCACGCTGGTTGGCACCGGGGTCGACCGA
>Ga0081539_10002522_pt1 | contig 25579 bp, 20 predicted proteins | sample TabmetS4T2R2_FD_71023 | JGI IMG/M metagenome (GOLD analysis project Ga0081539, IMG submission 71023) | Tabebuia heterophylla rhizosphere microbial communities from the University of Puerto Rico - S4T2R2 | ecosystem: Host-associated > Plants > Roots > Rhizosphere ...
TGGTCGAAGAGCTGGTCCAGGAATTCCGCCGCACCCAACCGACCATCGTCTTGACCCATACTCTCAGTGATCCTTATAACGGCGATCACCCGGAGGCTGCGCGCCTGGCCATGGATGCGCGCGTCTATGCCCAGGCGGCAGGTTATCCCAGCGAGGCGAAGAAGGTTGGGGCGCCGCCGGTCTTTCTCTTCGAGCCACATCAGCCCGAGATGTGCGAATTTAAGCCGCAAGTCTTACTCGATATCACGCCCGTTTTTGGACACAAACGCCTGGCCATGGAGTGTATGGAAGCGCAGGAGCATTTGTGGGAGTACTACACGCAGTTGGCGCTGCGTCGCGGTACTCAGGCCGTGCGGAACTCAGGTCAGAAAGGCATCAAATACGCGGAAGCGTTTCAGCGGGTCTATCCGCAGGTGACGGACGAACTGTCATGACACATCAGATTATTCGCAAGATCTCTCGCGCCGATGCGGAATTCATTCGAATGTTGGGCGATCAGGGCGTTGCCACGGTGCACGAAGCGCAGGGGCGCAGCGGGCTGATGCGCCCGTATCTGCGGCCGATCTATCCGACCGCCCGCATCGCAGCATCGGCCGTGACAGTCTCTTGTCAGCCCGGCGACAACCTCATGATCCATGCCGCGATCGAGGTCTGCCAACCGGGCGATGCGCTGGTCGTGGTCACGACATCTGAATCGACCGACGGCATGTTCGGTGAGTTGTTGGCGACTTCCTGTCGGGCGCACGGAGTGGTCGGGTTGATCATTGACGCGGGGGTCCGCGATGTCACAGATCTCTTCGCCATGAACTTTCCGGTCTGGGCAAAAGCCATCTCTGCCCAGGGGACGGTCAAGGCTAGTCCAGGATCGGTCAACATCGATGTTGTCTGCGCCGGTGCCATTGTGCGTCCGGGCGATGTCATTGTCGGCGACCAGGACGGAGTGGTCGTTGTGAAAAGAGAGATGGCGGAAGAGGTGGCGAAACAGGGGGTGGCGCGCCTGGCGAAAGAGCAGGTCTCGCGCGAACGTCTGCGCGCCGGAGATTTGGGAGTCGATTTTTACGGTCTGCGCGCGAAGCTGGCTGAACTGGGAGTAAAGTACGTGGATGAGAAAGAAGACCCTTGATAGACGCCAGGTGCTCGCAGCTACTGGCAGGCGCCTGGCGCCTTTTTTTTGAAAGGAGCCACAACTATGACGATCAGGGAGGCCTTGCTGCTATTGATGTTGACTGTCCTGTTGGCGAGTGCGACAGCGTCAGGTCAGACGGCGACCTCGACGCTCTCCGGAACCGTGCATGATGAGGCCGGAGCAGTCGTCCCGAATGTCACCATCACCGTTAAAAATAGCGCAACGGGCGCAAGCCGCAGTGTCAATACCGATACGGAGGGTAGGTATCATCTACCCCAGTTGGAGCCTGGTGAATACGAACTGCGCGCCGAGGCGTCCGGATACAAGACCGCCATTCATAACCGGGTGAACTTGACGGTCGGCGGGACGGTCGCGCTTGACGTTGTGTTGCGCGTGGGCGCGGTCAGCGAGACAGTTGTCATCGAAGGGCAGGAGCAATTGATCGAACCGACCAAGGTCGAGGTCAGCCGCGTCATCTCAACGCAAGAGATCGAAACGCTCCCCAACATCGGGCGCAATTTCGTGGACTTCGTCAAACTTTCGAGCGGAGTCGCACCGGGACGCGAAAATATCGGCGGCGGACCTTTCAAAGAGCCCGACACCGGCGTCGGCGCATCGGCCGCGCCACGGCTTGCTTTTGGTGGTCAAACCGAACTCAACACGCTGATTCAGGTGGACGGCGCCGATAATATTCAGACCTTCACCGGGCTGCCGCGAGCCACGCCTTCGCAGGAAGCCGCGCGCGAATTTCGTATTCTCAACAGCGCTTATCTGGCCGAGTATGGCCGCGCGCTCGGCGGCTTCGTCAATATCGTCACCAAATCGGGGACCAACGATCTCAATGGTTCACTCTACTATTTCGGAATGAACGACGCGCTCAACGCGCGTTCGATTCTCAATCCCCCCGATGCCAATGTGCTCCGGCAGAATCAATACGGAGCGACCATTGGCGGACCGTTGAAGAAGAGCCGGACCTTTTTCTTCGGCAACTATGAAGGGCAGCGCCGCGCCGAATCGAACCGTTTCTCAGAAGTGATTCAGACCAATTTCGCCGCGCTCAATGCGGCGCGCGCGCGCTTCGGCTTGCGCCCCGAGGTGCTCAACCAGGTGCGGCCCAACGACTACGATCAATTTCTGGTCAAACTCGACCACCGGATGTACGACTGGCTCAATCTTACGGCGCGATATAACTTCCTCGACTCCGAGACACATAACTTTCTCGGCGGCGGTGGCCGCGCTTCGCCGGCATCGAGCACAGCGCGCGACAATCACACGCGCGATCAGGCGGTGGTCGTGAACGCCCTTTCGGTCATGTCGCCTACTTCCGTGATGGAAGTCCGCTTCCAATTCGCGCGGCGCAACTTCAATTTTAGATCGGTGCTCAAAGAGCCAGACCTTGAGGTCTCGAATCTCTTGATCACCGGCAAGAGCACCTCGGATCCAGACTTCTACAAAGAAGACCGCGTTCAGTTCACGCAGAATTTCACCCGCACGCGCGGAGGGCATGAAGTGAAAGGCGGAGTGGATTTCAATAGTTTGAGCGATAATGCCGAATGGAATCTTTTCTTTCCTGCTCGAATCATCTTTCCGAATCTCAACGCATTGCTCAATTTCACGCCGACCTCGACCGCGGGACCGGTCAATTTCTGGTGGCCCGTTTTGGCAACGGCGACGTCGCATCCGGGCTTCACTCTGCCATTTCAGAATGCCGTACCGCGGGAGTGGCAAGACGCAGTGCTCTTCAACCTCTACCACTCTTCTCTCGGATTCTTCGCCCAGGATCAATGGAAAGCGACTAGCAAGCTGACGCTCACCTACGGTCTGCGCTATGACGTGGAGTTCTATCCGACGACCTATCTTGCGCGGAATGATCTGAACAACGTGCAGCCGCGCGTGGGCATGGCATACGCGCTGAGGGACAAAGGCGTGATTCGTGCCGGGTTCGGCATCTTTCACGACCGCATCGCGGCCAGCGTCGGTCAGGTCTTCACCACCGCTGAATGGTCGAGCCGGGGCGACCTGGCGAGCGCCGGATTGCTCTTTCCGGGAGTCGCGCCGGTGCCAGGCCGGTTTCGGCAGTTGAATGCGTTGGGGGCGGCGGCTACTCCGGCCACCATCACGTTCCTCACGACCGGCAGACCGCCGGCGACCGGAGTCACGAGTCTGACTGACAATGTTAGTTCGGTTCTCCGCACACCTTACAGCGAACAGGCGAGCTTGCAACTCTCGCAAGAGATCGGCGGCGTGGCGTTTTCAGCCAGCTACTTATTTGTGCATGGGGTGAAACTGGTCGGCCATACCGGCAATCTCAACGCAGTGCAGAGCGGCACGCTGGCGACCGGCAAACCGGTGCTCGGCGGCCGCCGGTTTGCCGAACTCGGTAATTTCGTCGTCATCACCAATCTCGGCGATTCGATCTACCACGGCGGCACTTTCGAGGCCGAGAAGCGATTCAGCCGTGGCGTGAGTTTTCACGCCAGCTACACCTTCTCCAAGACGATCGGCAATGTGGACTCAGTGACGAATCTGGCCGATCTGCCTGAAGCTCTGAGTCTCCGCGATGAACGCGGTTTGTCGCGCCAGCATGTCGGGCATCGTTTCACCTTCGCTTTCCTGGGCCAGATTCCACCGTCGATTGCGGTCCTGCGCAATTTCAAGCTGAGCAGCCTGGTCTCTTTAGAGAGCGGCCGACCTTTCAATGTCTTTACGGGCGCCGATTCGAACGGCGACGGCAATCCGAACTCGGATCGTCCGGGACGATTGGGCCGCAATACGTTGCAAGGCCCCGGATATGCTTCGGTCGATCTGCGCGTCGCACGGACCGTTAAATTCAGCGAACGAGTGAGCGGCGAATTGAGCCTCGATTTCTTCAATCTATTCAATCGAACCAACATCAGAGACCTCAACACAGTTTACGGCGGAATCGATCTGACAGCGCCTCCGATCGCGAGCTTCAATCGGCCGCGCGATGTCTTCAACCCACGGCAACTCCAATTCGGAATGAAATTGAAGTTTTGAGAGCTGAAGACATCTTGAAAGTTTTCAGGGAACAGGGATCAGGGGTCAGTTTTCGGTTGCAAAGCTGAGAGCTGATCCCTGTTTTCTGATCTTCGTTCCTCTTCCTACCTTCTACCTTCATCCTTTAAAATTGAGGTATGAAGCATCCTTTTCACTCCATCTATACGCATAAATTGGTTCGGGCGGCGGTTTGTACACCGCTCATCCGTGTGGCTGATCCGCAGTACAATGTTGAGCAGACGCTGGGGCTGGCTCGTCGGGCGTCGGAGTTGAAGTCGGCGGTGGCGCTCTTTCCCGAACTGGGCATCTCGGCCTACTCCAACGAGGACCTCTTTCACCAGGACGCGTTGCTCGATGCCACTGAGGCCGCGATTGCCAGGCTGGTCGCTGAAAGTCGAGACCTCTCGCCGGTCTTGATCGTCGGCGCCCCTTTGCGTTTTGAAGGAAAGCTGTTCAACTCGGCGGTCGTTATCTATCGGGGGCGCGTGCTCGGGATTACGCCCAAGACCTACCTGCCCAATTATCGTGAGTTCTACGAGAAGCGGCAGTTCACCTCGGGGCGCAATGCCGTCAGCCGTGAGGTGATGTTTTTAGGGGAGGTCGTCCCGTTCGGTAACGACCTGATCTTTGAAGCGACGAATGTCAAAGACTTTTCGCTGCATGCCGAGATCTGCGAGGATGTCTGGACGCCAGTTCCGCCGAGCACTTATGCCGCTCTGGCCGGGGCGACCATTCTGGCCAATCTATCGGCCAGCAACATTACAATCGGTAAAGCAGAATACCGGCGCGACCTCTGCGCTTCGCAATCGGGCAGGTGCATTGCTGCATATCTCTACTCGGCCGCGGGTCCGGGTGAATCAACGACCGATCTGGCATGGGACGGCCACGCCATCATCTATGAAAACAACGATCTGCTGGCAGAGTCGGAGCGTTTTTCTTCGGCGGAGCAGATCATTGTCGCCGATCTCGATCTTGAACGTCTCGCCCAGGACCGCATGCGGCTGACCAGCTTCAATGATTCGGTCGGCGATCACTCCGAGCGAGTGCGTCAGATGAGACGCGCCAGATTTGAATTCCAGATTCCCACGGGCGAGATCGCCCTCAGACGCCGGATTGAACGATTTCCCTATGTGCCGAGCGATCCATTGGTGCGTGACGCGCGTTGTTTTGAGGCCTACAACATTCAAGTGCACGGGCTTATGAAGCGGTTGCAGAGCACCGGGATCGAGCGGATCGTGATCGGGGTTTCCGGCGGACTGGATTCGACACAGGCGCTGATTGTCGCGGCAAAAACAATGGATCGTCTTGGACTGCCGCGCCGGAATATTCTCAGCTATACCATGCCCGGCTTTGCAACCAGCCGGACGACGCTGACCAACGCCCACCGCCTCATGCGCGCCCTTGGCGTGACTGGCTCTGAAATCGATATCAAACCGTCTTGTCTCCAAATGCTGCGCGACATCGGTCACCCGTTCGGCCAGGGAGAGCCGGTCTATGATGTGACCTTCGAGAATGTACAGGCCGGTGAGCGGACCTCTCACCTGTTCCGACTCGCCAATCTACATAACGGGTTGGTGCTTGGAACCGGAGACCTCAGTGAGCTGGCGCTCGGTTGGACGACTTATGGCGTCGGCGACCACATGTCGCATTACAACGTGAATGCCTCGGTGCCCAAGACTCTCATTCAATATTTGATCTATTGGATGATCGACTCGGCTCAGTTCGATCAGGAGACCTGCGCCGTCCTCCAATCGATTCTCGACACTGAGATCTCGCCTGAATTGGTGCCCGGCGGTCATGACCAGGAGAAGCCGACTCAAAGCACCGAAGAGAAGATCGGTCCTTACGAATTACAAGACTTCAACCTTTATTACATCTCGCGGTTCGGATTCCGCCCAAGCAAAATAGCATTCCTTTGCCATAGCGCCTGGAGCGATCGGGGAACCGGCAGCTGGCCCGACACACTACCCCTCGAAAAACGCCGCCAGTATGATCTACCCACCATCAAAAAGTGGCTCGACGTCTTTCTTTATCGCTTCTTCAAAGCAAGCCAATTTAAACGCTCCTGTCTTCCGAACGGTCCCAAGGTCGGTTCCGGCGGATCGCTCTCCCCACGCGGAGATTGGCGGGCTCCCAGTGATTCAGAGGCCGTCGTCTGGTTGGATGAACTGCGGCGCAATGTCCCGGATTAGTTAACGACCGAGCTCCGAAGAGAAGATAAAAGGTCCGGATCGAGCCCGATTAAGGGAAAATCATCAACAGTTTCCTCTAATCAGGCTCGATCCGGGCTTTTGCCTTCTCTCCCCTAGGTTTTCTAATGAGATGAGGCTTGAAAGGGAGATCCCCATCCCTTATGCTCTCGATACCTCCCCAAACAGTCCAACGCCGCGGACTATTTGAATTTTCAGAACATTATCTTTCATGAGTGATGGAGTAAAGATGAGACCCAGATTACTGACCAAGCTGTTTGTGGTGGTGTGTCTGACCCTTGTGCTGGGCACGGTCGGGTTGGCGAATGGAGCGGAGGATGCCGCGAAACAAGCTACCAAAGCCTCGACGGTCTTCAAAGAGATTATGGACACGCCTGATAAAGGTATTCCCGATGCAATCCTTGAAAAAACATTATGCGTGGCGGTCTTTCCGCGAGTGATCAAGGGTGGTTTTGCGCTTCTGGGCGCGCGCTTCGGGCGAGGCGTTGCCAGTTGCCGAACGCGCGGCGGTTGGAGCGCGCCGGCATTCTTCAATTTGACGGGCGGGAGTTTTGGGTTGCAGCTCGGCGGACAGGCGACAGATTTCGTCTTACTCTTTATCAACGAAGAAGGCTTGCAGAGCTTGCTCAAGAACAAGTTCGAGTTGGGCGGCGAGGCCTCGGCCGCCGCCGGACCCGTCGGACGCGAAACAGGCGCTTCGACCGATCTCTACCTCTCGGCCAAAATTCTTTCATATTCGCGCAGTAAAGGACTCTTCGCCGGCCTTGAGCTGAAAGGCGCCGTCATCAGCCGGGACGATGATACGATGCGGGCCATTTATGGTGATGATGCAACCGCTGCGCAGGTTTTAAGAGGGACGAAATCGGCTCCGGCTTCGGTCAACGTCTATCCGAACACACTCGCCGGTTACTCGAAGCGCAAGAAGTAGAATCGTCTTGCGTCTTTCGCTTCCTCGTCGCTCATTTCAAATTCCGCTAACCCCGAGAGCTTGGTATTATTAATGTTCGAATGAGGAGAATCGAATCGACGGTCGGTTCGGTTCGATTCTCCTCTTAAATTTATAAGCTGAGCTTTCCGGGGTGAAATACTATGACTACCTCTTCTCGGGCGCGGGTGACACCAGCTGCCATTCGATCGCGTAAGCGCGTCTCTTCATCGGAAGATTCAAGAAAAATCTCTGCGCTGACAGCCTATGATTATACGTGGGCCAAGATCTTCGACGAGGTCGGAGTCGATCTCTTACTGGTGGGAGATTCCCTGGGCATGGTCGTGCAAGGGCACAAGACGACGATCCCCGTCACCATCGATCAGGTGATCTACCATACTCGCTGTGTTTCAGCGGCGGTCGAGCGGGCGCTGGTCGTGGCGGACCTTCCATTTCTCTCATATCGAGTTTCAATCGAATCTTCGCTGCTCAACGCCGGCCGGCTCATCCAGGAAGGCGGAGCGGCGGCGGTCAAACTCGAAGGAGGAATCTTATACAAAGAGACGGTCGAGCGGTTGGTGAATGCCGACATTCCCGTGATCGGGCATATCGGGCTGACCCCACAGAGTTATCATCGCATGGGAGGCTATCGGATTCAGGGGAAGCACGGTTCATCTTTCCGAAAGAACGGCCTGAAGGGAAAGAATGAACTGCTTGAAGATGCGCGCGCTCTGGAAGAGGCCGGAGTCTTCGCCATCGTGCTCGAAGGAATGATCTCAGATGTCGCGCAAGAGATCACCGAGCAGCTCTCTATTCCGACGATCGGAATTGGAGCAGGTCCACACTGCGACGGCCAGATCCTGGTGAGCACCGATATGCTCGGTCTGAACGTGGATAGTCTTCCCAAGTTCGTTGAGGTCTACGCGCCGATTGGCGAAATGGCGCGGAAGGCGGTCGAGCAATACCTGGCAGATGTGCAGTCGGGAGAGTTCCCGGCAGAACGGCATAGCTATCGTGATTGAGGATCATCGAGATGAAGGTCTTTCACCGCCTGGACGATTGGTTTCAAGAACGAGAATTGATCTCCTCTTCGCTGGGATTGGTGCCCACGATGGGAGCCTTGCATCGAGCGCACGAAAGGCTCGTCGAGATGAGTCTCAAAGAGAACGAGAAGACCGTCGTTTGGATCTTCGTCAATCCGACTCAATTCGATGACCCTCTCGATTTCAAACGGTACCCGCGGAGGTTGGAGGAAGACCTCGATCTGCTGAAAAAATTGAATGTCGATTACGTGCTCGCGCCGGAAGAGCAAGAGATCTATCCCCAGGGTTATCGGTTTCAAATCTCCGAGAACGATCTGAGCAAACGGCTCGTCGGCGCTCTGCGGCCCGGATTTTTCGAAGGCGTTCTAACTGTGGTCATGAAGCTCTTCAATCTCGTCCGTCCTTCGCGCGCCTACTTCGGAGAGAAAGATTTCCAACAGTTGCTGCTGGTCGAAGAGATGGTGAAAGAGTTTTTTCTCAAGATCGAAATTCGCAGACTGCCGACAGTCCGTGAAGGCGACCTCCTCCCATTCAGTTCACGGAACAAACTCCTCTCGACGCAGGGCAGGGAACTCGCCTCTCACTTCCCGCGACTCTTGAGGTCTGAGGCGAGCGACGAAGAGATCAAACAATCCCTTGAATCGCTGGGCATCGCGGTCAATTACATCCAGACCTGGTCCGGCAAACGATTCGGATCGATCACCATCGATCATGTGCAATTGTTCGATCATTTCGATCCGGCGGCAGAGTCAGGGGCGAAGAATTGAGACCGAGCGGTTCTCACAGTCTAGCACTCGACAATACCTGGCAAAATGTTGGCTCTTTGACTTCGACGGTTTTCATCATCTAAAGTTCACCGGGCTTCATAACAAGGAGAGCTATGTTATAAACATTATGAGAGAACCAAACATGGCTGATGAAACAGTCCGGATAGACACGGGACGTCTCCATTTCATAACCGATTCTGCTCCTTCGCTCATTGCCTATATTGATTCGCAACAGTGTTATCGTTATAACAATCGCGCCTATGAAGAGTGGTTCGGTTATTCGGCGGCGGAAATTTACGGCAAGCAGGTTCGTGAGGTTGTGGGCGAGACAGCCTATCGGGCCATCCGCGGGTATATTGAGCGCGTCTTATCAGGTGAACAGGTGACCTACGAAGCCAAACTCTCATATCGGGATGCTGGGACGCGGGCCGTGCACACCACCCTCATCCCCGACTTCGACGAGACAGGCAAAACCAGAGGGTTTGTCGCGTTCATCAATGACGTCAGCGAGAGGAAGCGGGCAGAAGAAGCGCTGCGGGAAGGGACGGGACGGATTAGCGTCGTCAAAGAGCAGCTTGAAGAAGAGCGAGATATCCTTGAGACGGTCAACCGTCTCGGGCAGCTGCTTTCGGCTGAGCTCGACTTGCAAAAACTGGTGCAGACATTGACTGACGCTGCGACCGAGATCATCGGGGCCAAGTTCGGCTCTTTCTTCTATAACGTGCAAGATGAGCGCGGAGCTTCTTACATGCTCTATACCCTCTCCGGCGTGCCGCATGAGCATTTCGCAAATTTTCCGATGCCGCGCGCGACTGAGCTCTTCGGTCCCACCTTCCGCGGCGAGAGCGTCATCCGCATTGACGATGTCAAACAGGATGTACGCTATGGGAGGAACTCGCCATATTACGGCATGCCTCCGGGGCATTTGCCGGTGACGAGTTACCTGGCCGTGCCGGTCATCTCTCGCTCCGGTGAGGTGCTGGGCGGGCTCTTTTTTGGCCATCCGGAGGCCGGGGTCTTTGTCGAACGTCATGAGCGCATCGTCACCGGTCTGGCCGGCCAGGCCGCGATTGCGATGGATAACGCCCGTTTATACGAGACGGCACGCAAAGCGCGCCAGGAGGCGGAGCTGGCCAATCGGCTGAAAGATGAATTTCTGGCCACGGTCTCGCACGAACTACGCACCCCGCTCAACTCCATGCTCGGATGGGCGCGGATGCTGCAGACGGGGAATCTCGATGACGTCGCCGCCGCGCGCGCGCTCGAAATCATTGAACGCAACGCGCGATCGCAACAGCAGATTATTGAAGACATCCTCGACGTTTCCCGCATTATCACGGGCAAGCTGCGGCTGGACGTGGCTCCGATCGAGATCGTGCCCGCGGTCGAGGCTGCCATTGACGCTTTGCGTCCGACGGCTGAGGCCAAAGGCGTGAGGCTGCAGACGGTCCTCGATTCCAAGCCGAATCTGGTCCTGGGCGACACGAACCGGTTGCAGCAGGTTGTCTGGAACTTGGTCTCCAACGCCATCAAGTTCACACCTAAAGGTGGGCGCGTGCAAGTCGTTCTGGAGCGCATCAACTCCCGCATCGAGATTACGGTGAGCGATACGGGCCAGGGCATCGGTCTTGAATTTCTACCCTATGTTTTTGACCGCTTTCGGCAGGAAGACAGTTCGACCGCGCGGACATATGGAGGGCTCGGGCTGGGATTGGCGATTGTCCGCCATCTGGTCGAGCTTCACGGTGGGACGGTCGCAGCTCAAAGTGCAGGCGAAGGGAAAGGAGCGACTTTCATCGTCCGGCTGCCGGTTGCCGTCATGCGACAAGAAGGGGACCGGTCACAACGTAAGCCGGGCCAACATCCCTCTCCGGCCCTAATTGGAGGAATAGTGACAGAGTATGGTTTGGAGCTGAACGGAGTTCGAGTCTTGGTGGTGGACGATGAAGCTGATGCGCGCGATCTGCTCAGCGCCGTGCTTGAGCAATGCGGGGCAGAAGTAAGAGCCGCCGGCTCGACTCGCGAAGCGTTCGAAGTCCTCGAGCAATGGAAGCCCGATGTGATCACCTCCGACATTGGAATGCCTGGCGAGGATGGTTATGCGCTCATCCGTCAGTTGAGGGCTCTTCCCCCCGAAAGAGGCGGCAATATTCCGGCCGCGGCTTTGACGGCTTATGCCCGATCGGAAGACCGCTTGAAAGCGCTGGCCGCGGGCTATCATATGCATGTCGCCAAACCTGTCGAACCATCCGAACTGGCCGCGGTCGTCGCGAGCCTTGCCGCGGCTTTGACGGCTTATGCCCGATCGGAAGACCGCTTGAAAGCGCTGGCCGCGGGCTATCATATGCATGTCGCCAAACCTGTCGAACCATCCGAACTGGCCGCGGTCGTCGCGAGCCTTGCCGCGAGGGCCGGAAAATAATCCGGCGCGGAACCCTATCGATCAGGGGACTTCTTATGGGTTGAGGCGCAAGAGGTAGTCCTTCATGCGCTGGCATGGCCGCAGCTCAACCATCTGTTTGGCATCTTCCGCTTCGAATCTCTCCTCCAGGCTCTGCAACTTGATATTGACATCAGCTACCTCATCTCCTTGTTTGAGCTCGATCACTGTTGACGTAGATATCTTGCTTCTGTCCATCTTCAAGCAGCAACTTCAGTTTGACGTAGCGATGAATTCAGGAGCGCCATCCTCGTCGGTGACACGGCCGGTGATGACTCCACCACGGACGAGCGCAAAATCGACCATCTCCCTTACTTCACCCTCATCGAGCCTGAGAGGTCGAAAACCGTCTCTCTCATCCGATTTACTCTCCGACACGAAGGCGAGCGAGAGAGCGGAGATGCGATAATCGCCGGGCGGTAATCCACCGATCTGGTAACGCCCGTCCGCATCGGTCGTCGTGCGGTAATAATGCTGATCGATGACCTCCTGTCCTCCGGACGAGTATGTTCTGATATCGGTCACCTTCTCATCGTGCTCATAGATGTTTACTGTTGCATTGACCGCAGGCTTTCCGCCGATGGTCACACGGCCGCTGATCGAAGCTGTTCGTGGACGGCTATCATGGAGCGAGGTTTGCGCACAAATCGTCATGCATCCAATCAGGGCCATGAGGCCTGAGACAAGGGCACGCGCGAGCCAGGGCATAAGGAAGCTCCTTGAGAGGGTTCCGAGATGAAATTGGTGATAATGAATACCCGTTTTTCTTGAAGAACTGGTATTTTAGTTCTTCAGTCTCCTATTCATCAACGCTTGAGATAGATTTTTTGGTCTGTCTCATCTAACCCACTCCCAATTCCTTGTGGCGTTCTTCCGAGAGGGCGGTCGATTCGAAGAAGACCCGCTTGATGTCCGGAAACTCTTGCTGAATGCTTCCGACGATCCGCTTGATCGCTTCTCTGACATCCACAATGGTCAAATCGTCCTTGAACTTGACCTCCAGCGCGAGCACCACGTCGTGTGGACCGAGGTATGAAGTCAGCGCGTGATCGACGCACTCGATGGCCGGATCTTTTGCGGTCAACCGGCGGATCTTCTCGATCGTTTGGGGATCTGCTCCCTCGCCAATCAACAGCTCCTTGCTCTCGTAAGCTAAAAAGATGGCCATCAGGCTGAGCATCGATCCGATGATGATCGAAGCCGCGCCGTCAAAGTAGGGATTGTTCAGTAGCTGGCCGAAAAACACTCCTGCAAAGGCCACAGCCAGGCCCAGCAGAGCGGCTGAATCTTCAAAAACGACCATGAAAGTCGCAGGGTCCTTGCTCTTATGGATCGCTTCGAACACGCCCTGCCGGCCCTTGATGGTGCGAAATGCCCTCCAGCCGAGAAACCAGGAAATGCTTTCAAAGATCGCCGCAATGCCCAGCACGATGTAGTTCATCTTCGGATTCGTGAAAGGCGCCGGATGCTCCAAATGTGCGATGCCTTCATAAATAGACATTCCGCCGCCAAGCGCGAAGACCAGAATCGCCACGATAAAAGACCAGAAATAGTCCTCTCTCCCATAGCCGAAGGGATGTGTCGGGTCGGGAGGTTTCCGGCTCTGGCGCATGCCGAGCAGTAATAACCCGCTATTTCCGGTGTCAACCAGAGAATGGATCGCCTCCGCGGTCATGGCTGAACTGCCGCTATAGGCGGCGGCGATGAATTTGGTCACGGCAATTGCGAGATTGCCGGCGATTGCGCCGTAGATTGCTATCTTAGATTCGGATGCCATAGGAACATCTCTACGCTATAGAAATTCAACACCGGAGTCGGTACGATATAGCACCACTTGAGAGTAGGAAAGGGCAAGCTACGGTTCGGCGGTATCCAAACACGGTATCAAATCATGAAATCTTATCTGAATGAATGTTTGAAGATTAGTTTCGCGCTGTTGCTGACCGCCGGCGTCGGCGGCCAAATTGTCATGGCTCAATGGTCAGAGCAGGTCAGCGGGACCAAGGCTCGTTTGCGCGGTGTCAGCGCCGTCAATGACAAGATCGCCTGGGCAAGCGGCGCTCAAGGCACTTATTTGAAGACCATCGATGGCGGCGCGACCTGGCAAGCGGCGACCGTGCCGGGCGCGGAAACGCTCGATTTCAGAGACGTCGAAGCGTTCGATGCCAATACCGCTTATTTGCTCAGCATTGGCGAAGGCGAGAAATCGCGAATCTACAAAACGACCAATGGCGGGCGCGATTGGCAGTTGCAATTCCAGAATCGCAATCCTCAAGCCTTCTTTGATGCAATGGCTTTCTGGGACGCCAAACATGGAATAGCTTTGAGCGATCCGGTGAATGGCCGTTTTTTGATCATCAGGACCGACGATGGCGGAACGACGTGGAAAGAGGTCCCGTCCGGCAATATTCCGCCGGCCATTTCCGGAGAGGCCGCATTTGCCGCCAGCGGAACTTGCATCACGGTGCAAGGCCGCAGCAACGCCTGGATTGCGACGGGCGGAGGAGCGGCGCGTGTTTTCAGATCGACCGACGGCGGGAATACCTGGCAAGTCGCCACGACTCCCATCACGAGCGGTCCGAACACGTCAGGGATCTTTTCGATCTCGTTTAAAGACGCGAAGAACGGCGTGATCGTGGGCGGCGATTATACCAAAGAGAGCGAAGCGCGTGACAACGTGGCCGTGACGACCGATGGCGGCCGGACATGGAATCCGATCAAATCTTTACCGGGCGGCTTTCGCTCCGGCGTCGCTTATTTACGCGGTGCAAAAGCCGCCACTGTGGTTGCCGTTGGACCATCAGGAACCGACTATTCGTTAAATAACGGAGAGACCTGGACGGGACAGGGCACGACCGGTTATCACGCGATCAGTTCCACCGGCTCCATCGGGTGGGCCGTCGGCGAAGGCGGCCGGATCGCGAAATACGTGCCGGAGGCGCCAAAATAACGGCGCCGGAGTATTCATCGAATTGCGATGGGGGCGACTGTCGATCCCGTTCCACCCTGTATTTTCAGCGGCTGCACGATCAAGGCGAACTCGTAGACGCGCTTGGCCGCGAGTTCGTCGAGCTTCATATTTTCGAGGAGATGAATACCATTCACCACCAGCATGATCTGGTGGATGGGGAGCGAGACTTGCGGATCAGGATTCGGAGAGACCTCGACCGAAGAGTTATCAGCTCCGACCAGCATCGGGTCCTGTTTCGCCAACCACTCGGCGGCGGCGACGCCGATGCCGGGGCCACCTTTCGCGTAACGTGCATTGTCTTTACCCCAGAGCTTGCCCCAACCGGTATGAAGAATGATGGCGTCGCCGCTCTGCAATTTCAGCTTCTGCTTCTCGATCGCCTGCTCGATGTCTTTGGGCGTGATCTCATAATTGTCAGCCAGCATCTCGACACCCTTCAACGCCGCCACGTCGATCAACACGCCGCGCGTGATGAGGCTTCCGACGTTCTCGACGCCGAGCTTCTCGAACCCGTTGCGAGTCGAGATCTCGCCGAGCTTGAAGCAGTTGTACAGGCTCTCTCCGATCGTTTGATGAGCGAAACCGTCGAACTGCGTGCCCACCTGGCCGATCTCGCCGGTGACCATCTCCTCATTGCTTCCCCGACGATTAGACTGAGGATTCATGAAGGTCCGTTTGGTATAGACGTCAAAGCGCCGCGTGCCGAAGAACGGCATTGAAGAGTTGAGCACATAGCCGAGTTCAATCACCTCGCCGGTGTTGATCAATTTCACCGCTCGCAACACCGTCTCCGGCTTCATGTGATTGCCGGAACCGCGCTGGTCGCCCGCCCCCCACTTTGAAGGACAGCGCTGACTGTCGGTCGGCGGTTGCCACGACTGCGCAGAGGCCGCGGCGCCTGAAAGAGCGGAAAGCATTGAAGCCGAGATGATGGCGGCCTTCAACAGAGAACTGAATAAAGAACCGGATAATGAGCTGGACAGAGTGCTGGACAGAGAGCTGGAAAACGATCGCATGCCGATGCCTCCTGAGTTGTAAGTGATGCCTGCGCCTTTGATAATTCCGGCGTTTTGCGTTGACCGATACGTGGGGCGAATATTGACACGAACATCGTCGAAGAGATAGCTTTCAGGCGAAGGATTTTTTAGTTCTGAGAGAGCGGTTTTAAAAGTTCCGATTGGAGCCTGCGAAGCAGGCGAAAGCATGAAGCCTGTGGCGTGAGCCACAGGAGGATGTTAGAAGCTGACCAGAGCCCACGGAGTGGGCGATAGGGCGCTGTTCCGGCAAGGATTCGTAGTCCTTGCTTAATCGACGATGAAAACTCAACTTGGATAATTATGTCTCGTGATCAAGCAATGACCTGTTCAATCGATTTGCAGAGTGTGCAAAACCTCAGTCGTGAAGTTATCAATCGAAATACCAAGGGGCTGCCTCTGGGCGCGTCGGTCACGGCGGCGGAGGTCAAGGCTGCGGGCTGGAACGTCTTGAAGGGCGATCTGCCGTTCCCGTTGCTGGTGCTGAAGGAATCGGCGCTCGAACATAATCTGCGCACGATGGCCGAATGGTGCGAACGGCACGACATGTTGCTTGCGCCGCACGGGAAGACGACGATGTGCCCGCAGATCTTTGCCCGGCAGATCGAACAAGGCGCGTGGGCGATGACGGTTGCGAATGTGACTCAAGCGGCGATCTGTCTGCGGTTCGGGATCACTCGAATTTTGATCGCCAATCAGGTTGCGGGCAGTGCAAACTTGAGCGCGCTCGCCGCTCTGCTCAATCACGAATCGCAGCCGGAACTCTACTGTTTGATCGACAGCGTCGATGGTGTCAGGCAACTCGCCGCGGGGCTGGAACAATTCGGCGCACGGCGTCCAATCAAGGTGCTGATCGAATGGGGGCGTCAGGACTGGCGGACCGGGGTTCGTTCGTTGCAAGAGGGGATGGATGTTTTTGCCGAGGCTGCCCTGTTCTCGTCATTGCTTCGCGTCTCAGGCGTCGAGGCCTTTGAGGGGTTGGCCTCTTCGCCCGACGGCAGCGATGCTGAGGCGCGGATCGTCGATGAATTTCTCGATGGATTACGCGCGCTGGGCGAGCGGGTGCGCGCGGAGCTGGACCAAGAAGAATTGCCGCTGCTCAGCGCAGGCGGCAGCGCATTTCTCGATCGCGTGGCGCGGCTGGCGCAGGCCACTGCCGGGCAGTATCGATTCGTCGTCCGGAGCGGCTGTTACGCGACGCACGACCATCAACATTATCAGCACTTGCAGGATGCGTGGTTGTCCCGTTCCAAAGGCGGAGCAGCTCCCCCTGAATTCATTCCCGCTCTTGAAATATGGGGCGTCATTCAATCGATTCCGCAACCGGGGCGCGGCCTGCTCAACTTTGGTAAGCGCGATTGTTCTTATGATCTCGAATTACCGACTCCGCTCTTGGCGCTCGCTGAAGGACAGCCCATTAATCGAGCGAAGCGCCTCAACTCCGCACAAATCGCCAATCTTAACGATCAGCACGCCTATCTTGATTTCGGCCCCGACGAGCAGTTGAGAGTCGGCGAATTGATCGGTTGCGGGATCTCGCATCCGTGTACGAGCTTCGATAAATGGCGCGTCATTCCGGTGATCGATGACCATTATACGGTCGTTGATCTTTATCATACGTTTTTCTGAATGGACGCTAACTTGCAAACTGGAGCAATGTGAAGTAGAAAGGAGTTATGCCTAAACAAACAGAGCTTTAGCCGCAATTGACAATTGAGGAGTTAGATTAACGCTACAGCCAGTGCCAGGGGCCGAGCGTGAGGCTTTGCTGGTACGCTATCTACCTAACGCGATGGAGAGAGATCAAGAGAATTTCTGCCGGATGCGTTGTTGTGTAAATTCCGTTGATAATTGCCAAAATATTAGGAAATAGCTCGATTTCGTACTCAGAGAGGCTCAGATGGGATTGCGGATCATTTACTCACTCGGAGCGATACTGATCGTCGCCGTCATTCAATTTACCGTTGGATTGAGTGGGCCTAGTAAATTTATTATTTTCAACGGTGCATTAATGGGGCTCTTGACTTACGGGATATGGAGGTTACGCGAAGGCGAGTCAGATTCGATCTGGGATTTATACCTGCCGGCCTGCACGACCATTCTCGGAATCATGCTCGGTGGGGCCGGGCGCTGGTTGATTGAGTGGTCGGACAAGATCGCAAACGCGTCGGACACTGATCTCTACCCCTATGATTGGCTGGCCCTGGGAGTTGGGACACTGGTCAGCGTGGCGTTGCTCTTGTTTCAACGCCGCCGTCATGGAATGAGATGCGATTGCTGTCAACAGCCGCTCGGTCGAGACCCCAAGTACTGTCCGCGCGCGGAGCATTGGGTCTGTCCGAAATGTTGGCATCTGGAATCCTGCCGTTGCATCGATTGCGAGAAATTGCGCACGCCTTTACTGGAGCTTGAGGATGACGCGTGGTGGTCCGGACGAGTCGGGGGCCGGCTGCGGGTGGGCCAGTGCAGCAGTTGCCGGCGCGGTGCGGTCGAATGTGATTTACGTAAGTGCGGGGATTGTACCTGGCCGATGTGTATTCATTGTTGGGATATGGAGAATGGTTGCTGTGTCAAATGTCATTGGACGATTCCCAATCTGCCCGAATCTCTTGCCATGTACCATCAAAGTGTGAGGCCGGTTCGCATGCCGAGTTTCGATGCGGGATCAGGCGGCGACTAGAAAGCCGCAGCTGTTTTTTGTGGAGATTGTCAGGATATGCCGAGTTATCAGATGTATTTCGATGCACAGAAAGGGGAGATCAACTATAAGGTCGATATCGACCGGCAGGAATCTCTCGACGGAGTGATGCACGAAATTCTGAGCGAATTGGAGATGAATGGCCATTTGTTGAGGGGCTGGCGCGGCGGACTGGGCGAGGTTGTTTGTAAATGGGAAGGCCGCGAACTGGATTTCGGCCTTTCGTTGCCGGAGCAGGGCGTTCGAGAGAACGATGTGTTGCGAGTGGCCGTCAAATCACCCGCGCTCCAATTGCGCCGCGAAGGCGAAACGTATGAAATCTCAGCGCGAGAAGAGTTGCGCGAGGGCGACGATATCATCATCGGACGCACCTTGCTCCGGTTCCATGTCAAAAATCAGCAACGTCAGGTCCATAAAGGTCAGACCTTTGTCCAGCGCTTGCAGGAGGGGCGCAGTTTTCAGCAGACCGCTTATTACATGGCGCTGGTCGGCGCGATGGCCGGCATCGGTTGTTGGTTTGTCTGGTCGCTCATCCGGATGGCCGTCACCGTCGATCTGAATTACTACGATCTGGTCACATATATGCTGCTCGGCAGTTTCATCGGCGGATTGAGCATTGGATTCGGCGATCATCTGACGGGCAGCGGCGTGGTCCCACGGTGGATTCTGACGGGCGTGCTGGTCGGCGCATTTGCCGGAGTCATCGGAGGCTTCATTACAACTTCGCTCCAGTCGGCGATCACCAACTCGGCGCATCTCGTTGATGCCATCGCCTGGTTGATTTCCGGCGCCTTGATCGGATTGGGGATCAGCTTGCGATGGGTTGGGACCAATCGCAATCGCGTCTTGCATGGACTGTTGGGCGGGTTGGCGGGCGGACTGATCGGGGGACTGGCCTACACCTGGATTGCCACTTTTAAGATTGGCGACATCGCACAGGCTCTGGGATTGGCTTTGACCGGCGCGGGAATCACCCTCGGGGTCAGTTTGGCGCCGATCCTTTTGCGCCAGGGCGTGCTCGAATTTATCAATAGCCGCGATTTAGGCGTGAAGAAGAAATACATGCAGAGCCGCAAACAATGGGAGATTCACGAGGGGGGCAGATACGTCATCGGCAGTCTGAGCGCGAATCATTCGACCACGATCTTTTCGCCGGAATTGAGCATCTACATTCCGGATCAACTGGTCGAACCGCGCCACGCCATCCTCTCTTCGCGCGAACGCCATTTTTTCATTGAGCCGCATCCCGAGTTGACGAGGTCGCATTCGTTTCGTTAAATAAAAGCCTGAATATGAAGAAAAGCTTGTTCGCATTTTGTCTGGGTCTCGCCTGTCTGTCTTTTCCCGGATGCCGCTCGGAGAATCCGACGTCCGACCGGATCATTTTGAAAGAGGCGACAAAGACAGAGTTGCGTTCTTTTAAGGAAGGCGATCAAAGAGCTTTCTTCCACGCTGATCTGAAGTTCGTCAACAATCCCGAAGGAACCCCCGCCAAGATCGGGCTGCACGAAAAGAACGAGGTCTTGAAAGAGAAGATCACCCTGCGTGAAGGGAAGAAGGTCTTTCATCCGTTCTACGTCTTTCCGCCGGAGACAAGTTCAGAAGGACAAAGCAAACGCGATGTCATGATCCTGTTCGACGTCAGCGGCAGTATGAACTTTACCGACATCGCTCCCAATCGATTCGAGGTCGCCAAGAATGCGGCCAGAGAAGTCGTGCGGACGTTCCGCCCCGGCGATCAGGTGGCCGTGGCCTCGTTCGACAGTCGTCAGGTCAAGAACCGCATCGACGCCGCTCAGTTTCAATCACCGTCGGCATCGCAAATTGACGAACTTCCGAGGCCGGTCGATGGCAATACCGCGCTCTATAGCGCGACCGACTTTGCGCTTGACCGATTGAACCGGCAGAAACAGCGAGACAGTTCCCGTCAACCGATCTTGATCATTTTGACCGACGGCAGGAACGATGTCGGCCATCGCAGCGATGATCCGGGGTTGATGACGGAGAACGATCTCAGCAAATTGACCGGCAAGATCGATCAGCTCAACATCCAGGTCTTCACCATCGGGTTCGGTCAATCAGGCAAAGATTTTGACGAAGATAAGCTCAGACAATTGACCTATCCGCGTGACAAGAATCAGTACTTTCCGGCATCGGATGCTGAATCTTTGCGTAAAGCGCTCGGAGAGGTGCGCGAACAGTCGAGCAATCAGCTGAGATTCGCTTTCTTTCCCGGCTATCTCGATTACCAACAACTGAAATCGCTCAGTTTTGAAGTGGAATATGAAACGCCGTCGGGCCGGATCATCAAGGGCGTGATGCCGTGGGATTGCGGCGCCAGCTCCGGATGCGTGGCCAAGGCCCGTTTATCCGGTGAAGAGAGCGTGGCGGCGTTGGGCATCTCGATACCGGAACAAGAGAATCGCTGGAAGAAAGTCCTGCTGCTCTTGGGCCAGCTTGCGATCTTCTCCGGAGGCATCGCCGCTCTCTGGTTTCTCTTACCTCGCCTGCTCTGGCCGAGCCCATCACTGCCCCAACTCCCCCGCAACATCAAAAAGCCCATACTCTCCAAAAGACCTTCACCCGCTAACCAACGTGGACTAGACGAAGAACTCCCCTCGCCGCGCGAGGGAAAGGGAAGACAGCGATTTGAAGAGACCCGGATCTATGAGGATTGATTCGCGAAAAGTCTATTGGTAACATAGGACCATGATAAACATGCGGTTTGTGGTCAACGATCTAATGTCAAATAACTTAATAAGCTCTTTGTAGAAGGCCGACATCCCGGTTTAAAGACCGTGAATAGATTTGCCATTCTCACGTAGCCAAACCACCCGTCTCGATCACTGTGAGATACGAGAGAATCAAGGCACGTAACTTTATGTAAACTTAAATTAAGGAGTTAGGTACCCTGAGGAGTCGTGGCGCGTCCTGATTGCCAGAACCTGATCGGTACTTGATGCGTACTTGAGACGGGCTTGATCCGGGAGATAAGCAGTCGGACGAAATTAACTGAGGAATATCTATGCCCATTATCGAGGTCAAACAAAAAGGGATTACCCCGGCGGTTCGTGAGGTGCCGACCGATTCGACGCTCGTGGTCTTGCCGATGACGCCGGAGCGTGTCGGCAGAGAGGTCGAGGACGAATCGGAGCAACCGGTGCGCGTTGATAGCGTCAACGACGCGCTCGCGAAGTTCGGCCCTTCTTTGCGCTTTGAAACACTGGCTGGAGAAGAGGCGACGGAGTTCGTCGCCGAGCTGGAGTTTCGCAGTTTGAAAGATTTTAGTCCGGAGAATATTCAGAAACGGGTACCCGGCAAGCGTAATGACATTGCTGATCTGAAGACCGTCATCGATTTGCTCTATCGATTGAAGGACCGGTGGGCATTACCCGCGGTCAAACGCGCGTGGAGCGATCCGGCACAACGCAAACAGATCATCGCCGCGCTCGCCGCGCTCCGAGCTGAGTTGGAGAAAGTCGCTCAACCTGCCAAGGGGGGTGAATAATGGCCGAACAGGAGACCAAGACCAGTACGATCGGAGAGATCTTTGCCGTCGCCGAATCGCCTGCGGTGCGGAAAGTCCTGACCGAGATCTTCAGCGATCTCCATCCGCGATTGAGCGAGACCAAGACCGATCTGGCCGGCATCTTCACGCCCGAGAACGCGGCTGAGTTTCTCGATCGCATCACCGATTTCGAGGCGCTCCTTTCAGAAGAAGACAGCTACGACCAGACGTTGCAAAAATTTCAAGATCAGATCAACAAGGGCGAGAAGGTCCGTGACGAGGTGATGGCGAAACTGTTTGAGGAGTTACGGCCGATCGAAACGAGCTATCGCCAGATCTGGCTCTTCTTTGAAAATTCGGTCGTGCCCGACGGCAAACAGCGGAAACCGGTCGAATTTTTCATCTATAACGCCGACCCGGCGAAGATGAAGAACCGCGAGAGCGCCACGATCGGGGCGATCGACAGGTTCGTCGAGAGCCGCAACGACAATCCCAATTTCCGCGACGACATTTGCAATATGGTCATCCCGGGGCCGATTACGATGGATGCCCGCGAGAAACTCGAAGAGATCGCCCATAAACGCGGGATGTTGTTGATCACGGATCTGGGGGATGAAAAATCGTACCAGGAGGCCGTCAATCAATTTCGTCCCGATGGGCGTTACGAATTTCTCAAACGGGCCGATAACAAAGCCGCTTCGGACGTGGTCATGGTCGGATTTCTCAAGCTGCGCGACGCGCACTGGTTCGAGAATCAGCTTGAAGATGCCGACGATCTTTACGCTCCGGCATCAATGGCATTTGCAGGGGCGATGGCCCGCACCGATCGCTCGCGTGACAGCGTGGTGCAGGGGCCGATCGGCATGAAGTTCGGCCAGATCAAAGGCGTCGAGAAAGCGCGCATCGAATGCCTGATCAGTCAAATGCAGCTCCTCTCGCAGGAGATGCAGGTCATTCCGATCATGCGGGATACGGACAACCATCTCTGTTTTTACGGTTGTCGCAGTTTGGCCGATGATAAGTACGGCGTCTATAAATTCTTCACGGCATATCGTGTCTTGTCCTATCTGCAACGGATGATCACCTTCCGGTTGCTGGAGGTCGCGGGACAGGTCTTGACGCGTGAATTTATGGACGAAGAGATCGAGAAACCGCTCGAGAGAATGCTTAAAGAACAGGTCAGTAAAGGGACGATTATCGACTATAAGCTCTTCGTCGATAAAGACTCGAACAAGCGCATGCAAGGTGTCTGCGACATCTACCTCGAGGTCATGCCGACCGGCCCGGCGGAGGTCTTTCGCGTCAAGATCGATGTTCCGGAATTCAAACCGCTGTCGAACGAGCCGACGATGGGCGAACTGGGAAACGGATAATTCCACTAACACTGCCAACTGATCTCCCCCTCACCGAGTTGCCGACTGGTAATCATCACCCCTGGCAGGAGCGGATGAGAGTTTTGTTCAGGCGGGTCTGGGAGCAATTGCGCTCACTTGTCCGCCGATGAAACGAATCGAATGCTAATCAGTTAATTCATGGAGGACCAAGATGCCTGGAAGAGTGAGTGTGACCGTTGACGGGACGAAATTTAACGCCATCGAAGCCGTCTTCTCGATGGGAACCCAGAAGGACGCCGCCGGCATGCCGGTGCTGCAGACGCTGAGCACCAAGGTCGAAGTCTGGGTCGATGTCTTTGATGACAAGAACGTCCCGTTCAGCACGATCCAGAAGATGTTCGGGCTGGGGAATGTCCCCGATCGCAGCAAGATCAAAGAGATCAAAATTGAATACTGGAAGGACGATTCGATGCAGGACGTGATCGGTTCTTTCAAATTCAAGGGATGGATCAGCCAATTCGAGTTATATAACCCGGTCCTGCAACTCGCGGCGCATCCCGTCGTGACCGATGCGGCAGGGCGCGTTTACAACCATGTGCTGCACCTGGAGCTGACGCCGATTATCAATAAGGAAAACTATCAAGAGATTACTCTTGGTAATTGATCGGATAACAGTGGTCAGGAGATAGCTGATCAGGTGGAGGTCAGGAAGAGATGGCGGAATTCATCGCATTTCCGATCCGGGTCGGCAAGAACGGATGGCTCAATCGATCGGAGAGCCCGATCGAAAGCCTCATGCCATTGCTCGGAATCATCGCGGGCACGTCACGGGCGGGCTGGCGCGGTTCCGAGCAGTTCGGGGCGCGGGAAAAACTTCAGGAATTGCAGAAGAAGCAAGATGCGAGGCTGATCGCGATCAAGCAGTTGAACCAGGCTCTCGAAGACCTGGGGATCGACTGGGCGCGGGTCGATAACATCGAACTTGAGGCTTCGGCAGAGTATGGAGTTTCAGCGTACGTCTTCACCATCTCAGATCCGAGCAAAGGCGTTGAAGCGCAGCGTCTGGAGATGAAAACTGATATTTAGCGGTTGCAGAAGGAGCCGGAATCTATGGCCAACGGACACTGGCCGTTCTATTTGAGAATAGACGGCCGACTTTTGAAGGATGCGATGATCGAGCGCCTCGAAATACGGCAGGAGCTCGGTGATCATTACTGGTGCAACGTGGATTTCCGTTTGATTGAACAGCAAAAACCTCCCGTCGCATCCTACCTTGGCAGACAATTTGAGTTTGTCGTATTTGAAGAGTTGGCCTCTGAACAGTCGGTCTTCACCGGCATAGTTTTAGAGGCCGAGCTTGAGTATGGCCTGCACGGCGATTATATCGCCCGCCTGACGGCCGTCACTAAATCTTACCTCCTGCAGCTCACGCCGGAAGAGGATTACTTTCTGAAAAAGAATCTGCGGGAGGTTGCGCAGGAGGTCATCAGCGAGGATGGACTCGAATTGCAGTTCACCGCGGATGGCGAATTTTCGCGGATGAATTACGTGCAATGGGGTGAGAGCGATTTCGATTTCATCAAGCGCATCGCCGACGATCAGGGCTGTGCGGTTCGCCCGACGCCGAAAGGCATCGAAATCCATCGCGGGTTTCAGGATGTGGGGATGACCCTCAAGTGGCACGACGAGTATGGATTGATCAAGTTCTCGCTCAAGGGCCGATTGGGGCAACCCGCGTTCGACGGCACGTGTTATGACCCGCGGACCATGCAAAGCCGGACCTTCCGCAAGGTCAAAAAAGAGCCGCGGTTCTTTCCGGAGACCGCGAGCGAGATCGTCGAGACCGTCAAGACGCAGTCACAGCAGCTTCCCGCCGCTCGATTGGTCTTTGACGGTCGCGCGCCCAAGATCGATCAGTACCAGGCGCTGCTCGAAAAAGAGAGCGCACGTTCGATCGGATCCAAACTTCAGGCCGTCGGGATCACTCGCAACCTGCAATTGAAACCCGGCGACAAGATCAAGATCGAGGGCGGCAATTTCGATGCCCAGGGAGATTATGGATTGATCCGCGTGGTCCACCGGTACGATCTGAAGAACGGGTACCGCAACGAATTCACCGCCACGCCCTGGATGGATTACACCTGCGCCGAACAACCCGCGCCGCAACGCATGGGCGGCGTCGTCCCGGCCCGCGTCGTCGATCATAACGACCCGCGTGGAATGGGCCGGGTCCAAATCAAATATGACTGGATGGAAGAATCGCAGACGTCCTGGGCGCGGATGACCACGCCGAGCGCGGGCGGAGGGCGCGGCTTTATGTTTATGCCCGAGGTCGGCGATGAGGTGTTGGTCGCTTTCGAGCACGGCGATCCCGAACGGCCGTATGTCGTCGGGGCTTTATGGAACGGCATCGACAGCGCGCCACGCCAGGGATTTTGGGAAGAAGAGGGAACCGAGACCGTGGGCAGCAATGCCGTGGCGGTCCCGAAAGATATCGGCCGCAAC